>Ga0187781_10000745_pt1 | contig 23701 bp, 15 predicted proteins | sample 0715_SJ02_MP02_2_FD_132447 | JGI IMG/M metagenome (GOLD analysis project Ga0187781, IMG submission 132447) | Tropical peat soil microbial communities from peatlands in Department of Meta, Colombia - 0715_SJ02_MP02_20_MG | ecosystem: Environmental > Terrestrial > Soil > Wetlands > Peat | place... | reverse complement strand
GCGCGCCGCGCGGTAAAAAGGTGCCCATTGAAAATCGGCACCTCGACATTCAAAGCGGCCGCCTCGTAGTTGTTGGGGATTTTAGCCGACAGGATCTGGTTGATTTCCGGAATCGCGCCCGCGGTGCCCACGACGCTCACCGTGGGGAGGGAAAGATCTCTCTCCGCTCGTTCGAATTTGCGCGCGGCCTGGTATTGCAGTTGCAAACTCAAGAGGTCGGGCCGGTTGGTGAAAGCTTGAGCGATCAGCGACTCAGGGTCAGGCGGCGGAGAGGGGGGCAGTGGCTCGTCCGCCAACTTATAGTTCGTTTCTTGTTGGGCGCCCAGCGCGCGCGTGAGGTCAGCGAACGCTGCCCGCACTTCGTCCTGGGCACGGAGCAGCAGGAGCTTGGCCTCGGCCAAGTTTACGTCCGCGAAGGCGAGATCGACGTCCGACCGCAGCTTGTTTTTTGCCAACTCGGTAACCTGCTCGGAGACGGCTTGACGCGCCGCGACGGTTTGCTGCGCCACTTTAACTACTGCCTGTGAGCGCAAGGCGCCGAAGTACGCCCCATTCACCGCCAGGAGGACATCATAGCGAGTGGCTTGATAAGTCTGCTGGCTGGCTTGGGCCTGCAAACGGGAGCTCGCCACAAGGTTCGGCGTGCGCCCGGAATCGGTGACGAGTTGGGAGAGCAGAATTCCCGTCCCCAGCCGATCAAAGAGCCGGGAGGCGGGCAGGAACCCCGCGCCAATGCGTCCCTGTGGATTGCCTCCTGACCCGGTCAAATCGTAGTCGAGGGTTGGATAGTAGGCCGAGCGCTCCTCGACAACGTGTTCATTGAACTCCAATACGGTCGCCTGGGCAGCCAGGACTTGAGGATGGTTCTTCAGCGCCAGGGCCTCGGCGTCTTTCAGGCTGAGCGGCACCGCAGCCGTGTTCTGGGCGCGCGCGCCCACTCCCACGAAGGGCAAGACCACGACAAGAAATAATACTCGTTTCATACTCACTCGACCTCCACGTCAGGCTGAAGGCGGCGCACTTGGGCTGAAACCGCCGGCGCGTCGCGCGGCTGGACCGCGGCTTGAATTCCAGATCCAAGATTCCAGATTCCAGAGAATGCTGCGCAACTCATTTTTGACAGGATTCGCTGAGTCACCATGAAAAGATTCGCCACGGCTGGCGCAGAGAGCACGGAGAAAACTCATCCGCATCTCCGTGAACTCTGTGACCTCTGTGGTGAAGCTGTTTAGCCCGCAGCCCAGATCATTCTTCCTCGCTCCGTCCGGAATGACGTTACACGCCATGCAAGGCCCAGTTGAACGAACGGCGTTACGAAGGCCGGGCGGTCGGGGCCGGCGCCGCGTCGCCGGGCTGCGTCTTGCTTCCGTACGCAAGAACGTAGGCCGCCGGAACGATGAAGATCGTCAGAACCACGGAAGAGATCAAACCGCCGATGATGGCGCGGGCCATGGGCGTGTATTGTTCCGCCCCCGTCCCCAGCTTCAATGCCAAGGGCAGCATGCCGAGAATGGTGGCGAGCGAGGTCATCAAGATAGGCCGCAAGCGCACCCGGCAGGCTGCAATCACGGCGTCACGGGGCGAATGTCCCTGCGCTTCCAGGGTGTGGGCGAAATCGACGATCAAAATACTGTTCGAGTCCGCGATTCCAATGAGCATCAGCACGCCCATCAAAGACATGACGTTCAGGGTGGTGTGGGTGAGCGGCAGAGTCAGCAGCACGCCGACAAAGCCCATCGGAATTGCCAACATGATCAGAAAGGGATCACGGAACGACTTGAATTGCGCAGTGAGAATCAGGTAAAGGAGGATGAAGGACATGATGAAACCCAGGCCGAAACTCTTGAAAGACTCCATCATGCCGGTCACCATGCCCCGTAGCGTCACGCGCACTTCCTCGGGGTAACGCACCTGGTCCAGGATCTTGTTGATAGCGTGGGTGAGGCGGCCGAGGTCCTCTCCCTGCGGCGTCACATACACATCCACGACCTTTTGAATTTGGTAGTGATCGATTTCCGTGGGGGATTGATCAAAGCGCAGTTTGACCACGTTATCCAGTACCGTCACCGGCCGCACGGGGTATGCCAGCGGCCTGGGGCCGGGCTTGGGGATCGCGGCGTGATAGATTGGCGTATCGATGCTCCCGCCTCCCGGCGGATCGGCCCGCAGTGGGATCAGGCCGACGTCGCTCAAGCTGTGGATGGCGGGATGGCCGTGCTCGTAATATTGCACGGTGAGGTAGTAGTCGTTGCCGCTTTTGCGATCGACCCAATAGTTCGGTGCAATCATGTAATTGGAATTCAAAGCCGTGATGACGTTGTCCACGACGTCTTGCTGCGTAAGCCCTAACTCCCCGGCATGTACGCGGTCCACATCCAACCGCAACGCCGGGTAGTTCATATCCTGCGGGATATAGACGTTTCCCACGCCGGGCAATTGGCGAATGCGGCTCGCCAGGTCCTGCGCGATGCTGTAGTCCTGTTTGAGGTCCGAACTCACCACCTGGACGTCGATGGGCGCGGGCATGCCCGTATTGAGAATCGCATCCACCATCGAGCCGCTCTGGATGAAAGGACGGATATTGGGCAGCTTCTGCGCCAGAGCTTTTTTCACGCGGTCCATGTATACGAAACTGCTGGTCTTGTGGTCGTCGGCCAATTGCACCTGAACCGTAGCGGTGTACTCTCCGGCATTGCTGGTGTAGAGGGAGGAAAAGTCATCGACAACTCCAATGTTGGAGACGATCATCCGCATATCTTTGGGGCCGACGATTTGACGAATCAGGCCTTCGACCTTGGCGGTGTATTGGTCAGTGTCTTCAATGCGAGTCCCGGTGGGCGCCTTGATGTTGAGGGTAAACTGGCCCGCGTCCGTGCGGGGAAAGAAGGCGATGCCCAGAATGGGGTAAACGGCGAAACTGGCCACAAAGATCAAGGCGATGATGGCTACAGTCCAACCGGGGCGGACCAAAGCCTTCCTGACCCAGTACTCGTAGCTATCCAGCAACCTGCCGAAGTGGTGGTTAAAGCCGGCATTGAACCTCTGCCACCACGATTTGCTCTGCCCGCCGATCTCGCTGGCTTCTTCCGCCTTGGCCTCGGATGGAACGCCGCCACTTTCGGGCGAAGCGCCACTCGGCGCTGCGGCGTGGCCTTCGGCGTGTGGGACCTGCTTGAGAAAGCGCGAGCAGAATAGCGGAATCACGGTCATGGCGACGACGTAAGACGCCAGCAAAGAGAGAGAGAATGCCAAGGCCAGCGCCGTGAAAAGAAATCTGCTGACGCCGTAAAGGAAGGTGACGGGGAAGAAATCCACGACGTCCACAAGCGTTGCCGCCAGAACCGCAAGGTTCACTTCCGAGCCGCCGTCTGCGGCGGCGACCAGAGCGGAAGCGCCTTTCTCGAGGTGGCGATAAATGTTCTCCAGCGAGATTACAGAGTTATCGATCACCCGCGAAAAGGCCAGCGCCATTCCTCCCAGGATCATGGTGTTGATGGTGCTGCCCATCAGGTAGAGCACCACAAACGCCGTCATAGCTGAAAGCGGGATAGAGAGAAGAACCGCGGCGGTGGCGCGGCCACTGCCGAGAAAGAGCAGAATCATGATGCTGGTGAGGACGAGGCCCATGAAACCCTCGTGCAGCACCGTGTGGATCGCTTCCTTGACATACACCGATTGATCGAACACCACGCTGGCGGTCATTTGCTTGGGGATGTCATAAAGGTGCTGAGTCAGTTTCTTAACCGCGTCCACCACTTCGAGGGTGTTCGTATCGCCGCCTTGCTTCATGATCGGGATGTAGGATGATTTCTGCCCATCCACGCGTACTTCGTCATACTGGATCTGATTGGCGTCCTCCGCCTGCCCCACGTCCGCAACCCTCGTCCACGATGTGCCCACGGTTTTAATCGGGACGTCATTCAAGTCCTTGACCTGATCTACCAGGCTGTTTGAGTAAACGTAGTAGTCATAGGGGCCGATCTTGACATCGCCGGCCGGCAAGATCAGGTTGGATTTGTTGACCGCATTGACCACGTCCATCACGCTCATCTGCCGCGACAGCAGCTTATAAGGATCGACGTACACCATGGCTTGTCGATATTTGCCGCCGAAGGGAGGAGGAATCTCGGCGCCCTTGATCACGCCGATCTGGTCACGTATTGCGAACTGGGCGAAATCGTGAAGCTCTGTCTCGTTGAGTCCCGGCCCTTTCACCGTCACCAGGCACACCGGCAGGCTGGAGGCGTCGAACTTCAAGACCACAGGCGGCAGGGTGCCCGGCGGCAAACGCTTCAGGTCGGCCAGCGCCAAGTTAGAGAGTTGAGTGACGTCCGCGTCGGCGCTGGTTCCCGGCTGGAAGTAGACCTTGATCATGCTCACGCCCAGCAGGGACCGCGACTCGCTGTGAGCGACGCCGCTGGCCAGCGTGAAGAAGCGTTCCAACGGGTCGGTAATATCCGCTTCGATATCCTCCGGCGGCATGCCCGTGTAGAACGTGGCCACCACGACTTCGGGTATGTTGATGGGGGGAAAAAGGTCCACCGGCATGCGCAGCAGGCTGCTGGCCCCGATCACCATGGCCACAAGACACAGCACGATGATGAAATAGGGATTGCGGATCGAAAAACGTGGCATGGTCTCCCCCTGGGGTCGAAACTCGGATGTCGAAAATCGAAAATCGAAAACCGAAACTCGAAAACCGAAACTAGAAACTAGAAACTAGAAACTCACTCCACCCTGCTCCATGAAATCGGGTGAGGGGGTCCCTCTTTCACGCGGGTGGCAGCGAAGGGCCTGAACGACAGGGATTCTTCGCTTCGCTCAGAATGACAGATCGCGCCCCCGACACCTGACACCCGGCTCCTGAGACCTACTCCCGTTCCTGATTCCCAACGTCCTCGACGACCTGCGGCTGCACCTTTTGGCCTATCTTCAGTTGGCTGCGATCGCTGGTCACGACTTGATCGCCTTCTTGAACGCCAGATTCGATCTCGATATCGGTCGGGGTTCTTATTCCCAAAGCCACCGGCCGATTCTCGATCTCATCGGCACTGTTGACGATATAGACCGAGCCTTGAGAACCGACGATAGTCACCGCCTGGAGGGGCACAACATAAACGTCGTTCTTCTTCTCCAGAGTCAAAGAGGCTTCGGCGTAGACGCCTGGAATGAGCTTTCTGTCAGGATTAGGAACATCGACTTCGGTGTGCATCGTGCGCGTGTCCGCCCTAACGTCGACGGAAAACCTGGTCACCTTCCCGGGCACCACTCGGTTTAAGGAGGGCACTCGCACTTCGACGGCGTCGTCGACCCGGATATAGCGGACATCGGACTCCGGAACCGGAATCACCAAACGAAACTTGTCGTCTTGGGATAACCTGACCAGGGGCAAAGCCTGCGTGCTGGAGCCTGTGCCGGCCTGCATCAGCGTCCCCAGATTCGCGTACCGCTCCGTAACCACGCCCGTAAAAGGGGCGGTGATTCGGGAATACGAGTACAACACCTGATCGTGCGCGAGCTTGGATTGGCTGGCAGCCAGCTTGCTCTGCGCGGCCTCGAGCGCTGCCTGGCCGGCCTCCACCTGCGCCGCTGCCGCCAGGTCTTTGCCTTGCGCGTCGTCAACTTCCTGCCGGGCGACGAGTCCCGGCTTGCTTTCGAAGACTCCATTCAAGCGCGTGTACTCGAGGTCGAGAGCTTTGTACATGGCTTGATAGCTCGCCCGCAGGTGTTGAGCGCGCGACACCTCGTCCGTGGCGTTCTTGACGTCGCCCTGGTCCTCTTGCAGTTGGGCTTCGAGCTCGGGAATCTCCAGGATGGCCATCAGTTGTCCTTCTTTGACGCGGCTGCCATAGTCCACGTATAGCTTCTTCACATATCCCGATTCCTTCGCGTAAACTTCGATCTCCTGAAAGGGCACCAGCTCCGAGGAAAGCGTGATGGTGCGCTGGAGGGTTTTCCGAGTTACTTTGGTCACGGCCACTGTTTCCGTTGCTTGCGCGTCGTTCTTGGCCCGCACACGTCCGCAGGAGGGAAGAAAAGCCAGCAGCGTGGCCGCAAGCCAGACACCGAATAGCAATCTTGGTTTAGAGGATGCCATCTCGCATGATTTTCCGAAGCTCATCGTTTTTCCCACTGCTCTCTGCCTCCCGGGGCCGGGCAAACCAAGCAGCCGATCGTGGCCCACGCGCACGAGAAATCGAGTGTTAGGGAAACCGGCTTCTCACGACCTACTCAGAAGAAGAAGCCAGGACGACTAGAGTGGGAACGGCGGGGAGCGGAAGTGCGGTCTGTGAACGACCTGGACAAGAGTTGCAGGGAGGGCTTCGGCGCAAGGAATATAGCGATTCTGCGGCGGCGCTGCCGCGGTCTGTGCCGGGAGAATCTCGGCGCGTCCAGCCACCTCGCCGCTATCCTGTTGCACCGATTCCGTCATGTGGCCGGCCTTGTAAGTGTGCCATGCCCCGGAGGGGGCTCGCAAGAAGGGCTGCCGGGTGCCAGTCGAGAGAGAGATTACGCCCGCCAGGAGGATCATGACGCTACACACCAGGAATTGCCCGTAGCGTGTGCTAATTCGATGCATGCTATCTAAAGAGCCCCTGAAAAGTCGCTAAAAACTCACTGATTTGGATGCGCACCGGCCATAAAGGGATGCAGCGGAATTGCGCCGTCAATCCGCCCGGAGGGTCGTATACATCAGGATTCCTTCCCGCTCAACCTGGAGAACCACGGGGCTATCCGGCTTGATAGCATCCAGTTTTGAGCGGAGGAAATCCAAGCCGACGACGTCCATCCCATTGAGACCATGGATCACATCTCCAACCGCTAAGGAGTTTTCCTCGCCGGTGAATCCCGCAACCTTCGCGGCTACGATCACACCCGAGGCCTCGCGAAGATCGGGCAGCATGGCTGAGATTTTCTTATCGATCTCGATGCCGAGAATCCCCAGCTTCGGCACCAAATTCTTCTCGGGATCAACGAGGTCCGCCAGGCGGTCCACGTTGTGGGGGCGCTGGATAACCGGAACGTCCAGGGAAACTCTTTCGGAACCGCGCAGAGCCTCGATTTTGACGTGATCGCCCGCGTGCAACATGAACATCTGCATGCCAAACATCGGGAGGCTTCCCACAAGTTTACCGTTCATGGCCAAGATAACGTCCTGGATCTTAAGCCCGGCCTCGTCCGCGGGGCTTCCCGGCAGGACATCCGCCACGATCACGCCGCGATCGACCGTGAGTCCCAGTCCCGCAGCCATAGCAGGCGTAACGGTCTGGACATGAATGCCGATCTCGCCCCGATGCAAGTGGCCGTACTTGCGGAGTTGAGGATAAGCGGCGGCCACGATGCCACTGGGGATCGCAAAGCCCAAACCTTCGTTTCCGCCTGACTGGGTGAGAATAAAAGTGTTGATGCCCACTACTTCTCCGTCAACGTTTACCAGCGGTCCCCCGCTGTTGCCGGGATTGATGGGAGCGTCGGTCTGGACGTAAACCATCGGACTATCGGGGTCGGGCTGACGAGCGATGGCGCTCACCACGCCCATCGTGACGGAGTTCTGAAGGCCTCCCGGACTGCCGAACGCCAGGACCATCTCGCCTTGGCGAAGCTTGCCGTAGTTGCCCAGCGGCAAGGCTGGGAGTCCTTTCGCCTCGATCTTCAGCAGCGCCAGGTCGACATCTTTGGATTGTCCCACGATGCGGGCATCCACGGTGCGGCTTTGGGGGGTGAGTGTTGATAGATCGGGCGAGGCACTGGCTGTCAAACTCGGCAGGAGCACTTCCACGTGCTGCGCGCCTCGGAGCACGTGTGCGTTGGTCAGGATATAACCCTCCGGATCGACCACCACGCCGGAGCCAATGCTGCGCATCCTGCCGAGGACTAAAGCCGTTTCGCTGCCCTCGCTTTCCTGCGTGGCGGCGAACCCCGTTGCCAGCACTTGCACGACACTCGGCGAGACGCGCCGCACCAGTTCTTCGATCGAATTGCTGAGCTGGTGCAACGCGTTCGGGGCCTGATCGCTCCGCTCGGACTGTGCGCGGCAATCCTGGCCTGAAAACCAGGAAAGAGCGAAGGCGCAGCTCCAGATTGACAGCCTGAAGAAAAAAGAATTGGGCTGGTGATTCTGAGCCCGCCGTACCTTTGGCGACGTGCAGGATCCGCCCAGTGGCACCTGGCAACCGGCTTCCACCTGTTTTGCGGTACGGTTCCACAGTTGTAACCCTTCGTTGGCCTGGTTTGGCATTCGGTTTCCCCTGTTCGCGAACAACTCGCGCGGGATTGCGCGCCCCGTATCCCTAGTTCGCTTATAAGTTAGATGCAGGGAAGATGTCAAATCGCCTCGGGCATCGGCCAATGCACCGGCGACCCTCGCGCCCGCTATTGACGGTGCGCTAAATGTGAGTTGGTCATTGCCGATGTTCGCCAGCCCCGACGGGGCGGCGGGTTGGAGGCGGAGACCAGTTTCAGGCTTGAGGCACGAGGCCAACGGACATCAACGACACTGCCCGGCGATCACCAGTTGCCTCAACAAACGTACTCGAATATCATAGGATGATCTACGACTCAGGCGACAATTATGGCTTCTTACGATTTTGACATGGTGGTAATCGGCTCGGGTCCGGCGGGCCAGCGGGCCGCGATCCAGTCCGCGAAATTGGGGAAGAGGACCGGCCTGGTGGAGCGAAAAATGGTGCTGGGCGGCATTTGTATCAACACCGGAACCATCCCCAGCAAAACGCTCCGCGAGGCGGTTCTCTACCTTTCGGGATACCGGCTGCGCAATCTCTACGGCGAATCCTACACGGTGAAGCAAGACATCACCATGGAAGACCTGCTGCTTCGCGTGCAGCATGTAGTCCGGCATGAGACCGACGTTATTCGCCACCAGTTGCAGCGCAATCGGGTGACGGTTTTCAGCGCCAGCGCTTCCTTTACGGACCCTCATACCCTGCGGCTTCTTTCGGCGGATGGATCGGGCGAAAAAACAGTCAGCGCCGCAAACGTCGTCATTGCGGTGGGCACCGAAGCCACGCGCGCCGCCCACATCCCTTTTGACGGCCAGAGTATTCTCACGAGCGACGATGTCCTTGGCCTCCAGCAGCTCCCAAGGACTTTGGCGGTCGTGGGCGCCGGGGTTATCGGCTGCGAGTACGCAAGCATTTTTGCAACCTTGGGAATTCGCGTCACCCTGGTGGATCGTCTGCCGCGCCTGTTGCCGTTTGTCGACAAGGAGATTGTGGAGGCGCTGGATTATCACTTGCGCCAGATGCGCATGACGATATGGCTGGGCGAAACTGTCACCGCGATCGAGCGAGTGGAAAACGGCTCCGGCACCCACGTCCGGATTCGTCTGGCCAGCGGCAAACAGATTGGCGCTGAGAAAGCCCTTTATAGCATCGGCCGCACAGGCGCCACGGGGGGATTAAACCTGCCGGCCGCGGGCCTTGCAAGCGACGATCGAGGCCGCCTCAAGGTCAATGACGCCTATCAAACGGAAGTGCCTCACATCTATGCCGCCGGCGACGTCATCGGCTTTCCCAGCCTCGCCTCAACTTCCATGGAGCAGGGCCGCCTGGCGGCCTGCCACGCCTTCGGGGTCGAGGCCCAAAGCGCCCCGGCGCTCTTCCCCTATGGAATTTATACCGTTCCGGAGATCTCCTATGTGGGCCGCAACGAGGAGGACCTCACCCAGCAGAACGTGCCTTACGAAGTCGGCAAAGCCGCCTACACCGAGATCGCCCGCGGCCAAATCATTGGCGACCAGATTGGCGCCTTAAAATTGCTCTTTCATCGCGACTCGCATGAGCTGCTCGGTGTGCATATCATCGGCGAGAGCGCCAGTGAACTGGTGCATATCGGCCAGGCTGTGCTGACCTTTGGTGGCAAGATCGATTATTTCATCCACAACGTTTTTAACTACCCCACCCTGGCTGAGGGTTATAAGAACGCGGCATTCGATGGGATCAACCGATTGATGGAATGACAAGCATTGGGATGTCTTCGCCAGCATGAGAGCCACGGGCCTTAACAAGTGAGGCCTGGGCAAGGTTTTGTACCCCATCATTGGGAGGAAGGGATGCTCCAGGCCGGGGCGGGCAGTTCAGAGCGATTTCTGCTCAGTACCCGTTTCGCCCTGGGGGCCGGATTTGGCGGCCTGTTGGCCATCATGGCGCTGGCGGGGGCTTACGGTATCCGTTTTCTCCAGCAGATCCGCCGCGACGAGAACCAGATTCGAAGGCAGTTCCTCTTGCAAAACCATGCACTCAACGAAATCCGATCCGAACTCTATCTTTCCGGCACTTACGTTCGTGATTACTTGCTGGAGCCCGAGCCGCGCCGCGCCGAGGCGCATCTCGCAAGCTTGCGACAGCTTCGCGCGGAGATGCGCTCGGCACTCGAGTTGTTCGGCAGCCAAATCTCGTCCGACCAAGCTGAATACTATGCTGAGCTCTCCGCCGATCTCGCCACTTACTGGGGGATTCTCGATCCCATCATGAACTGGGACGCCGCTCAACGCCAACGTGACGGTTACGCATTCCTGCGGGATCAGTTGCTTCCCCGCCGCGCCGCGACGCTGGCCATCGCGGACCGAATCGCCGTCATCGACGAACAACAATTGAGCACCGGCAACCAGCGGGTAGACACCCTCTTATCCAGATTTCAGAACCGGATGGCGTTGATTCTGACCGCCGCGCTGCTGCTTGGGGCGGCGATGGCGGCCTTCAGTATTTGGAAGATTCTGGGATTGGAGAGCCGCGCGCGGACTCAGTATCAGGAGGTGGCGGAGGCGCGCCAGCAGCTCGGGCAGCTTTCTGCGCGACTGGTGCAAGCCCAAGAGGAGGAGCGGCGGGCGCTTTCCCGCGAACTGCACGACGAAGTCGGCCAGGCTTTATCGGCGGTTCTGGTGGAGCTGCGCAACCTGGCGGAGCAATCGGCCCTACGAAACGACAGCGAATCCTTCGGTCACGTCGAAACCGTCAAAGGCCTGGTGGAAAACTCGGTGCGGGTGGTTCGCAACATGGCGTTGTTGCTTCGCCCCTCCATGCTGGACGATCTGGGCCTCATTCCGGCCCTGCGCTGGCAGGCCCGGGAAGTTTCCAAGCGCACCTCGATGGAAGTGAGTGTGGCGGCGGAGCTCACGACCGATGACCTCCCCGACGAGTACAAGACTTGCATCTACCGCGTGGTCCAGGAGGCGCTGCACAATTGTTCCGGTCACGCTCACGCCACGCGGGTCCAAATTCGAGTGCAACAGCAGCCCAACCGCCTGGCGCTCTCCATCCAGGATGATGGTCAGGGTTTCGATGTCCGGCAGAACAAGGGTCTGGGGCTGCTGGGGATTGAGGAGAGGGTGGCCAGGCTGGGAGGCAAATGCGAGATACATTCCGCGCCCGGAAGTGGCGCCATCGTGGCCATCGAACTGCCGTTCAGCGATGGCGAGGGGAGCCTGGACGCTCGTGGACAAGAGAAAAATCCGAATTTTGTTAGCGGATGATCACAACATCATGCGCCGCGGCTTGCGCCTGTTGCTGGAGAGGCATCCGGAATTCGAAGTGGTCGGTGAGGCCGCGGACGGGCGCGAGGCGGCCGAGCGGGCGGAGGCTTCCCCCCCCGACGTCGCGGTTTTGGATATTGCCATGCCGAACCTGAGCGGCATCGAGGCTGCCCAAAGAATCAGAGCGGCGCTTCCACAGGTGGCGGTGATCATTCTGAGCATGCATTCCGACGAGGGCTACGTCTTAAGGGCGCTCAAGGCGGGGGCGAAAGCGTATCTGTTGAAAGATTCCGCGGAAAACGATCTCATCGAGGCCATCCGCGCCGTGAGCGAAGGAAAGGCCTTTTTTAGTCCCGAGATCAGCAGGATTCTGGTGGAAGATTATGTTCGGGAGATGAAAAGTCGAGGCGCCGAAGATAGTTATGAACTCCTCACCTCACGCGAGCGGGAGATTCTGCACCTTCTGGCAGAAGGCAAGTCCAACAAAGATATTGCCACTGCGCTTAACCTCAGCCTGTACACCGTGGAGACGCACCGCAGAAACCTTCAGGATAAGCTCAACTTGCATAGCCTCGCGGAGCTGATCCTCTACGCGGTGCGGAAAGGGCTGATTACGTAGATATTTGTGATTTGCGATTGGTGATTGGTGATTTCAGCCTGTCGTCCCAGTGAGCCCAAGGCAACGAGGAATCTCGGCATCCCTTGGAAGCATTCAGAGCGAAAGCACTCGCTCCGTTCTCTCGAATGCGTTGCGGAAGGGCGGGGCTTCAGCCCCGCCGCCCCTGGGGCCGGCCAAAGGTGGGGCCTTTAGGCCCTGAAGCCACCTCGCTTCAGGGGCTAAAGCCCCCGCTCTATCACTCGCGTTGGGCGGCGGGGCTGAAGCCCCGCCCTTCCCTCTGGCTTTCATCTCCATGGGCGGACCGCAGACCCTTGCGCGCTCGGAATGACCCTCTCGATGATCTTTCCCCGACGCCTGGAAAGGCCCAATCGCAAATCACCAGTCGCCAATCACAAATTGTTCGCCGAATCTCCCGCTCTCCCGATCGCCAGATCTCCCGATCCTTTGTTCCAGTACGACCACGCCAGCCGGACCGTGCGCACTACCTCATCTTCGCGAAAGGGCTTGCACAACACGTCGAACCCGCCGGTTCGAGCCACCTCATTCCATAAGTAGGTGTCGGCCACGCTTGAAACCAGAATGATGCACGCACGGCTGGGCGAGGAAGCCAGACTTTCCACCGTCGCCCGCCATCCGTTGCCGGGCAGGTCACGGTCGCACAGGATCACCGGCGCCTTCAATTTGTCGAGCGCCGCGCGGGCCTCCTCGCAGGTCCCCGCGAACAGCAGACTCCAGCCGTTTTTCCGGCAAATTCCGGCGAGCACGCGGCGGTCCACGTCCTCGGCAATCAACCCAATCAGAGTAAGTCGGGATAGCGGCGAAGGGTCTATCGATGACGACGAGCGCCAGGGAGAACTGCTCTTCTTCCGGCGCAGAAAGTCAGCTACGCGTGTGAAAGGGGAACTCATGGCTTGCAACTTGGAACGCAAAGGACGGCGGGCTCTTGCTGCCTGAATGATCTCAGCCGGTTTATGTTTCCGGGGCCTAAGACCAACCCGACCTCCAGTCAACACCTGAAGTCAATCCTCCCTCGCGTCGACCGCCCCGGACGCGGCCTGAAAGTCGAAATCCTGCGGTCAACACTCCTCATTTTAATGGGAGAGCCCCTAAGTAGAAATACCTTGTTGCCGGTACCGGGATCGCTAAAAGCGAAGTAGGTTCCTGCCGCGTGCTACTTATGGCTGGGGAGAGTCACTACCGGCGTTCCGGGTGGAAATTAGCAGCCGGACGGTATGGTCTCGAGGTTAGCCGTGTTTTAAGGTCAGCATTCAGGTTCCTTTTAGTCGAACGGAATTGGAAATTGCTTTATGAAACGCCGTGCGCAGAGAAGGGGCTGAGACTTTTCCACACCGACAGGGAGGGAATCACAGGCGATGAGAAGACATGACATTGAGAGCTGCAAACGAATGTTGGAGGCGAAAAGGGGCGAGCTCATGGCCGGCCGTTCCCGCTCGGAAGGGATCGCGGTCGAGAGAGTTCCCGACACGATCGAGGAGTTGACCCTCGACATGGAGCGCAATATGGCCGTAGACACGCTGAATCGCAAGGCGGCGCTTCTCAGCCAAGTCACCGATGCGCTGGAGCGCCTTGCACTGGGGAGCTATGGCATGTGTCTGGCGTGTGAGAACCCGATCTCCCCGAAGCGTCTGGCGGCCTTGCCTTGGGCGGCGCTCTGTTTGGAGTGTCAACAAAGTGCCGAAACCAGACCAACCGCGCTGGCAGGGGCCGGCTCGCAGCAAGAATTGACTGCCTGAAGCGCAGAACCACGAACATGAACCCATCAGGCCTGGACTTCGAGAGTGCTTACCGCAGGTATAACCGGCGGGTCTACAGCAAGTGCCTGCACATGGTGGGCAACGAGGCGGAGGCGGAGGACCTTACCCAGGAGGTGTTCCTCCAGTTGTTTCGCAAGATGGACTCCTTCCGCGGCGACTCGGCCTTCTCCACCTGGCTGTACCGGATAGCAGTTAACGTCGTGCTCATGCGGTTGCGGAGAAAGTCCCTGCCTCTGGCCTCGCTCGATGAGGTCATCGAGGTGCGCGAGGGCGTCTTCAGCCTGGAACAGGTTTTACGCCCGGCCGTGCCTGGCCAATTTCAAGAAAAAGGAGACCGGTCATGCCGGAGCGAAGCAAAGGTGTTACAAAGGCTGAGGCACTGCGGAGATTGACCCGAAAACGCTTGCTGGTGGTGGATGAGGACTTGGAGGACCTCCAGCGCTATTCCGCGGTTCTTCAGCACCAGGGCTACGAGGTTCGATCGATTCCCTCTTACAGGGACGGCGCGGCCTGGGTGGGTCGCGAGGATTTCGACCTTATCCTGGTCAGCCAGGGAGGCACGGACTTCGAGGGACTCTCCGTGTTGGCGCGAGCCATCGAAAGGGACCGTCACGCGCCGGTGGTCGTCCTTTCCCGAACCATCGACATGGCTTGCTACTTGGAGGCCATGCAAGCCGGGGCTCTTGATTACCTCGAGAAGCCCTTGGTCCCTTCAGAAATAAGCCGCTTGGTGAAGCATCACCTCAGGGGCGGCGCGGCTTAGGGCTGAGCGACCCCGGAGATTGAACCCTTTCATAACCATTGGGAGCCCCCCAAGCAACTTGCTGACTTCTCTTGAACACTTGGGCTGTCCTCGCCGCTTATTCTGCGGCGAGCGGCAGCCGTCAGTTCGGTTCGGCCCAATTGCATTGTTGACCGCACTTCTTGACTCACCCGAACGAACAACAATGCCTGCGGCCAATGGCGGTTGCCCTCGTGGATCTCACTTTTTCCGCCACGCCGCAGCTTTCTCCGGCTTGCCCCAGGCTTGGTAAAGCTGGACCAGCCATTGATGCGCAATGTCCAGGTGATGGCGATCGGGGACGGCGATGAGGTCCTTACGGGCGAGCATGCCCTGGTAGCCTTCCAGCAGCAGCGGTTCGGCCTGGTCGTATTGCTTCTCTCCGGCGAGGCTCTCGCCCAGCAGGCTCTCAGCACGGAATCGTTGCCAGTTATCCGGCTGCTGCTTGCGATCGGTCTCCATGGCCTCACGCGCGAGCGGTTCGCTCTGGGCGAATTTCCCCTGCGACAGGTACGCCAGCGCTAGGTCGGCCGCCGAGGCCATCGTGCCCGGGTCTTCCGGGCCCAAGGCGTGGCGTCGCCCCGCCAGGACCTGCGCGGCGCGAGTCTCGGCCAGGGCGTATTTGCCCTCGCGCTGGTACACGAATGCAAAATCGGAAAGGAACGAAAGGGTGTCAGGATTCTCCGGACCCAGCGCCCGCGTCGCGGTTCCCACGGCCTGGTCAAAGAGCGCCTCGGCTTGCGCGTACTTGCCCTGGTCTGCGGCGGTGTCGCCCAAGTTAACCAGGGCGCGTAGTGTGTAGGGATGTTCCGGACCCAGCGCGTGACGCATGCCTTCCAGGGTCTGGCTGAACAGACGCTCGGCCTCCGCATACTTGCCCTCCGAGTCCTCGGCGACGGCCAGACCGTCCATAGAATGCAGCGTGTCAGGATGCTCCGAACCCAGGGCCCGGCGCTGCGCCTCCACGATCTGGCTGAAGAGTGCCTCGGCTTGCGCGTACTTGGCTTGCTTGAGGTTGATGTCCGCCAGGCAAGTCATGGAATACAGTGTCTCCGGATGCTCGGGCCCCATTACCCGGCGCCTGACTTCAAGGGCTTGGCGGTAGAGACTCTCAGCCTCCGCGTCCTTTCCTTCGGCTTCGTACGTGGTACCCAGATTGTTCATCGCCAGCAGCGTGCTGGGATGCTCGGAACCGAGCAGCCGACGGCTGACTTCGAGGACTTGGCTGAACGCCGTCTCGGCCTGGGCGTACTTGCCCTGACGCCAATAGCTGCTGGCTAGGTTGTTCAGGGCACCCAGCGTCTCAGGATCCTCGGGCCCCAGTACCCGGCGCCGGATCTCGAGGGTCTGGCGGAAGAGCGCCTCAGCTTGCGCGTACTTGCGCTGATCGTCGTAAACCTTAGCCAGATTGCTCATAGAATACAGCGTGTCGGGATGCTGGGGACCGAGGACGCGCCGCTGGATCTCCAGACTCTGGCTGAGCAGCGCCTCGCCCTCCGGGTATTTGCCCTGAAGCCAGGCTAATCGCCCAAGGCGGCTCATGGTCTTGAGGGTCTCCGGGTTTTTTGCCCCCAGCGCCCGGCGCTGCAAATCCAGTGCCCGTTCCAGTTGCGTCCGGGCTTCCGGGTAGACGCCGAGGTCTTCATAAGTCTGCCCGATGGTGTTCCGAATCGCCGCCTCGACCTCCGGCTGCTTCTCGAATTTCCCCTCAATGCGCTGCCCGGCGCGGTCCAGCACGTCCCGCACCGTGATCTTGGGATCGGGTTTGGACTGTTTGTAGGCGCTGGCTTGCCCCAGCAGATCGTTTTGCAAAAAGTCGTTCACCGCCTGCGCCACCGCCGCTTCCCGGTTGGCGCGGATGCTCTGCCGGATGCTGATCACCGCCGCCACGATCAGCACCAGGGCGAAGGCGCACGCCGTGGCCAGCGCCACCCGGTAGCGGCCCGCGAACTTCCGTGCCCGGTAGGCGACCGAGGGCGGAACGGCCAGCACCGCTTCGTTCCGCAGGTAGCGTCCAATGTCCGCCGCGAAGTCGGACGGCGAACCGTAGCGGCGGGCGCGATCCTTTTCGATAGCCTTCAGCGCAATTGAGTCCAGATCGCCGCGCATCTGCCTGACCAGCGTCGGCGGCTCCGTCTGGCGCTTGCGCGCCACTTCCGTCGATGTGCCCGGATCCTGGGTCCTAAACCGGGCGCTCGGCTTCGGCGCATCGTCGTCGCGCAGCTTCCGCAGGAATTCCTCCAGCGCGGCTTTGCGCAATTCCAGCGGCGGCACGCCCGCCAGCAGTTCGTAAAAGACGACGCCCAGCGAGTAGACATCCGTCCGCGTGTCGATATCCTCGCCCGAGGAACTCGCCTGCTCCGGGCTCATATATTCCGGCGTCCCGATCATCGCCCCCACGCGCGTGAACATCGCCTCGGCGCTCAGCCTCTGCGTCAGCGCCTTGGCCACGCCGAAATCGATGATCTTAGGCGCCGGTTTGCCGTCGACGTCGGTAACCAGAATGTTCGAGGGTTTCAGGTCGCGGTGAATAATCGCCTTCTGGTGCGCGTGCTGCACGCCTTCGCAGACGCGCATGAACAGCTCCAGCCGCTCGCGCGTGCTGAGCCGGTGATTGTCGCAGTAGACTGTGATAGGCACGCCCGCCACATACTCCATCACGAAGTAAGGCGCACCTTGCGGCGTCGAACCGGCGTCGAACACCTTGGCGATGGCCGGGTGGTCCATCAGCGCCAAAGCTTGGCGCTCGGACTCGAAGCGCGCCATCACCTCGCGCGTGTTCATCCCGGCCTTGACCACCTTTAGCGCCACCCGGCGCCGCACCGGTTCTTTTTGCTCCGCCAGCCAGACCTCGCCCATGCCGCCTTCTCCGATTCTCTGGACTAGCTGATAGCGGCCAATCACCGTCCCCAGACCACCTTCATCCAGGGCAGAGGTCGCGTCAGCGTCGAAGCCTTCTTCGGACGGCATGTTTACCGAACTCCTTTTTTGGGAAATACCCGGTAAAAAGTATACACCGAATTGGAGCATTAGCCGCTTGCTTTCGATACCTGGAGATAAATCCCCTTCCCGCCACTGGTGCTATTTAACAAGCTCTTCAGGTGAGCCCCCCCTTAGGAGCATTCCATTCAGGCTGAGGCGTGGCCCGGTGGTAATCATTCGGGATTTCGGTTCTCGATGCTGAGCCCGGTTATCATCCTAAGGCTGAACTCCTCTGGGTGGAATGGGCGGTGGGGTTTTCGATGTGCAGCGTCCCAAGCCGGCAGCCGGGGGCGCTCGATACCGTGGTTTGAGGAGCACCGAAACCTAACCGAAAGTCATCAAACATTTGGGCACGCGACTCATCGTCAAGATAGGAAGGAGATAGAAATCACGATGCTGATGACGGAGCTGTTCCTCGCACAACTGGAGGCGGAAGCCAAACGCACACGCCGCGCCCTGGAGCGCACGCCCGAGGGGCTTGACGACTGGAAGCCGCACGAGAAGTCGATGTCGCTGGGCCGCCTCGCCAACCTGGTTGCACAGATGCCTTCCTGGGTGGCAATGATCATACATCGGGATGATCTGGATCTGAGCCCGCCGGGCGGTGGTTCGAGCGCCGGCCAGCGCTCGCCAGGCACCACCGCGGAACGCACCCGGGCCCTCGAGCAGGGCGCTGCGGAGGCTCGCCAGGCCCTCGCGACTACGACCGATGATCATCTGATGAAGCCCTGGCGGCTGCTCGTCCGAGGCCAGGTAGTTAGCGAAGAGCCGCGCCACGTCGTGCTGCGCGACGTGTTCGCGCACCTGGCTCATCACCGAGGTCAGCTCACCGTTTACCTGCGCCTCAACAACCTGCCGGTGCCGGCGATCTACGGACCCTCGGCCGACGATGCCAGGTTCGACTGAGCACGGCCCCGTCGACGCCGCGCGCCTTCCCGGCAACGAAGTCGGCCACGGGGGCGTCTTTTTTTGTCGCTGCATTTTTTGCTGCATTTTTTGCTTGACAAACCCCGACGCTTATGATAGCCTATATCTGTGTTGGTTTTATGGACAAACTGTCGCAGGTGGCGCGGCCACTCCTCGAGCCACGAGGCAGTGCGCACGGGCACCGGCAAGTTGAGAAGCCAGCAAAATACAAAAAATGAAAAATCGTGGGAACGAAGCTAAGAAGTCATTGAAAACAAAGGAACGGAGCTCGAAAACGAACCCAAAACGAACCCAAAATTGACCCTAAAATGCACCCACAAACCATTCATTTTGCGGAAAACGAACCGAAACTTGTGACCTCAGGGTCCCCCTGGCGGCGAATTCCGGGGGGCTACACAAGCCTCGCATTGCCAAACCCTCCTCGGATGAAGGGGGAGGAAAGTGGCGGTTGTGGTCGGCCGGAAGGAGCCCAGCATGAGCAATTCTCTCGGTTCTGAGCTGCCTTCGGCTAGCCAGACGTCCGATATGCTCGCCGAGGTCGCTCTCAACCTGCGCTGGTCCTACAATCATGTCGCCGACGAGCTTTGGGAGCGGCTTGATCCTGAACTGTGGGAACTGACGCGAAATCCCTGGTTTGTCTTGCAGACGGTCTCTCGCGAAAAATTGCGCGAGGCGACCAACGACCCGGGTTTTCAACAACTGGCCCAGGCAATCTTCGAGAGGAACCGCGCGGCCTATCAGCCGGCCGGCTGGTTCGAGCAGACGTACCCCGACGCCCCCCTCAAGACGATTGCCTACTTCAGCATGGAATTCATGTTGAGTGAAGCTCTGCCGATTTATTCCGGCGGGCTGGGCAACGTGGCGGGCGACCAGCTCAAGGCGGCCAGCAATCTAGGGGTTCCGGTGGTGGGCGTAGGTTTGCTCTTTCAGCAGGGTTATTTCCGGCAGGAGATCGATGCCCAAGGCAACCAGCAGGCGCTCTATCCGTTTAATGACCCGGGGCAGTTGCCCATCGCGCCGGTGCGCGAGACGAACGGCGAGTGGGTGCGCTTTCCACTTGCCTTTCCGGGTTTTCAGCTCTGGCTGCGCGCCTGGGAAGTGAAAGTAGGCCGGGTCACGCTGTACCTCCTCGACACCAACGACCCCGCCAATATCCCTTCCCACCGCGGCATCGCCAGCGAGCTTTACGGAGGCGGCCAGGAACTGCGCCTCAAGCAGGAGATTGTGCTGGGCATCGGGGGATGGCGGCTGCTGCGCATTCTGGGTCGCGATCCCGAAGTCTGCCATCTGAACGAGGGCCACGCTGCCTTCGCGGTGCTCGAGCGCGCCTGGTCCTACATGAAAGCCCATCAACAGCCCTTCGATATCGCCCTTACGGTGACCCGGGCGGGGAACTTGTTTACGACGCATACGCCGGTGGACGCCGGCTTCGACCGCTTTGCACCCGAATTGATGGCGAAGTACCTCAAGAGCTACGCCGAAGAGCGTCTCTCGATTCCGTTTCGCGATTTGCTGGCTTTGGGCCGGCGAGACGGGAATGACTCGGGCGAAGCGTTCAACATGGCGTATCTGGCCATGCGAGGCAGCGGCGCCGTGAACGGCGTGAGCCGGCTCCACGGCGAGGTGAGCCGGCGGATTTTTCAGGGCCTGTTTTTCCGCTGGCCGGAACGCGAAGTCCCGATCAGCCACGTCACCAATGGCGTTCATACGCCCACCTGGGATTCGGCTTTCGCGGACCGCGTCTGGCACGATGCCTGCGGGAAGGAGAGCTGGCGACTGACGGCGAAAGAGATCGAAGGCGATTTTGCCCAGATCAGCGATTCCGGGCTTTGGCAATTGCGGGCCGAGGCGCGCCGCTCGCTGATTGCCTACGTTCGCAAGTGGCTGCACCGGCAATTGATCAGCCAGGGTGTTTCCGCCGAACAGGTGGCGCGCGCCGAACGCATCCTCGATCCTGACACGCTCACCCTCGGCTTCGCGCGGCGTTTCGCCACCTACAAGCGGCCCAATCTGCTTCTCCACGATCCTGCTAGGCTAGTAAGAATTCTGACCAACTCCCAGCAGCCGGTCCAGTTGATCCTGGCCGGTAAGGCCCATCCCCAGGACGGAGCCGGACAAGATATGGTGCGGGAATGGGTGAGCTTTGTGCGCCGGCCCGAGGTGCGCTCCCACGCCGTCTTTCTCAGCGACTATGACATGCTGATGGCCGAGCAGTTGGTACAAGGGATGGACGTCTGGTTGAACACGCCCCGGCGTCCTTGGGAAGCCAGCGGCACCAGCGGCATGAAAGTGCTGGTGAACGGCGGACTGAATCTGTCCGAATTGGACGGCTGGTGGGCGGAAGCGTATTCGCCCGAAGTCGGCTGGGCCCTCGGCGACGGCAAGGAACATGACCACGATCCCGCCTGGGATGCTGTTGAGGCTGAAAGCCTCTACGATCTTCTCGAGCGGGAAGTCATTCCCGCTTTCTATACGCGGGATGAAAGAGGTATTCCTCAGGCCTGGGTGGCCCGGATGCGCAAAAGCATGGCCACCCTGACGCCCATCTTCTCCACTATCCGCGTCCTGCACGAGTATACGGAAAAGCACTACTTGCCCGCGGCGGCGGCCTACGAGCAGCGGGCCGCGGACCGAGGTCGGCTGGCGGAGAACATACTCCAATGGCAAGGGGAATTGGCCAAGAATTGGCCCAGAGTCCGATTTGGATCACTCACCAGCGATCGGCAAGGTGACCGGTACGTCTTCCAGGTGCAAGTGTACCTCGCCGGCCTCAATCCCGAAGCCGTGCGCGTGGAACTCTACGCGAACGGTCCGGACGGCGGCGAACCCTTTCGGCAACCCATGCAGCGGGGTGAGCCCTTAGTGGGATCGGCCAACGCCTACCTTTATGTCGCAAGCGTCCCGGCCACTCGTCCGGCCGGCGAATACACTCCACGCGCGGTGCCGTATAAGGAAGGGGCCTCGGTCCCGCTCGAGGCCCCGTTCATCTGCTGGCGTGACGTTTGATGGCCGGTTTTCGATGGACGATTGCCGATTGTCATGTCGTTATTCGATCGGCGAGCATTGCAGTCGCCCGTCGCCTTCAACTCTCAATCGACAATCGTCAAATCCCGCCCTAGCGCGCAAACTTGCCGATCGTCGGGGCCGAGCCTGGCAGCGTGTAGCGCAGGTTGAGGAACACCATGTTGTCAATTGCGTTCTTGGGCATGCCTACGGCCGTGTACCAGGGGCTGCGCGTGAGGTACGAGTACTGCCCGATGATGTTGACGGCCCCGTACTTCGGATGCTTAAAGACGGCCTGGTTGAAGCCGATTGTAGGCTCCTGGATGGCGCGGTTTTGGCTGCTCGACGAACCGGTATAGCCATAGCCGACCGGCTTCCCGGTGGTATCGATGACCACGGAGCGTGACGCGTATATCCCGCCGTAATAGCCAAAGATCAGAGTGTTCTTGTGCGTAAACTCGAAGCCCGTCACCGTGGAGGCGCTGTGGAGCGGGGAGACGGATCCGTTGGCGTTGACCACCAGATCGGGCGCTTGGCCAAAAATAAACCGGCCTCCGCCGTCGCTCCAGAAGTTGTTGGTCATCAGGCGGAATCCCTTGAATATTTCCACGTGAAAGTTCAGGAAGCCGCCCCCGCCCTCGTTGGTGAAAGTGGCGGCGGGAATGGCAGCGGCCGTTGCGGTGGCGGCGGCGCCGGGGTACCAGACCTTGAAATTGCTCTCCACTCCCCCGATTTCGAAGTGAACCTGTTTGACGGGATCGATGGCCAACTTCGCAATGATATCGGGAGAAACGTTGGGAGTCGGCGTACCGGTGGCGCCGGCGGCGTCAAGTTCGCTTGCGTAGGCTGTGGCGAGCGCCGTTGGGAAGGTGATTGTGGAACCTCCCGACGACCCTCCCACATACTGGTCAGGATTGTCGAGCGCAAAGGCCAGGGCCACTTGCTTGGAGGGATGGAAAACCAAACGCAATTCGGGAATGCGGCCCCAAAACAAGCCCGCTTGGTAGTTTACGTCCATATCTTGCGAGTAAAAGACGTCAGCGGGGAGAGGGGAAATGCCCACCCGGCCAGGAGTGAGCAGGCTCCAGGTTTGCCCGCCCAGTAATTCAAAGCCGCCCTTCATAATGTCGACCCAATAGAGCCGCGCCCGCAGCACGTTGCTGTTGCTGGTTACCGCGATGTTGGTGGCGTCGTTGGTTCCGAGGAAGTCCGCTTCCATGTAGCCGATTACGTGAGCGCCCATGACGTCAGCGTCGGTGCGGAAGCCGATGCGGGAGTTCTGCATGCTGAGGCGGATCTCGCTCAGATTCTGCGCGGTGGTTTTGGAACCCAAGCCATAAGGAATGCTCCCAAAGCTCGTCCCGATGCTTCCGCCTGCTACGTGGGTGCGGAACACCCCCGTGAAATCCAAGAATCCAACAGGGGTGAAAGTCGCGGCGCCCAGGTGGAACTGAAGCGGGGAGAGCTGCTCTTCCTCCTTTGGTGGCACTTCCTGGGTCGCGGGCCGCGCCGCCACGGGCGGGACGAGCGTGGCAGCCACTGGGTTCCCGTCGCCGCTAGTGGAGGAATTCACGGCAGCCTTGGGGACCATGGGGCTAGTCGAGGCCACCTGCCCGAGGTTGGGAGTTGTCGGCGCCACGATCTGCGCAGGCGCCACGGTCGGCTGCGGCGCAGCGGCAGTCGTTGTCGCCGGGCGTGAGGATTGGTCCATCTTTTGCTTCATCTGATCGACAATGCTGCGCAACTGCTCGATCTGCTTCTGTTGTTCTGCAATTTGCTGCTTCAGCAGCGAGACGTCGTCAGGCTTGCTGGGGTCTTTTGACGGGTTGTCTGCCGCAGTCTGCGAAAAAACGGGTGCTGCCAGTGCGATCATAATGGCCGCGCAAAGCAGGCACCTGCTTCGAGTTACCCTGATTTGCATTCTTCACCCCTTCAATTCAAAAGTGATGTGTTTCATTGGGAATTTCAGTTCGAGTATCCAACTGAAACCGGCTTATCATGGAGCGTGGGTATGCACTGGACGTTACGGCACTGTTACATTTCCGTGAAAGACCAGAAGTCCATGTGAGAAGGAAACTTGGCGAAGTAGATTACAAATTGTGTAATATCGCGCACGTATACTC
>Ga0187781_10000744_pt1 | contig 23710 bp, 20 predicted proteins | sample 0715_SJ02_MP02_2_FD_132447 | JGI IMG/M metagenome (GOLD analysis project Ga0187781, IMG submission 132447) | Tropical peat soil microbial communities from peatlands in Department of Meta, Colombia - 0715_SJ02_MP02_20_MG | ecosystem: Environmental > Terrestrial > Soil > Wetlands > Peat | place... | reverse complement strand
ACCTGGCAGGAGATGAAGGCCGGCTGCAACGCGTTCAAACCTTCGATCGTGCCGAACCCCGGTTGGTTTGCGTCGATCTTCTCCGAACAGACGCCGGAAATTGGACTTTCCGCGGCGCTGGTGGGTCAGCCTGAGAGATGAGCAAGCGACGCCTCTCGCGACGAAACACTTGTTTTGTCGCGAGAGTTCATCATCGCCGCTTGCGGAGAGCCGCCATGACGGAAGCAGCCAAGAGCGCCGTCGCAGTCCGCGCGTTGCGCAAGTCGTTCGGCGCAACGCTCGCCGTCGACGACGTGAGCTTCACCATCGAGCAGGGAACAGCGCATGCCCTGCTCGGCGAAAATGGCGCCGGCAAATCGACAATCGTCAAGCTGCTTTCCGGTCTTATTGAACCCAACCACGGCACCATCAGCCTGTTCGGCGACGAGGTGCACCTGCGTTCGCCGCGCGTGGCGCATCGCCACGGCGTGCAGACGGCGTTCCAGGAAATGACGCTGACGCCGGATCTGACCGTGCTCGACAACATGCTCCTGCCTTACGGACCGCAGGGCTGGAGCGGCATGATCAGGCGAGGCGTCGCCAAACGCGAGGTTCGGGAGCATTTTGACAGTCTTGGGCTCGATATCGAGCTATGGCGCGAGGTCGGCCAGCTCGGTCTTGCCGTTCAGCAAAAGATCGAAATTGCGCGCGCGATCTTCCGTCGGCCGCGCCTTCTGCTGCTCGACGAGCCTACTTCGACACTCGCAGGACGCGACGTGGACTGGCTTGGCGAAGTCATCGCCCACTTAAAACAACAGGGCGCCACCATTCTGTTCATCTCGCATCGCATGCGCGAGGTGCGGGCATTTTGCGATCACGTGACGATCTTGCGCAACGGCCGGCATATCGCGACCGCGGCCGCGAGCGAGCTCACTGACACGCAGATCATCGAAATGATCATCGGCCGATCGATCGCGCAGACGTTTCCCCAGCGTCCGCAACAGGGGCCGGCAGACGCTCCCGAGGTTTTGGGCGCCCGCGACCTTGCGGCTGGTCAACGGTTGGAAGCGGCCACCTTCTCGCTCAGGCGCGGCGAAATCCTCGGCGTCGCCGGCCTGCAAGGCATGGGACAGCTGGACCTCTTTCTTGCCTGTTTCGGCATAACCGACGTCCACGCCGGCCAGATCTTCATCGACGGGCGCCCGGTGACGATCGCCTCGCCGACGGATGCGCTACGCCCGAACATCGGCATGGGCTTCCTGCCAGAGGATCGCAAGACCGAGGCGTTGTTCGTCGAACTCGACGGCAAGCACAATGCTTCGTTGCCGATCATCGAGCACTTCTGCCGCTTCGGCCTTGTGCAAAGTGCTCGCGAGGAGAGCGCCGTTGCGGGCGCGTTTGGGCGCGTTGAAGTCGATCGCCGCGCGCTGTGGACGCCGGTCAAATCCTTTTCCGGAGGCAATCAGCAAAAGATCGCTCTGGCAAAATGGCTGCTCGCGCAAAGCCGCATTTTGCTTTTGTTCGATCCCACTCGCGGTATCGACGTCGGCACCAAGCACGAGCTTTATGTTCTCATGCGAGCCTACGCCGAAGCGGGCGGCTCGATCCTGTTCCATTCGACCGAGATACCTGAACTCGTGCACCTGTGCGATCGCGTTCTTGTGCTTTACGGCGGCAAGATCGTTGCCGAGATCGGCGCCGCGGCTTTGACGGAGAACGAAATCATGCATGCCGCGCTCGGCGGCGATTCCAAAAGGATTGCAGCGTGAGCGTCTCGGCCGCCTTTCGTTCCGAGCACACGGCGCGCCCCCGGCCGGGAGCCGGCATCGTATTCGCGCGCCATCGCGGCCTCCTCACGGCCGTCGCTGTTTTCCTTTTGTTGTTCGGGCTCGTCAACGCGATCAGCGCCGGCCATCTCACTTATTTCGATATCAGTTTCATGGCGAGCGGCGCGGCGACGCTTGCGATCGCCGCAATCGGCGAGACCATCGTCATTCTCACCGGTGGCTTCGACTTGTCGGCCGGTGCGGTGATCTCGCTGGTCAATGTCGTTCTAGCGTCAAGCATGGATCCGGCGTCGACCCACGAGTCAGTTGTGTTGTGGACGCTGGCCGGTATCGGCGTTGGCATGGCCGCCGGCGTCTTCAACGGCTTCTTCATCGCCTTTCTGGGCCTGCAGCCGATTGTGGTAACGCTGTCGACGATGTTTATCGTGCAAGGCATCACTCTGTTGGTGATGGAGAAGCCGGGAGGCTTTGTCGCGAGCGAGCTTGGAAGCTTCTATCTCGGCGACGCGATACCGAACCTGCTGCCGATGCCGATCCTGCTGCTCGCATTCGTCTTGTTGCTGTGGCTCTGGCTGAAATCGACCCGCTTCGGCGCGGCGCTTTATGCGATCGGCAGCGATGCGGAGGCGGCGCGGTCCGCCGGTGTTCGCGTCGATCTCACGCGCTTTGCCACATACGCGATCTCCGGCGGTTGCTACGGGCTCGCCGGCGTGTTCATCAGCGCGCAAACCGGCTCCGGTGACCCGCTGGTCGGCAATCCCATGCTGCTGTCGATCTTTACCGCGGTCGTTCTTGGCGGAACGCGGCTCGGCGGCGGCCGCGGCGGACCGACCGGTTCCGTGTTCGGCGCATACATTTTGATGAGCGTCGTCAACGTTCTGCTCGTGCTCAACGTTTCGGCCTACTACTCGACCATTGCTGAAGGCATCATTTTAATCTTGGCCGTGCTCGCGGCCTCTCTCAGCGGCGATTCCGAACTTGCGCGGCAACTGCGCCTCATGGCGGCCCGCTTTTCCGCTTGGCGCGCCGGCACGCTGCCGCGACAGATCGGCGGCGGCGATCGGCGGCTGCGGGATCACCTCGCGAAAGCCGCGAAGGTCGGGCGCAACGGAGCGCCGCCTTTCTGGACACGGCACGCGCACGCCTTGCGGTATGCCTTGCCTTCGTACGTTTGTTTCGCGGCCGTCGTCGTCGTGACTGAACTCTGGCTCGGCAGCGCGGTACTGCATTGGAGCTACTGGAATTCGCTCATCGTGCTGTCGAGCTTCCTCGCCATTCTGGCATTGGGACAAGGCACCGTCATTCTGACCGGCGGGCTTGACCTCTGTGTCCCCTGGATGATTGGCCTTTCCGGCATCCTGCTCGCCGGCATGGTGCAGGGTTCCGACAAGGCGCTGATCTACGCGTTGCCGACTGTGTTCGCGATCGCCGCGATCGTCGGTTTCGTCAATGGCGTCGGCATCGTCGCCCTTGGAATTTCACCCATCGTCATGACACTGGCGACCAATGGCGTGCTGCAGGGAGCGGCGTTGCTTTACTCAGGGGGGACGCCCGCCGGGTTCTCTTCGCCACTGTTGCGGTGGTTCATGACCGCAAAGATAGCCGGCATCACGCCGGTCGTGTTCTTCATCGTGGCTTTCATCGTCGGCGCAGTCATCTTGCTGTCGCGCACGCCATTCGGGCGCAGGGTCTATGGGATCGGCAATGGCGTGCGCGCGGCGCGGCTGTCCGGCATCGCCGTCGGTCAAACGCTGATCTGGGTTTATGTCCTCTCGGCGCTCTGTTCTTGCCTCGTCGGCGTATTGCTCACGGGTTTTTCAGGCCAAGCGAGCCTGGGCATGGGCGATGACTATCTGTTGCCGTCAATCGCAGTCGTCGTGGTCGGCGGCACGATCATCACTGGCGGCCGTGGCCAATATCTAGGCATGCTCGGCGGCGTGCTGCTTCTGACCGCGCTGCAGACCATGCTTGCCGGCAGCAATCTTCCCTACGCGACGCGGGCAATCCTTTACGGACTGGTGGTTCTTGGGGCCGTGATCGCATTGCGTGAACGGCGTACCTGACACATGAGCGAAACCATGACAGGCCTAGCACGTGCAACGAGTTTGGATGCGGGCTTAGCGGGCCGGCGGGTGCTGGTGACCGCGGGCGCCGCCGGCATCGGCCTTGCGATCGTCGAGCGGCTGCTTGCCCATGAAGCCAGCGTGTTCGTCTGCGACGTCAACGAGGGGACGCTTCATTCTTTTAGGAAAGCCAATCCGCAAGCCGGCGCGATCAATGCCGACGTATCAAACGAGGCTGAAGTCGACCACATGTTCGCCGCCGTGCAAGCCACACTCGGCGGCCTTGATGCGCTCATCAACAATGCCGGAATCGCGGGCCCGACCGGAGCGGTCGAGGATATCGACCCGGCCGAATGGCGGCGTTGCATCGACATTGACCTGACCGGCCAGTTCCTGTGCGCGCGGCGCGCGGTGCCGATGCTGAAGGCCGCCGGCGGAGGCTCCATTGTCAATATGTCCTCGGCTGCGGGCCGACATGGCTACGCCTTCCGCACCCCCTACTCCGCGGCCAAATTTGGGGTGGTCGGCTTCACGCAGAGTCTCGCCAAAGAGCTCGGCCCCGCCAACATTCGCGTGAATGCCATCCTGCCGGGCATCATCGAAGGCCCGCGCATGACGGGCGTCATTCGCGATCGCGCTGCGCAATTGGGCGTGAGTTACGGGGTCATGGAGAAGACCTACCTCGATCGCATCTCGCTCCGGCGGATGACCAGTCCGCACGATGTCGCCACCATGATCGCGTTTTTGCTGTCAGATGCAGGGATCAACATCTCCGGGCAATCGATCAGTGTCGATGGCAACGTCGAAACGCTGTGAGGAAACTTGGAAATGGCACGCGTCGCAGTCGTCGGTAGCGGATTCATCGGTAGAGCATGGGCTATCACGTTCGCGCGGGCGGGACATGACGTGGCGCTCTGGGACGAAGACCCTCACGCGCCGCATCGGGCGCTCGATTTCATTGCTTCGGTTGCGCCAGATCTCGCCGCCGACGATCTGCTCGGGGGCGCGAACCCCGAAGCCTTGCTGGCTCGTCTTCGCGTCGAGAAGACGCTGTCGGCGACGCTCGCTGATGCAGACCATGTTCAGGAAAATGCGCCCGAGCGTCTCGACGTTAAGAAGGCGATTTTTTCCGAGCTCGACCGTTTGGCGCCGCAAGGCGCGGTGCTTGCCAGCTCAAGTTCGGCAATCCTGCCGTCGCTTTTCACAGAGCAATTGGGGCATCGGCATCGCTGCCTCGTTATTCACCCGATCAATCCGCCGTATCTGATCCCGGCTGCGGAAGTGGTGCCCGCACCGTGGACCTCGGCCGAGACCGTCGAACGGGCGCGCGCCTTCCTAGTCGCCGCCGGCCAGGCTCCGATCGTGATGAAGCGCGAGATTGACGGATTCGTGATGAACAGGATGCAGGGCGCTTTGCTGGAGGAGGCTTTTCGTCTCGTTGCCGACGGCTTTGCCAGCATCGAAGACGTGGATGTCGGCATTCGTGAAGGGCTGGCGTTGCGCTGGTCCTTCATGGGTCCGTTCGAGACGATCGATCTCAACGCCCCCGCGGGCGTGCGCGACTATGTCGAGCGTTACCAAGGCATCTACGCGAACCTGTTTGCGCAGATGCAGCGGCGCGTCGATTGGGCCGGCCCAGTGCTAACCCAAATCGAGGGTGAGCGTCGCGCCAAGCTGCCCACCGATCACTTTGTCGAACGTCAGAAATGGCGAGACCGGCGTCTGATGGCGCTTGCCGCACATAAGCGTCGCGCGGCGCGCGATATCGGCATTTAAAGACAGTTGGGAGGTTCGATTCGATGGCTGCCACTGACAAAGTCATTATAACCTGCGCGATTACTGGTGCGATCCACACGCCGACCATGTCGCCTTATCTGCCGATCACGCCAGACCAGATTGCGGCCGAGGCCATTGCAGCCGCGGAGGCCGGCGCCGCGATCCTGCACCTGCACGCGCGCGACCCGGAAACCGGCAAGCCCGACCAGACGTCTGAAGCATTCGCTCGCTTCTTGCCCCGGATCAAACAAAGTACGAATGCCGCGATCAACATCACGACCGGCGGCAGCCCTTACATGAAGGTCGAAGAGCGGGTTCGGCCGGCGGCAACCTTCAAGCCGGAGGTTGGGTCGCTGAACATGGGCTCGATCAATTTCGGTTTGTACCATCTGCTTCCCAAGTACAAGGAATTCAAGTTCGATTGGGAGAAGGCGCATCTCGAGGCCACGCGCGATCTGATTTTCCGCAACAGCTTCAAGGACATCGAATTCATTCTTACGACTTGCTATGACAACGGCACCCGTTTCGAATTCGAGTGCTACGACATCGCGCATCTCTACAATCTCGCGCATTTTGCCGAACGCAACCTCGTCAAGCCCCCATTCTTCGTCCAATCCGTCTTTGGTTTGCTCGGCGGCATCGGTACGCATCCCGAAGACGTCGCGCACATGAAGCGCACGGCCGACCGGCTCTTTGGCGACAATTACCGCTGGTCCGTCCCCGGCGCCGGCGCAAGCCAATTGCGAATCGCCGCGCAAGCTGCCGCCATGGGATCAAATATTCGGGTCGGGCTTGAAGACAGCTTGTGGGCAGGCCGAGGCAAGCTCGCAAAATCGAACGCCGAGCAGGTGATGTTCGCCCGCAAAATCATCGAAGGGCTTGGTAAATCGGTCGCGACACCTGACGAGGCGCGCGAAATTCTTAGTCTGAAAGGCGGCGACAAGGTCGCCTTCTAGGGAGAGCGGCGATGCTCCGGATCGAAGTCGCCTGTGCCGATCGCGACCAACTCGGCGAAGGGCCGCTGTGGGATGTCGACGAGCAACGCCTTTACTGGATCGACTCCTACGGCCCGGCCATCCATCGAATGGAGCCGAACGGAGGCAAAAAGACCTGGACCTTGCCGGAGCCGATTGGCTCGCTCGCCCTGCGCCGGAGCGGCGGCGCCATCCTGGCGTTGCGCAGCGGCTTCTTCACGTTCGACTTCACGATCGGCGAAGCCAAGCGCATCTGCGAGACCCAACCGGGCGAATTGCGGCCTCGCCTGAATGACGGCAAGGCCGACCGGCAGGGTCGTTTCCTCGCCGGCTCGATGGATTTTGAAGAGCGCTCGCCGGTCGGCAAACTGTTTCGGCTCGATCCTGACCTCTCGGTCCATACGCTCGATCAGGACATCATTTGCTCCAATGGCCCATGCTGGAGTCCGGACGGACGCACCCTCTATTTCACCGATACAGGCCGCCGCGCAATTTACGCGTACGATTACGATACGGCGACCGGCCAAGTGCTCTCGCGACGCATGTTTGCAAGCTTCGAGAACTTGCGAGGCTTGCCCGACGGAGCGACCGTTGACGAAGAAGGCTATGTCTGGAGCGTCGAAGTCTATTCGGGCCGCCTGATCCGCCTCGATCCTTCGGGAGCGATCGATCGCATTGTCGGTCTTCCCGTCCAGTCCACAACGAGCCTGACATTCGGCGGGGCGAACCTTGACGTGGCCAACGTTACGTCGATGGCCCGACCGATGAACGGTCAATATCATCGCGAACGCGAGGCAGGCTGCCTATTCGAGGTCCATGGGCTCGGCGTCCGCGGTCTGCCCGAACCGCGGTTTGCCGGCTGATTGCATCGACGAGGGTGATCATGCGCATTGAAGTCATTGTTGACGTCAAGACCACGCTGGGCGAAGGCCCGCTTTGGGACGTCGAGCAGGAACGCCTGTATTGGATCGACAGTTTTGACGGGCGCGTGTTTCGCGCGACTGCTGGTGGCGGGGAAATCCGCTGTTGGGACGTGCCGCAGAAGATCGGCTCCATGGCGCTACGCAAGGATGGCAGCGGAGCAGTCGTCTCTTTGGCGCGCGGCTTTCATCTGCTCGACTTCAAGAGCGGCGACATCGAACTTATCATCGATCCTGAACCCGACAAGCGCAACAATCGCCTCAACGACGGAAAGGTCGACAAGCGCGGCCGCTTCGTCGCCGGCTCGATGGATACGATGGAAGAAGGCCCGAACGGTGCGCTCTACCGTCTTGATCCGGATTTCTCGCTCCGCCAGCTCGATGAAAAGATCATCGTGTCGAACGGTCCGTGCTGGAGCCCGGATGGCGCCACGTTCTACTTCGCCGATACCTGGACGGGCGACATCTGGGCGTACGACTACGACCAATCGACCGGTGCAGTATCCAACCGGCGCACGTTCGTCAGCGTCGACCGCTCACGCGGCGGCGCAGCCGACGGCTCGACGGTCGATGCCGAAGGTTGCCTCTGGAATGCGCTTGTCTATGACGGTCGGCTGGTCCGCTATGATCCGACCGGCCGTATCGATCGCGTCATCAACATGCCGGTCAAGAAAATAACCAGCGTCATGTTCGGCGGGCCGAACTTGGATATTCTCTTCGTCACCTCGATGGCCAAGCCGCCACTGCCACGCTTTCCAGGTGACGGACGGCTCAGAGGGAGTCTATTTGCGATTTATGATCTCGGCATCAAGGGACTACCGGAGCCGCGTTTCGGTGCGTAACAGTTCGCCCTTGACAGCCAACTCAGACGTCCGGATTGGGTCAAAGCCGGAAGAGGCCAATTGCGGCAAGCAGTTCAGCTTAAGCTCAGTAGGCAGACATCCCTCACTCGTCGAAAGCCGTGATAGTCGTTGACCGGATTATGCAGCGCGCAGCGATTGTCCCAAAACGCCAGCGAGCCAACGCGCCAATTGAACCGGCAGGTGAATTCTGGCTTGGTCTGGTGCTCAAAAAGGAAATTGAGCAGTGGCACACTCTCGGCTTCGGTCATGTCCTTGAAACGAACCGTGTGGCCGATGTTGACATAAAGCGCCCGCGTCCGGTTTCCGGATGTGTGCGCACCACAGGATGCTCGCTGATATATTCCTTCTTCGCCGCAGCCTTGCCGCCATCGCGGATGCGGTCCTCACGCGTACGAGTCACGTCCGCTTTGGCCGAATGATTGACCGCGATTAACTCATCGAGCATGCGCTGCATGCCCTCGGATAGTGTCTCGTAAGCGAGATAAGTGTTGGCGAATAAGGTATTGCCTCCGTGCGGCGGTACCTCACGCGCAACTAGCATTGTCCCCATTGGCGGTGTCTCGAGATAGGCAGTGTCGGTGTGCCAAATTCCGCCGAAATTCATCGTCTCGTGCTCGAGCTTGACGACCGATGATCTCCGGAAAGCCGTCGATGCCCTTGATGAAGGGATATTCGACCACCTCGCCGAAGCGCTTAGCGAACGCCAGAAACTCGGCAGGCGCCAGGTCCTGATCGCGGAAGAAGACTAGGTCGTGCTCGAGCCAGATCTGCGGATTTCGCCGATCGCATTGTCGCTCGCTCCCGAAGCAAGATCGATGCCCCAAGATTTCCGCGCCATCGAACCGGACAAACGGCGCACCTCAAAATCTTCCCCCGCCATGACTATCGTTCCACTGCTGCGATGTTTCTCAATATATTATTTTAGCGTATCCAACGACAATTGTGGGCGCTCCGGATCACCGAACCCGGGCACTGTTCAATTGAATCCCAACCGCGGATGCGACAAAATTTTCGAAGTAGCCGTACTCGGACGACGCTCATGCATCGGCGGATTCAGTGCACCGCCGCATACATGATACGTTCTTCGTCCGCCTGACCAGCTGAGAATTCCTCGACAACTCGGCCTTGTCGCGTAACGAGAATGCGATCCGAAAGGCTGAGAATTTCGGGAAGATAGGAAGAGATCACCACGACGGCGATGCCGCTATCGGCGAGGTCGTTGATGATTTGATGGAGATCGGCGATCGCGCCAACGTCGACGCCTCGGGTCGGTTCGTCGAATATGACGAGCTTCGGTTCCTGTACGAGTGATCTTGCGACAACAACTTTCTGCTGATTGCCGCCGGACAAAGCGACAACGCTCGTATCGTTGCCTATCGCGCGCACCTTGAGCGCCTCGATCCATTTGCGTCCGACGTTCACGATTTCAGTCTTGCGCACGACGTGGATATTATTTTTTTCGGCGCTCAATAGGTTGACGAAGATGTTTTCGCCTATCGTCATCGTCTCGAAATAGCCTTCGAGCTTCCGGTCCTCGGTGACGTACACTATTCCGCGCTTGACCGCCTCGCGTGGGGTGCGAAATCGCACGGCCTGGCCATTGAATTCAATACGCCCGCCATGGAATAAATCGCGCTTCAGCACCCCGGACACGACCTTCGCAGTCTCCGTCCGCCCCGATCCAACCAAACCGAAGACGCCCGTTATCTGCCCGGCGTAAATGGAGAACGACGTGTTTCTGACCATCCTTCCCATGGTGAGATTCTGGACGGAGAGAACCTTTTCGCCGTACCGGCGCGACTTCTGACGATGACCATAGAGATCGCTTGATAGGGTTCTGCCGACCATCGCACGAATGATCTTGTCTCGATCCATGTCCGAAGTATCAGCCGTAGTGACACGCTGACCATCCCGCAGCACTGTGATGCGATCCGAGACCTGTAACGCCTCTTCGAGCGCGTGGGAGATAAAGACTGTCGAAACGCCTTGCTGTTTGAGCCGCTTCAAGAGCGCGAAAAAATAGGACTTCTCTTCCGGCGTGAGCGTCGCAGTCGGCTCATCGAAAATAATAATACGAGCCTTGAAATGCACCGCCCGGGCGATTTCGACCATCTGCTTCTTCGCCGCCCCTAGCGAAGAGACAAGCGCCGTCGGGTCGACGTCGAAATTCAATGACTGGAAAAATTGCTGGGCCGCGATATAGATGCCACGCAAGCGATTGAGCAGGTTTTCTTTCCCGAGGTAAAGATTCTGGGCCACCGTGAGCGTTGGGATCAAGCTGGTCTCCTGGAAGACCATGGCTATCCCATTCCGAAGCGCTTCGGCCGGACTAGCGAAGCGAACGGCTCGTCCCTCAACCAAAATGTCGCCGCTTGTAGGCGCCACGGCGCCGGCGATCATCTTCGTCAGTGTGGACTTTCCAGCGCCATTTTCGCCGAGCAGTGCGTGGATCTCACCGTGCCTTAAAGAAAAATCGACGTCCTTGACCGCAGCCGTGCCGTGATATTCCTTGGTGACCCGGCGCAATTCGAGAATGTTGCTAACTGGCATTGTCGGCTCTCGATATTGCGATTGAGAGTATTTCGTCGCCACCTTTGCTGGCGATGATGAGCCTGGAGCCGTGTTCGGCGACGCTGGTCAGACCATGGCGCCGGCCGCCGGTGCGGCTATGGAAACTCTCGACGGGCCTATGCTCCTCATCAAGCGCCACGACGAGACCGTAAGAGCGCGTGGGAGCCCAGGGCTTCAAGATGCCCATCTGCTTCAGCGCTCCGCCCTGCATCGGCTCGCTGAACGACATGCCGCTGGCAAGAGCGGGCGCAATCCAGAACTCCTTAGGCACTTCGGCCATCATTGCACGACGATAGGCCGGCTCTCTACGCACGAATTCGACCAACTGGTTGCGAGGAGCGAAAAGACAAAGCCAAGCGCCACCCGTCGCACGCGGCGCAAGGCGCGACGGATATCCGGGTAGGGTGGTCAGCGCAGGAGTGGGCTTCCTCGCCCCGTCGAGGTCGAGAAGCAGCAGCCTGTTCATCCAGCTTTCTGAAACGAGAGCGCTGCGCCCGTCGGCGAGAATGAGGCAACCCGCCGGATAGCAAAGGTTTTCGGCGATCGGCTTCGTTTCGCGGTTGCGCACGTCGATCGACCACACCGATCCAGCCGCCTCCGAATCCAGCAAATCACGCTGCCAGTTCGCAACGGTGTTTTTGGTGGACCCCACGCAGACGATGAGCCTGTCGGGGTCACGGAACGCGGCTGCGGTCACCGAGCCGCGCGGCAGGCGCGGTAGGTCAATATGCGTCTTCGCACCCGTCGAAACGTCGAGCAGTGAAAGGCCTCGGGATTGGTCAAAAATGGCGATGGTGCCGTCTGGCGCGGACGCGGTGGCGAAGATCTCGCCTTCGCATTCTGCGATCGACGTCATGTTTGACCAGCTTTCGTCCGCTTGCAGAAGCGTTCGATCGGATGAAAAGAGTATGCCGGTTGAGCGAACGATGAGATTGTCCGGACGGTTTTGGCTGAGAAGATGCTGGGCGGCGTCGATGGCGTCATTGGGCTTGAGCGCGCCGTCCATCGGTGGAACGGCAATCGATGCGTCTCCTCGCCCCAAGAACCGATCGAAAGAACGCGTGAATACGTTATCCATGCGCCTTGCCCCAATAACTCCGAAAGCCATTCCAGCTTGGGTCGGCGCCGGGAATCTTGTAGCGGCCGATGCGGTTGTTGGATATTCCGCCGAGATAGAGCCAACCTTTGTGTTCGCGCATGGATGTGATCATGGGATGGTTCTCGGCCCCCAGGTCCCACAGCGATTCCAAGACGGTCCCGTCGGCGGCCATCTTGATCACGCAGCCGGTGTTGAGATTCGGATAGAGCCATTCGTCGGGCGCCAAACGCCGAGCCATCCGGCGACGGAAGCCGGGCATGCGCAGCGCCACATCGAGGGCCGGGGAGCGCATGCCGAGCAAAGCGACCCAATAATTCCCGTCGGAGGAGCGATTGATATTGTCCGGATACCCGGGCAGATCCTGCGCGATCACCTCGACCTTGCCCCGCTCGGGCCCGTCAAACCAATAGCGGCTGATCCGGCACCCCCAACTCTCGGCGAACAGAAGAGATCGTCCGCCCGGCTCGACGCAGATGCCGTTCGGAAAGACAAGCCCGCGCAGGACCGTATGGGTCCGGTTCGACTTCGGATCCCAGCAAATGATGCGCCCATTGCCTCTGCTTTCCAGCGCATCCATCGGCCAAGTGTGCATCTCGTAGCGGATGGTTGCTTCACTGAAGAACACGCGATCGTCGGGCGCGATGTCGAGATCGTCGGCCAGCCGCAACCGAGAATCATCAATGATCGAGAATCTCGAGCGATTGGTCTCGTCCGTCGCCAGCGCGACCTCACCGGAACGCGAGACCTTATACAGTCCCATGCCGCCGACGCAGACGATGATGTTCTGTTCGTGGTCCAGCGCCATACCCAATGTATGGCCGCCGATATGTGCCAGGACCTCGGCCCTGTCGTAGCGCGGCGCGCGAAAACGAACGATGTCGCCTTGCCGGTTTCCGCAATACAGATTGTCGTCGCTGTCGAGGATGACGTCCTCAGGCCCTTCGACCTCTCCGAGAGCGAGGATTTCCACGGTCTTCAGCTTGTCATTGACCGCGTAAGGAGAGCTCGAGTCTTTGGCGGTGGCGGCTGGTCGCGGCAGCTCGACCAGCGCCGGCGACATGTAGACCTTGTTCAACAGCTTGTCCCGGTGCTTCACCCATTTCACGTCAACAAACACCGCGAAGATAAGCGTCAAGCCAAGCACCATCGACCCGGAGCCGGCGTTGAGCCCGAGTTGGATCACGCCGTTCGTCAACATGAGAACGATAATTGCTCCGATCAGAGCTTTCGAAACGGTGCCGCGACCGCCGCCGAGGCTGATGCCGCCGAGCACGACCGCTGTAAGCACCGAGATTTCAAGGCCGACGCCCGTGTCCGTGCCCGAGCCGCCGAGGCGTGCAGCGTAAAGCACGCTGGCGAGGCCACAAAGAACGCCGGATATGACGTAAGTTGCGCAGATCGTCCGTTTGACGTTAATGCCGATGTTGTAGGCGGATTTGCGCGATCCGCCGATAGCCATCGCCCGCCAGCCCGGGCCGCTTCGACTGAAAACAACATGAGCCACCGCGAACACGACGATCATTATGGCGAAGCTCGTCGGTATTCCGGCAATGTCGCCGAGGCCGAGAAACGTCCAAGTGTCGTCGTCGAAAAAGCCCGTCGACATCGCTTGGGCGTATCTCAGAAGCAGGATGTCGACCAAAGCGCGTACGATGATCAATGTCACGAGTGTCGTCAGAAACGCCCGAAGCCGCAGATAGCCGATCAAAAGTCCGTTGAAGAGACCGACGAGCCCGCAAACGATCAGCACCGCCGGTATGGCGGTCCAAATAGACCAGCCGCCAAGGTTGAGCAAATAAAGCGCGGTAAAATTGCCAAGGGCAAAGTTGGAACCAACGCTTAGATCGACGCCGCCGGAAATGACGACCACCATCATTCCCAAACATACCAAACCAAACTCGCCAAGCTGCCTGGCGGCGATCGCGAGGCTCGTCGGTTGGAACATCGCCGGCAAAAGAATGTAGAAGGCGCATAGTACTACGATCAGTACGGTGAACGGTATTGCGCTGTCGATCCAGCGCTTGGTCAGGATCTCGCCGATTATGTGGTCTGGAATAAAGCGATAGCGCCACCGTTCCACCAAAATCCGGATCGTGCGATACCACGGCCGCTGGCCAGTGCGTTGCACCCCCGCGCTTTCGCCCTTAGAACGATCCTCTACAGCAATAGCAACCAAGTTCGTCGCTCCACCTTGAAGAAGGGGCGGGATGTTTGAATCCCGCCCCGAGTGTGTGCGCCTTGGCAATGGTGTGGCGCTGCTGCCGGGAGGGTTACTTCAGAAGCTTCGCATAGACGTCCGGATTCCAACACGTGTCTTGTTTGACGTCCGCCTTCGTCATGATCCTGTACGGCGAGTAAGCCATGTACTTGACGGATCCCGCCTTGGGTTTGGACTGAAGCAACATCTTGATTGTTGTGGCGATGTCGCGTCCCATGCCCACGCCGCTGTAGTTGACGGCGTAGTCAAACGTGCCGTCCGCGAGCGCATCGCACATGCTCTGCGCACCGCCACCCGCGGTGACGAGCATCACTTTGCCCTTCAGGCCTGCCTGCTCGATCGCGGCGCCGGTGCCGCGCGCTTGGCCGTCCCAGACATCGATGATGGCGCAGAGATCCGGATTCTGCTGCAGAACTGTCTCGGTGATCGAACGCGCTTTGCTCGCGTCCCAATCGGCCGCTTGGCTCGAAACGACCTGGATTTCCGGATGTTCGGCGAGGACTTTCTTGGCACCCTGTACTTCGAAGAAGCTGACGCCGCCAGTCAGAACGCCCTGAACGATCGCGACCTTCTTCGACTTATCGTTCTTTCCGCAATGGTTGACAACGATGTTGGCCATATCCTGGCCAATGCCGATCAGATCCGGACCGACGAAGGCGTCGGTTTGAACTGCTCCCTGCATGTTGACCTGGACGACATAGATGCCTTGGCTGTTCGCCTGCTTGAGAAGCCGGGCGAGAGATTGCAGATCGGGATTCTGTGTGACGATGACGTCCGGCTTTTGCGCAATCAGGTTGGTAAGAGCCTGCGCCATCGCGTCAGTGCTCCAGTTCGGATCCTGCGTCACGAACTTTATTCCATAGTGATCGGCTTCCTGCTTGACGACGCCTCCCCAGGCTTGGGCCATATCAAATCCTAGGGAGATCGGTAGATAGGCGATTGTCTTGCCTTTCATGGCTTCAAGCGCCGGGCCACGGAAGGGATCAGTCATTTCCTCCGCGTTGGCGGACGCCAGGCACGCGGCGAGTCCCAAGATCGCCGTCGAGACTACAGTCTTCAAGATATCCATGGTTTTCCTCCCTAGTGGACTCTTAGAAACCCGTTAGATGTCGCCCTGCTGAGCGGTCTGCTCGTCGCGGGGATTCATGATACTGTCGATGATGATAGCGATCAGTAGGATCGAACTCTTGATGAGATTCTGAACGGTGTACTGGATATCCATGATCGTCATGCCGTTGAGCAGAATTCCGATCAGCAGCGTCCCGACAAGAACGTTGCGAACGCCGCCCTTGCCGCCGCTCAGGCCAACGCCGCCCAAGACCACGACGAGAATGATGTCGTAGACGAGGTTCGATGTGACAATCCGCGTGTTCATGGCCGAAGCGGCGGTCGCTGTGACCATGCCGGCGATATAGGCAATCAGGCCCGCCAGAAGATATTGAAGGACCAGGACGGGTCGTACCGGCGTTCCGCCGATGCGTGCTGCGGCGTAGTTATCGCCCATCGCGTAAATGAAGCGACCGAGCTTGGTGTATCGGAGGAAGAGGAACGCTGCGAGCGCAATTGCGATCGCAAGGATGACCGCGCTCGGTACTCCAAATAATGATCCCTGACCAACGTTGCGCAGCCAACCGATGTCGCGAGGCAGATACACGACGTCGATACCGAGGATCATGTGGGCGCGGCCAAACCCGTAGATGAATGTTCCCATGGCCAGCGTCGTGAACAGCGGCGGAATCTCCGCATACGCGATCAGGATTCCGGAAAAGAGGCTCATCAACGCTGCGAAGCCAAGCCCAAGCGCGATGGCGAGCGACATCGGCACGTGCTCGTTAGCGAGCTGAAATGTCCACGCCACCGAGATCGCCATGTTGGCGACGATTGAGAGGTCAATCCCGCGGCCAATCACGACAATGACCATCCCAATCCCGAGCACGCCGAGTACGGCGACGCTGCGCAGTAGCGTGATCAGGTTTTGTGCGGTCAAGAAGCCGGGCAGTAGCAACGAGAACGTTGCAAAAAGCAAGATCGCAAGGAGAAGGACGATCTGTTCCTGAGCGAGTGCACCACGCCATTTCATGAGAAAACCGTTCGCACGTTCAAGCGTGAAGATCGGCGTCCAGCACCAAGCGACCTTTGACATTGCCTGAGCGAACGCGGTCCAACGCCGGGTTTGGATTGTCGTGCGACACCCGCTCGACCGGCGTCGCGCGAACTTTTCCCGACCGGGCAAGATCCACCAGTCCTTGCAACTCACGCAGGCTGCCGGTGTAGCTGCCGCGAATCGTTATGGCTCGCAGCGGCACAGTGGGGAGCGGCAGCACCAGATCGCCGCCATAGAGGCCGACAGGCACATAGATTCCCCCTCTGGCCAGGACTGCGACGCCGGCCTTTGCGGTGTCGGAGGATGCGACGAAATCGACAACGCCGTAGATCGGCTCGCCCGCCGCTTTGGTGAGATCGGCGGGGAGGTCGCCCGACGTCGTCTTGACCCCGACATGCGCACCAGCCTCACGCGCAACGCCGAGTTTCTGCTCGCTGACATCGACCGCAATAATCTTCTGGTAGCCGATGGCCGAGAGGATGCTTATGGCCGCGAGACCCAGGCCTCCTGAGCCAATCACAACGACTGGGCTGTCGGTTTCGACTTCAGAAAGCTTTCGGACCGCCGAATAGGCTGTGATGCCGGAGCACGCATAGGTTGCGGCGAGCGCAGGATCGATGTCGCCGAAGTCGATCAGATGCTCCGGCTTGTCGACAAGAACATATTCGCCATAGCCGCCGCTTCTGAAGACGCCGAGGCTGCGTGGCGTGAGGCACAAGTGCTCGTTGCCTGACGTGCAACGTTTGCAATGCCCACAACCGGCCCACGGATAGACGAGACGATGATCACCAACTGATACACCATTCGCGTCCGGGCCGAACGCGACAACCCTGCCGACAGTCTCGTGCCCCGGCACGAACGGCAACGTCACACCGCGGTCTTTCAGCGAGAGCCGCTTGCCGCCGCCAAGGTCGTAGTATCCGTCTTGGAAATAAAGATCGCTGTGGCAAACACCGCAGAACGTGGTCTTGAGGAGAACCTGTGTGCCGGTTGGCGCCGGCGTGGTCACCTCGAGCGCCTCAAGGGGTTGCCCGTTACGGACGACTGCCCAGCCGTGCATCACTTCCCTCCCGAAATTTTTTTCATGAGAGCAGAGCAAACTTATCCGGTCAAGTGATATTGTCGACTGACGGTCGTGAAGCGTGGCGCTGCTTATCACATTGAGATAAGTGAATAGTCTGCCAGCCTTTCTCGAATGGCCGTTCAAAAGAGCTGTCTACCTATCGACAAAATAATACTTGTCCGTATAAGATATTCCGATGAATGGGAGGCGCTTCGCAGGCGACTGCGCGCGCCGCGGTTCGCACAAAAGGGCTTCGAGTCCGACGGAACCGTATTCAATGGAATTTGACCGCCCGATCCTTGCTCGGAAACGAGGCTACCGGGCAGACGTCCAAACAAACGATTAACGCGCAGATTGGGAGGAATGCAGATGTCGGTTCATATCCAGCCGTCAAGAAGCTACGGCAATTTCGTTGACGGCAAGCAGGTAAGCTCGGCCGCGGGCGCAACCTTTCCCTCTACCAACCCGACCTCAGGTTCTCACTGGGGCGACTTCGCGCTCTCAACCGAGGTTGACGTCGATCGCGCCGTCCAGAGCGCGCACGCGGCATTTTCCGGCCCATGGGCGAAGCTTTCTCCCACGGAACGCGGCAAGCGGCTAACCGCATGGGGAGAGAAGATCGCGGGGCAAGCGCAGCGCATCGGCACAATCGAATCGACACAGAATGGCAAGCTGCTGGCGGAAATGCGGCTGCAGGCCACGATTGCGGAAGACTGGCTTCGCTATTTCGGCGGACTTGCGGACAAGATTGAAGGGGCGGTCATTCCGCTGACGCGCCAAAGCGTTTTTAATTATACGCTGCGTGAGCCGCTGGGTGTCATCGCTGTCATCACCGCGTGGAATTCTCCGACCTTCCTGAACATCATGGCCGCGGCTCCCGCGCTTGCGGCCGGAAATGCGATCGTCTTGAAGCCCTCGGAGGTGACGTCGGCATCCGCAATAGAGATCGCGCAGCTCGCCGTCGAAGCGGGCATTCCCGAGGGCGTCGTCAATGTGGTCACCGGCCTTCGCGAGACGGGCGAGGCCCTTATCGACCATCCTCTGGTGCGGAAAGTTTCTTTCGTGGGCAGCGTCGCTGCCGGACGCGAAATCGGGGCGCGCGCCGGCCGGCGCCTGATCACGAGCACCTTGGAGCTCGGGGGCAAGAGCCCAAATATCGTCTTTGGCGATGCGGATCTCGATCTTGCGGAGATCGGCGTGCTGGCGGGGATATTCGCGGCGGCCGGCCAAACCTGCGTTGCGGGAAGCCGCGCCTACATCCATTCCTCGGTCTATGAACGCTTGCTCGATCGCCTCATCGATCGCGCGAAGCAGATCAGGCTTGGCGACCCCTTGCTTGCCGATACGCAAATGGGACCCGTGGCCACACGGGCGCAATTGAGCAAGGACGAGAGCATGGTCGGGCGCGCGGTCGAGCACGGAGCCGAGGTGTTGGCAGGGGGCCGAAGAGCCTCCGTGGAGCAATGGCCGGATGGGCTTTTTTTTGAGCCGACCGTTCTTCACAAAGCCGATCAAGACAATCCAATCATCAAACAGGAGGTGTTCGGTCCCGTCCTCGCCGTGACGCGATTCGACGACGACGATCAGGTTTTGCAGATGGCTAACGACACCGAGTTTGGCCTGGCGGCCGGCGTGTGGACGAACGACATTCGCAGGGCCCATTCCATGGCGCGCGCCCTCCAAGCTGGTACGGTTTGGATCAACACCTACCGGGCTCTTGCGTTCAATTCTCCATTCGGCGGCTACCGCAGTAGCGGTACTGGGCGCAACAACGGTGTCGAATCAGTCAACCAGTACCTTCAGACGAAGAGCGTTTGGTGCGAGCTGAGCAAAGTCGCGCAAGATCCGTTTGTCTTGCGAACGTGAAAGCGCCCGTCCGCAAATCGTCTTGGAACTTACTGATCAAATACAGATGGGGCCCCCAGCATGACCAGCGTCGAAGCGTCGAATTCTATAGGCAATGACGAGGAGAACGCATTCCTCGAAGCAATCGAGAAATGGATCGTCCGCGACGTTCGGCCCGTGGTCAAGAAGTTCGATCATGCGGATGAATGGCCGGCTGCGATTGTCGAGCAGATGCGGGAGATGGGGCTTTTCGGCGCTACGATCTCTCAGCGTTACGGCGGTCTTGGTCTGCCTGCCCGCACCTACGCCAAGATCGTGATGCGCATTGCGTCCGAGTGGATGTCCATCACCGGAATCTTCAATTCGCATTTGATGCTCGCGCTTGCCATCGAAAAATTCGGCACGGAAGAACAGAAGCAGCGATATTTGCCGCGCCTGGCCTCGGGTGAGTTGCGCGGCGGCTTGGCATTGACGGAACCGGATGCGGGTACCGACCTGCAGGGCATCCGCATGACTGCGCGCCGCAACGGCGATGAGTATGTGATCAACGGAACGAAGACATGGATCTCAAACGGCATAAAGGGCTCAGTCTTCGCTCTCTTGGTAAAGACGGATCCGGAGGCGCAGCCGCGGCATGCGGGCATGAGCCTGTTCATCGCGGAAAAGGGCGCGGGCTTCACGGTCAGCCGCAAACTTGAAAAGCTCGGCTACAAGTCCATCGATTCTGCCGAACTCGTCTTCGACGACTATAAGATTTCGAAAGACAACCTGATCGGCGGACTTGAAGGCCAGGGCTTCTATCAGGCGACCGGCGGTCTTGAGCTTGGCCGGATCAATGTCGCGGCCCGTGGCGTCGGAATAGCCGAAGGCGCACTGGGCCTAGCCGTCACGTACGCCGGCGTCCGCAAGACTTTTGGCAAGTTGATCAGCGAGCATCAGGCGATCCAACTCAAACTGGCTGAGATGGCGACCCGGGCTCGTGCTGCCCGGCTGCTCACGCTTGATGCCGCCGACAAGTTCGACAGCGGTCAACGCTGCGACCTCGAGGCCGGGATGGCGAAATACTTCTCTTCGGAAGCCGCCCTGGAAAACAGCATTGAATCGATGCGCATTCACGGAGCCTATGGGTATTCAAAGGAATATGACATCGAGCGTCTCTATCGTGACGCCCCGCTGACCTGCATCGGCGAAGGCACGAACGAAATGCAGCGCATCATCATTGCCAGGCAGCTGATGAAAAGGGCGGCAGCATGAGACGGCCGCTCGAAGGGGTCAGAATTATTTCGATCGAACAATTCGGCGCGGCTCCTTACGGCACCATGTTGCTGGCCGATCTCGGCGCGGAGGTTATCAAGATCGAAAACCCGGCTACGGGCGGAGATCCCGCGCGTAGCAGCGACACGCACAAGCTGGGCGCCCACGACAGCCAGTATTTTCAAACCTGGAACAGCAACAAGCTCAGTGTCGTTTTGGACATGAAATCGCTCGAGGGCCGAGAGGCATTCGAAAGGCTCGTTCGATCCGGCGATGCAGTGGTCCACAACCTGCGCGGCGATCAGCCAAGCAAATTGAAAATTACTTACCGCGATTTGGCGGAGCTCAATCCGGCGATTGTCTGCCTGCATATTTCCGCCTACGGCCGCGACAATAGTCGCGCGACGCGCCCGGGCTACGATTTCCTGATGCAAGCCGAAGCCGGGTTGATGAGTATTACCGGCGATCCCGACGGGTCCCCTGCGCGGTTCGGTCCGTCGATCATTGATTATATGACCGGGGTGATTGGTGTGACAGGCCTGCTGTCGGCGATCATCGCGGCCAGGGCGACGGGCATCGGGTGCGATGTCGACACTTCCCTCTACGAGGTCGCGCTGCATCAACTCGGCTACGCCGCCACCTGGTATTTGAACGACCAGGAGATCACCACCCGGCTCGCCCGCAGCTCGCATTTTGGCCTGGCGCCAGTGCAGACGTTTCGGTCTAGTGACGGTTGGTTCTATTTGATGTGCATGACCGATAAGTTTTGGATACTACTGACGGAATTGATTGCACGTCAAGACTTGGCGGCGGATCCTCAATATGCGTCGGTAAGCCAACGATTCAAGAATCGCGCAAGCTTGACAGAAGTTCTCGATTCCATATTCAGCACGCAATCTACTCAGCATTGGATCGAACTACTCAGCCAGACCTTACCAGTGGGGCCCGTGCTGGACGTCGCAGAGGCGCTCGACAACAGCTTCGTGGACGAAATTGATATGGTCCGGAGCGTGGCGCATCCTGCGCGCCCCGATCTTCGCCTCTTAGCGAACCCGTTGAAGATCAATGGAAACCGGCTTCCGCAACGGGTATGCTCAGCGCTTGGCGCAGACAACGATGCTCTGCTCGGCGTGACCGCCCCAGGCGACCAATCGGTGGAAGTTGAGGCGCGCTCGCGAAAATCACAAATGCGGACAGGCTGAAGACCGGCTCGAATGGATCGAGATTCAAAGGCAGCGCAACTCGAGCGTCGAAGCGTCCTAACGGGTCGCCAGCGACGGGCAGCGGCCCCGTCCGCACGACCCCGATATCAGCTCATCGTCGACGAGCTGCGGCGGGAGATCGAGAATAACAAACTCAAGGCCGGCGACTTGCTACCGTCCGAAAGCGACCTGCGCGAGCGGTTCGCTGTCAGCAGGCATACGATACGCGAGGCCCTGCGCGCTCTCAGGGACGAAGGATTCGTCGAGTCGCGGCAAGGCGCCGCCAGTCGCGTGACCAAGCCGGATAGTCCGCTCTATACGTATTCCGTCAGCGACGTTGCCGAACTGCTTCAGTACGCCACGGAAGCAAAGTATGAAATCGACAAGACCAGCGTCGTCGTCGCAGACGCCGACCTCGCACTGCGCCTCTCGTGTCCTGTAGGCTTGCGCTGGTTGCGCATCGAGGGGTTTCGCTACGCCAATCAGGATCCGGTGCCGTTGTGTTGGACGGAGGTATACATTTTTTCTGAGTACAGCGGGGCTGCGGTCAAAGTCGGCCGGGAACAGGGAACGGTCTATTCCTTCATAGAGAGTATGTATGGTGTTCGAATTGAACGTGTCGAGCAAACGCTTGAGGCGGCACCGATACCTAACCAAGCCTACAAGCTCATGAACTTTGACGGTCTAAATCTGGCGATCCTCATACGTCGAGTGTATCGCCTCAACGATGGCAGCATTCCTATCATCGCGCTCAACTATCATTCTCCCGCGCGACTTCGGTTGAATTGGACCTTAAAACGCACGGTAAACGCATCCTCCACCAAGAATGACGGATGATAGTTGGGTGATCCTGAACGACGATCGTCATTAAAAGGGCAAGTGCGTTAGTAGATCTCTGACATTCCGCCATCGAGCAATGTCGCCTTCTGGCACGACTAGAACCGAACACGGCGAGTGAACATCACAGCGTAGCATCCGCGAATTTAATTTCGCGGCACCGTGCTCAATCGTAACAGCCGGAAACTCACGCTTCCCGTTGAGCGGGATCGACCTCGAAAGTTTTCGAAGATTAAATGGGATGCATATGGCATCGACTTGCGGATAGGCCAAGGAGCCGTAGTAAAGATCGTTATGCCCAACCTCTGTTTTGGGTCGAACGCAGAAATCTGAGGTTGCTTCTAAGATCTCTCTTAGACACCTGAGATCGGACGCGAAGTCCTCGATGATGGCGCGCCGCCTAGCCTCGTCGTCGACGACAACGAACCGCCAGGGCTGACTTAGCCCGGCGGATGGGGAAAGGCATGCAACCTCGATAAACCTCTCCAACCCACCGCTCGGCAACGGGTCGCGACGAAAATGCCGTACGTCGCGGCGCCAGATGAATAGCTCGCGCAGTTGCTGGCGAAAGGCTTCATCGAATGAGACCGTCAGGATCTTGACTCCTCCCAGAACAGCAACGTGGCCTCAAAAGAGGCGGCCACTGCTATTGCGCCCGACTGGTCTCAACACGCCCTTGGTTCGATCTCTCTTTTGCAAGTCGCGTTTCGACGCCGGCTAGGAAGAGCCGACACCGGTAAAGACGGGCGCTGGGGGAAGCCGGCGCCGGGCGCCGGGACAATCATTTTCTCCGGAAAATTCATGCAGTACCGAACCCTTCTATATTGGTGTCCTGTCTTCAGCCAGCGCAAGGCGCCGCTGAGTGTTACTGCAATCACGCCCAGGGCGTACGTTGCGCATTCCCCGCTTAGCCCCTTACGAGCGCGTGCGCGCGCTCGGCGCTCCGATTGTGATGGGTGGCGCGCGGACCGTTTCAGAACTTGATAATTATGTCGGAGGAGAAGACAAACTGCGCCTTTTTCGTGCCGTTATCGTAGGCCGCCGCGTTATAGGAATGGTCGTACCGAATTTCCGGGCGAACCTCGATCGAGGGTGACAACCAGTGGACCCAGCCAAGCGTGTTCTCACTATACCAGGTCGCGAACCCGGTACGTT
>Ga0187781_10000743_pt1 | contig 23713 bp, 22 predicted proteins | sample 0715_SJ02_MP02_2_FD_132447 | JGI IMG/M metagenome (GOLD analysis project Ga0187781, IMG submission 132447) | Tropical peat soil microbial communities from peatlands in Department of Meta, Colombia - 0715_SJ02_MP02_20_MG | ecosystem: Environmental > Terrestrial > Soil > Wetlands > Peat | place... | reverse complement strand
TCGAAGAAGGGACAATAGGCCAGGGTCACGCCGTGGTAGAGCAAGGCCAGGTCGGCATGCCGCGCCGTGACGTGCGAAAGCGGCAAGAACGAAACGCAGACGTGCCCCGACCGCATCTCGAAGCCTTCGAGCGAGCAGCCGATGTTCGAAGCCAAATTGCCGTGCGTCAACTGCACGCCCTTGGAGGTGCCCGTTGTCCCCGAGGTATAAATGATGGACGCCAGATCGTCCGCCTTGACCGTGCGCGCGATAGAATCCAGTTCGGGGTCGCGCCCCGACGGGCCTTCCTCCATCAGCCGCCGCATGCGAATGGCGTCCGGAGTGTTCAGTTCGTCCATCACCAGCACTCGCTCCACCGCAGTTTGGTCTTTGATGGAGAGGAGTTTTTTCAACTGCGCTCCCGTCGAAACCACGACGACTCTCGCTCCCGAGTCACACAAAATGTATGCGGTCTGGGGTGCGGTCTGCGTGGCATAGATGGGCACCACGACCACGCCCAGCTGTTGGCAGGCAAAGTCTGTCACCGGCCACTCGGGCCGGTTCTCGCTCAGGATGGCGAGCCGGTCTCCTTTGCCCAGGCCCCAGTCGCGGAGCGCGTGCGCCACGCCCGCCACCCGTTTGTAAAACTGTCGGGAACTGATCGGCACCCACCGGCTGCCCTCGCGTGCGAGCATCGCACGGTCGTGTCCGCGTTCCACAACGACGGTGAAGATGTCGTTAAGGGTTTGCGGCTTCATACAGCAGGGCCTCCTGACACCCTTGCGGGATTGTCGCTTCTTTCCAATGATTCCGGGCCGAGCGAGGAATCTCCTTCCTCGCTGGCCGGAAGACGCGTTCTAAATTCATGCAGCCGAGGACCATTCGGCGCCCGGCGGCATCCTTTGTAACCCCTCACACAAACTTCGCCCACACGGACGCGGCCTTACTTCAAATGGCCAAAGCGGAATGTCGGCCCAGTCGAGAATCGCCAATAGTTTTGCCTGTCTACGAGCAAGTTCGAAAACAAGTGAGTATTCACATAGTCGCTGGCGAAGCGCCAGCCCACTGGGCGGGAGAAGTTGATGTCAAACCCGCCGCCGACGCCGAAGAAAAACTCGGTGTCCCCCTGGTGCGCGCTAGGCGGCATGATCTGTAATACCTCGAACAGCTGCGCCAGCCCTGCTGGAAAGGTGATGTCTGCTGCCTCGTGAATGCCGCCAAGGCCGGGACGCAGCAGAAATGTGACCTTTTCCCACTTGCGAATGTAAAATTGTGGGCCGGCGGCGAATGTGTACGTCGTCGACCGGAAAGGCACGTTGATCGCGCCAGCGCCACCCGGCACCAGCCCTGACTTGTTGATGATGGGCGCGTAAACGGTCTCGCTACCGCTAATGGTCCCAGCGCCGCTGATGATGCCGTTGCCCATGGCGCTGAAGTCTCCGCCCAGGCCCAGCCACGGTTTCACGGTAACGCCGAAATCCCCTTCAAATCCGCGTTCCGTGAGGTTGCGAGCCGGACTGATCAGGTAGTCGAATCCGGTGAACAGGGTGTAACGGTTGATATCCGTCTGCTGCGCGATTGCGGGCAGACACAAGAAAATCAAAAGGACAAAAAGCAATGAACGTTTTATGGGCTCCATACTTAACCTCGGGAGAAAGTTAAGAAAAAAAAAGAACAAATCGGCCCGCGGACACGCCGAAATTCATCCGCAGGAGGATCGGACAAAATCGAATCGAACAGAAGCGTGTGGGACCGAGGGAGAAGGTTTCGGCGTGCATCGACCACGCCCCCGCGCTCCGAGGGTGAACTGCCGCGTGCCACTGATTTATGACCTGTGCTTTGTCTAGCGCAAAGCTTTCCTACGCAAATACTGGTTCGACTTACGCAAATACTAGTTCGACGTTATTGTTGTGTAGTTCGCTGGCCGGCGCCGGTGCACGTGGTTCCGCGGGGCGCCTGGCCACTTTTGCTGCTTTCGAAGACGTTGGCGTGAATGCCTTCTCGCGCCTGAGTCTCGCTTTAGTTTCTGCCACAGCCACAGCTATGGTTGCAGTCGTCTCGGCCGCAGGCAGGACCAAGGGTTCGGCCGCAACCGCATCCGCAACCGGCGCGGCGCTTTCCGCCGGAACTGCAACCGTTGCCGTTTCGCGCTTGCGCGTCCGCCGTTGGCCCGTGGCTTGCGGCGGCGTGACCCCGGCGGCCTCACGCAGCTCCGCGAAACTCTCCTGGAGCAATCGCTCCATCTCGTCGAGATCGGGAGCGGCATGCGAATCTCCGCTGAAGCCAAAGTACGCCGTACCGTTGTAAGTCAGGATGGCGCAGTTCATCGCCATCTCGCCGCCCACCGGGACGTAGGGATAGCAGTGCAGCATCTTGTGCCCCATCAAGTAGAGCGGGAACTGCGGCCCGGGCACATTGGTGCACACCAGGTTGAAGGGAGTGAGCGGCAGACGGCTCACCATCGGACCGACCAATCCCTGCACCGAACTGGGGAACATGCCGATCAACCCGCCCGCCAGGCTTACCAACTCCGCGGCGTGCACGCGCTTCAGAAATTCAGCCCGCTTGTGCGCCGCCGCCAGCAGCTTCAAGGGAGGCCGAATGTCGAGCGGAATCGTCACCGGCACCAGCGAGATGCGGTTGCCCAGTTCCGCCGCGCTCGCGCCGGCGCGCAAATTGACCGGCACCATGATCCGCAGCAGCTTGTTTTTCACCGGGTCGCCGTGCAGCTCGCAATAGCGGCGGATGGTCGCGGTCACGATCGCCAGAATCACGTCGTTCACACTGGTGCCGCAACGGTGGCGGATGGCTTTGATTTCCGGCAGCGAAATTTCCGTAAAGGTGAATTTCTGCGGTCCCTGGTACAACACGTTGAAACGCAGCCGCTCCGTCATGGCCGTGAGTTCCGGAAATAGCTTCACAATTTCCGAAGCCGGCAAACTCGCCGGCCCGTCCCCGCTGCCATTGGAGGTGGAAGCCGCCGCGCGTTCTGCCATGCTGAGGAGATCGGTCAACGCCGAGAGGATGCGCTGGATGAAATCGGTATACGACTCTACGAATCCGGTCGACAGCGAGGCGATGGGATCCGGTGGTTTGGGTACGCGGAATTTCAGCTTCCGCCGGCGCAGACGCGGCGCCTGGGGGTTGGCATCGAGCAGCACATTCATGATGCCCACGCCGGCGACACCATCCGCCATGCAATGATGCAGACGGAAGATCAGCGCAGTGCGGCCTTTCATACCCCGCACCACTGTGATGTCCCACAACGGGTGCTGCCGGTCCATCACCGCGCCGAACAGCTTGCCGGCCAGCGCTTTCAGTTCGGCCTCGGTGCCGTTCTTGAGCTTCACTTCCTTGACGTGGCGGCTGAGCTTGAAGTGTGGATCGTACTCCCACGTGGGCAGCCCCAGGCCGAATGGCGCCGCAGCCACCCGCTTCAAGTAACGCGGGATGAGTGGCAGTTTCGACTCGATAAACTGCACGGAATCCTTGAACGAGACTTCGCCCTCGAACACGCAAATACTGGCCACATTGAGCGGCATGCCTTCCCGTTCCAGATTCAGAAAGACCGTATCGCCCCAGGAGAGCCGGTCGCTCTGTTCACGTGTCTGCATGAAGATCTCCTCTTCATCCGAGGCCGTTCCATTGACGCACGAATTAATTCACAAACAAGAACCGCTCCGTCAACTTCATGAGCTTGAGCACCTTGTACACTTGCACGTTCACGCCGCGCAGCACGATGGTGGCGGCCCTGGCCTCGGCCACGCCCGCCAGCTCTGCCATGGCGCGAAGCGTGCCCGCGTCCACCCGCCGCACCGCGGAGAAATCCAAAACCGCTTCGCTGGCAACTCCGTTCAGCTTGTCGCCGGCTTCTTTCAGAGCCGAAACCATGCGCGCTTCATCCACGTTCAGCACAAGCGCAGTCTTGCGCGCACACGCCGCCTTGTCCGCCGCGACGTTCATTGCTTCAGCTCCGCCTTGACGCCGTTGCGGCCCTGGTAGGCCTTCCGGAACAGCTCAACCAGTTCGCTCATCAAGGGCATGCGTGGGTTCGACCGCCACGACGGATCTTCAAAGGCCGCTTTGGCCATGTCCGGGATGGCCTTCTCGAACTCTTCCTTCGAAATTCCCATCTCTGCGGTCGATCGCGGAAATCCCAGATCGTCGAGCAATCGCTCGGTCGCCGCTATCAATCTCTGCACTTTCTCCTCGACCGTCTCTCCGCCGACTCCAGCCATATCCGCCAGCGCGGCATATTTCTTATGCGCCACATAACCCTGCGTGTAAGGCGAGGGCATGAATTTCGCCGGCACGGCCGCGTTGTAAGCCATGGTGTGCGGCAGCAGGAGGGCGTTTGCCCGCCCGTGCGGCACTCCAAAACGCGCCCCGAACGCATGCGCCAGCGCGTGGTTCACGCCCACCGACGCATTGGAGAACGCCATGGCGGCGATCGTAGCGGCGTTGTGCATCATCGACCGCGCCTCTTCGTCCTGCGGATTCTGATACGCCTTAAGCAGGTACTTGAACACCATCTGCGTCGCCTGCATGGCGTTTGAGTCGGTGTACGGCGACGCGTAATTCGACACGCCCGCCTCGAGCGCGTGCGTCAGGCAATCGATCCCCGTATCCGCCGTCAAGCCCTTGGGCATCGTCATCACAAACTGCGGATCGACAATCGCCACCTCCGGAGTCAGCGAATAATCCGCCAGCGTCACCTTGCGCCCGCTGGCTTTGTCGGTCAGCACCGCAAACGGCGTCACCTCGCTGCCCGTCCCGCTCGTCGTCGGGATGGCAACCAGCCGCGCCGTGTTGGCCTTTTGCGTCGGGAACTCTACCACGCGCTTGCGCAGATCGAGAAACGGCGCCGCCAGTTCCTGCAAATCCGCCTGCGGCGATTCGTACTGCAGCTTCATGATCTTCGCCGCGTCAATCACCGACCCGCCGCCCAGGGCGACGATCTGGTCGGCCTTGTGGGCCACGAGCGTCTCCACGGCCCGGGCAATCACTTTTACCTCAGGCTCCGCATCCGGTATCACCAGCACGTGAATGTGCGCGCCGGGAGCCACATGCCGGCGCACGATCTCGGCATGCCCCATTTGCTCGAGCATGGCTGAGGTCACCACCACCGTCGACTGCGATGGGAACCGCCGCACGTTCTCCACCGCGTTCATGTTGAAGTAAATCTGATTTGGAATGCGGAACCACATATGATTCTGTGTCCTGCGGGCCAGCCGCTTGATATTCAGATAGTGGTAGATGTTGACGTTGTCGGTGGTGCTGTTACCGCCGCCCGTGCCGCATCCAAAGGAGAACGTCGGCACCAGGTCGTTGTAGACCGCGCCCAGCGCGCCAATCGAGCCCGGCGAGTTCACGATGATGCGCCCGGTGTTGATGGCCACGCCGTACTTGCGCACCACTTCGTCATTGCGCGAGAAGATAACCGCCGTATGCCCCAGCCCCCCGGCATGGTTCACGTCCACGCAAACCTGCAGCGCCTCGTCCACCGACTTCGCCCGGTAAACCGCCAGCACCGGAAAGAGCTTCTCGACGGAGAGCGGGTGCTCTCGTCCCACGCCATGAATCTCTGCAATCAGCAGCTTGGTGTTGGGCTTGACCTTAAGGCCGATGAACTGTGCAATGTCGACCGCTCTCTGACCCACGGCCATCGGCTGCATGAAGCCGGTTTGCGGGTCGATCACCGTGCTTTCCAGCACCTTGGTTTCTTTCTCGTTGCAGATGTGCGCACCCAGTTCTTCAAACTTCCTGATGGCGGCGTCAAAGATCTCGTCGTCGATCACCACCGTCTGCTCGGAAGCGCAAATCGTGCCGTTATCGAACGTTTTTGAAATGATGATGTCGACAATCGCCGCATCCAGGTCGGCGCTCTTCTCCAGGTACACGGGAGTGTTTCCCGCTCCCACCCCGAGCGCCGGTTTGCCCGAACTGTAGGCCGCTTTCACCGCGCCCGGCCCGCCGGTGGCATCGATCATGGCCACATCTTTGTGATGCATCAGGTAAACGTTGTCAGGGATGGTAGGAAATTCCACACAGCTGAACACTCCCTCCGGCGCGCCATGCTTCACCGCCGTCTGATGCATGATGCGGACGGCCTCGGCGCAGCAGCGCCAGGCCCTCGGGTGGGGAGCGAAGACGACCGCGTTTCGCGTCTTGATCGCGACAATGCACTTGAACAATACGGTCGAAGTCGGGTTCGTAATTGGTGTGATCGAGAACAAGACGCCGATGGGCTCCGCAATTTCCATCAGGTTACGCTCGGGGTATTCGCGGATCACGCCCACCGTGCGTTTGTCCTTGACGTAGTCATAGACAAACTCGCTCGCCACCATGTTCTTGATGACTTTGTCTTCCATCACCCCGAGGCGAGTTTCTTTCACCGCGAATTGCGCCAGATGGGCGGCGTTCTCCAGCCCCGCCAAGACCATCGCTTTCACAATGCGGTCGACGTCTTGCTGCGTGTATTGCGTGAATACGGCGGCCGCCGCTTTGGCCTGGCTGACCAAGCCATCCAGATAGGTAATTCGATCCGCGCTCAGCGAATCGGAAACGGAAGGGCTGGGCGCCCTTTCCTCAACCGCATCAGTGACCGCCATCACGGACCTTCTTTCCCTGCCGAAGTCTTCCGCCGGGAACCGTCACCAACGGGTGCAAACTCCTGAGGGCGGAGGCAGGCTGGCTGGGGCAGGCCCCGAACTGCACCTTTCGTATACCAAGTAGAGTCGTGCCGGCGCATGGCGTCTGCAACAACCATCACGTGCGCCGGTGACTGACATCACCGAGTAGTGCCCGAGAAACGCGTGCCCCGGTTTTCGACTTTGTACGCCAAGGCGGCGCGGGCCCTTCAGGGTTAGATTCTTGCTGCATCGCGACACAAGAGAGGATGGACTTTACCGGCGGCTATTACAGACTAACTGGTTTGTGCCCGGACTTATACGCTGCGTTGCAGCACGACCAGGCTATTGGGGCCTAGCACGTCTGCCGCAACCTCTGTCTTAGAAGCACCCAGAATGGCGGCCCCGTGGCAGCTCACGCGGCGGGAGAAAAAAATCTGCAGCCCGGACAATCCGGGCCAGAATTTAGACACGAGAAATCGAGAACCGGGGGATTTCGGGCATGAATTCACGGACGTGATTTAGAACACCCTTAATGGCTGGCCACCTTCCGCACCGCACCCGGACCCGGTGCGTTGTTGGAACGATTGCCAAGCCTCTACTGCCCCAGCAACCCTTTTTTCAACGCTGCCGTCGGCGGCTTCAGCCCCAGCCAGACCGAGAACATCACCTGGCCGAACGCCGAGCCCGCAACCGTCAACTTATCCTTGCCGTTCATCGCAAAGGTCGTGCCGGAGCCAGGCATGTAAGTAAAGACCATCTGGTCGCCCTCGTTTAGCGGTTCAAGCACACCCATCAGCCGATCGATGTCCGCCTTCAACGTCTTCTCAACATCCGGCGCGTTGTCGTGAAACGACTCGCTGAACCCATCGGCTATCTGTTTCTTGCTCACGCTGCGTACGAACTGCATGACGATCCGCTTCGGAGCGTCCGCCTTCACAATGGCGTCGGCATCCGACGATTTCTGCGCCAGATAAAGCCCGGCCACATAGACCTTCACGATGAACTTGGTCCGCAGACCCATGCCGTTGAGCACGAGCGTGGTCCCGCCGGCCTGCACCGTGTCCGGCAGCTTCACACCTTCCAACTCAGCAGCGTAGAGATTGAATGCCGCAACGAACGCTGCCACGAATGCTATAGCGATTTTCCTCATACGAATCTCCTCACCGTTCGCATTGTGAACTGTAGGCTTGCATAACACCTGGAATTCGGCATGGATTCTACACCTGCCGGTTCCGAGCGGTCTGTGCTTGCATCGGCGCACGGGTTTACCTCTTATCGAATCCGAGTGGCCCCAGTTCAATGTTCGGTCGCGGCTGGAGGGGCCGCTTGCGCCGAGCCTCCGCGCGTTTGATCCCTTTCCTTCGTCGCCGAATCCAATTTAGGATGGTTGGTAACCGGTGGCGCCTGGAGAGCCGCAGTGGCTTCAGGCGCTGGGCGGCTAGGGACTGACCAACCACAATTCATGCTTCTGACGGATAAATTCGGCCGCTCCATCCACGATCTGCGGATTTCCGTCACCGACCGCTGCAACTACCGTTGCGTCTATTGCCGCACCGGCAGCAATGGAACTGCTTTTGCCGAGTTGCCGTTCGCCGATTACCTGCGAATGGCGCGCATTCTGGTCTCGCTTGGAATCACAAAAATCCGCCTCACTGGCGGCGAGCCGCTGCTGCGCAAAGACATTGTCAATTTTGTGCGCGACTTGAGCGCGCTCCGTACCACAAGCGGCCGAAAGCCGGAAATTGCGCTCACTACCAACGGTCATCTTCTCGCTGAAATCGTGCCGCCGCTGAAAGATGCCGGCCTGGACCGCGTCACCGTCAGCATGGACGCCGTCGATCCCGCCCGTTTCGCCCGCATCACCCGCGTGCCCAACGGCTTTGAGAGCGTGCTTGCCGGAGTCCGCGGAGCTCGCCGCGCCGGCCTCGATCCCGTAAAAATCAACTGTGTACTGCTGCGCGGGTTCAACGAAGATCAGATTATTCCCTTCGGCATGTTCGCCCGTGAGGAAGCTGTGGTGGTCCGCTTCATCGAATTCATGCCCCTCGAAGAAGACCGGGTGTGGACGCCGGAGGTCGTCGTCACACTCGACGAGATCGTCGCGCGCATGTCGGAATACCGGCCGCTGGTCGAAATCGAGCACGCGCGCAGCGAAACCGCGCGCCGCTATCGTTTCGACGACGGCATCGGCGAGATCGGAATCATCGCGCCCGTGTCGCATCCCTTCTGCGGCCACTGCAGCCGCATCCGCATCACCTCCGACGGCAAACTCCGCACCTGCCTTTTCTCCGTCTGGGACCACGACCTGCACCAGCTCATGCGTCAAGGTGCATCGGACGAAAAGCTGGCCGAGTTCATCGTAAAGACAGTCGAAAACAAGGAAGAACGCCACCACATCGGTGAGCCAGGCTTCGTCCCGCCCTCACGAACCATGGTGCACATCGGGGGATAGAATTCACGTTCGCCAAGGAGCAGTTCGGCTATTTGCCGCGATACCGTCCGTACATAGAAGTCCAATGATGCTCACGCCGCGCCTCGTTTTAATGTTCCTTACTTTTGCAGCGTTCTCCTCCCATGCAACCTCTACCTCGGCCGCCGACGGTCCGGCGTATCTCGGATTCGACCGCAACCAATATCCCGGCGACGCTAACCTGGAGGAACTTCATAAAACTTTCGCCTTCACCGGCTATTGGCTCAACAACCCTCCCGGTGAGAAAACGAACACGTGGATTGGCAAGCGCCGCCAGGTCGAGGCAGCCGGTTTCGGATTCGCGGTCCTGTTCAACGGCAGACTCTATCGCCAGCTGAAGACTCATGCCACGGCACTCGGCAAATCCGACGGCAAAGCCGCAGTCGCTGCGGCCCGACGCGAAGGTTTTCCGGCGCGCACGATTATCTTCCTCGATCAGGAACAAGGCGGCCGGCTCTTGCCCGAGCAGAAGGCGTATTTTTTTGCCTGGGTCGACGAGGTGACGAGCGCGGGGTTTGGCGCCGGCGTCTACTGCTCCGGCATGGCCGCAAAGGAAGAGGGTGGCGCGAGTGTCGTGACTGCCGATGACATACACGAAAATGCCCGCAGTCGCGAGATCACATACTGGGTAACCAACGACGCCTGTCCGCCATCGCCGGGATGCCTTGCGGGCAAGCGATCGCCATCGCCCAAGAGCAGCGGAGTCGGCTTCGCCGACGTCTGGCAGTTCGCTCAATCTCCATGGCGAAAGGATGTGGCAAGCGCCTGCCGCGGCTACGACAAGGATGGTAATTGTTACGCTTCGTCGCCAGCGAGCGCGAAAAATCTGCACCTCGACCTGAACTCCGCGCAATCTGCTGACCCGTCACAGGGAAGAACCGGAGAACGATAGCGCCGGACTTCAGTAAAACGAGTCGTACTTGGTGACGACCCAGCCAGTCTCTTTCTTTTCTTCGGTCACCGAAAACAAATCTCTATATGTCGCGTCCTGCGCGGTTGTCGAGTAGCGCTCGCCCTTGTAGTGCAGTATCACCAGCGGCGGCGCATCCTCCCACTCCACCAGCTTCCAGCCAATCAGCGGGTGCTGCGCCTCCGAGGCGCAGATGAAGTCGGCGCGCTTCTTGCGGTAGTCCTTTTCCCAAGAGGCCAGCAACTGGCGGCAGTTGCCGTCGCGCATCTGCGCGATGAAGGCGTTCGCCGTGTGCTCAATGGTGCGGTCGCGCAGAGGATTCATGGTGATGGTCAGCGGCAAATGCGTGAGCGGGTCGCGCTCGTCCGACCGCGCCAGCACGGGCCCCTGATTGCTCAACCAGGCGACATACCCCAGCGCAATGGCCACCAGCAGGGCCGCCGACCCCACGGCGATCCCAACATGTGCCTTGGAAGCCTGCATGAAGGAAAGTCTCCGCCAAAGGTGACCGGCGGGCAAGGTTACGAAGGGAACTCGGAGCGTAGCAGCATAATGAAAAACTCTGAAATGCGGCACTTGCGGGTGGGACGCGAGCTCCAGGGGTACGACGAATCAGCGACCCCTAGAGTCTTTTCTCGAGAGCAGACCGATTACATCAGAAAACGAATCTTTCTCGAACGCGATTCGCGCCAAATTGGCGATTTCATCCTTATTCAGACGGACCGAAACCTCGAAGTCGCCGTTTAGGCTGACTCCCTCGGCATGACCGCGAATTACTAGCTCCCCTGATTTAGTCGGCCATCGGAGTCGGGCTTCTGACACAGATGGTACCCCGTCCTCTGACGGTTTGACTTTTGAGATATCACTTTCCATCAGGGTATGGATTAGAACGTGCCTTAGCCAGCCCTCAAGTTCAATCTTCACTTGTGCCTCCCCGTCGCGAGGAACGAGGCGGCTGCCGCCGCCTACGCGCTCACCAGCGATCCGATCTTTTCCCCGAGGACGACTTTGCGGATGTTTCCCTGACCGTTCAGGTTGAAGACGAGAATGGGGAGATTGTTGTCTTTGCAGAGCGAGATCGCGGTCGAGTCCATCACCTTGAGGCCAAGCTTCAGGACGTCCATGTAGGTGATCTGGGAAAATTTCTTCGCGTCCTTCACTTTCAATGGGTCGGCGTCGTAAATGCCGTCGACCTTGGTCGCCTTGAGAATCGCGTCCGCTTTGATCTCCATGGCGCGAAGCGAGGCGGCCGTGTCGGTGGAAAAATACGGGTTCCCGGTGCCCCCCGCAAAGATCACAACACGTCCTTTTTCCAGATGCCGGATGGCGCGGCGGCGAATAAACGGCTCGGCTACCTGGTTCATTTCGATGGCCGACTGCACGCGCGTGAAGACGCCTTGCTTTTCGAGCGCGTCCTGCAGCGCCAGCGCGTTGATCACGGTCGCCAGCATGCCCATGTGGTCGGCGGAAACGCGGTCCATGTCCTTGGCCTGATCGGCGACCCCACGAAAAAAATTTCCGCCGCCGACCACAATGGCGATCTGCACGTCAAGCTTGTGAACCTCGGCAATTTCGCCCGCGATGGAATGAATATGAGCGGTATCGACGCCAAAGCCCTGTTCGGCAGCGAGAGCTTCGCCGGAAAGCTTGAGGAGAATGCGTTTGAAGATGGGAGATGGCATTTAAGAACGAGATCCTTCCCCTTCGACTTTGCTCAGGGTCAGTATGACAATTGGCTAAAAGGAAGCATAAATCAAAAAGGGGCGCCGCAGCGCCCCGATTTTATTTGGCCGGTGCGGCGGCCTCACTCTCATCCGGCTTGGCCGAAACAAACGCCACCGTCGCCGTCGCCTCGCCCACTTTGAAGCGGGCAAAGCGCCGAACGGCGATGTTCTCTCCCAGCTTGCCGATCTTGGCCGCCATCAGCTGCGAAATGTTGATGGTCTGGTCCTTGATAAAGGGCTGCTCCAGCAGGCAAACCTCTTCGTAGAACTTTTCCATCTTGCCGGCAACCATCTTTTCGGCGATATGCTGCGGCTTGCCCGAAGCCACGGCCTGCGAGATGTAGATATCGCGCTCGCGGTCAAAGTCCGCCTTGGTCACGTCTTCCTTGCGGACAAACTTGGGATCGCTGGCCGCAATGTGCATGGCGATATCGTGCACCAGCTCTTTGAAGTCGTCCGTCCGGGCTACGAAATCGCTCTCGCAATTCACTTCCACCAGCACGCCGATCTTCCCTCCGGCGTGAATGTAGCTGGCCACCGATCCTTCGCTGGTCACGCGCGCCGCCTTTTTCGCCGCCACCGACACGCCCTTCTTGCGCAAGATCACCACAGCATCTTCAAGGTTGCCCTTGGCTTCGGTCAGCGCTTGCTTGCAGTCCATCATCGGAGCCCCGGTCTTCTCGCGAAGCTCCTTCACTTGCGTTGCAGAAATATTTGCCATAGTAGTGCTCACAAAAATACCTCGTTCCCAATGTTGCAAGGTTTCGAAGGTTGCAAGCGTTTCCAAGAAGAGAAACTGACTGAATCAAAAGCTGCGCCGGATGCTCGAAACCTTGAAACTTTGCAACCTTGAAACCTGTTCTAAGAAACTTTGACCCGCGCACAGACCGCTTGCGCGGGTCGGAATCCCTCTGCTCGCTAGCAGCTAGTAGCTAGCAGCGTAAAGCTGTTTTGCTACGATCTCCGCGTCTCCGCCTGCAGTTCGTCCACGTCTTCCATGATGGCCGTGGGACGCTTGCGGGTGCCGGCGCCGAGCACGTCTTCCATGCTGATGTCTTCGCCCTCCGCGGTTGCCGTCACATGCTGGTCTTCGCTTTCGTGCACTTCTGCAGCCGCCCCGTCGGCCGCTTGCGCGGGCGCTTGCGCGGCCGCCTGAATCTCCGCCATCTGCTTGTCGCCCAACGCATTCACGCCTTCGGCAATCGACTCGGAAATCTTTGAGGTAAACAGGCGGATGGCCCGCAGCGCGTCGTCATTGCCCGGAATCACATAATCCACTTCGCTGGGATCGCAGTTCGTATCCACCACCGCGACCACGGGAATCCCCAGCTTGCGCGCCTCGCGCACCGCAATTTGCTCTTTATTGGAATCGACGACAAAGATCGCATCCGGCAACCGCGACATATTCTTGATGCCGGCAAGGTTGGCCTGGAGATGCTTGCGCTCGCGCTCCAGCTTGATCACTTCTTTTTTCGGCAGCAGCTCGTAGCGGCCGTCGGTGGCCATGTCGTCGAGCTCCTTCAGCCGCTTCACGGATTTCTGTACCGTGACCCAGTTGGTCAGCAGTCCACCCAGCCAGCGCTGGTTCACATAGAACATGCCGCATTTGCCCGCCTCTTCGGCGATGGCATCCTGCGCCTGGCGCTTCGTGCCCACGAACAGAACCACTTTGCCTGTGGCCGCCAGATCCTGCACAAACTTGGACGCCTCTTTGAACATCTTCAGCGTTTTCTGCAGATCGATGATGTAAATCCCGTTGCGCTCTCCGAAGATGTACTCCTTCATCCGCGGATTCCAGCGCTTGGTTTGATGCCCGAAGTGAACCCCCGCTTCGAGCAACTCCTTCATGGTGATGTTAGCCAATCAACCTCCTTTGTTGGTCTGCATCCCGCCCGTTCCTTCGCCTCGCCGAGTGCGCGACCGCTTCTAGCAAGGAAGCCAGCGCACAGGACATATCGAAACCCGCGTAACGGGCGGGATTGCCATTCCCGTCCACCCCATCTCGCAGAGGTGGGGGGATGAATTTAACTCCAAAATCGTCGTTCGTCGGGGGTCGAAGGTCGTTAGCTAACGACTAACGACAAACGACCAACGACAGCGCGCTAGCGCTTACTGAACTGGAAGCGCTTTCTCGCGCCCTTCTGTCCGTACTTCTTGCGCTCTTTCGAGCGCGGGTCGCGAGTCACCATGCCCTCGGCCTTCAGCTTCTTGCGCAGCTCCGCGTTAAACTCCATCAGCGCACGCGTAATGCCCAGCCGCACGGCATCGGCTTGCCCAGCCACTCCGCCGCCGCACACGTTGGCGAGCACGTTGAAATTCGCCGTGGTTTCGGTCAAAACCAGGGGTGATTTCGCGGCGATCCGCTGCGACGGCGTTACAAAGTACTCTTCAAACGCCCTGCCGTTGACCTTGAAATCACCGCTCCCCGGACGCAGGAAAACGCGCGCGATCGCGGCCTTCCGCCGTCCCGTTCCGCAGTATTGAAGTGATTCAGCCATTAGCTCTTAGCTGTTAGCTCTTGGCCTGATTACCGAGCGCTAACGCAATGCCTTTCCTCAAAATTTTAACCCTTCAAGACGTGCCTAAATCTCAAAATCTTGACCCGCTCCAGCTAAGAGCTAAAGGCTAATAGCTGAGAGCTGCTTTTTCCGGCTTCTGCGCCGCATGCGGATGCTTGTCGCCCTTATACACCTTCAGCTTGGTGAACATCTGCTTCCCCAGCTTGTTCTTGGGCAGCATGCGCGCCACGGCTTGTTCCACCACCAGCTCCGGTCTGCGGCCCATCCTCTTCTTTAAGTCTTCGGTGCGCAGCCCGCCCGGATACCCGGTGTAATGCTGATACACCTTTTGCTCGGTCTTCATGCCGGTCACTTTCACCTGTTCGGCATTGATGACCACCACGTGGTCGCCGGTATCGAGAAACGGCGTATATTTCGGATTCTCTTTGCCCATCAGAATGCGGGCCACGCGCGAAGCCAGCCGTCCCAGCGGCTGCCCGGCGGCATCCACCACAAACCACTTCCGCGCAATCTCCCCTTGTTTCGGGAAATAGGTCGACATCGCAACTCTCCCAAAGCGTCAAAAACGAACAAAAGAACAAATGAAGACCGCTGAGTGCCCTGATGATCCTACAAACAGACCCATCTTAGAAAGCAATCCACGCAGAACGCGCGCAAGGTGTTCCGGGCGGGCAGCCGCAGGACTTCCAAAGGTATTTAGGATATCCGACCCGGCGCGCCCTTGTCAACGAAAGGATTCACAGTAAAGGGGTTAGGGAAACCAGCTTTTAGCAGTCAGCCATCAGGTGTCAGCTCCCAGCTGCCAGCTTTCATGCAAGTCATCCTGAGCGGAGCACGTCGATCCGCGAAGCCGGATCGGGGTGCGGAGTCGAAGGATCTCTTGCTTCGCAGAGCTGCCAACGGGCACCTGCCGACACTGGCTGACGGCTGAATACGGCAAGCCGACGACCGCCAACCGTCGACCGCCGACTATTTCCCCTCCACCGCCTGCAAACACTTGCCATACAGTTCCAGCAAATGATCGGCGTACTCCTCCGGCTTCATCGGCGCGCCTCCGCCCTGAAAGCCCACTCCGCCTCCTGCGCCGCTGGCCTTGCCATAGCTGGTCGTCATGGCGATGAACTTCATCAGGTCCAGCGCAATGTCCTCGTTGCGGCGGCTGCCGAGTGTGAAAGCGGATGTATCCATGACTGCTGCTCCTTCAGAGTTGGAAAATGTGGCCGGTAAGTCCCCAATCCTGGGCCAGGCCCGATTGCCGGATTGCTTTGCGCCCGCCGTGATCATAGCAGAGTCGCAAAACCCGCCGAGGCAATCTACAGCCGAAACGGTCCGGGAGGATCGATCGAAAAAATGCAGGGATCCTTCGCTCGCGAAACCGATTGCATCACAACCGCTGCGATTGGACTGGCTCGCTCAGGATGAGTCGCTCACTTTTGTCCGAGAATTTGCCGGCGCAGTGATCGAAGAGTCGGAGTCGGTGAATGCTCGAAACTTACGAGCAGTACCATCAAGTTTTTCCGCCCGAACAAAAATCCCGCCCCAAGCCGATCGGCTGGGGCGGGATTCTTCTTTCAGACTTAAGCGGACCGCGCGCTACCTAGCGTACTTCCCAGCGTCCGCTCCAGTGTTCATTGGCTCCGGCCCATTCGCCGCGGCCCCAGCCCCGGAACATCGTACCGTCGATAAGGCTGTTCTCGCGGTACTCGAACATGCGCTCCTGGCCGTTCGCTCCTCGCGCATAAATGCGCAGCACCTTCACGTGTCCCGGGTCCGGATCCACGTCAAAGGTCCGGTTCGTGATCCCGACGCGCAGATCGGCGCGCGCCAGTTCCCGCAACCGGTTGGTTACGTCGACGTGGTGAAACTCCGTTCCATACTGCGCGCTGAGGATCACATACTCGCCCTCGCCCGCGTTCCAGTTGCCGCTCCAGCCCGTTCCCCACTCACCCGTGCCCCAGCCGCGGAAGAAGGCACCGTCGATCCTGCTGTGCTCCACATACTCGAACATGCGCTCCTGCCCGTTGGGGCCACGGGCGAAAATGCGCAATACCTTCACGTGTCCCGGGTCCGGGTCATCTCCCATCAGTCTGTTTTCCAAGGGGAACACGCGATCATGCCGCGCCAGTTCCTTCAGCCGTTGCGTCACATCCACGTGCCGGGCCTCCGTGCCGTACTGCGCCGACAGAATCACATACTCTCCGGCCTGCGCCACCATGGTTCCCACCATCAGCAGAGCAAACGCCAGCAGAGCAAGAATCTTCCAACCTGGTTTCAACATACGGGTGTCTCCTAGCTCGATGAAATTTAACGCAGACGAAGTGTCTCTTCTAAGACGTACTGGTTATCTTATAGAAAACCGTTCCGCCTGAATAGCGTGCCCGGACGCTCCGCTATCCGACCTCCGCCAAGCCGTAGCTCAGTGACCAGCGCGACCGCATCGCTTTCAGCGCGCGCTCAACTTCTCCTTTCGACAGTTCGGCGTTCGGAGCGTTGACCACAAAGGCGGCCTCGCGTTTTGCGGCTTCCAGCAACTGCCGGTCGCGGATCAGGTTGGCCACGCGAAAACTCGGAATGCCCGCCTGCTTGGTGCCAAAAAAATCTCCCGGACCGCGCAGCTCCAGGTCGAGTTCGGCGATCTCAAAGCCATCGTTCGTCCGGACCATCGCATCCACCCGGCGTTGTCCCTCCTCCGACATTCTGCCGCCGTGCATCAGGACGCAATACGATTTTGCCGCGCCGCGTCCGATGCGCCCGCGCAGTTGATGCAGTTGCGCCAGCCCGAAGCGGTCCGCGTGCTCGATCACCATGACCGTCGCATTGGGCACATCCACGCCCACTTCAATCACCGTCGTGGCCACAAGAATCTCGACCTCACCGCGCTGAAACTCGCGCATGATGCGCTCTTTCGTCTCCGCATCGAGCCGCCCATGCAGCAGCCCAACATGCAGGCGTGGAAAAATCCTGTCGCGCAGCTGGCGATGCATCTGTTCCGCCGCCTTCAGCTCGCGTTCCTCATTCTCCTCAATCACGGGATAAACAACGTAAGCCTGATGCCCCTTCGCGACCTGCTGCCCGACAAATTCCCACACCTCGCCCGCCCGCTCGTCCTCCAGCGCGCGAGTAATCACCGGCGTCCGCCCCGGAGGCAGTTCGTCCAGCACCGAAACATCAAGGTCCCCATACAAGGTGAGCGCCAGCGTCCGCGGAATCGGCGTCGCCGTCATCACCAGCACATCGGGCTCCGGAGACCGCAGCTGGCCTTCCGACTGCTGAGGGTGCCCCATCCGGGCCGCTCCCGCTTTTGGAGCGCCCACGGTGGGGATTTTTGCAAGCGGCGCAGCACCTGTTGCCGGCGAATCAGCTTGCAGCTGTCCTACCCCTGCCGCCGATTTTGCGGCAAGGGTGGGAATGTTTCCCCCTTCCTTCTTCATCAACCTCAGCCGCTGCATCACGCCAAACCGGTGCTGCTCATCTACAATCACCAGCCCGAGCTTTTCAAACTCCACGCGATCCTGAATCAGCGCATGCGTTCCCACCACCAGCTGCGCATTCCCCTGCGCGATATGCCGCCGCACGTCGCGTTTGCGATCCTGCTCGAGCGACCCTGTGAGCAGCACGATCCTGTACCCGGCTTTCTCCAGGATCTGCCGCGCCGAAAAATAATGCTGCTGCGCCAGAATTTCCGTCGGCGCCATGAGCGCCACCTGGTACCCGTTCTCGATGGCAACGATCGCCGCCTCAAATGCGACGATCGTTTTCCCCGACCCCACATCGCCCTGTAGCAGCCGCCGCATGGGATAGGGCGTTTGCATGTCGGCGACGATCTCCTTCAGCGCCCGCTTCTGGGCTGCCGTCGGATGAAATGGCAGTATCTTCTTGATCGCCTCCCGCACCGAATCGCTGATCTCGAACCGAATTCCCGTCTGCGCTTTCTGCTCGCGGCGCCGCAACTCAAGTCCCAGCTCGATGAAGAACAGTTCGTCGAAGATCAGCCGGATGTGCGCCGCCGTGCGCGACGATTGCAAATCGGCAAAGCTCTCGCCCGCCTCCGGCCAATGCACCTGCCACAGCGCCTGGCGCGGAGAAATCAGGCTGAGGTGCGCCCGCACCGCCGCGGGAATCGCATCTGCAATTTCCGGATTCAAATCCTCCAGCGCTCGCCGGATGATCCTGCGGAACCAGCGCGGCGTCAGCTTCCCCTGCCCCGCCGATTCGTAAATGGGCACAATCCGCCCGACTTCCAGCGATGCCGCGGCTTTCTTCTCCGCCTCGTCCGCTCCGCCTTCTTCGTTGACATCGCCCAGAATCTCAAACTGCGGCTGCACGATCTGCAACTGTCCGTCGCGGTCGGTCTCGACTTTGCCATAGAGCGCAACCATCTGGCCCGGCTGAAACTTCCCCTGTAGATAAGTCGCGTTGAACCAGATGCACTTCAGCCGCGTGCGCCCTTCGCCCACAGTCAGCTGAAAAATTGGCATTCTCCGCGTGCGGAACAGCCCCGAATTGCGCACCTCGGCGATCACGGTCGCCATTTCGCCCGCGCGCAGCTCGGCCACCGATCGCGGATTCAGCCGATCCTCATAGCGAAAAGGTAGATAATGAAGCAAGTCGTCCACCGTCTCCACGCCTTTAGCGGCGAGAATGGCCGCCAGCCGCGGGCCAACGCCTTTGATGTATTGCACCGGTGTGGCGAGTTCGAGCATCTGAAGGGATGTTAGCAGGAACCCCGGAACCATCGGCGTTGGAACGGCGCGCACGCCGGCGGCGGTCTTCCGACCCAGTTAGGAGTCATGTCTTACCACACTGTTTTTGGGAATCTGCTGGACGCGCTTCTTGCCGTGGTCGCCGGCAATGCCATTTACTTCCTGCTCATGCCGCATTTGCCCCGCGCCATGCAGCATTCTCTCTTCAGGGAAGACTGGGGCCTGGTGGTGGACTTCGGTATTTGCGCCATCATTCTCATCATCGCGAAGATCGCTCGCCGATGACACCCTGTGCGCATGGGTAAGGCAGAATCGGCCATCCAATTCCGGCCGAACGCATCTGAGGAGAAATGCGCAGCATTCTCCTTCTGACCCTCTCCAACATCTTCATGACCTTTGCCTGGTACGGACACCTCAAGTACCGTAGCGAGCCTCTGTTCAAGGTCATCGTCGTCAGCTGGCTCATTGCTTTCCTGGAGTACTGTTTTCAGGTGCCAGCCAACCGCATCGGCTCCTACGAATTCACGCTGGCCCAGCTCAAGACCCTTCAGGAGGTCATCACCTTGACGGTCTTCACTGTTTTCTCCATGCTGTACTTTCACCAGGATTTGAAGTGGAACTACTTCGTCGGATTCGGGTTCGTCGTCGCGGCCGTGTTTTTCGTGTTCAAGAAGTGGTAATTCTTGAAAGGGACGGCCTTCACGAGGCAGGACAGGAGGCCGTCCCGGCTGGCGGTTCAAACAACGCGGCTTAAGAAGCTGCGCCGTCCCCCGTTGGAGCCACGCGAGCGGCTCTAACCCATCGTCCACGTCCACGATATGATACGCCAGCCCGCGGCGCCCTTCTGCAAGACGACCGTTAACGTGGAACCGGCCTCCTTCGTCGGCTCACCATCATGCTTATAAGTGAAGGTCGTCGGAACGACGACATAGGCCCGGTCGCCGGTCACATCCACATGCTTTGGATCGCCGAGGGTAACCATCCCCTCCGTCACCTTCTCCTTCTTGGCAAAAGCATGAAACGCTTCTAGCCAGGCCGAGCAGCTTTGCCAGGTGTGCGGTGCAAAGTCATCGATGATGGACGTTTGATGAGCACACGCCGCCAACATCACCTTGCTGTCATCCTTGTTGAAGCCGTCCGCGAACTGGTTCACCGTTTTCATCACGGCCACCTGCTCTGGATTGTCTGCGGCAAACGTTAATCCTGCCGTCACCACGACCAGCATGAACGCAATGGTCATCTTTTGCATCGGTAGTTTCCTCCGCTTTTGCATTGGTACTTCGCTCTGTCCGGGGGATGCTACCACAAGTGCAGCATCCCAGCCTTCCCGCCTGAACTCACACTTGGACCCGCCGCCGTGAGAGCCGCGACAACTTGGATCGCGGGTCTACGCCCCCGCCTGCACCGGCTCCTTCCCCGTTTTGGCCGCAATCGCCGCCGCCGTGATCTGCGCCACATCCAGCAGCTCTGGCGGAGTTTGCGAAGCTGCCGCCAGCCCATCCCGCAGCATCGAATTGCAGAACGGACACGCCGCCGCCACGACACTTGCTCCCGTCGCAATCAACTCTTCCGCCCGCTCGCGGTTCACGCGCTTGCCGCTCTCTTCGCCCAGGAACATCAACCCGCCTCCGCCGCCGCAGCAGAAGCCTCGTTCGCGCGCCCGCGGCGGATCCACAACTTGCCCAAAGCGCGCAATCACCTCGCGCGGCTGGTCGAACACGCCGCGATATCGTCCCAGATAGCAGGCATCGTGAAACGCCACATTCTGGTTCTGCGCTTTGTCGGCCGGCAGCCGGTGCTGGTAACGCGCCATCAGCTCCGTGTGGTGCTCGATGGGCACGATTTCTCCATGCTCCTTCCAATCCACACCCATGGTGCGCACGCAATGCGGGCAAATCGAAACCATCTTCTTCACGCCCGCCTCGCGAATCTGCTCCAGGTTGAACTGCGCCAGCTCGCCAAACAGATAGTCGTTGCCCAGCCGCCGCGCCGGATCGCCGTTGCACTTCTCCTGCTTCAGCACGCCAAAACTGATATTCAGGTAGCGCAGCACGTCCACGAAGGCCAGCAGTATCTTTCGCCCATTCGGATCGAACGATCCCAGGCATCCCATCCACAGGCAGTATTCCTGCGAACCGTCGAAGTAGGGCAGCCCGCTCTTCTCGATAAATTTCTCGCGGTCCGAGGAGGGAAATCCCAACGAATTCCCGCCGCGTTCCAGGGTCACGAAGAGCTCGCCGCCATAGCTGTTGTCCCACTTGCCCGTGTTCACCGCCCCGCGCCGCAGTCCCAAAATCAGCGGCAGATGCTGAATTCCAACCGGACACTGGAACTCGCACGCGCCGCAGGTCGTGCACTGGAATGTCGCTTCCATCGACAGGTACTTGCCCAACAGCGGCTCCTCGCTCCTGGGGCCAAACTCCTTCAAATAATGCCGGGTGCCTAGAATGATCTCCTTCGGGTTAAGAACCTTCCCGGTATTGTTCGCCGGACAATGTTCCGTGCAGCGTCCGCATTCGACACAGGTGAAGGCCTGGAGGCTGGCAATGCGTGTCACGTCCTTGCCCGTGTTGAGCCCGAAGTCCTCGTCCCCTACCAGGGGCGGAATCTTGCTGAATCCGTCGCGCTCCAGAAACACCGTCAGCGGGCTCAGGATCAAGTGCATGTGCTTGGTGCCCGGAATCAGCGGCAGGAAGAACAGGAGCACCAGGGTGTGCGACCACCAGATTGCCATCTCAACCGTTCTGCTCCCATCGATGACAAAGCGGGCAAGGTAGGTCACCATCAGCGCGAAAATGAGAAAGGCGATCAGCCCCGACTCCGGCGACAGCGGCTCCAGCCACTTCGGCCGAATCACAAACCGGCGGAACGCGAGCCCGGCGATCGAAACTGAAACAAAGATCGCGAAGACCCCGGCGATCCAATAGTAAAAGCGCGAAATTCCTGTCTCCGGGAGGAAGTCAAGACCAAATGCCGCCGCAAAGTGATTGATCGTGACCAGCGCAAACACGCAGAAACCCCAGAACACGAAGGCGTGCGCCAGCCCCGGCAGCGGCCTTTGCCGGATCACCTGGCCTTGAGCGGCGACCTCCCAAAGAACCTTCTTGATGCGCGGCCCGATCGGCGCCAGATGAAAATCGGCGTCCGGCTTTGCCGCCAGAATGATCTTGATTGCCGCCAGAAACTTCCGCAGAAATAAGAAGACCGAAACAACAATAAGCACCAGCGCAACCACTCGTCCCGGCGAGTGCGTAGAGATATCTCCTGTCAGGCGGGCCTAGTCTAAACTAGCCGGACCCGTAGCAGGGATGGAAGCGGTGGTTATTGAGTACGCAGGCTCCAGGGACGGTTCCCAACGCAATGCGGCCGGATTTTTTCTCTGCGTCTTTTGCAGCTCTTCTCCGTGATCTCTGCGGTAAAAAGCTTTTGAACCACAGAGGCGCGGAGAAACTGGGGAAAAACTGCCCGCATCCCTGTATTCTGCAGCACCCAATCGTGTAGCCTCAGGTACATGTGCATCAAAGCTCAAGCCATGCGAAAATGCCTCGCTCTGATTTTGCCGATCCTTCTTGGGCTTGATCTCTCCGCGCAGCAACCGGCTTCCAGCCCATCCGCCCTGGAGCGATGGCGCGCTTCGCGCATTGGCATTTTCATGAACGACTTCGGTGAACTCGCCCGCTACCGGGACGAGGACGCGCGCCTGAAGCTTCCAGCGCCCGGAGAGGATCGCGTTGTCTTCCTCGGCGATTCCATCACCGACCTTTGGCGATTACCCGGCTATTTTCCCGGCAAGCCATACATTAATCGCGGCATCAGCGGGCAAACCACTCCCCAGATGCTGGTGCGCTTCCGCCAGGACGTGATCGCCTTGCGGCCCAAGGTTGTGGTTATCCTCGCCGGCACCAACGACATTGCCGGCAACACCGGTCCCATGCGCCTGGAGGACATCGAAGCCAATTACGCTTCGATGATCGATCTGGCCGCAGCCAACCGAATCAAGCCCATCCTCTCCTCAGTCCTGCCGGTCAACAACTACACTCCGCAAGCGCAGGAGTTCTTCGCCGCCCGTTCGCCGGAAAAGATCCTCCAGCTTAACCAGTGGCTAAGCTCTTACTGCCCCGCCCACGGCTGTATCTACCTCGACTACTTCAGTTCCCTGGTTGACGCCCACGGGCTGCTCCAGAAAGACCTGGCCGACGACGGCTTGCATCCCAACGCCCAGGGCTATAAGGTCATGGCCCGTCTCGCCGAAGCCGCCATCGACAAAGCTCTGAATCTGATTAAGAAACGAGCTCCTTAGCCGGTCCTAAAACCCCACTAGTCGGCTCTTCCATGACGGTATATACTGGCGTCCGTACTTATTTACCGCCTGGCTTATTGCACGGGCGGGGAGCACCTTGTATTTCATTCATACTGCTCCAAATACGACGTCGCTTCTGGTCGGGGTCAAGGTGACCGGTCCGGCGTGGGGCCGGTGATACTAGGAGTGTACCTTACCCGGGCGGAGGTAGTGTTGTGGATGTCGTTCTCATTCGTCTCTTCTTTATCGGCATCGTTGCCGTAATTTGCTTCCTGCTCCATCCCTTTGGCCTCAATCCGAAACTCGCCGGCGGCGTCGGTTTCCTGATCGGCACCGCCATCATCCTGTTCGAGTGGCGCCTCCGTGTGATGAGCCTTAAGCGCCTCATCGGCGCGGCCATCGGCAGTATCATGGGCATTTTCGGCGGCGAAAAACAATCCAAAAAAAGCTACAAGATCCTCGACACCAGCGTCATC
>Ga0187781_10000742_pt1 | contig 23739 bp, 13 predicted proteins | sample 0715_SJ02_MP02_2_FD_132447 | JGI IMG/M metagenome (GOLD analysis project Ga0187781, IMG submission 132447) | Tropical peat soil microbial communities from peatlands in Department of Meta, Colombia - 0715_SJ02_MP02_20_MG | ecosystem: Environmental > Terrestrial > Soil > Wetlands > Peat | place... | reverse complement strand
TTCCAAAGCCTCTTGAATTAAGGGTTCAGCGGCGCGCCAGTCAGTCTCCAGAACGATTCGAGCACGCTCCACCAAGGCTTCCAGAAGCGCCTGTTGTAAAGCCGCGTTGCGCTCATCCTGGCGGTGAGCTTTGCGCAACGCCTCCAGCCCTTCCTGGAAGCGCCCCGCGGCCAACATCTCCTGGCCCTGCGTAAGTGAGCGCTGGGCATCGGCCAACCGTTCCTTGCCTTGTTGGATCAACTTCTCGAGCTCAGCCAACTCGGCATCGTCGGGGAATTCGGCTTCCGCCGGACGCAGCAGACCCAGCGCCCGGTCGTAGTCCCCAGTGGCCATCTGCTGGTCAATCTGCTTCACCCAACGCGCTTTGGCCTCCACGCGAGCTTGTTGTTCACGCCGCTTGCCCAGGCGATCGATCTCGAAGTTCAATCCCGGGTATTGGCTATAAATGGTCCGCAAAATTTCCCACTGAGCCAACGCGTCGGTAAACTGCCCACGCTCCTCGTGCAGACGCGCCTTGGCGACAATGGAGTTGACCAGGTCGCGCTTCTCGCGGGTGAGGCGGAGGGCGCGCTCGAAGTGGGGCTCTTGGGGATGAAGTTCAAGGGCTTCTTTGAGGATGTCCACACGCTTGTCGAGGTTCGGTTCAGCCTCGACCCGGCGGTCAATCTCGGCGATGCGGGCGGAGAGTTCCTGCCGTTGTTTTTCCTCGATGTCGAACTTCACTGCTTGAAACAGGGCATGCTCCGGATACTTGGTGAGATATTGGTCACAAACCGCGAGACCGGCAGAGAACTTGCCTTCCGCGAGCAGTTTTCGAGCTTCTGCGTAAGCGCTGTTCATGGCGTCGTGCTCAGACCGGACCTGGTTGTAGAGGGAGCGGTAGGACGCCGCCCTTTCGGGTGCCGAGCTATCAGGAGCCCGTTCGTCCAATTCCATCACCTGTTGCAACTTGCTCAGCGCCGCGCTCACCTCGCCGCGGCTCCAGGCCTCAACCGCCCCCTGGTAAAGCAGATGTTTTTCGGTGTGGATGCGCTGGTACTCCTGCTCCTGCCAATCGACTTCGTTGAGGAGTTGCCCCACACGGCTGTCCTTAGGCTTTAGCTGCAAGGCATTCTTCAGGGCTTCCCGGGCGTGAGCATAGGCATGGTTGGCCAAGTGCTGGCGAGCAAGGTTAAGCCAATCCTCGATTTTGCCCGCGCTTCTCTTTTCCTCGATTTCGTTCTTCAAGCTCAGCGCGCTGGCGTTGGTGGCGTCCAACTCCAAGGCTTCCTGCACCTTCTGCAACGCCAGCGGGTATTCCTGTCCCTCTATGCGCGTTTTGGCGCTTTCCAGAAGTTGCTGAATGCGCTTCTGACGCAAGGCTTGATCGACTTTGAGACGAAGCATCGTCATGTCATGGTCGATGTGACCTTCCGCCTCGAGCTCTCCCAGAATTTCCGCAGCAAATTGGAAGTCTGCCTGCTCGAACGCCTTGGTGGCGCGTTGGATCCGCGGCTGGATTTTTGCGGGGTCAAAAATATCGATGGGTTCATTGCGCATGGCCCGCTGCAAGGTGTCGGCAAAATCGCGCGCGGTAGAGAAACGGTGATAAGGCTGTTTCGCCATGGCCTTATGGATGACCCTGGCTACGGTCGGGCTGACCATGGGGTTGAGATCGGAAGCGGGCGGCGGAATGTGATGCAGAATGGCCTGGACAATGTCGCGCTCCGTTGCGCCTTCGAAGGGACGGCGTTTGGTCAGGGTCTCGAAAGCCACCACTCCCAGCGCGAAGATGTCAGACAATGGCGAAGCAGGCTTCATCTCGACTTGTTCCGGAGCCATGTAGAGCAAGGTACCCTTCAGGCCGGTGCGTGAGCGGCTGTCCGCCACATGCGCCATTCCGAAGTCAATAATCTTAACCGAGTCATCTTCCAAAACGATGATGTTAGTCGGCTTAATGTCGCGGTGAACGAGGCCCTTTTCGTGAGCGGCGTGGAGTCCCCGGCAAGTTTGGGAGATGATGTCGACCGCACGCTCCACGGTCAGGCGATGGCTGGCGGTCTTGATCAACTGGCCCAAGGACATACCTGGCAACAAGGGCATAATGAAATAGGGCTTGCCGGCGCCCTCAATTTCAAACTCGCCAATGTCAATGATCTCGACGATGTTGGGATGGTTGATGTGAGCCAGGACTTCGTATTCACGGTGGAAGAGTTGTAGGGCGGCAGGATCAGAGACATCCAGCAAGGTCTTGATGGCGACCTCGCGTCGCAAAACGGAATCGAAGGCCTTGTAGACTACACCCATCCCTCCTCGGCCCAGGATTTCCTTGATCTGATATCGTCCTTTGAGAATCGTTGGAGCGTCCATCTGAGGTCACCTTCTCGGTCTGAGTCTACCTTGCCCGGCCGGCCGGGCTGTAAAGCGTGGCCCGTCAGCCAACGGGCTCCGACTTTTGTGCCCCGAGATTATCTCAAATGGCGGCCAGAAGCAAGGCCACCGATGGCACGGAAAATCGGAATCTCTGAAGGAAATTCTATCAAGGCGCAACGCTAGCGGAAGCCGCCGAGCAATCCTCGGGTGGCGTTCGTTACCTGTTGTGAAGCATTCTGCGCGGCACTGCCGACCTGCTGGGCGACTTGATTGGCGGCAGCCTGCGCCATCTTGCCCGCTTGCGCGGCCTGCAGTGTGGCTTGATTGGCGGCCCCCGAAACCTGTTGCTGGGCTTGGTTCGCTGCTTCCGTGACTTGCTGCTGCGCGGCGTTGGCGGCCAGCGAAACTTGTTGTTGCGTTTGCTGCATCATCTGCTGGGCCTGCTTCTGGGTTTGTTGCGCTAGCTGTTGGGCTTGGTTGGCGGCCTGCTGCGCCGATTGCACTGCTTGGTTAGCGGCCTGCTGGGCCTGCTTCGCGACTTGGGCAATCTGCTGCTGCCCCTGTTGCACGGCTTGGTTTGCGGCCTGTTGCAACTGGTCCGCAGCGGCTTGGGCCTGCTGTACAGCCTGATTGGCAGTTTGCTGGGCCTGATTGGCCATTTGCGCCGCCTGCTGGGTAGCTTGATTCAAGGCCTGCTGTCCCTGGTGCATCGCCTGGTTGGCAGTTTGCTGAACCTGATTCGCCGCTTGCTGCAACTGCTGCTGAGCTTGCTGAGCAGTCTGCTGGGCCTGATTCAGCATCTGCTGGCCCTGCTGGAGTGCTTGGTTGACCGCCTGCTGGCCTGCATTCATGGCCTGCTGGGCGGCTTGCTGGGACTGATTGGCGGCTTGCTGCAACTGCTGCTGCGCCTGATTCTCCAATTGCGAAGCCTGGTCGGCGAGGTGGGAACCTGCCGCAGCAGCCTGATTGACGGCTTGCTGGACGCTTGAGCGTACTGCGTTTTCTCCCGCCTTCAGCATGTTCTGGGCCTGATTGACAGCCCCCGCCAAGCTCGACTGGGCCTGACTGACCGCCGTATTGACTTGACCCAAGACTTGGCCCGCCGCGTCTCGCGCCACTTGTCCTGCCGCCTGCGCAGCGCCCACGGCCTGTCCCGCAACTTGTGAGACAGAGCCGAAAGCCTGCTGCGCAAGATTGGACAGTCCCGCCAGACTGGGTAGCGGCGGCAGGACGGGCAATGCGGGAAGCGTCGGAAGGCCAGGTATTGCCGGCAGCGCAGGCATTCCCGGCATTCCAGGCGCGCCGCCTCCGCCCCCGCCTCCCGACCCGGAATCGCCGATCATGACTGTGAATTCACCGAGCACAATCATGCCACCGTGGGCCGTGGGGTCGAGAATGCGTGCGGCCGGCAGGCCGCTAATCAAGACGGTCATCGAGCCCATCACAATCATGTCGGGCGGCCCGACGCACGTGAGCATGTCGGTCACCCGAGCCGCCGGCAGCCCGCCAATGAGCACTTGAATGGCGCAAGGCGGCAAGATGGGGCCACCGACGTGGGGAACAATTCCCGTCACCATCGGGCAGATGTGCATGTCGGTGACGCGCGCGGCGGGCGGCATCGTTTCTCCTTAAAGACCGAGCGACTTGAGACCTTGCTGCATGCTTTGGGCGGCTTGGCCGGCGGCGTTGCCCGCCTGGGAATAGGCTGACTGGGCGGCGTTCCCAACGGTGCTGGCGGCTTGCGAGGCCGCGCCGCTGACCTGCTGGCTGACTTGATTGGCGGCGCCCTGGGCCATCTGGCCAGCGTTCGCCGCCGCCCGCGTGGCCTGACTGGCGGCAGCGGAGACAGCTTGTCCTGCCTGGTTCGCCGCTTGTGTCACCTGCTGTTGCGCGGCAGCGGCGGCTTGAGAGACCTGCTGCTGTGTTTGCTGAACCATCTGTTGCGCCTGTTGTTGGGTTTGCTGCGCTAGCTGCTGCGCCTGGTTGGCGGCCTGCTGCGCCGATTGCGCGGCTTGTTTAGCGGCCTGTTCCGCCTGGTTGGCGGCCTGCGCAATCTGCTGCTCCCCCTGCTGGATAGCTTGATTGGCGGTTTGCTGCAAGTGGTTGGCGGCAGCTTGAGCTTGTTGCACGGCCTTATTCGCCGTCTGCTGTGCTTGGTTGGCCATCTGGGCCGCCTGCTGCGTGGCCTGATTGAGAGCCTGCTGGCCCTGTTGCACCGCTTGGTTGGCCGCCTGCTGCACCTGATTGGCAGTCTGCTGCAACTGCTGTTGAGCTTGTTGAGCGGTTTGCTGCGCCTGGTTGAGCATCTGCTGGCCCTGCTGGAGCGCTTGGTTGAGAGCCTGTTGGCCCTGATTCGCCGCCTGTTGCGCAGCCTGTCGCGCCTGATTGGCGGCCTGCTGCAACTGCTGTTGGGCCTGCTGCTCCAGTTGGGAAGCTTGTTTGGCGAGTTGCGATTCGGCGGCAGCGGCCTGACTCACGGGCTGCTGGACGCCCGAGCGAACCGCGTTCATGCCGGCGTTGAGCATGCTCTGGGCTTGATTGACTGCTCCTGCCATCGCGGATTGCGCCTGATTGACAGCACCATTGATCGCACCGAGCACCTGGGTAGCCGCGCCCTGCGCCATCTGCCCGGCGGACTGCGCGGCACCGACAGCCTGCTGGGCAACTTGCGAAACGGCCCCAAACGCCTGGTTGGAAACGCTGCTCATCACATTGGTCGCCATGGTGGAGATCATGCTCATCTGCTGCTGCGCCATATTGGAGGCAGCAGCCGCTGCCGCCGCCGGGGCTGCGCCAGAAAGGATCTGGAGGCCCTCGAGGATCTTTTGTACCGGCGAAGTGGGCGAGGTGGGAGACGATCCGCACCCCGGTATATTCGCCGCGCCGGTGTTGATAAACACCAGATTGCCCTGGATGAAGACACCGACGGGGTTGATATCAATGGATCCACCCGCCGACTTAATGGTCAATCCCATGCCTGCTTCGATGACCGCCGACATCCCGGCTTTGAGGTGGATGCTCATACCGGCATCCATGCCATAGTTCATGCCGGCTTTGTCATTGATGGTCATGCCGACCTGGCGGCTATACGTCATGCCGACCTTCTCGTTCTGGTTCTGGCTCGCGGTGAGGTGGAGATCGCCATCGGTCTGGAGTTGTTCCTGGCCGGTAACGTAGTGCTTACGGTCGCCCGAAATCGTGACGGTTTCATTATTCTTGACCGTCTCAGTACGGTCGTTTTCGACTGTGATCATCTGGTCGTGATGAACCTTGATGGTCTCGTCGTTCTCGACCTCGATGAGCTGGTCCTTCTCAGCGTGAACGGTAATGAGCTCTTTGCCCTTGTTGTCCTCGATCTTAATTTCGTTGTAATTCTCTGTGGTGCCGCTTTTGGAGCTGCGGGAGCGGACGCCGCTTTGCGTTTTGTTGTCGGGCAGCGCATAGGGAGGCATCTGTTCCGCGTTGTACACTCGACCGGTAATCAGAGGTTGATCGGGATCCCCTTCGAGAAAGTCGACAATGACCTCTTGGCCGATGCGGGGTAGAAACACCGCTCCCCAGTTCTGACCTGCCCAAGCTTGCGACACACGTATCCAGCAGGAGCTGTTTTCATTTCTTTTTCCGAGTCGGTCCCAAAAAAACTGCACCTTGACGCGGCCATAATTATCCACGAAGATCTCTTCACCGCTCGGGCCAGTGACCACTGCGGGCTGGAGTCCTTTGACGGTCGGCCGGGGGGTGACGCGCAAAGGGCGGAAAGGAACTGAAAGAGGAATGCAGGTAAAGGTATTTGAATAAGACTCCCCCTTTGCCGCCTGCTTCGAGGGGAAGGCGTCTGTCGAGGCGGTGTGGTGTATCTCCGTCAGGACGTAATCGGTATTCATGTCGCTGCGAGGATGCTCTTCCAAAGTGAACTTATAACCGCTTACAAACATACGGCATTGGCTCATTCCATGAGCAATATAGTGTTCTGCTTCTTCCTCCTGCATTCGGACTCTGGCTAGAGACTCTCCAGCCGCTTTAGTCAGATACTTTCCTGGGTAATCGTAGATCTCGAGTTTGCTATTTCCTCCAACATCATAAACGGTGGGCTCGCTGGCCATTAAACTGGTGCTCGGAGTTTGGAAATTGTAGTCCTCCAGGGAGTATTTGCCGGGGCGCAGTTCCTGCTCGATCTGCCATCCCGCTATGACATCTTTCTGGGGTCCGCCTGAAATACTGACGTAGCGAATGCTGCTTTGACCGGGACAGGAACTGTGGGCGGTTGGAGCGTCCGCCAACACCAGCGTATGCTTCCCGTTTTCATGCTCGAAGAAGTAGAAAATTCCGTATTCCTCCATCAAACGGGAAACAAAATGAAAATCGGACTCCCGGTATTGGACACAATACTCCCGCGGATCATAAGAACCTTGTAGCGAGTTCGTGTAGTCGTTGAAACCCAGGTCGCTGAACACCTGGGTGATGATATCCGGAATGGTCTTGTTCTGGAAAATGCGACAGTCTGCGTTCCGGGTCAGAAACCAAAGCCAGGGCACCATTTCGGCATGGTACGACGTGAACTGTTCTTCAATGGCATGCTGCGCAAACCGGCTGATGATGCCGTTGAGATAGCGATAGGAACCGTCGGGTTGTTTCAAAGAGAGGGTCACGTTCTTGCCAATGATATCCGGAAATGAAATGGAGTTGTCCTCGGAAAGGAGGTCGAGTTCAAATCTGAAAAGGCGCGAGATCCCCTCGCTACCCCGGAAACCGCGCAGCAGCAAAACATCTTTACCGAGTGGAGTGTCGATCTTAAACAGCCCACCTTCTTGAGTGTAAGCGCCCATAGTTCAACTCTCTGTAGTCGAGAAGTCGAAGAGTTGAGAAGCCAAGGATTCGAGAAGTTGAGAGTGAAAGGTCGAAGAGGGTCCGCTCCCCTATGAGTCGGATCTCCGAATCTCCTCGAAAGTAAGGCCTTGCACTCTTCAACCCTCGACTTCCCGGCGTCTCGACTCCTCGACTCTCGACTTCTCAACTAGTTGTACACAAATGCCCCATCCGAGCTCACGCTCACGTTCAGGGTGCTAATCTTCTCGCCTTCCGACATCCGCCCCAACAATTGCCGTGAAATATCCGGGAGCAACGTGTTCGTGAGAATATTGTCCACATTGCGCGCCCCGCTCTCGACCTCCGTGCAGCGGCTGGCCACCGCGTCCACCAAGCCGGGGTCATAGCTTAGCTGGATCTTATGGTTTTCCTGCATGCGCCGCTGGATCTTCCCCAGCTTCAGGACCACGATCTGTTTCAGCGATTCATCGCGGATGGGGTAGTAGGGGATCACCACCATACGGCCGAGAAATGCCGGTTTGAAGATTTTGTTCAGTTCCGGCTTCAGTTCCTTCACCAGAGCCTCCGGGCCGGGCATGGTTTCGGGATCGGCACAGAGCTTCATCAGGCGGTCGGTCAAGGCATTGGTGGTCAGGATGATAATGGTGTTTTTGAAGTCGATTTCCCGACCCTCACCGTCTTCCATCATGCCTTTGTCGAAAACTTGATAGAAGAGTTCGAGAACATCGGGATGCGCCTTCTCCACTTCATCCAGCAGAACCACGGAGTAGGGACGACGGCGCACAGCCTCCGTCAACACCCCACCTTCACCGTAGCCGACGTATCCGGGTGGGGAGCCTTTCAAAGTCGAAACAGTGTGCGGCTCCTGAAACTCCGACATATTAATGGTGATCAGATTGTGTTCCCCGCCGTAGAGCAGGTCTGCTAGGGCCAGGGCGGTTTCCGTCTTACCCACACCGCTTGGCCCGATCAGCATGAACACCCCGATGGGCCTATTGGGGTCATCCAAACTAGCCCGCGAGGTCTGAATTCGCTGGCCGATGATATCCAGGGCATGGGTCTGGCCAATCACCCGTTTTTCGAGATGAGAGCTGAGCGTCAAGACGGCCGAAATCTCATCTTTGAGCATCTTGCCCACCGGAATTCCCGTCCAGGCGGAGATTACCTCACTCACGATTTGGCCGTCGACAGCCACCCTCATCATCGGTGTTTCGCCCTGCAACGTTGCCAGCTCCGCGTCCAGCTTCGCCAGTTCCGCCCGCAAACCCACAGGGTCGCGAACCGACGTAGGCTCGGCGGCAGTGGCCACGGCGGCAACCCCAGCCGCAGGGTTCGTGGCCGTGGCCACAGAAGCAGCAGCCCCGGTCGGGGGGGTAGCCGAAGCGGCAGGGGGGGCCGCAGCAGCGCCCTCCCGCACAGGTTTACCCGCCGCCGCTGCGCCGTGCCCGTCTCCGGAAACAGCCGCCTCGACCTGGGCGCGCAACTCCCTAATTTTCGAAACCAGTTCGTGCTCTTTGGTCCACCGGTCGCGGAGTGTTTTCAGGCGAGCCTCGACCTCCGCTCTCTGTTTTCCAATCTGTTCCAGGCGTTCCGCATGATCTGCACCGAGGGCGCTCTCGCGCTCGAGAATTCGCTGCTGAACTTCCAGGTCGTCCAGTTGACGGATAGCATCCTCGATGGCGGGAGGTGTGGCACTCTGGCCGAGCGCCAGGCGCGCACAAGCGGTGTCCAATACGCTTACCGCCTTATCGGGAAGCTGCCGGCCTGCCAAATAGCGATGCGAGAACTTCACGGCGGCCAGCAAGCCTTCGTCAAGGATGCGGACCTTGTGGTGTTTTTCGAGGGCGGGAATGATTCCCCGCAACATCACCGCGCATTGCGTTTCGATGGGCTCTTCCACCTTGACCACCTGGAAGCGCCGCGCCAGCGCCGCATCCTTCTCGAAATACTTCTTGTACTCGGACCAGGTTGTGGCGGCGATAGTCCTCAATTCGCCCCGGGCCAGGGCCGGTTTCAGCAGGTTTGCTGCGTCGTTCTGGCCGGCTTGGCCGCCTGCCCCAATCATGGTGTGCGCCTCATCGATGAAGAGGATGATGGGGATGGGCGACGCCTTGACCTCCTCGATCAGTCCTTTCAACCGGTTCTCAAACTCACCCTTGATGCCTGCCCCCGCCTGCAATAGGGCCAGATCGAGGGAGCGAACCGTGACATTCCGAAGCGGGGGCGGCACATCCCCCTTGGCCACCCGCAGGGCAAAGCCTTCCACGACCGCAGTCTTTCCAACCCCAGCCTCGCCGGTGAGGATGGGATTGTTCTGCCGGCGACGCATGAGGATGTCAATAATCTGCCGAATTTCCATGTCTCTTCCGAGTACCGGATCGATCTTGCCAGCCTTAGCATTCTCTGTGAGATTGATCGTAAATTGGTCGAGATTGGCCGTTTTGCCGGCTCCTGCAGGCCTGGCTCCGCCCGCAGCGGCAGCCGGCGCCGCCACACCTGTTGCCATTTCCTCTTCCGAGCCTTCCGCAATCGAGAGGAAGTTCTTGCGCAGAACATCGCCGTCGACTTTCTGAAACTCCTTGCTTATCTCGCGGCTCAGCCTGCGCAGCTCATCGTTGCCGGTCAGGGCGAGAATGGTGAAACCTGTCCGAACCTGTCCGGCGTTATAATCGATGGAGCCGGTGGTCCACGCCTCGGTCATCATTTTCACCACGGAAGGGCTGAGAGCAGGTGTACGGGCATTGCCGGTTTTAAGCTTGTCCAGGCTGCGGCTCAGTTCAGCCGAGAGCCGCGACTTGTCCACGCCGAAGTGGCTGGCGATTCGGGCAAAGTCGCCCTCCGTCTGGTCCAAGAGCTTGAGCAGAAAATGCTCGACCTCAATATCGTAGTGCGTCCGGGACAGGCACAAGCCGGCGGCCGACTCGAGTGCGTTCCGGGTGAAGTCATTCAGCTTCCCAATCAACGATTTAAGATTTATCGCCATACGCGTTACCCTCCCACAGTTGCAATACAGTGTCTGCCGGGTCCCTGGTCATCTCTCTGGTTCGGCCCCAGGTGGTCCATCCCAGTCTCGCGGGAGATTCCCCGTCAGCCCCGAGTTCGCAGCGCGGGACTTCATCGCGCTTCAAGATAAGCTGAACTTCAAAATCGAGCTGGTCATTCGAAAAAAAGCGGGTTAGTACGCGTAACGGCTCGAAAGCCGCACCCGTGGGCAAGAACTCCTCGTACTGGGCCAGCGTCAGGGGCCCGATCTTTATGCGCACCCGCGCGGTCTGATCCCAAACCTCGTCACCCACCACTGCGCCCACGCCCAATTGCTCGGAATAACTCTCTTTGCCTTGGAAGCTGCACTGGTCGCTTGTAGCGAGCCTGTACCAGCCGCCAGCGAATTGTTCCACCTCGACCGGGACATCGAAGTAATCGCTCAGAATTTGTTCCAGCGCCACCGCCGAGCGCGGATGCTGCGCCAACAGACCTGAGTAATAAAGCAGAGAGTCGTCGAGCACCACCTGCCTGTCCTGGAGGGCCGCGGTGCCGAGACCAATCAAATCCAGCACATGATGCGAAAACTGGTCACGTTCACCCCGCTCATAAGCGATCCAGAAGCGGTATTTCTCCCAGGCCTGAAAGAAAAGGGAGATGATGCGGTGGTTGAAAGTGTCGAAAAAATCGGCTGCCGCAGTATCGCCCGCCCGCGCCCTTTCCACCAGTAAAACTGTGTAAGCGAGCGGCAACACGCCCTCCGGGCCGGTCAACCCCATGAAGTTGACCTTCATCTCGGCGGGGCCCTTCGCTGGGCAAGTCAGAGCCTGAATCTCGCTGGCCGGAAAGATCAGTGTCGAATTGGCACGGAAGCGGACCACCTCCCTCGAGGGCGGAGCGAACTTGCCCACTTCGACCTTGTCCGGGAAAAAGCGCTCGAGCAGGCGCACGGCCTGGAAAAACTCGAAGACGTAAGGCTCACTAAGGAGTCGCTCTTCCAGGGCTGACTTGGCTACATTAAGATCGCTTGGCCGGCTCGCGGTGGCCATTCCTTCAACACCTCCCTCCGCTGCCGCGTCTTGACGACGAGCTGGCTGAAACTGTTGAGCGAAGCGTACAACCCCAGGAAACGCTCGATCACAGCGGCAAACAGGAAAACCCCTCCGCCCACAAACTCATCCTCGTCGAACTCCATCTGGACCCGCGTCCCGCGGGCGAACGTGATACCATTTTCCGAAATGATCCGCGCGAAATGACGTTGGCTATTCAAACTCACGATTCCTGCGGCCTGCTTCTCAAGGTCTGCAGAATCTGAAAAGTTGTACAGGCGAAGAATCTCTTGGAAGGCCTCCTTGCCCTCCTCTACGATGGAAAGGTAGTTCAGGGCTAAATGGGAAATAAGGCGCCAAAGCGCGCCCCTTCCCATGGGGGGACGAAGGGTTGCGGTGGGCTTGCGTAGGGCCACCGCGCCCTTGATCGCCGCCATTCCCTCGGCCTCGAAATCACCACTTTCGTTTCCGAAGGGCAAGCGCGCCAGGATGTCACGATTGCTGCACGTGCAGCGGACCGTGATGGTCTCGGCTTCAGGCAGGGAAACGCGCGAGGAAAGGTTAACCAAGTGCAGGTAGACTTCCGACCCTTCATCACCTTTCCGCCGTGAGGGCCGGCGCGTAGTGTGCCAAAACGTCTGACTCTTGTCGCTTAAAGTCCTATGCCGGTACGCGTAGAGAGGCTCGTAATAAGTGATTTCGTGGGTCTGAGGATTCGAACTCAGGACCTCGTCAACCGAAAAAACCTCCGTGGCGTTCCGCCGCCGGGTATCCGGCACGATGGGATACTCCGAACGGCTTTGAGTCAGAAGGATGGGTTCCGCCGTCTGAGGAAACAGATTAATCACCGGCGAGCAGGCCAGGCGAATCGTCTTGGCATTGACTCCAATTTCTAATCGTTGTTGCCGGTGGCTGGCCTCAAAAGGTGCGATGAGAAACAGCAGTTCGGCAAGGCCGCCCTGGACCGCTTGCGCCAGTGCCTCCAACCCCTGGAGCTCAAAAAAGAAGAATTTTTCCGGCAGCGAAAAGTACTCCTGAAGAAGCCGGTACCCCGCAAAGGACCTGCGCGGGTAGGGCAGCATGGATTCCTCTTCGGTGAACCCCATGGGGCGCAGAGAGTTCGAGGACAAGGGGATCGGAGGCTTGCGGACGTTCGCAGGGTCTCTCAGCACGATTTGGGTGCAATTGTTGCTAAGCAATTCGTAGAGCGCGTGGACGATGTCTCCTTCACCATGCAGGAAAAACCGCAGCGACGAGACCTGGAGTTTGTCGAAGCGGATGTCGGAAAGGCAGCGAAGTTCCACTCGCAGGGCGGCGACCGCCTCGGGGGCTCGCAAGGGAGGATTCAGCTTATCCGGAGTTACCCACTTCGCTTCGGCGACCTCAAAAGGCCACAGGGTCGCATCATAGCAGGTGCGGAATTTGCACGGGACGCCTTCGATGGGCCGTGAATAGAGTACCGTGCCACGGGGAATCTTCAAGCCTGTAGTCAACTTGCCCTGCGCCGGATCCAGATGGAACTCCGCCACCGTCATTGAAGGGATCGGCCGGAGAAAATGAGGGTAGAGAACACTGAGCAGCCCCTCCGTGATCTGGGGAAACTCGTCGTCAATCTTCAGGTGAATGCGCGCCGCGAGGAAAGCAAAACCCTCTAGCAGCCTCTCGACATGCGGATCGTCACAACGGTTGGCATCCAGTTGCAGGCGCGCCGCGATTTTGGGATACTTCTCAGCGAACTCCGCTCCCATCTGTCGGAGGAAGCTCAATTCGCTCTCGTAATATTCCAAGAGATCATCACGCATTCTACGAACCCTTGACCTGGTATTGGCCGCTCGTCGGCTCCAGAACAGTATCAAAGAAAACTGGCTCGGGAGCAGGATCCGTGCGCAACAATCCTTCGATGGCGAAGCGAATGACGCGCTTATCGTCAGACGCTGATTCCAGCGTCACCTTGATATTCAGGAGCCTAGGCTCAAAGATGTCAATCGCCGTCTTGATGGCATCGAGAAGAAGCGCTTGGTCATTGCTCGAGCGCAGATACAGGCCTGAGACGTCCGGCAGTCCGTAGTTGTAGAGGGAGCGTTCTAACTCTTTGAGTGACGCCGGGGCCTCATCGATCGTCCGCCGGGTATTAAGCAGCCATTCCAAGTCGCGCCGGAGGGCAGCCTTTAACTCACGCAAGGATTGAGCTCTGGTAAGGGGGAGTTCCAGCTTGCGCTCGGGCTCCTGATCGATGAGCCGATCAAGCACCGACAACGTGACTGGACCTTCCCTTTGTGTTGTCGGCATCAGGATTCTAGACAGGAAATAGCCTGGACCGGATCAAGACGGACCACCTTCTGGAAAAGCCTGGCCTTTTCCGCTTCGTCCGCCTGTACCCTTTGGCTGTGCTTGAGAATCATGACCAACGCCTTGGCTACAAGTTCCCGATCCTCCCAGACTTCCAGGTGATTGTTCTCAATAACGGCCGCCAAATCCTCGATAATAGGTTCAGCAATCTGGCTCTTTCCGGCCGCGATGCAGATCTCGACAAGTTGCATCTTGCGCAAGAACTGGCCTCTTCCGGACAGTTGTCTTTCCACTTCGAGCTGCATCAATTCAATGGCCTTTTCTGCCTGCCCGGCCCGCAGCGACTCCCGGGCCAAGGCGTAGCTGTCAACAAATTTCCGGTGCCATCCCGGGGCGGAGTGATTGTCGACGACGGGCGTTTCCGGAGGAGCATTCTCCGGTGGCAGCGTCGTAGATTCGGCCGCCAATTCTTTCAGCCACGCCTGGGTTTCACTATTTGCGGCCGGCGTGTCGTCAAGCAGGTTGGTCTCCAGGAGCTGGGGCAGGTCGCGCAGGAGTGTTCTCAGCTCCGAACGTATGGCAATGGCAATCCCTGCGTAGTTCCCTCCCAACCCTGCACAGGCATCCACGACGAAGCGCTGCAAATCAAGCCAGCCACGGCTGCACGGAAGTGACATAGCGTTCTCAGCCGCCTCCAGGAGTTCTTCCCACTTACCCTCAATCGCCAGCCTCTTGATGTGCTGCCGAAGCACTGTGGGTGGACCTTCCAGCAAGGTCATGTCCGAGGTCCGGAAAGCGGCCCGCAGCTCACCCCACCGAAGACCTCTCATCATCAGGTAAGGGGCTGGGCTGTACGGATCCAACTTGCGAAGAGCCGCAGCGGCAAGTGAGGCACTGGCAATCGCCTCCCGGCGTCCTGGGGGTTCTTTATCTGCCAGCGGTATCACGATTCCTGCGACCCCCGCAGCCCTTCGCCCAAATGCGCCGCCGGCGGCAGCCTGACCGGCAGAGACGCCCTCCCCCGCTTCACCAGCTACGCCCTGCCCTGTTGGGGTTTCCACCGGGTCCGGCTCCGTTTCCCGCTTCTTCTGGAGAAACAGATGAACGCTGTGACGGACCGTCTCAAGGCCTTTCTTTAGCTCCCTAAAACTCGGCCCGGCATCCCCAAACTTCTCCCCGCAGAGAGTGTCTAAGGCTTGGAGCTCGGCCGTACAATTGTCGAGCGTGGCTTCGGCACTCACGTAAAAAGCTTTGGGGGTCTCGCTGAAGGACTTATCGAAATCCTCCGGCGCGACTCTTCCGTCCTGCAAAGCTCTCGCCCGCGCCTCTTTCTTCGCGTCGGTGTCAGCCTGCTCTTCATAGCTGATTTTTCTGGACTCGGTGTAGTCGAGCCAACCATGTTTCGCCTTGTTAAGGGGAACCATCTGGAGGGGAAGAACCAAATTTGAGCCCACCCACTCGAGCGGTGCCGCCCTCAATTCCACGTCGCCATCCTCGAGCTGGGGATACACGGTTTCCCAGAAGGTCCCGACAAGCCCGCGCAGGAGTTCCACCCCCTGCTTCAGGCCAGCGAATCCCTCCGTCCGCAGCAAAGCGTCGGTAAGCCATGCGGCAATTTGCAGATCTTTACTCTTGCTGGCAATAGCTTCAACAGCCAGCTTTACCACCCGAGGGTAGTCCGCCTTTTTGATCTCGGTTTTCCATTCGCCCTGTTCGGATTCTTCTTCTTCCCGGCGGGCTTCCTTGAGCTGATCGTAGATTGGAGTGTAGCGCAGGTCTTCTCCGCTCGGATTCTCACCTGGAATCGGATTCAGTAGGTTATCTGGAAGAGGCATTTTGGGCTAAACCGTGCCTTGAGGTAAATTGAATTCCAGCTGCCGGACCTCAAGAAGTGGAAATTCCTCGCCGTCCACCAGCAACATCTTCTGGCCGATTGGCACCGCCGCCCCCGACTCGTCTTCCTCCCAAACCGTCATCCGGCCAAGGCGAACAGCCTCATCCGAATGTTGCCAGGCGAAGGGGGATAAAACCGGTAACAAGACCTCCCCGAGCTCGGTGTCCTTCAACGCCGGCCCTGCCCGAACTACGGCTGGGGTCCAGAGCAGGTCACGCAGCCGGCGTGGCGGCTGGATTTGGACTGAAGCCAAATGTTCGAAACTGATCCACAGGTAGTTGCCGCCCGCAAAAACCTCGAGGCGGGGCCCGATTCTCGTGTCGGAGTCCGCGATCGTCTGGAAGGGCTTGCCGTTGAGTGTGCCGGAAGTGGTTTCCCCACCTGTCGAGGCTTCTCCCGAAGGCTTCGGGAACTCTTTCCTTTGAAAGAGATCCTGCCGCGTCCGTTCAGCGTGAAGGGCACTGCGGTAAAGCAGCGCCCCCATTTCGCTGTTTGGGCTGGCTTCTGCCAGCAGGTCCAGTTGCTTCTCGGCTCGATCATACTCTCCCGAGAAGCAGAGCAATTCAAAGAGAAAGGTACGGCGTCTCGTGTCCGCAGGGTGGTTTCGCAGTTCCACGCTTAACGCCTGCACAGCCTCTTTGAGCCTCCCGGCCTGAAAAAGCTGTTGTGCGTTTTCCATATTCGTCTCTGGAAAATCAATCGAAACCGCCGCCCGTAGCGCTTACCTTTAGGTCAGCATTTCCCTTTTTCCCCTGCTGCTGACCTAAAGGTCAGCGCTACGGGCGCTCAAGACAATCTTCCGGGTCCAACACGGACTATGCCGTTTGCTCCCTCTTCCTGAGGTCGTATTCAACGTTCCCAGACGAAGTCAGCACTCCAGCCTTATCCTGCACCTTGTAATCGTAATTGATCGAGCCGTAGGTGACGGAGAGGGATTCTGTGCCCACATCTTCGCCTGATGAGCCGCCGGCCTGGAAGCTTGAAACGTAGGCTTCCTTCAACTTGATAATAAGGAAGTCCTCGGGGGTCTTTCCGCCAGTCTGCTTGCTACAGGAGAGTGTTACCTCGTCCACGTGTTTGCCGGTGACGCAAAGTTCCAGCAGCTTGGGGCTAGACTTGTCAACGCGCTTGCTAAAGCTGAGATCGGACATCGAAACCTTGCCCGCGCTCATCCCCGAGCCCACGATGGTGGTCGGATTGCTCGCCCCCCAACTCCAGGACAGGAGTTCAATTTCTTCCTTGTGCTTCGTTGCGGCACTCTCACCCTTAATGCTGCCAAATTTCAGATGGTATTCGATTGCCATGTCTCTTCTCCTCGTAGGATTTGGGATTTCTATTGAGCCGGAGGCGGACCCTGGTCCGGGTCCGCCCCGAGCCCCTTAGTGACTAGCCTTTCGCGGGCTGCGGTAACGAAGCTACCAACCGCAGCGAAACAGTAAGCTCGTCGAGTTGGAAATGCGGGCGAAGGAAGGCCACGGCGCGGTACGCACCGGGCTTGCCCTTCACCTCTTCCACATCAACGCGCGCTTCCCGTAATGGGTACTTCGCCTTCGTCGCCTGGGTTGCCGAGTCGTCACTGGTCACATACTGCGCAATCCAGCGGTTTAGGAACATCTGAATTTCGTCGCGAGAAGTGAAGCTGCCGATCTTATCCCGCATCATGGCTTTCAAATAGTGAGCAAACCTGCAAGTGGCCATGATGTAAGGCAATTGCGCCGAAAGTCGAGCGTTGGCGTTGGCCGCGTCAGAGTCGTACAATTTGGGCTTATTGGCGGATTGCACGCTGAAGAACGCCGCCTTGTCTGAACCCTTGCAATGCACCAACGGGATCAGCCCTTGGTCTGCCAGTTCCTTCTCGCGGCGGTCCGTAATGGCAATTTCTGTGGGGCACTTCAGCGCCACGTCCCCTTCGTCCGTTCGGAAGGTATGTGCGGGCAGTCCTTCCACCAAACCTCCGCCTTCCACACCCCGAATGGCCGCGCACCAACCATACAAAGCGAAGGCGTTGGTCAAGCGCGCCCCCATGGCATACGCAGCGTTACCCCAGAGGTATTTGCTGTGATCGGTCCCGTCCACACCTTCTTCGTAATTGAACGCATCCACAGGCGCTGTATCCCTACCGTAAGGAAGACGCATCAGGACGTGCGGCACGCACAGCCCGACATAACGCGAATCGTCACTCTGCCTGAAACTCTTCCACTTAGCGAATTCGGTGGTATCAAAAATCTTCCCGATGTCCCGCGGCTGATCCAATTGCGCAAAACTTTCCATGTTCAGTAGCTGCGACGAAGCAGCCGTCAGAAATGGCGCATGCGCCGCGCCCGCAACGTTAGAGATCTTCTCCAGCAGTTCCAGATCCTCCGGGTGCTTACTGAACTCATAGTCACCGATCATCGCCGCAAAGGGTTCTCCGCCGAAGACTCCAAACTCCTCCTCATAGATCTTCTTGAACAAGGCGCTCTGATCGAATTCCGGAGCCCGCTGGAGATCGCGCAGAAGTTCTTTCTTCGAGACGTTCATAACACGTACCTTCAGCATGGCGCTGGTTTCGCTTTGGTTGATGAGGTACTTCAGGCCTCGCCAGGCCGCTTCCAACTTTTGAAACTGGGGATGGTGCATGACCTCGTTGAGTTGGATAGAGACCAAGTGGTCAATCTGCGCGACTCGGGCGTTAATCATCGCCTCTGTGTCTTTCGAAATGGTGACCTGCCCTTCGAGCACCTGGTTGATGAACTCCTTCACCAGGCTCTTGCCGCGTTCGCGAGTGGCCGCGTCTACTCCTACTCTCCCCTCTTCGACAATCTGGTCCAGCAACCCCTTTTCCGCCACCTGTTCCGTCGCCCGCGCAGGTGCCTTGGCCGTTTCTGGATTAGCCATTTGACCCCTCCTTCCCTCCCCCTTCCTTCTTACCGCCCAGTTCCGCCTTCAACCTGTTCAGCTTGTCGGTGTTGCTGACGGCGTCGAGCAGGACTTCATCGAGCTTCTCGTTCGTCTGCAACGTGCCTTTCAGATCGTTGAGGCGGGTGCGCAGCTCCAGGAGTTCGCGGAGAGGCTTGACCTGCTTGGCCACGTTCTCCGGCGCGAAGTCGTCCATATTCTTGAAATCGAGACTGACCTTCAATTGCCCTGCATCGGGGTCCTCGCTGAGCTTATTCTCCACCGAGAAAGCCAGATGGGGTTTCATGCTCTCCAACACACCGTCAAAATTATCGGGGTTCACTTCGACGAACCTCCGGTCTTTGAGCCGGGGTAGAGGTTCTACGGGCTGGCCTGAGAAATCACCCAGAACCCCCAGCACAAACGGGAGCTCTTTGATTTCGATGGCGCCTCCGGTCTCCACGTCGTAGGTCACGTGGACGCGCGGCGGACGCACCCTTTCAAGCTTCTTCTGCACGCTCTGTGCCATGGGGCACCCCTTTTGTGAAGTTTCTAGTTTCTTACTGAGTTGGATCCTGAACCCTCATACTTTTAGCAAATCGAGGAAGGTTTGTCAATGCAAAACTGGCTGCAAGGAAGGTAGTGTTCGATTTTGACAGTAGCCCGGCCTTTGGACTGTGGTAGCGAGGCCGCCGCCTTAAACTCCAAGCGATCATGAGAAGGCCGTCTATACCCTCAGTGGCCTTGCGCAGATGTGCTCTCCTTCAAGGCGGCTGGCAGTTCACGATAGTCGTTGCTCGCTTCACTCGGAATGCCAGGGCGTGTTCAAGACAGCGAAGGGTTTCTGCTGGTTCCACTCGGCAATTTGAACTCTTCCACTTCCAGAAATCCGCCCGCGATGAAGACCATAAGAAGCTTGGCAAACTCCGTCAAGGGGGTTTCAGGGTGGACGAAATTGTTCCGCTTGCAGAACTCGAGAAGCTGCCGCACGCTCGACTTCCCATCGCATTGGGGGAGCAGGAACCCCACCCAGGGCTGCACTCGGCAGTCAGTACGGAAGGGATGCTCGATGTGCAAAGAGAACTGCTCAGGCAGCAAATCTCCTTCCTTCATCCGGTGGACAGTGTGAAGTTCAAGGGAAGGGCTCGTGATTGGCCGGGTTTCAGCTAGTAATTCGACGAGGTCGGGCTTTACAGCAGCGGTCTCCCACCTCAGGAGCCATGCGATCTCGTCGCGTCCCGAATTCGGGCCCACAGACCTCCGGCTGGTAAATACCGGACGGGGATTTTCCCTTCTCTGGATGATTATCCACCCATAGACCATGCTTTGGATTCCCAGGTCCTTCAAAGCTTCTCGCATGCGATGGGCTACCTGGCCACCCCCTTTTGACTTCACGGCATACTGCATCGCGGCGTCCGCAGGGCTTTGCGTTGCCCTGACAATCACCAGGACGTCAAATTCCGACTGTTCTTCGCCCAACCAGGTCCTTACCCGCTGCTCAAAGGGCGCGCCAACGCGGTCCGAGCATTGCGCCAGGCAATAAAAGCGTCCGCCCGGGCGCAGGTAGCGCGGCAGACCCATCACGATGCGCCGGGTCACTTGTTCTCCATCCACCCCTCCATCGTAAAAAACCTGGGCGCGGTCGAGTACGGGCATGTAAGGAGGATGGGCGACGATGCGATCAAACATCAGGTCGTCCAGGCACTCATAGAGATCACCTTGCATGGCGGTGACGTTTTCGAGTCCGTTCAGCAAACGGTTAAACTCCGCCATCTGTGTGGAGCGCTCAGTAATATCAACTGCCCAGGCGTGGTTCGCTCGTTGAGCAGCCTGAAGTGCCGCCATGCCGGTCCCCGAACAAAGGTCGAGGAAACTCTCACAAGTGTCCCACGGCAAAGTCGCGATGAACTGCGAGGTGTTTGCGGTGATTGCCGGAAAAACAAAATCCTCAGGCAGCTCGGGGGCTTGGCCGTCCGAGGTAATCCAGCGATCAGAAACGACGAAGAATCCCCCCACTGGGTAGAGAGCCATCCTGGCGCATCGTCGTGAGTTGTCCGCAGGGTCTTCAATCAGCAAGCCTAGATCTGTCATAGCCTCGAGCGCGCGCGGGAGGAGAGCCGATTCCAAGTCCCTCGCGGCAAGCGGCTCGCCAAACAAGAACAGACGGATCAAGACCCCCAGCCCGGAGGTTTCATCCGTAAGAGTCGCCCGTGCCCGGTCGCCGGAGAGGAATTCATTGAGCCCCGCTATGCCCACCCGACGGCAAATCGCCTCCTCGTTGAATTCTGAACTGCGCAGAAAATCACGCAAGAAAGCAAAGTGTGGCGATGGATCGAGCCGCAATCGCAATCCCGTGCCGCCTGGCGTCTCTTCGTATCGCGTCCCCAAATTCGCCTCCTGCAGTAGTACGGGCGAGCGGCGCTCCCCCGAGGGCCTAACGCCGTTCGGCCCTACATGATGGTGGCAGCATAAAACCTGCTGATGCTCACCTCATCAAAACCGCCATACGGGCCAGACCTGCCAACACGTCCTCAGTCTCGGCGGCAATCCTTTTCTCAATCGCCTGCATGTCATCAACGGGCTTGTCATCTTCAAGCAAGGTTAGAGCGCGCGACTCGAACAGGCCGAGAAGGTCCTTTCTGAGCGCCTCGTGATCTCGCGTGCCGTCCATAAGCATTACCAATCCCCTTTGCAGCGAATCACCTAGACGCAAACTCCGGTGGTGCAGTGTCGTTACAACATCCCAGTCTCGAGCCTCCAGCCGAGCCAAGGGGCTTGCCACTGGCCTCTCGCTTACCTGCGTCGCAAAAGGCGGAACGTGCACGTGCAGATCGAGCAGTCCTGCCGAGTAAACCTGCCATATGAAATCCGTAAGGTCCGAGGCCAGATCCTGATCGGGAGTAGGAACAAAACCCAACCCCTGGCGGGCCCTGCGCTCGACTTCGGTCACTAGCTTTTCAAAAGGAATCCGCCCCGGCTGCGATTCGATCAGATACCATAGCAGCGTACGCGCCAGAGGATTGGCTGTGGTGAGTTCCGCCCCACTGCCACCCGTAAATGTCTCTTTCGCGCCCGGAGAAAAATTCGGAGCGGGTGTGCTCGCCCGCGCTTGAGACGAAATATAAAAGGATCGGACGGAGACGGATTTCCCTCCGTGGTCGAGGGGCACGTCTTTGTGACATAGGAGCGTTTTCCGGAAGCCTCGGCCACGCATGAAGTCCAGGTACTGTTCTCTCAGAATGACGTCATCGGAAATCTTATCGAGCACCTCTTTGGCCTGCGGCGTGAGGCCTCCGGTGTGCATCTCGAAAAAGTCGGCTTCTCCCAGGAACTGGAGTTCATGGCGCTGCGCGTGCTCCATAAACTGGTGAAAGTAGACAGGCCGGAAAACCTCTGCTAACTCGTCGTGGTAAAGAGCTTCTTTTGGCCGCTTGGAGATTCTCTCAAACTCGTCCTGGAGGATTTTCGTATAAATCCCGGATTCCGTACGGGAATTGGCGAGCAGCTTGAGCAAGGTCATAGCCTGCTGCACCTGCTGCCGTGCATCATGAAAATCCCGATTGTGGAACAACATCATGTCGCGAAGCATCACCCGCAAATAACACCCTGGATGTGTGTTGTAGCTGACGTAAGCAATTCCTTGGGATTGCAGACTGGCATTGCAGATGGCCAGGAGTTGGTCGCAGACTGCGGGGGGGACCCAGCCGTAAAGACCATGCGCGATGATGTAATCGAATTTGCCATAGTCCGGGGCCATCTCCAGCAAATCAACGTGTCGGAGGGCAAGATTCTTCAGGCCGAGAGCCTCCACCAGTGCTTTCCCGCGGGCAATGGGTTTCCTTGCCGAATCGACTCCCACAAATTCACTGTCCGGCAGGGTGACGGCCATGGATAACAAGTTGGCTCCACTGGAGCACCCCAATTCCAGCACCCGGCAGCGCTCGACTGGCGCAGGCCGCATGCCGAAGTGTATTCCTATGGTCGCCAGACGATCAGGGTGTGTGTAGGCAATGGGAAACGTCGGGTAGGCAACTTCATCGTAAGGGGTCAACTCAGGCTTTTTCATAAGTTCCTGATTCTTGCGGTGCCGAAACCGCCGGGCCCTCTCACCAGAAATCGGATGATCGGGAGATCGGACGAGCAACAGACGCCCAGTTTCTATTCACCCGATCGTCCGATCAACCGATCACCCGATCGCCGGATTACCAGCGCCCCGCCAAGGGACTAAGAGGCTCGGTAATTGCCTGGAAACGCAGCAACCGAACCGCGGGCTGATCTTTCAATGAGGCAAGCGGCATGAAACCCCTTTCCATTATTTTCTCCGCCGCTGTTTGCGTCAACAAAACCTCGGCACAAGGCAGAGCGTTTGGCTCGCCTTCCACCATGTGGATATAAACGGGTAGTCCACTTATTTCTGATATTGTACCGGGCCGTAGTTCCCACCCCCGCTCTGCGAAAGACTCCGCCAGCAATAAAGCACAGGCAAAGGCGGGATTGCCCCAAAGGTAATTTTCATGCGCGGCGGGATCGGGCGTTTCTTCGAAATGAAAAAACTCCACGGGTTCGGTATCCTTTCCATAGGGGAGCCGCAAAAGAAAGCGAGGCAGCGCCAAACCCACGAAGCGAGCTTGGGACGAACTCCTCAGAGATTGCCAGGAGGCAGCGGTTTCTGCGGACATCTGAATCTTCCAACGCCGCCAATCAGGCAGGTCGAGCGCAGAATCACAGCCCAAAAGGCGGGGGCTGGCAGCCGCCACGAAGGGCGCTCCGGCGCTTGCAGCCACTTCTGCAATGCGAGCCAGCAACTGGGCATCTTCTGAGGTGGGCTCGAATGCGAAGTTTCCTGCAATCACAGCCCAGGGGTCTGCCCCGGGCGTGCCTACTGATTTTTCCACGAGCAATCTGTAGATTCCCGTCGAACTCAAATTGCCGGCTGGCAGCAGGTCCTTGGCAAGTTCTTGTTTTGAGACATCAATCAGAAACAATTTGAGCCGAGCATCCGTCTCGACATTTCGGACTAGGAAGAACACGGCCCGCCACGCGGCTTCAAGGGCTTGGAAGTCCGGGGCGTGCAATACAGCGGACATCTGGGCGCTGGTGGCTCTATCAATCAGACCGACCAACTCTGCCTGGCGAGGATCCGCTTTGGCCACCACGTGCGGGGCAACAATCTTACTCACCAGGCTAGTCAGTTCGTCGGGAGGCTTGGATTTGTACTCGTCTGCCCTGCCTTCAGTGGCCTCGACCATCTCTTCCAACAGGCTACCTGAAGTCATCCGCTGTATATCCGCTGGAGAACCGTGCTGCGCAGCCGCCTGTGGCGCCTTCTGCGCTGGGGGTTGTTCCCTTGTCAGGCCAAGTTCCACAGCGGTGTTGGCGAAGGTCGCCGGATCGTTGAGTTTTTGCCGCGTCTCCCGCAGTTTCTGGAAAATTCGCACCTGCTCAAAAAGCCTGTCGGGATGAAAATCG
>Ga0187781_10000739_pt1 | contig 23779 bp, 21 predicted proteins | sample 0715_SJ02_MP02_2_FD_132447 | JGI IMG/M metagenome (GOLD analysis project Ga0187781, IMG submission 132447) | Tropical peat soil microbial communities from peatlands in Department of Meta, Colombia - 0715_SJ02_MP02_20_MG | ecosystem: Environmental > Terrestrial > Soil > Wetlands > Peat | place... | reverse complement strand
TGAAGGGCACGGGCAACTTCACCGGCGTCGACGGCGAGAATATCGTCTTCGGGCCCGGCGACATGGTGCTGACGCCAAACGACACCTGGCACAATCACGGCACGGTCGGCAACGAACGGGCGCTCAATCTTTCGGTGCTCGATCTGCCGCTGGTGGAAATGCTCAACGCGATTCACTTCGACCATGACTACAAGGAGGAGGAGAACGGCAAGCTCGTCTCCAAGAAGGAGCAGACCGCGCGCTTCTCCGCCGATTATTCGCAGATCACCTACGGCTACGGCGGGCTATTGCCGCGCTTCGCTGGCAAGAAATCGCGCGGCGCCGGTCACTCGTCGCCGATGTTCGTCTATCGCTGGGAGATGGTGCGCGAATTGTTCAGCAAGCATAAGGATCGCGAAGGCGATCCGCATGACGGGCTGCTGATCGAATACATCGACCCGACGAGCGGCCAGCCGGTATTCAAGACCATCACCTTCTTCGCGCAGATGCTGCAGCCCGGGCAGAAAACATTGCCGGTGCGCACGACGGCGAGCCTTTTGGTCTCGCCGTTCGAGGGCAAGGGTTATTCGGTGGTCGACGGCAAGCGCTACGATTGGAACGAGTTCGACACGCTCGCCATTCCGGGCGGCTCATGGTACGAGCATCACAACGCCTCTTCTAAGGAACCGCTGTTCCTGTTCGTCGCCAGCGATGAGCCGACCTTGAAGAAACTCGGTCTTTACAAAAAATGGGGTCAGGATGCCGCCGGCGCCACCGGCCGCATCGAATGAGCCAAGCCGCCGGCCTCGCGCCGGCGGTCCCACATTTATTCCGGGAACGAACTGAAAGTGCTTGAAAAGTCACCGCATCGGTCCAACACGACGCTCTTGTCCCATATCGATTGCCCGGGCGGCGGTCAGGTCTGGGTCGAGGGCACGACCCTTTATGTCGGCCACATGCGGCCGACCTCGGGTACGACCATTATCGATGTCGCCGATCCGCGCGCGCCGCGTGTCATCGCCAGAATTCCGGTGCGCGAGGGCTGGCACTCGCACAAAGTGCGCGTCGCTGGCGACATCATGATCGTCAATCAGGAGCGGTTCGGCAAATCGTCGCCAGGCGATATCGGCGGCGGCATCGATATCTACGATGTTGCAGATCCCGCCGATCCGAAGCTGATTTGCGAATGGCGCACGATTGGCGGTGGCGTGCATCGTTTCGATTTTGACGGCCGCTACGCTTACATTTCCCCGACCGTCGAGGGCTATATCGGCAACATCGTCATGATTCTCGATCTCGCCGATCCGGCAAAGCCGATCGAGGTCGGTCGCTGGTGGATACCGGGTCAATGGCAGGCGGGCGGTGAGCAATATCCGTGGAAAGATTGGGTGCCGCCGCGCTGCCATCATCCGCTCCGTCACGGCAACCGGCTCTATGTCAGTTATTGGCACCACGGCTTCGCCATTTTGGACATCTCCGATTTGTCGAAGCCGAAGCTGGTATCGCACCACAACACAAGCCCGACGTTTCCACATCCAACACACACTTGCTTGGTTATGCCAAAGCCGCTGAAGGGCCGAGCCGTCATGGTGGTGGCCGATGAAGATGTCGCCAAGCTGTGGCCGGCGCCGCCGTCGTTCGCCTGGGTATACGACATTACCAACGAAAGGTTGCCGGTTCCGATCGCGACGTTTCAGGTGCCCGGCCTCGATACCGATGGCAGTCCGCAGCCGCCGATGACGGGATGTCACCAGCCGTCCGAGCGCTTTGCCGGCACGATCGTGCCATTCGCGTGGTTCGCCCAAGGCCTGCGCCTGGTCGATTTCGCCGATCCGTTCAGTCCGCAGGAAGTCGGGTGCTTTATTCCCGAGGCGGCGCCGGGCGCAGATCGTCCCTCCTCGAACGACGTGACCATCGACAGTCGCGGCCTGATCTACCTGGTCAACCGCGTCAACGGCGTCGACGTCATCGAGGCATCGGCTCTTTAGTTGAATGAAGGTTGAGCGACGCGCCATGAGCGAACGAGACAAGGACGTCTATCCGATCGGCAAGAAGAACCCGAACCTGCCCTTTCATCCCGCCGTACGCGCGGGCGACTACATCTTCGTTTCCGGCCAGGTCGCCAAGGATGCCGACGGCAACATGATCTCCGGCACCATCGAGGCCGAGACGGCTGGCACGATCGAGACCATCAAACGCATCCTGGCGGAGGAGGGCGCGACGCTGGCCGATGTCGTGAGGGTGACGACTTACCTTGAGGATGTGCGTGACTTTGGCCGCTACAACAAGGTTTTCGGCGAGCATTTCAAAGACGCGGTTCTGGCGCGCACGACGGTCGAAGCGCGCGCGGTCATCAACACCAAGATCGAGATGGATGCGATCGCCTACAAACCGAAGCGGACCTGAGCGATGAATTCGGCGCTGCCCGTGGCCCGCGCCTTGCCTTCATCCGACGTTACGGAGGCGGCGCAGGCTAGGCCGGTGCACGTCGACGCCCGTAACATCGCAGTCGATTACTATCTGGAAGGCCGCCGCCAGCGGGTGCTGCACGAGATCGATTTTGCCGTCCCGAAAGGCAGTTTGGTCTCGCTGATCGGTCCGTCGGGATGCGGCAAGAGCACGCTATTGAAGGTACTTGCCGGTCTCATTGCACCGAATGAAGGGAGCGTGTCGATCGACGGCGTCGCGCCGCGCGAAGCCGCGAGGCGGCGCATGATCGGCCTCGTGTTCCAGGATGCGACCCTGCTGCCTTGGAAGAACGCGATCGAGAACGCCGCCTTTCTTCTGCTGACCGCGGACGACGCGATTGCAAAGACCGAAGCATTGGCGCGCGCCGGAACGATGCTGAAGCTGGTCGGTCTTGAAGGCGCGGAGCGGAAGATGCCACCGCAGCTCTCCGGCGGCATGCGCCAGCGCGTTGCAATCGCGCGGGCGCTGGCGCTCGACCCGCAGGTGATGATGATGGACGAGCCGTTCGGTGCCCTGGATGCCATTACCCGCGAGGAGATGCGGCGCTGCCTGCTCGACATCTGGGAGCGAACCGGCAAGACCATCATACTCGTCACGCACTCGATCGACGAGGCGATTTTTCTTTCGCGCGAGGTGCACGTGATGCAGACCGGGCCGGCGCGTATCATCGAGACTTTGCCGATTGCGTTGGCCTATCCTCGCAACGAGCAGAGCTACGCGGATCCGGCGTTCAAAGCGGCGCAGCAGCGTTTGCGCAGTCTGTTGATCGAAAGCCATCAACGGAGGCCGGCATGAGCCGCACCGCCTTCGACACTGCCGCGGCTTCCGATAACACCCGCTCAGGCCTGCCGCCCAAGAAGGTTCCCGACGCCGTATTGGCGCTCGGATTGATTGCGGTCGTCATTGCGATCTGGGAACTGACGATCCGGCTATTCCACGTTCCGACATTCGTGCTGCCGGCGCCCAGCGCCGTGATCCGTTCATTGATCGAAAGTCGGACTCAATTGGCGAGAGCCGCCGAGGCGACGTCGTTGGAAATTCTGCTCGGTTTCGTGCTTGCGGCAGTTACCGGCATCGCCATCGCGTTGGTGATCGTGCACTTCGAACGCTTTGGCAGAGCGCTGTATCCGTTGATCGTGTTGTTTCAGAACGTGCCCAAGGTGGCGCTGGCGCCGATTTTCATTCTCTGGTTCGGTTTCGATTTGGCGCCAAAGGTGGCGCTGATCGTCGCCATCGCCTTTTTCCCGGTGGCAATCGACATGCTGGCCGGGCTGCAGTCTGTCGATTCATCGTTTGTGGCGCTGATGCAGTCGGTCGGCGCCGGCCGCAATAAGATTCTGTTGCGGGTGCGCATACCGCATTCGCTGCCGTATCTCATGGCCGGGCTCAAGGTGGCGATCACCTTCAGCGTGATCGGCGCCATCGTCGGCGAATTCGCCGGCGCCAGTCAGGGGCTCGGCTATGTTATCCAGTTCGCCTCCACGCAACTCGATACGCCAAAGATTTTTTCGGCACTCTTCGTCGTTTCGGTGCTGGGTCTCGCATTCTACTATGCCGTCGAACTTGCCGAGCGCCTTTTGGTGCCGTGGGCGCCTAAATTCGACGCGCACCATCTGACAAGCTGACCCGGAGAAGGAGCGCTGTCGTGAAAGCCGCCATTCTCGCCACCCTTGCCGCCACGCTGCTGGCCGGTTCGGCGCACGCTGAGGATAAGGTCAGCGTGCAACTCGATTGGGTTGTCCGCGGCAATCACGCGATGTTCTTCGTCGCCAAGGAAAAGGGCTATTTCGCCAAGCAGAATATCGACGTCACCGCGATCCGCCGTGGTACCGGCTCGCCTAACGCCATGCGGCTGGTGGGCAACGGCGACGCGGAGTTCGGCTTCGGCGACTTGCCGACACTGGCGGTGGCGCGTTCGCAGGATGTGCCGGTGGTGGCGCTCGTGGCGGTGAATCAACATAGTCCGCTTGCCATGCTGGCGCTGGCGAGCAAACACAAGCTCAGCAAGCCGCAAGATCTGAAGGGGCTCAATATCGGGGTGCAGCCGTCGGGTTCAACTTATGTGTTCCTCACGGCGCTGCTCAGGGCCAACGGCATGACAATGAGCGACATCCAGCAGAGCACCGTCAACCCGCCCTACGAAAACTACCTGTTGCTCGGTCGTGTCGACGCCGTGCCCGGCTATCTCGACGCCGAGGTCCCCGAGCTTGAGGCGAAAGCGGGCGGCCCCGGCTCATTGTCGATCATGCAGGGTTCGGATTTCGGTTATGTCGTCTACGGGTCGGGTCTTTTCACCTCGGAGAGGATGATCGCGGAGCACAGCGACATCGTGCAACGCTTCGTCACTGCGTACGCTCAGGCGTTTGCCGACGTCATCAAAAATCCGGACGAAGCCGCCGACCTCACGATCAAGGAAAATCCGGAATATGCGCAGAAGAAAGATGTGCTGATCGCTCAGATCGATGCCGACGTGAAGCACACGTTCTTCAGCGGCGATACGCTGGCGCACGGCATTGGCTGGATGAACGAGGACACTTGGCAGAGGACCGTCAAGACGCTGGTCGAGCAGGGCGCCATGAAGCAGACCATCGATGCATCCACGGCGTTTGCGGACAGATATCTCGCCGCAGCCAACCCGGCGAAGCAGTAACAATATCGAAAAGGAGATAGCTATGATCCGTGTTCTCGGCCGCCAGACTTCGGGCAACGTCCAGAAGGTGTTGTTCCTGCTCGAGGAAATCGGCCTCAAATACGCCCGTGAAGACTACGGCCGGCAGTTCAACAACACCAACACAGATGCGTACCGCAAGCTTAATCCGAATATGAAAGTGCCCACCCTTGTCGATGGAGACGTGGTGATCTGGGAGTCGCATACTATTCTACGCTACCTCGCCGCGCTGCATCAGCCAAAGCTCACCGGCGCGACGCCCGCCGAACGCACCTACGTCGAGCGCTGGATGGATTGGCTGCTCGCCTCATTGAATACGCCTTACGTCGCGGTCTTTAAGGACGCCAAGAAGCCGGCGGCCGAACGCGCCGCCGATTTTGCCGCGCAAAGCGCTGATCTCGTCGCCCAGCTCAAGATCTTAGACGGACACATTGCGGGCAAGTCTTGGCTCGCGCTTGACCAGTTCACGCTTGCTGATATCGCACTTGGGCCGATTGTCGCACGCTGCCTCGACTTCCCGATCGAGCGCCCCGCTTTTGCTGAGCTCACGCGCTGGATGACAAGTATCCAATCGCGGCCGGCCTTTGCCGTCGCGACCGGCGCGAAGCCGAGTGCGCTGAACGCCGCATGACGGCAGAGCGGGCAGGCGGTTTCGACTACATTATTATAGGTGCGGGATCGGCCGGCTGCACGCTGGCGAACCGGCTCTCGGCCGATCCTGACCTGCGCGTGCTGCTGCTCGAAGCCGGCGGTTGGGATCGCCATCCGTTCGTCAAGCTGCCGCTCGGCTGGGGCAAGGTGCTGCTCAACCGCATCTACGATTGGGGTTACGACGGCGAGCCTCTCGATACGATGGCTGGGCGCCGCATTGAATGCGCGCGCGGTAAGGTCGTTGGCGGATCGTCGACGATCAACGCGATGGCATACGTGCGCGGCAATCGCGGCGACTACGCCCGCTGGACCTCTTATGGGCTGCAGGGATGGTCGTACGACGATGCGCTACCCTACTTCCGGCGCCAGGAAAGCTGGGAGGGTGGCGCGACCCCCTATCGGGGCGGTGACGGGCCAATGGCCACGCGCAAATCGCGCTATCAGGATCCGTTGGTCGATGCTTATCTGCAAGCCGCCGCCGGCTCGGACCACAAACTCAACGACGACTATAATGGCGAGCGGCAGGATGGCTTTGCGCGGATGCAGATGACCATCCGCAACGGACGCCGCGAGAGCGCGGCGACGGCTTATCTCTATCCGGTGCTGGCGCGCAAAAATCTCACCGTCATGGTGCAGGCACACGTGGCGCGCATCATCTTTGAAGGAATCCGTGCGGTCGGCGTGGAGTACCTCAAAGATGGCCAGCGCCACGTCGCGCATGCTGAGCGCGAAGTCATAGTATCGGCGGGTGCGATCAATTCGCCGCAAATCCTCATGCTTTCGGGTATCGGCGAGCCACAGGCGTTGGCCGCGCATGGCATCCCGGTGAAGGTGGCGCTGCCAGGGGTCGGGCAGAATCTTCAGGACCATGCGGCTGCGTTGCTGATCTATGGGCGGGCCGGCAAGAGCCCGCTCGTCTCCAACATGCGCGCGGATCGCTTGGCGCTCGGGGTCGCGGAAGCATTCACGCATGGGACCGGGTTTATGACCGACTTGCCGGGTGGCATCACCGGTTTCGTCAAGACCGATCCGTCGAAGGCGATGCCGGACATCCAACTATTATTCATCGCTGGCTCGTTGGCTGCGGCACCCTATCTGCCGCCATTCCGCAAGGCGTTTCCCGATAGCTTTGCTTGCCGCATCGTGTTGTTGCGACCGGAAAGCCGCGGCAGCATTACGCTTCGCTCTGCGGATCCGATGGTCCACCCGCGCATCTACCAGGGGCTGTTGTCAACGACCGCTGATTGGAAAACGTTGCGCGAAGGAATTGTTCTGTTCCGCGAACTGGCATGCCGACCCGAACTCAAACCTTTCGTCGCGCGCGAGATCGGTCCCGGCAACCAGGTTGCAACCGACGCGCAGCTTGAAACCTACACGCGGCAAACCGCTGTGACCGCGCACCACCCGGCAGGGACATGCAAAATGGGTGTCGACGCCGATCCGGCAGCGGTGGTCGATGACAAACTGCGCGTGCGCGGCGTTGAAGCCCTGCGCGTGATCGACGCCTCAGTCTTTCCGGATCTTGTTGGCGGTAACATCAACGCGCCGACGATCATGATCGCAGAACGCGCCGCCGATCTGATCCGGCGACGCGTCGCGCTCTCAGTCTAAAACCAATCGGGCGAGGATATCGTCGTGGAGGAGCGCGTTGCTGGCGAGGATGTCCGCTTTCTTGTCCGTCGGACGGGACACTCCGGCGAACGTAGTGACGCGCCCGCCGGCTTCCTCAATGAGGAGCGAGCCGGCAAGCGTGTCCCACGGGCTCACATAGTCTTCGAAAAATGCATCGAGCCGCCCGCAGGCCACGTAAGCGAGCGCCAATGCCGGGGCGCCGAGCGTTCGCACGGCCCGGGCGACGCCGAGGAACGTGCGCAGCCGGCTGGTGTGCCGGTCGAGAACCGTCGCGTCGTCCGACTGCACCTGGGTCGAGAGCAAGCCTGAGCGCAGTTGGCGAGTGGTCGAAACCGCAATCGGCTGGCTGTTGCGTGTCGCGCCGCCGCCGCGGATGGCTGTGAACATGTCGTCGCGCACCGGATCATACACAACGCCGATCGCAACGCCGTCCGCGTCGCAATAGGCGATTGAGACGCAATAGAACGGCAGCCGATGCGCGTAGTTTGTCGTTCCATCGAGCGGGTCGACATACCAGCGCGCGGGCGAAGCGCCTTCGCCGTCGCTGCCCTCTTCGCCGACGATCAGGTCGTTGGGACACGCACGCCGGATGATAGCAACGATCGCCTGCTGTGAGCGGAGGTCGGCGGCGGTCACGATGCTGGTCCGCGAGGAATCTTTTTCCCGGATGTTTAGGTCGCCATCGTTGCCGCTGCGGATGACAGCTCCGGCTGCGGTGGCGGCTTCGATCGCCACGTCAACGCGTCTCATGGAATGCAAGCTCGTTGATCTTTGTAAGCTCAGACTGAAACGACACCGACGCGTGCGCGAAGTAAGCTCTCACGGCGCCGCGGTCGGCTTCGGTTTGATACCGAGACCGTATTTTGCGGCATAGTGCAGGGCGTCCCATTTCGCAACCGGCACGGCCACGTGATCGTCGAGTGTCGTGATCGGCCGCACCTGGACGATTGAAACCGGCATCCCGGGCCGCCAGCTCGGCTCGATGACCCATTCGATGTCCACCGGCTTACCGAACTGGCGTTCGATCTCGGAAATCGTCCGCCACAAGGCGCGGACCATTTCCGGCGCGAGACATTGCGATCGTTGAAAGCGCGCCGGCAAGGCCCGTTCGGTGACGCCGCCCAGCACGGGGTCGAACAGCGAAGCTACGCGCTTGTCGCCGGTGCGGTAGGCGAGGATACGGCCGTCGATGCGGTCAACTTCGACGCAATCCGGCTCGACCGTACCCTGAACCACCGACTCGCCCCAGCCCCATGACCCCTCTATCACGAAACGGTCGCGCTTCTTGCTGACCGGATGCGCGGAGAAGGCGACCCCCGCGCAGCGGGCATGAACCAGGCGCAGCACGCCCACACCCATCGGCGTTTCGCGGTAATGCTGTTTGTTGCGCAGCCGGTAGGCCAGTGCGCGCGTCACAAACAGACTGCTCCAGGCCCGGCGGACGGCGGCGACGACCGCGTCCGCTCCGATGACTCCGAGATAGCTCTCGTATTGCCCGGCAAAGCTCGCGGTAGCGGCATCTTCGCCCGCCGCCGAGCTGCGCACGGCGACCGGTAGTCCGACATCGCCATGGCGAAAGCAAAGCTCGTCGTAGGCCTCGCGGAGCGCAGCCTCGAGGCCTCTTTCCATCGGCGCCTGTTCGATGAGGGTGCGCACGCGCAGCGATGCAGCCTCGATCTCGGCGAGGTCGTCGATATCGAATGCGGCGTTGAGTTCACGCTCAATGCGACGTTCAAGACCGTTACCTGCCAGAAACTTCTCAAAGGCTGAGGTCGTGATCGCAAAGCCGTCGGGGACTTCGACGCCGCTTGCCCGCAGCGATCCAAGACGAGCGATCTTGGGACCTACCTCGGCGCCGTTCTGGTCGGTCAGCTCGCTTAGCCACCGGAGCATCGGGGTTTCCTTGATTGGCGTTTCCGTTCTCAATGCGGCGATTAAATCCGCTGCTTTTGTGAATCCACGCTAGCGCATCATGAGCGACAGCGCTACTGCGCGACAGGAACAGTTCTTTTTATTTTTGCCCAGCACAGTTCGTGGTTCGGAACAGTTGCTGGTCGGATCGTGTGGCACAGCCTGATAAGGCGAGCATCGTTTCTAAAAATCGCGATGCAGCAAACACGTTTGTTCTTGTGAGCGTCAAATACCAATGTTAGCACCGGCTGCACCTTGTGTATCGGAGCGACTGACGGTCGCGCACGAAATATCGAACCAGAAAACGGAAGCGAGCCGATGGCAACCGAACCGCCGTTCCGCGCCGATCATGTCGGCAGTTTGCTGCGACCTCAAGAGATCAAGGAAGCGCGCGCCAAACGTGAACAGGGCGAGATCAGCGCCGCCGATCTAAAAGCGATCGAGGATAAGGCGATCAACCGCGCGGTGGCCAAGGAGGCGGCGCTTGGGCTGCGAGCGGTGACCGACGGTGAATACCGGCGCAGCTTCTGGAGCCGCGACTTTTTTCGTCACCTCGACAATGTAGAGACCTTCTCGACGCCGAACGTCAAACGCTTTCAGGGGAGCCAACCGAAGACGCTGGCGCATCGGCCGACGGGGAAGCTCGGCTCATTCTCCGGCCACCCGATGATCGATCACTTCCGCTATCTCAAGTCGGTAGCGCCGGCGGGAACGGTGCCGAAGATGACGATCCCGGCGCCGAGCGCATTCCTCGCCCACCGCGGCAAGACCATTCTCGATGGGTCGGTCTACGATTCGTTCGAAGAGTTCTATGCCGACCTGGGCGAAACCTATCGCAAGGTCGTGCGCGCTTTCGGCGAAGCCGGTTGCCGCTATCTGCAGCTCGACGAAGTCTACATGATCGTTCTGGTCGATCCGAAGCAGCGGCAGTTCTTCATCGAGCACGGCAACGATCCCGACAAGCTGCCGGAACTGTATTCGACCGCCACCAACACCGCGCTCAGGGACAAGCCGGCCGACATGGTCACCGCCATGCATTTGTGCCGCGGCAATTTCCGCTCCACCTTCCAAGGGGCGGGCAGCTACGACGCGATTGCCGATATTCTGTTCAACCAGACGAATATCGACGCTTACTTCATGGAATATGATACCGAACGCGCCGGCGGCTTCGAGCCGCTGCGGCTCGTTCCCAAAGGCAAGAAGGTCGTGCTCGGCCTGGTCACATCCAAGACCGGCAAGCTGGAATCGAAGGACGAGATCAAGCGCCGGGTCGAGGCGGCCACCAAGTTCATCGATCTCGGCCAGCTCTGTCTGAGCCCGCAATGCGGCTTCGCCAGCACGGAGGAAGGCAATCTGCTTTCCGAGGATGAGCAGTGGGTGAAGCTCGCCTTCGTTGTCGAGGTCGCCAACGAAATATGGGGACACGCCTGACGCGGTTCCGCGGGGTCATACGATGCAAGCCAACACGGACCGGATCCAAACGACGCATGTCGGAAGCCTGGTGCGGCCGCCGGAACTCGTCGACTTTATGCGCAAGCGGCTGGAGCGCGAGGCGGTCGACGATGCCGCTTACACGCGCTATCTCACAGGTGCGATTGCCGACGTGGTCGGGCAGCAAGTTACCGCCGGCCTCTCCGTCGTCAATGACGGCGAGTATCCGAAAAGCTCGTGGTATCGCTACATTACCGAGCGGCTCGATGGCCTCGAATTCCGCGCTGTGCCGAGCGAGCGGCCCAAACCCACGCCGTCGGCAGGTTTGGACTTCGAGCGCTTCCGCGATTTTTACGCCGAATACCAGAGCGGCCAGCAGGCGAATGCGGGCGGCGGCTATTGGGTGGTAACCGGGCCGATCAAATACCGCGGCCACGAGCAGGTGCAGCGCGATATCGCCAATCTCCAGCAAGCGTTGCGCAAGCACCCGCATGTCAGGGGATTCTTGCCGGTGGTCGCTCCCGCAAGTGTGCTGCAAGGCTTGCGCGATGAATATTACGGCACTGAGGAGAAACTCAGCTCCGCGCTCGGCGAAGCCTTGCGCACCGAGTATAAGGCGATCACCGACGCCGGTCTGATTGTGCAAATCGACGACGCTTGGCTCGCCGCCAAATATGACGTGATGGTGCCGCCCGCGAAGTTCTCGGACTATTACGCCTGGGCGGGGCAGAAAGTCGATGCGCTCAATCGCGCGCTCGAGGGCATCCCCACGCAGCTAAGCCGCTATCACGTTTGCTGGGGCAGCTGGAACGGGCCGCACAGCAACGATGTCGCCGCCGAGGACATCATCGACCTCATTCTGCGCGTGAAGGTCGGCGGCTACTCGCTGGAAATGGCCAATCCGCGCCATGAGCACGAATGGCAGATCTGGCAAAAAGCCAAGCTGCCGCCCGATCGCGTGCTGCTGCCCGGCGTGATCGCGCACACCACCAATGTGGTCGAGCATCCAAAGCTTGTCGCTGAACGCCTGGTGCGGCTCGCCAAGCTGGTCGGGCGCGAGCGCGTCATCGGCTCGACCGACTGCGGATTTGCCCAGGGCGTGTTCTATCGCCGGGTGCACCCATCGATCATGTGGGCGAAGCTCGAAGCGTTGGCGGAGGGCGCCGAGCTTGCGAGCGCTGAGCTCTGGGGACGGACCGCGGCGGCGTGATGCACCCGCCGCTTGGAGCAAGATCCCGAAAAGTGGAACCGGTTTTCGGAAAAGATCATGCTCCAACGTAATATCTAGACCATGATCCGATTCAACTTGATCCGATCATGGTCTAGCAATGCTCGCGGACCAGTTCGCCGATCGCCTTGAGGCGCGCTTCGGCGTCGGGCGTCCACGGAAACGACAGGTTCAGCCCGATACAGTTGCGGAACGCTTCGCGCACGGAGAACAACGGGCCGGGCGGCAAGCCCACCCCGCGGGCCAGCGCGTCGCGGCAAGCAGCCACCGAATCGAATTCCGGCGGCCCCTCGACCCAGCACATGAAGCCGCCGGACGGCTTGGTCACCTTGCAACCGCTCGGGAAATGGCGCTCGATGAGTGTGAGTCCGCGCTCCATGCGGGCGAGCAACTTGCCGCGCAGATTGCGCAGATGCCGATTGAAATTGCCGCTCTGCATGTAGTCGGCCACGGCGTGCTGGAAGATGCCGCCGCTGAGCAGATTGCCCGCAAATTTCATCTGGATGATCTTGTCCCGGAAGCGCCCCGGTACCAGCCAGCCCATGCCGTAGCCGGGCGCCAGCGTGTTGGAGAAGCTGCCGACTTGCAGCACCAAGCCGGAATCGTCGAAGCGTTTCAAGGTCGGCACGCAGGCCTTGCCGTACTGCAAATCCATGTAGCCGCCGTTCTCGATGATCGGCAGGTTTTTGCGCCGGGCGATTTCGACGATCTTGCGCACCGCGTTCTGCGGGGTCGAGGCGCCGGTCGGATAATGATGCGCCGGCATCAGCACGCAAGCGCGCACGTCATGGCGGTCGATAAGGTATTGAAACTGATCGGGATCGAGGCCGTGGGTTGGCGAGTATGGAATTTCGACCGCCCGCAGCCCGCGATGCTCAAGCGCCGTGAACACCGGAAACATTGTCGGCGATTCGATCAGGACGATGTCGCCGGGTTTGGTGAGGATGTTGATGCAGAGATTGAGCGCATGCATGCCGCCGGCGGTCAACACGATGTCGTTCGCGGATAACGCGATACCGTGCTCGACATATCGGTGCGCCAGCGTCTCGCGCAGCGCCGGATCGCCTTGCGTCGAGCTTACCGTGTCGGCGCCCTTGGAGCCGGCGCAGGTGCGCAATACGCGGCGGAAATGCCGGTTGATGTCCCCGACTGGAAAAAGATCGGTACTGGCATAGATCGCGCCGAACTGCTGGATCTCGCTGTTGCTCCAGGACGCAAACAGCCGCAACGTCAATTCGCTGATCGAAATTTCCTGCGCGACATCGGATGCGGCGCACTCACGCGCCAGGGCGGACTTTCCAGTGCGGCCGACATTTTCGTCGATGTAAAAGCCGGAACGGGGCAGCGCCACGAACACGCCAGCATTTTCCAGAAGACCGTAGGCCTGATGGACCGTCGACATGCTGCAGCCGGCAATTCGGCTCATCTGGCGCACCGATGGCGCCTTGGCGCCCGGCGCCAGCGCACCGTTATCGATCCATTGCCGGACGAGATTGACGACCCCCTCGGATCGCTTCATGCGTCACTCCCTCGGCCCGCGTCGTTTGCTTTGAGCGCCCCAAATGGGGCGCGGCTTTGCTTTGGTGCATTGCCGAAGGCGGGTGACGAGAATTATAACTCGCCGCCCGCGCGGCGCTAGCGCCAAGACCGAGCGCGTATCCACACGGTAAAGCGCAAGCGGGGCTGCGCATGGGGGTTGAAGACACGCGGAACTGTGCTGATTAAAACACTGGGATTCTGTGCCTTTTAAGGTCCTGCGCCGCAACGTAGCATCATCAGCTAACATCGAGGCCGCGCGTCCCTTCGCTTCGCACGACGTTCTGACGAGCGTGCGCGAAGCCGGGAGGCCGATGCATCGAAGACCGGCCGTTGCGGCCTTCCCGCAGCAGCGCCGGCCAGGGGAGGACACGGGGCGTGATTACCTTTGCTGAAATCCTCAAGGACAAAGGCTACCCGGGATTTGATCCGGTCAGGCACATCAATGCCCCATGGGTGAGCGACCAGCTCTCTTTGTTCAAGCCGGAGGACGAAGCGCGGTTCTGGTTCAAGGGCTTTCAATGGCCGCGCGCCTATCCGCTCAATTTCGTCTGGCTGGAGGATGGTTTCGCCTGGGGTACGCAGGCGGCTGCGCGCAACATGCCTTTGCCGCCGAGCGACGGTTTGGCGCCGCGCGTCGCCGGCATTTTCGTGTATGGCTCCGACATTCCCGTCACGCCCTGGGTCGCAGGCTGCCGCGCCGAGCGAGTCGGCGCGGTGCTGCCGCCGTTCCTGCAGAATTTCCCGGCGATCTGGGACGAGCGCCGCAATGAGATCGTGAAGGGTCTGCGTTATCTTGAGACTTTCGACCTGTCGGGGAAGTCGCCGGCGGAGATTTGGCAATACATGGTCGACGCTCGCGCCTTCCATGTGCGCGCGTGGGAAATTCATTTCGACCTGATGTATCCGCTGACCGCGAATTATCTCGGCTTCTACGGTCTCTGTAAGGAGCTCGGCATTGCTGCACCCGACATCCCGAAATTTCTGCAAGGCTACGAAACGCAGCCGATGAAATCGGATCGCGCGATGTGGCAGCTTGCCAACAGCGCGCGCGGGACACAGGTGCAAAAACTCATTGCCGACAACACGCCCGGCGGCCTCTACAAGGCGCTTGAGAACGCCCCCGCGACCGCGGCCTGGGTGAAGGCGTTCGACGCCTTTCTGCAGGAATATGGCTGGCGCAGCGACCGTGTCGTCGATGTCAGTTCGCCTGCCTGGGTAGAGGACCCGGACCGCTGCCTAGGCATCATCCGGTCGCTGTTGCAGAGCAACGATCCCTATGCCTTCGAAAACAGCCTGAACTCGGCGGTCGCCGAGCGCGAGGAGCTGATCGCGCGCTCGCGCAGCAAAATGACGTCGAAGGAGCGCGAGGCGTTCGATCAGGCGCTTGCGTCCTGCCAGCACGCCAACTTCGCTTGGTGGAACGACGACCACAACTGGTACGTCGACATGCGCTGCACGTTGCCGATCCGCAAAGCGGCGCAGGCGATCGCGAGAGCGGTCGATTTCAGCGATCCCGATGACGTGAATTTCCTGTTCTATTCGGAATTGGAAGCGCTCGCCAACGGCAGGCAAAGCCGCAAATCGTTCGAGCCGCTGATCGCCGACCGTAAGGCCTATTTCAACCACTGGGACAAACGGATCGAAGAGATGCCGATCGTGCTCGGCACACCGCCGGAGACGATTGCCGATCCGGTGGTGATCGAGATTTTCGGCATCACCGACGAATTCCTCGCGCGGATGAAGTCCGGCGCGGACGACGGAAAACAATTGTCCGGCGTGCCGGCATCGTCCGGCATCGCCCGCGGCACGGCACGGGTGCTGCGCTCGCCGGACGAACTCCACCGCCTGCAGCAGGGCGACGTTCTGGTTTGCGTCGGCACGACGCCGACCTGGACGCCGGCCTTTACCAAGATCGCCGCCTGCGTCTGCGACGGCGGCGGTACGCTGACCCACGCGTCAGTCGTCAGCCGTGAATATCGCGTTCCTTGCGTCGTCGGCACCGGGCTTGCGACGCAGACCATCAAGGACGGCGATGAGGTCACGGTGGACGGCGACAAGGGATTAGTAACAGTACATCGGGCTGCGTGAAAACGCGCGTGAAGCGCGGGGCAGGGTAGCAACCGCCGCGCGGCGCGAAATCTCAACAATGCGTCGGCGGCAAGGAAACGGGAGGATCACATGACGAGCACGAACAACAACTCAAACAGCGACACACAATTTGCGAACCGGTCGGCGTCGCGTGGCGCGGTGTCGCGGCGCAAATTTATGAAAGCTGCTGTGACGGGAGCGAGCGCGGTCGCAGTGGCGGGCCATGCCGCCTGGGCGCAATCAGGTGATACCATCAAGATCGGCTTTATCACGCCGCGATCGGGCGCGCTGGCTGCATTCGGCGAGCCCGACGCCTTCGTCTTGGAAACCGCGCGCAAGCTTTTGGCCGACGGCATTTCAGCCGGCGGCAAGACCTACAAGATCGAAATTCTGGACCGCGATACGCAGTCCGATCCGACCCGGGCCGGCCAGTTGGCGAAGTCGCTGATCAACAGCGACGGCGTCGATTTCATGCTCACGTCGTCGACGCCGGAAACGGTCAATCCGGTGTCGGACGCCTGCGAAGCGGCGAGCGTTCCCTGCCTCTCGACCGGCATGCCCTGGGAGCCGTGGTATTTCGGCCGTGGCGCTAAGCCGGGTGAACCGTCGCCGTTCAAGTGGACGTATCACTTCGGCTTTGGCGTCGCGAATTTCTCGAAGGCCTACATCTCGCAATGGAACGGGCCGGTGAAGACCAACGACAAGGTCGCGTTCCTGATGCCGAACGATGCCGACGGCAACGCGCTGCGCGCGATCTTCAAGCCGATCCTGGAAAAGGCCGGCTTCACCGTCATCGATCCGGGCGGATACGAGGACGGCACCACGGACTATTCGGCGCAGATCTCGAAGTTCAAGGAAGAGAAGTGCGAGATATTCACTACCGGGCCGATACCGCCCGACTTCGCGGTGTTCTGGCGGCAAGCCGCGCAGCAGGGCTACACCCGCATGGTCAAGATCGCCCAGATCGCCAAGACCTGCCTGTTCCCGTCGCAAGTCGAAGCCCTCGGCTCGCTCGGGCCGAAGCTGGCAACGGTCGCGTTCTGGCATCCGACCTTTCCCTACAAGTCCTCACTGACCGGGCTCACCTCGCAGCAACTCGCGGACAAATACGAGAAGGATACCGGCAAGCAATGGAATCAAATGCTCGGCGACAACGTGGCGCTGATGGATGCCGGCATAGCCGCGCTCAAGGCGAGCGACAATCCGAAGAGCAAGGAGTCGGTCGCGAAGGCGCTCAGCAAGCTTCAGGTGATGACGCCTGTGGGTCAGGTCGATTTCGGCAAAGGCCCGTTCCCCAACGTATTCCCGATGATCTTCGCCGGAACTCAATGGGTGAACGCAAAGCCCGGCGGCAAATTCAAGCTCGACATGGTCGTCACCGACAATGCCGACGATCCCAACGTCCCCGTCGGCGCGCAACTTGTGCCATACAATAGCTGATGGGATCGGGCGCCAGTGGATGAAGCGTAATGGATGCAGAACATGCGCTTCTCGCCGGTGCCGGGCTTACCAAACGCTTCGGTGCGCTGACCGTCCTCGACCAGGTCGACTTCGCGGTCGCTCCCGGTGAAGCGATTGGCATCGTCGGGCCCAACGGCGCGGGCAAGACGACGCTTCTGAACGTGCTGTCCGGTACTTTTCCTCCCTCGGCCGGCACGATCTGCATCCGCGGCGCCGACGTCACGCACGCCGGTGCCGCGGAACGCTGCCGGCTCGGCATCGCGCGCTCGCACCAGATTCCGCGGCCGTTCGGCGGCATGACATTGTTCGAAAATGTCTATGTCGCAGCCACCAACGGCGCAGGCGACTACGGCGAGGCGGCCTATGCCCGCTGCGCCGATGCGCTCGCGCTTTGTGGCATGCTGCCGATCGCAAACCGCCGCGCCGAGACGCTCGGGTTGCTCGACCGCAAGCGGCTCGAGCTTGCGCGCGCGATGGCGACCAATCCGGTCGTGCTGCTGCTCGATGAGATCGGCGGCGGGCTGACGGATGGCGAAGCAAGCGAACTTCTCCACACCATCCGCGAATTGAAGGCGCGCCGGCTCGCGATCGTGTGGATCGAGCACATCGTTCATGTGCTGGTGCAGGTGATCGACCGCCTGGTCTGTCTCGACGGCGGCCGCATCATTGCCGACGCGGCGCCGGAAACCGTGCTGGCCAATGAAAATGTGATCGCCGCCTATCTGGGAGACGGTCTCACATGAGCCTGCTCGCGGCCGAACAGCTCGATGCCCGGCATGGTCTCCTCAAGGCGGTGCGCAACGTCGACCTCTGCGTGGCCGAGGGTGAAATCCTGGCGCTGGTCGGCGCCAATGGCGCCGGTAAGACGACGCTGCTGCGGACGATTGCCGGCGCTCATCGGCTGACGAGTGGGCGGATCATCTTCGACGGCAAGGACGTGACGGCGTTGCGCGCGCATGAGCGCGTCGCGCTCGGCATCGCGCTGGTGCCCGAAGGCCGGCGCTTGTTCGCCGGGCTCACCGTCGAGGAGAATTTACGGGTCGCCGCCGACGCCGGCCGCGCCGGGCGCTGGACGATCGACGCCCTGCTCGACGTGTTTCCGATGCTCAAGGCGCGGCTGAAGACGCCGGCCGGTCTATTGTCCGGCGGCGAGCAGCAGGCGACCTCCATCAGCCGCGCCATGATGACCAATCCGCGGCTTCTCCTCCTCGACGAAATCTCGCTCGGGCTCGCGCCGCTTGCCATCGACAACCTCTACCGCTCGCTCACCGCGCTGTTCTCCAGCGGACCTGCGCTGGTGCTTGTCGAGCAAAATCTCAACCGCGTGCTCGGTGTGGCAACACGGGTGTGCTGCATGCTGGAAGGCCGTATCGTGCTCGAGCGCGACGCCAAGCTGGCCACGCGTCAGCAAATAACCGACGCCTATTTCGGCCTGCGGCAACAGGCTCCAGGGGAAATGCGGCCGTGATCTGGCTCGATCAAATCATCCAGGGCACGCTGCTCGGCGGATATTATGCGCTCATCGCCTGCGGACTGTCGCTCATGTTCGGCGTCATGCGCATCATCAATCTGGCGCACGGCGATTTTGCCATTCTCGGCGTTTTTGCGGTCTGGCTCCTGGTCGCGCAAACCGGCGTATCGCCGTTCCTCGCGCTCGTGGCGGTCATTCCGCTGATGGCGCTGTTCGGCTGGGCGCTGCAGCATTGGGTATTCGAGCGCAGTCTGCGCGCCGGCCCGCTGGTGCCGCTGTTGGCGACCTTCGGGTTAGCGATCGTTATCGAGAATTTGCTGTTCGAGGGTTTCGGCGCCGACACCCGCTCGCTCGCGCCCGAGATCGGCGACCTCGCATTCGATAGCTGGACGTTGACCGATCGGATTTATGTTGGTCACCTCGCCGTGCTGGTCTTTGCCGTGGCGGTGATCCTGTTGGTCGGGCTGCAATTGTTTCTAAAATGGACGGTGCTCGGCCGCGCTATCCGCGCAACCGCCGAAGATCCGGAGACCGCCGAACTGGTCGGCGTCAACTCACGTGCCGTATACGCGATGGCCGCCGCGATTGCGGTTGCGACCACCGCCATCGCCGGCACGTTCCTCGCTATGCGGGCCACGTTCGATCCGTATTCCGGGCCGGCGCAGCTCATCTTCGCCTTTGAGGCGGTCGTGATCGGCGGCGTCGGTTCGCTCTGGGGGACGCTGATCGGCGGCATCGTTCTCGGCATCGCGCAAAGCCTCGGCGCCCAGATCGGTCCGCGCGGCTTTCTGCTCACCGGGCATATCGTCTTTCTGGTGGTGTTGGGGGCGCGTTTGTTTCTGTCGAGCGTCGATGTGCGCGCTGCGATGCGGCGCGGCGTTGACGGCGTCGTCGGACGGAGCCGCTCGTCGTGACCGGCAGGAATTTTATGGTCACGCGCTGGACCAAGGCGTCGACACTGTCGGCCGCCGTCGCCGTCGCCGTCATCGTGGCCTTCGCCGTGTTGCCAGTCGTTTTCGGCGCGAATGTCACCGAGCGGCTGACGACGCTATTCGTCTACGTCATCCTTGCCGTGATGTGGAATGCGCTCGCCGGTTATGCTGGGCTTGTATCGGTCGGCCAGCAGATGTTTTTCGGGCTTGGCGCCTACGCTACCATCCGGCTGTCGTATGGCGGCATGAATGTCTACGCCTCGATGCTGACCGGTGCGCTGCTGGCCGGCTGTACGGCGCTGCCGCTGTCGTCGTTCATGCTGCGACTGCGCGGCGGCGAATTCGCCATCGCCACCTGGGTGATCGCGACCATCGCCCATCTCCTGGTGAATTTCGATCCGCTGATCGAAGGCGAAACGGGAAAATCGTTGATCGCGCTCAACGCCTATGACGCCGCGCTGCGGCAGGCGATCTCCTATTGGGCCACTTTGGCGACGATGGTGCTGTTCCTGGTGCTCATGTTCGTCCTCTTGCGCAGCCGCATCGGCGCTGCGGTCCAGGCGATCCGCGACGATGAGCATGCCGCCGCTTCGGTCGGCGTCCGTGTCATGGCGGCAAAGCGGCTGATCTTCACCCTCGCGGCGTTCGGCTGCGCGGCGGCCGGAGCGCTCTGGCTCGCCACTGCGCTCACGTTCCAGCCGCGCACTTATTTCGGCATTCAATGGACCGCCTACATGCTGTTCATGGCGCTGGTCGGCGGGCTCGGCACCTTCGAAGGGCCGATCGTCGGCGCTGTGATTTTTTTCATCCTCGAGGATCGCTTTGGCGCGACCGGAGTCTGGTATCTGGTCGGCCTCGGCGTTGCCGCCACATTGTGCTCGCTGCTGCTGCCACGCGGCATCTGGGGCACGCTGGAGGACCGCTTTGGCGTTCAGATCATGCCGGTCGGCTATCGGCTGCGGCTTGCGCCGTCCGGTGACGGCGAGTGCAAAGAACCGCAGCGGACCGCAGGCTGGCTGGCGCGGTTGCGGAGTTATCCGAACCATTGACGCTTCGCACAAGCCGCTGCCAGCAGGACCGGCAGGAACGCAGATGAGGCAGATATGAACGCCGAAAACGGCAAAGAACGGCGCTATCGCGGTCTGTTGCTTGATTTTGGTACCGTCATTCAAAAGAGCTTCTTTGAAACGCGGCGGCATCTCGAAAAACATCTGCAAATACCGCCGGGCAGTCTCACCTGGGCCGGGCCGTTCGATCCATCATCCGATCCGCTGTGGCGCGAGGTGGTGACCGGCGCGTTTCCCGAGCGCGACTATTGGTATGAGCGCGCGCGGGAAGTGGGTCAGCTCGTAGGCGAGCACTGGACCATCCAGGATTTTTGTAGAAAGCACGGCGAATTGCCGCCGGACGTGCTGCTGCGTCCGGAAATGCTTGAACTGATTGCGGACGTGAAAGCGGCTGGTCTCAAGTTCGGTATTCTGACCAACGAGCTCGAGCTGTTTCACGGTAAGGACTGGCTGGCGACCATGCCGTTTGCGCATTTGGTCGACGGCATCGTCGATGCCACCCACACGCATATTCTCAAGCCCGATCCGCGCGCCTATTCGCTCGCGCTTGCAGCGCTTGATCTGCCTGCAAGTCAGGTTGTGTTTATCGACGATCAGCCGCTCAATGTTGCGGGTGGCTCCGCCGCAGGCATTCGCAGCTTCCACTTGGATCTTGTCAATCCGCTCGAATGTATAGCGCAAGTAAGGTCGGCAATGGATCTATAGCGAGGGTCCGTTTTGCGGACGGAACTGTGGGCCTTCGTGTTGTTACTGGACCGTTGTCTTAGGCGCCGACATGATCTTTTCTTTTTCGAGCGGGGTTCGGACTATCTTCGCTCATATGATTCTCGTCATCGGCGGCCGCCTGCACACCGGGTGATAGTTCCTCGTCATTCGTCAAAACGGCGCTTGTCGCGGCATTGCCGAGATGTTTGAGCGCCGTTCGCAACCGGCCGCCAGCGCGATCGAGGGCAGTGGCCGCCTCGTCAAAGCTGCAGCCATGCAACAGCAGGACGGCAAGCTTGACGCTGCCATTCGCCCGATCGAGCGCGCTGCGCACCTCCTGCGGCGTGCGACCAGTCAACCGGATGAGAATGTTTTCGCTCCGGCGCTGAAGCTTGGCGTTAATCGCCTGCAAATCGACCATGAGGCCTTCGTGCACGCGCCCGAGGCGGATCATGACCAATGAGGAAAGCAAGTTGAGCGCCGCGCGCTGCGCGGTCCCGGCCTTCATTCGCGTTGACCCGGCAATCGGCTCCGGCCCGCTATCAAGCCAGATCGGACAATCGGCTTCAGCCAAGATCGGCGTGTCGCGATTGTTGGCAATTCCGATCGTGAGCGCACCGCGGCTTTTTGCCTCGCGCAGACATGTCAGCGTGAACGGCGTCGTGCCGCTCGCGGCGACCGCGATCACGACGTCCGGCGCGCTGATCTTATGATGTTGGATTGCCCGGATTGCTTCGCCGGTTTCGTCTTCGGCATTTTCCGCTGACCGCAGCAGCGCGTCCTTGCCGCCCGCCATAAGCAGCAACAAGCGCTCCTTGGGCCAGTTAAAGGTCGGAATGAGCTCGGCGCCGTCCTGGACAGCGAGCCTGCCCGAAGTCCCGGCTCCGACATAGATCAGCCGCCCGCCTTCCTTAAGCCGGGCTTCGGATGCCAGCGCCGCTTTTTCGATTGCCGGGACGCAGGCGCGCACGGCGGCTACGGCCGCCATCTGGCCCTCGATCATCGCGTGGAGGATGTCCCTGGGCTCCCACAGATCGATATCGGCGTAACGAGGGCTTGCCCGCTCAGTATCCATGGTTAACGCTCAGCGAGAATCTGTACGCGTCAGCGTAGCAAACTATTTCGACCGTAATTGGTTCTTATTGCTGGCAGGCGCAAGAAGAAATCGGCTCCGCGGACTTTGGCGGGTTAAGGTGAACACGGAAGTCTTATTGCTTGGCGTGGACGGCGGCGGCACCAGTTGCCGGGCGCGGCTCTGCACCTTTTCGGGCCAGTTGCTTGGGGAGGCGGCGGCCGGACCGGCCAATCTCCGTCTCGGTCTGCAGCAAAGCTTTGCCGAAATCCTCAATGCGGCCACGGAAAGCCTAAATCAGGCCGGACTGCCGCGTTCGCATCTTGGAAAGATCGTCGCCTGTCTGGCCTTGGCCGGCGCCAGCGAACCAGCTCATCTGGCGGCCGCGCAATCCTTTCCGCATCCGTTCCGCGGGGCGATTATTATCACCGATGCCCACGCCGCCTGCCTCGGCGCGCACGGCGACAATGACGGGGGAGTGATCGTAGCCGGTACCGGCACGGTCGGCTGGGCCGTGGTCGGCGGACGAACCCATCGAGTCGGCGGCTGGGGAATGCCGATTTCCGACGAGGGCAGCGGCGCTTGGCTCGGCTGCGAGGCCGTCCGCCGGCTGCTCTGGGCGCTCGATGGCCGGATAGCCTGGACCGGACTACTGCGCGTCCTCGGCGACAAGTTCGGCGACGATCCTCACGCCGTCGTTACCTGGGCGCAGTCGGCATCTCCCGGCGATTTCGGATCGCTTGCTCCGGACGTGTTTGAGCACGCCACCCGGCATGACCCGATTGCGCGCGAACTGGTTGATCTAGCCGCGGGTCATATCGACATGCTCGCTGACCGGCTCGTAACCTTGGGCGCGACGCCGCTTGCGTTGGTCGGAGGCTGCGCGCCTTTCTTGGTTCCTTCGCTCGGTGAACGGACCAAGTCGCATCTGGTCGAGCCTGCCGGCGACGCCCTGTCGGGTGCTCTCCGCCTCGCGCGTTCTCTTGCCAAGCCACTGGCTGACGTCGCGTGATATCTTCGTTTGCATCAAATCGGTGGACGACGATGAAGCCGCCGGGCGGTGGAATGGCGAATGAACTTGCCGAGGCGCCGGCGGCCGTGCTGACACAGGCGCGGGAGCTTGCCGCGCCGCTTGCCGCGCTCGTCGCGCGTCTCGCCCGCCGATCGCCGGACGTTGTCGTCACCTGCGCGCGAGGAAGCTCCGCGCATGCGGCGACCTTCGCCAAGCACCTGATCGAGCGCAATCTTGGAATTCCCGTCGCGGCCGCGGCGCCGAATATCGCCAGTGTTTATCACCGCCGGCTCGTGCTCAGGGATCAGTTGTTCCTCGCGTTCTCGCAGTCCGGATCGAGCGACGACCTGATTGAAACGGCTGCCGCCGCGCGCGCTGCCTGCGCCGTGACCGCGGCCATCGTCAACGATACGAACAGTCCGTTGGCACAAGCTTGCGAATTCGTCTTGCCCATGGCGGCCGG
>Ga0187781_10000738_pt1 | contig 23782 bp, 20 predicted proteins | sample 0715_SJ02_MP02_2_FD_132447 | JGI IMG/M metagenome (GOLD analysis project Ga0187781, IMG submission 132447) | Tropical peat soil microbial communities from peatlands in Department of Meta, Colombia - 0715_SJ02_MP02_20_MG | ecosystem: Environmental > Terrestrial > Soil > Wetlands > Peat | place... | reverse complement strand
TTTATCGTGGCGGTGCACTGCAGCCATCCCGCTCAGACATGCTTTTGCGCATCAACTGGCGATGGCCCATCGGCAACGTACGGTTTTGACATCGCGCTGGGCGAGCTCGACGAGGGTTACGTGGCCCAAGCGGGAAGCGAGCGTGGCCAGACAGTGCTCTGCGCGCTCGGCCTGTCGCCGGCGGACCCCGCGCAGGTTGCTGCACTTGAGCGGCAAAGCCAGGACGCGGCAAGCAAGCAAACTCGGACACTGCCGGGTCGCAACCTGCGCGCCGCGCTCTTTGCCAATTTGGACCACCCGCGCTGGCACGACGTCGCCGAGCGTTGCCTGTCCTGCGGCAACTGTACCAGCGTCTGTCCCACCTGTTTTTGCCACAGCGAGACAGAGCACGCGCAGCTTGACGGGGCAAGTTCTGAACACGTCCGAGAGTGGGATTCGTGCTTCACCCGGGGGCACAGCTACATCCATGGCTTGACCATACGGCCCGACACGCGCACCCGTTATCGCCAGTGGCTCACACACAAACTTGGTTCCTGGCACGAGCAGTACGGCCGCAGCGGCTGCGTCGGCTGCGGACGTTGCATCAGCTGGTGCCCGGTTGGGATCGACATCACCGAGGAAGCAAGCGTGATCTGCTTGCAAGGACAATGACCACAGCCAAGCTTCCGATGGCGGCACAAATCGTTGGCCGAATCGAGGAGTCGCCAACGATATTTACTTTACGTCTGCGACTGGCAGATGCGCAGGCTCGAGAACGGTATCGATTTGCGCCGGGACAATTCAACATGGTCTACCTGTACGGCGTCGGCGAGATTCCGATTTCGATTGTCTCTGATCCACGCGATCCCTCGCTGCTGGATCACACGATTCGCGCCTTAGGTCGGGTAACTCACGGTTTGGCCGACTTATGCGTGGGCGATCACATCGGGCTGCGCGGGCCATTTGGCCGCGGTTGGCCAATGCAGGAGGCTGAGGGCCATGACATCTTGGTTATTACGGGTGGACTGGGTTGTGCTCCGGTCGTGGCAGTGATCAATTACGTCCTTATGCGGCGAGAGCGATTTGGACGTCTGACAATCATTCAAGGCGTAAAGCACGCCGAAGAACTGATCTGGCGGGAGCGCTATGCGTATTGGAATACCCTGCCCGACACACGCGTGCTGCTGGCGGCCGATCACGGTGGACCGTTATGGCCGTGGCATGTGGGATTAGTCACTGAAGTATTCGATAAGGCGCAGATAACATCGGAGCGCACGATTGTGATGATGTGCGGCCCCGAGGCGATGATGCAAGCCGGAATCAAAAGCCTGATTGGTCGTGGCATCACGGAGGATCGCATCTACCTGAGCATGGAGCGCAGCATGCATTGCGCCGTGGGTCATTGCGGTCACTGCCAATACGGGGCAAGTTTCGTATGCCGTGACGGCCCGGTTTTTGCCTACCCGCGGATCAAGGAATTATTCCGTTTCAAGGGATTTTAGTGAACGCACCTTCGCCGAGGCCAAAAGTGGCCGTGCACAAGTTCAGCTCCTGCGATGGCTGCCAGCTGGCCCTGCTCAATCTGGGAGAAACACTACTGCAATTGGCACATATGGTGGACTTTGTCCACTTTGCCGAGGCGGGTCCGGTAAATCCAGACGCGCCTGCAGACATAGCATTTGTGGAGGGAAGCGTTTCAACGCCGGAAGATAAGGCGCGCATCGAACGCATCAGGGCCAATTCGCGATTTCTGGTCACCATTGGCGCCTGTGCTACCGCCGGCGGGATCCAAGCTTTGCGTAATTTCGCAGATGCAAAACAATGGGTCGCGGCGATCTATGCCAAGCCGGAATATATCCGGCTGCTTGACGACTCAACACCAATTGCTGAACACGTGAAAGTGGATTTGGAACTTTGGGGTTGCCCCGTAAATGCGCGTCAAGTACTGGGAGCGCTGCGAGCGCTTCTTTTTGGCGTGACCCCGGCCGAAGAGCAGGACAAAGTTTGTCTCGAATGCAAGCGTCGGCAGACGGTCTGTGTAATGGTCGCCAAGGCTTTACCCTGCATGGGCCCCGTAACGCGCACCGGTTGTGGAGCGCTGTGCCCGAGCTTTGGACGAGATTGTTATGCCTGCTATGGCCCTGCGGAGAACCCCAATACAGCAGCGCTTTCGCGGCGCCTAGAGGGTTTGGGACTGATGCCGGACGCGGTCGCACGACGCTTTCGCTTCATCAATTGCGGCACACCGGTCTTTCGAAACGTCTTGCCGCCTGCACCGACAAAAGCCAATGACTGACCAGTTCCAGAGCACCCCACCGCGGAGCGAAGGACGAACGGTGCAAATCGACGTACCCGCGCTCTCGCGCGTCGAAGGCGAAGGCGCGCTTCACGTGCGCATCCGTGGCGATGAAATCGAAGAGTTGATGCTGCAGATATATGAGCCTCCGCGGCTGTTCGAAAAAGCCCTTGAGGGTCGTTCGTATGAGGAGGTCCCGGACATGGTCGCGCGCATCTGCGGGATCTGTCCGGTGGCATACCAGATCAGCGCGGTAAACGCGCTCGAGAGCGCCTTCGATATCAAAGTGGATCCCTGGGTACAGGCAATGCGCCGCGCGCTGTACTGCGGCGAGTGGATCGAGAGCCATTGCCTGCATATCCATCTGCTGGCCGCGCCGGATTTCTTCGGATACGAAAGCGCGATTCAAATGGCGCGAGAGCACCCGGAAGTTGTGCGTCGCGGTTTGAAATTGCAAGGACTGGGTAACGACCTGATCCGGTTGTTCGGCGGACGCTCCGTCCATCCTGTCAGTGTGCGGGTCGGCGGCTTTCACCGCGCCCCCTCGGCAAATGAGGTCGCGGCGATGCGCGAGCGGTTGTATGCGGCGCTGATCGAATCCGAAGCGCTGGTGCGCTGGACCGGGTCGATTCGTGTTCCTGACGATCAACAGCAGTTCCCCAATGTCGCGATGCGAAGTGGCGAGGAGTACCCGATACAACGGGGTTACATCAGCGCCGACGACGGTCTGGCCATTGAACCGGAGCAATTCGAACACCATTTCACGCAACAACACGTTGCGCACTCAACTGCCCTGTACAGCCACTACCGCGGTGGCGCCTATCTGGTGGGTCCGCTGGCTCGCTTGAACCTAAATCGTGATCGACTTACGGCCGCGCATCAACAGTTGCTGCATGACGCCGGCATTGCTGTTCCAAGCGCGAACATGTTTAATAGCGTGGTCGCTCGTGCGGTGGAAGTGCACTATGCAATCGGGGAAGCCGCGCGGTTGCTTGAGAACTACAAAATTCCCACTTCCCCCGCCGCCACTGTCACTCCACGCGCGGGGGTCGGCTATGGTTGCTCCGAGGCGCCGCGCGGTCTGTTGTGGCACCGCTACCGCGTGGACGCGCAGGGGCAAATTCTCGAAGCCAACATCATTCCACCAACGAGTCAGAACCAAGCACGCATCGAGCAGGACTTGCGCCTCTCGTTATTGGCATTTGGCTTGCACCATGATGACGAGCAACTGCGTTTACACTGCGAGAAAGTCATCCGAAACTATGACCCCTGCATTTCGTGCGCAACGCACTTTCTTCGTTTGCGTACGGAGCGCCTGTGACGGACGTTCGCGTCATTGGTATCGGATCGCCGGCGGGTGATGACCAGGCCGGCTGGTTGGTCGTCGACGCGCTGCGGCGTTTGGGCCTCGCTGAGCGTTTGTCTTGCGCGTTACGGATCGTCGCCCTGGACCGCCCGAGCACGCAGCTGATTCACGAGTTCGAAGATGCGGATGTCGTCGTGCTGATCGACGCGACGCGTACGGGCGCGCGGCCTGGTACGGTCCGCCAGATCGACCGCACCGAGTGCTTCGAAGTTGATCACTCGCTCTCCGGACACCTGCTTGGTGTGGCGTCCGCGTTGGAGCTGGCCGACGCGCTCGAACTGCTGCCCGCGGACGTCCGGATATACGGAATTGAAATGCAATCGGCCATAGCCAACTGCGGTCCGAGTCATTGCGTGGCCTCAGCCGCAAGCGAGCTGGCTCAAACAATTGCGGACGAACTGCTGCAAAGATTTGGTGCGCCGGCCGCATCGGACGCCGCTGCCGCCGGTTGAAGACAAAATCACGGCGCGCGCGAGCAATCCGCGGCCGCACAAGTGTGGCGATTCCCTAGCTTGCCAGCGCTTCGTTCACGATCGTTTGTGCCTCTTGTTGAATGGCGCGAAGGTGATCGCGACCGCGAAAGCTCTCCGCATAAACCTTGTAGATGTTCTCCGTGCCCGAGGGCCGTGCGGCAAACCAGCCGTGTTCTGCAACCACTTTCAGGCCGCCGATTGGCGCACCGTTTCCAGGCGCCTGCGTAAGGATGGCTTTGATCGGCTCGCCGGCCAATTCCTTTGAACGCACTCGCTGCGGTGTAAGACGCGCCAGGCTCTTTTTTTGCTCTGGCGTAGCCGGCGCATCGATGCGCTCAAAGACCGGCTCGCCAAAGCGTCGCGCAAGTTCGCTGTAGATCTCGCCAGGGTCCCGGCCCATTCGCGCAGTGATTTCCGCGGCGAGCAGGGCCAGCGAGATGCCGTCCTTGTCGGTCGTCCAAACGCTACCGTCCTGACGGACAAACGAGGCCCCGGCACTTTCTTCCCCACCAAAGCCCAGCGAACCATCGAGCAAACCATCGACAAACCATTTGAATCCAACGGGTACTTCGTACAACCTGCGTCCGCTTAGCGCTGCGACATGGTCGATCATCTGACTGCTAACGATTGTTTTGCCCACACCGGCATCGCGACGCCAGCCCGGCCGGTGGGCGAACAGGTAATGGATCGCCACGGCAAGATAATGATTGGCCGGCAGCAGGCCCACACTGCGCGCCACAATGCCGTGCCGGTCGTGATCCGTATCGCAGGCAAATGCGATATCGAAGCGATCCTTCAGACCGATCAGGCTGTGCATTGCGTACGGCGACGACGGATCCATACGGATCTTTCCGTCCCAATCGACTGTCATGAAGCGGAAGGTCGGATCAACACTATCGTTGAGGATCGAAAGATTCACCCCGTAACGCTCTGCGATCGCTGACCAATAGTGAACTCCGGCGCCGCCTAGCGGATCGACCGCCATGCGCAAATTCGCGCCGCGAATACAGTCCATATCGAGCACGTTGCCCAGGTCCTCGACGTACGCGGCCACGTAGTCGTGGCGGCGGGTCGTTACCGCGGCAAGCGCCTGCTCGTAGGTAATTCGCCGCACGCCCCGCAGCTGTTGCGTGAGCAGTTCGTTGGCCCTCGTTTCAACTACGCCTGTAACCTGGGTGTCCGCCGGCCCGCCGTTGGGAGGGTTGTACTTAAATCCGCCATCCGTCGGAGGATTGTGTGACGGCGTAATGATGATGCCGTCGGCCAACGCGCGCTCACGCCCGCGGTTGTACGTGAGGATTGCGTGAGAAAGAACCGGGGTCGGCACGTACTCGTCGCCCGCGGCAATCATCACGTTAACGCCATTTGCGGCGAGCACTTCAAGTGCACTGGCGAAGGCGGGCTCCGAAAGTGCGTGCGTATCGATGCCAAGAAACAGCGGCCCGTTGATGCCTTGTCGCTCGCGGTACTCGCAAATGGCCTGGCTGATTGCCAGTACATGCCATTCGTTGAAGCTGCCGTCGAAGGAGCAGCCTCGATGCCCGGAGGTGCCAAACGCAACCCTTTGTTCGGGCCGTTGAGGATCGGGTCGGTTGGCGTAATAGGCCGTTATCAACCTGGGAACGTTAACCAGCATCTGCGCAGTTGCTGGTTTGCCGGCGTCGCGACTTAGATGTTCGGTACCCATGAGAATTCCATGTTTGAGGTTAGTGGGTCGGTTCCATCTCCGGGCGATACTGTCCTTTGCGCGCTGCGGCGTTGAGCTTGCCGCGAAGGCTCAAAGCCCTTTGCGCCGCTTCGACGTTCTCGCTTTTTCCTCGCCAGGCGTCGAGCACCGGTTGCTGCAGCGCTCTTGCATAAGAAAATGACAGTTCCCATGGCGCGCGCGGGAAAAGGGCATTCATGGCATTGAGGTTGGCGGTTGCCTGCTGCGGGGTTTGTCCGCCCGAGAGAAAGTTGATGCTGGGAACCGCCGCAGGGACACTGCGCCGCAAAACCTTAATGGTCTCCCGTGCGATTTCCTCAGGACCTGCTTTTCGCGGGTAATCTTTTCCCGGCAAAACCATACTGGGCTTAAGTAACATCCACTCGAGTGCCACTTTGTGTTCAAGCAGTGCCTGAAACACGGCTTGCAATACGGCCTCGGTAACCTCCGAGCAACGTTCCATGGTGTGATCGCCGTCCAAGAGCACTTCGGGCTCCACGATCGGGACGAACCCCTGCTCCTGGCAAATGGCTGCGTAACGCGCGAGCACTTGGGCGTTTACGGCAATGCCAAGCGCCGTGGGATTGCGCTCCGTGATCGGATATACCTCCCGCCATTTGGCAAAGCGCGCTCCTTGCGCCTTGTAGCCCCGCAGCCGCTCTGCCAGACCGTCGAGCCCCTGCGTAACAAGGTCTCCAGGAGCGTTGGCCAAGGCAACCGTTCCTTTGTCAACCTTGATGCCAGGAACAATGCCCTGGCGAGCGGCCGCAAGGGGCAAGGGCGTCCCGTCCCCGGCCTTCTGACCCAAGGTTTCCTCAAAGAGGATCACACCGCTCAGATACTCCCCCAAGCCCGGAGCGGTCAGCATCAACGAGCGAAAGGCACGGCGGTTTTCCTCGCTCGATTCCAACCCGATCGCCTGAAAGCGCTTTGCTATCGTCGGCAGGCTTTCGTCGGCCGCCAAAATACCCTTGCCCTGCTGTACCAAAGCCCCAATTGTGGCTTGTAGCTCTTGATCCATCGTCATGTCAGCCCCGCATCAAAAGATGGATGCCCCAGTTCGCGTGCGCGCCACGCATCAATGCGTACAGCCTATGGTTTGTTGGGCGCCACGAGTTGATGAGTATCAATGTCCGGGGCAAGAACGAACAGTCTAGGCCCGCGCCTCTGAAAAGTCCGCATGCTTGCGGCCGAGTGTTTCAGCGCATTGGCAAGGCAATTTGCCCACCCCCGCAGCCGTGCCGCCAATCGCCCGACGAAGGGAGTCGCAATTTGGGCTTGCTGCAGCTACTAGATGGCCTTTTGATAGCCGCCCGCGCTGCTTTGGACCTTGGTTCGGACAATGCTGCACCCCGCGGCTGCGCGAAGTTGGTCAAACACCACGGGGGCGGTACACCCCTGCGGCTGCAAGCAACTAACTAACTGCCGGCCCGCCAGCCATTGAGGTGCTTTCAGAAGCGCAACGCGACTCGCGCTTTCGCCTTAGCACATCCCGGGACGCTGCCCAGAAAAGCGCTTAGCCATAGAGGCGGCGAAGTTCGGTTTTAAGCAATTTTCCGGTTGCCGTGTGGGGCAAGCTCTCCACGATAATGACCGCGTCAGGTTCGCACCATTTGCTCACCTTACCGCGGTAAAAAGCGCGAATTTCATCGGCCGTCGCGGCCGCGCCAGGCTTGAGTACCGCAACGATTACTGGCCGCTCTCCCCATTTTTCGTCCGGTCGGGCGATCGCAGCCGCTTCGCGCACCGCCGGATGGGCGACGGCGATATTCTCAAGCTCAATGGAACTGATCCACTCACCGCCAGATTTGATCACGTCTTTGGTGCGATCGACGATTTTCACGAATCCGTCGGCATCGATCGTGGCAACGTCCCCGGTATCGAACCAGCCTGGTTCGCTGTGAGCAGCCACGGGGTCCTGCCGAAAATAGCCGTCGCAAACCCAGTAGCCGCGCACCCTCAGGCTACCGAATGTGGTGCCATCGAAAGGCAGTTCTTTTCCCGTTGCATCGACGATCTTGGTGTCGACTCCAAACAGCGGCCGACCTTGCTTAAGAGTTATCGCCGCGCGTTCCGCAGGTGACATCGCCTCCGAGCGCCGCGTTGGGCTATTGATCACACCCAGCGGGCTCATTTCGGTCATTCCCCAAGCGTGAATCACCCGAACGCCTAGGTTCTCAAAGGCCTCCATCATTGCCGCAGGACACGCCGATCCGCCAATGACTACCCGATTTAGCCGCGAAGGGCTCTTGCCCACTTCCTTAATATGTGTCAGTAAACCGAGCCAGACGGTAGGCACGCCCGCGGAAATCGTTACGCCCTCAGTCTCCATCAGCGAAGTCAAACTCGGACCGTCCAGATGGGGCCCGGGCATCACCAGTTTGCAGCCCGAAATGGGCGCGGCATGAGGAATGCCCCACGCGTTGACGTGAAACATCGGAACAACCGGCAAGATCGCATCGCGCGCCGTAAGCGCAAAGGCATCGGCAAAAAGCACTGCCATGGAATGCAGTACGGTCGAACGGTGACTGTAGAGGACACCCCGTGGATTGCCGGTCGTGCCCGAGGTGTAGCACAGGCCAGCGGCGCTATTCTCATCGACGATACGCCACTCAAAAGTTTCGGGCTGCCCCGCTAGCAGTTCTTCGTAGCACAGCACGTTTGGCAGCGTCGTCGATGGCATTCCGGCACGGTCGGTCATCACAACGAATCCGCGCACCTTCTTGAGCTTTTCGGCCATGCCCTCTAGGAGTTTGACGAAAGTCAGATCCGTGAAAACGTAACGGTCTTCGGCGTGATTGATGATGTAAGAGATTTGGTCGACGAACAGCCGTGGGTTTATGGTGTGGCAGATCGCACCGATACCCGACACGCCGTAATAAAGCTCCATATGACGGTAGCCGTTCCATGCCAATGTGCCGACGATGTCTCCCTCTCCGAGGCCAAGTCCCCGCAGCGCGTTGGCCAACTGTTTTGCCCGCCTTGCCAATTGCGCGTAACTGTAGCGGTGGATAGGCCCCTCCACCGTCTTTGAAACGACCTCACTGTCCCCGTGGTATCGCGCTGCAAACTCCAGCAACGATGGAATCGTCAGCGGCACTTTCATCATTTGTCCGAGCATCGGAATTTCCCTCCTATCGTTTCGTCGCCGGCCAGTAATCGCTGACACAGTATTTCATCAGCTCAAAACGCCAGCAAGGGGATTGGGCTCACCCAGCGAACTTCGCCGCAACATAGCGCACCTGAGCCCGCAGGCTTCCCCATTAGGCCATTTGCCATGCCGCGTGGGCGTTCGTCGGGCCGTGATGTCTTGCGAAAAAGAAGGCCAGCGTCGGCATCTGCCAGATTGCCTGGATCGCGCGCATGGCACTGCCCAGGATGAAGTCCAGCACGCGAACCAGCGTCTTAGCAGTCAACCATACCGACGCGCCACGAGTTCGGCTACGCAGACGGGTTTGTCCGATCCTTCCCGTTCGATTCTTGCCTCGATGGTGAGCTGAACGCCTTTTTCAATTGCCTCGAAGGTTAGTAGCTTGAAATGGCCGCGCAGGCGGCTGTCCGCCGGCACCGGGGCGGGAAATCGCACACGGTTCAAGCCGTAGTTCACGCCCATGCGGCTATCGCGAAGGCTAAATGCGGATGCCAGCATGCAGGGCAGCAGGGACAACGTGAGGTAACCATGGGCAATAGTCGTACCGAAGGGACCCGCTTTAGCTCGCTCGACATCCACGTGGATCCACTGATGGTCGCCCGTGACTTGGGCAAAGCCGTCGATGCGGGACTGATCAACGACAACCCAGTCGCTCGTACCGAGCTCGCGGCCAACTAGCTGCGGCAGTTCATCAAGGCGATAGCTAGTTGCCGTCATGCCTGCGCGCCCGGCAACACGACGATTTTGCCCATGGCGCGTCGCGTCGCCAGTCGTTCCATGGCAGCGGCGGCCGCCGATAGCGCTACCCGCTCCGTCACGGGCGGATGAAGCTTGCCTGCTAGGAACCACTGGCCAAGCTGTCGCATGTCGGCTTGACCTTGAAGGCGGTCGCGACGCATCGCCTCGCCCCAGAAGACTCCCAGCAGCGCGCGCTCCTTTAGCAGCGCGAGATTAAGAGCGACCTTCGGAATTTCACCGGAAGCGAAACCAACCACGAGGTAGCGCCCGCGCCAAGCCGTAGCGCGTAGCGCGCTTTCGCTGTACGCGCCGCCGACCGGGTCATAAACCACGTCCACTCCACGGCCAGAGGTCAGCGCCTCGACTTGTCGTCGCCATTCAGGCTGCGCATAGTCGACCGTCTCGTCCGCACCTGCACGCCGCGCCATCGCGAGTTTTTCGGCATTCGAAGCGGCGGCGATGACCCTCGCGCCGATGGTCTTCGCGATCTCGATGCCGGCGATGCCCACCCCTCCCGCGGCTCCCAAAATCAATACGCTCTCCCCCGGAGCCAACTTGCCAATCGTGGTCAGCGCGTGCAAGCCTGTGCCGTACGCGAGCAAAAAAGATGCGCCCAACGCAAAGTCCATTCCGGCAAGCAGTGGCACCGTTTGCGCCGCATCGGCCAGGCACTGCTCGGCGAAGGCACCCGTCCCGCAAGTCGCCATTACGCGATCGCCTGGTTCAAATGCATCGACGCCTGCACCTACGGCGATCACCACCCCCGCCATCTCGGCACCGGGTGTAAACGGAAGCGCTGGCTTTGCTTGGTACCGACCTTGCACCATCAAGGCATCGGGGAAGTTGATCGAGGCGGCTTTCACCTCTACCAGCAGTTGGCCGGGGCCGGGTACCGGCGCCGGAACTTCCTCCACGCGCAGGCTTTCAATCGGGCCAAAGTCGTGACAAACCAGTGCTTTCACTTGGATCTTTCCCGGTCCTTACACACCTTGCTGTTCCGTGCGGTAGCGGGCCAATTCCATCTTCGCAATCGCGTCGCGGTGTACTTCGTCCGGGCCGTCAGCAAAGCGCAACGTCCGCGTTCCTGCGTAGGCCCGCGCTATCCCGAAATCCTCGCTGACGCCGGCCCCACCGTGAACCTGCATGGCCCAGTCGAAAACCTGGCATGCCATAAGCGGTGCAGCAACCTTGATCATTGCGATTTCTTTGCGCGCAGCCTTGTTACCCACGGCGTCCATCTTCCACGCCGCGTGCAGCACGAGAAAACGGGCTTGATCGATCATGATGCGTGCATTGGCGATTCGCTCGCGGGTGACGCCCTGATCGGAAAGCTTGCGCCCGAATGCGACCCGCTGAAGCGAGCGGCGGCACATGTCTTCTAGCGCTCGCTCGGCTCGGCCTATCGTGCGCATGCAGTGGTGAATTCGCCCCGGGCCCAGCCGGCCCTGTGCAATCTCAAACCCGCGCCCCTCGCCAAGCAAAATGTTGGATACGGGCACGCGCACATTGGTGAACTCGATATCGGCGTGCCCGTGCGGCGCATCGTCGTAGCCAAAGACCGGCAAATGCCGCAAAACCTTCACGCCGGGAGTATCCATCGGCACCAGGATCATCGATTGTTGTTTGTGCCGATCAGGACTTTGCGGATCGGTCTTGCCCATAAAAATCAGAATCTTGCAACGCGGGTCGTTAGCCCCCGAAGTCCACCATTTGCGCGCATTGATCACGTAATGATCACCGACGCGTTCGATGCGCGCTTCAATATTTGTCGCATCGGAGGAAGCAACGGCGGGCTCAGTCATGGCAAAGCCTGACCGGATGCGACCCTCCAGCAGCGGAAGCAACCAGCGCTCTTGCTGCTCGGGTGTGGCATAACGTACCATCGTTTCCATGTTGCCCGTATCGGGCGCAGAGCAGTTAAATGGCTCGGAGCCGATCTCCGATCGGCCCATGATCTCCGCGAGCGGCGCGTACTCGAGGTTGGTGAGGCCCGCGCCGTATTTTGATTCGGGCAAGAAAAGGTTCCACAGTCCGGCCGCCTTTGCTTTGGCCTTGAGCGTTTCCATGATCGGCGCTGGCTGCCAGGCATTGCCGGACGCTCGAGCGGCGTTCACCTGGGCATCAAATAGCGCCTCGGCCGGGTAAACGTTTTCTTCCATAAAGGCGAGCAAGCGCTTTTGCAGCTCCTTGACTTTGGGCGAATATTCGAAGTCCACGGCGCTCCTTTCGACGTTTGTAATTTACGGTTTCGACGCAATGCTCTGCGCCAGCTCCCACGCCTGCTCGGCCAACGGCCGAGTGCGCTTGCCGGTGTCCAGCGCCAAGGGACTTGCTGCGTTGCCTTGCAGGGCACGCGCAACGATTCCTTGCAAGATCCCCACCAGTCGAAACATGTTGAAAACGAGGTAATAGGTCCAATCTGCGCTTGATACCGCTTGACCCTTTGTGCGCGAGAGGTAGCGCTGCAGGTACGCCGCCTCGGTTGGTATGCCCAACGCGGCAAAATCCATGCCTTGCAAGCCACGCAAGATATCGAAAGGCATGTGCCAGGCCATGCAATGGTAGGCAAAATCGACCAGAGGATCGCCCAAGGTCGACAACTCCCAATCAAGCACCGCCAAAATCCGCGGCTCACTTGGATGGAAGATTACGTTGTCCAATCGGTAGTCGCCGTGCACGACCCGCGTTTGCCCTTCTGGCGGAATGTGTGCCGGCAGCCAATCGATCAGCCGGTCCGCAGCCTCGATGTGTTCGGTCTGCGCAGCCCGATACTGCTTGGTCCAGCGGGCGACCTGGCGGGCAATGTAGTTGCCGGGTTTGCCGTAGTCAGCCAAACCGACCGCGGCCGGATCGATTCGGTGCAACGCTGCAATCACCCGATTTAACTCATCATAGATCGCCGCACGCTCGGTGCGCTGCATTCCCGGCAATGCCGGATCCCAGAAAACGCGGCCATCAACATAGTCCATCACGTAAAACGCGGTGCCAATGACTTGTTCGTCCTCGCACAGCACAAGGGCTCGTGCAACCGGCACCTCGCTGCCCGCAAGCGCGCGGATCACTCGAAACTCCCGATCCACGGCATGGGCCGAGGCCAACAAGATTCCTGGCGGCTTGCGGCGCAAAACGTAGCGCCGGCCTCCTGCCCTAAGTAAAAAGGTGGGATTGGACTGCCCGCCCTTAAATTGCTGCACCTCTAAGGCGCCGGAAAATCCGTTCAAATGCGTCCGCAGGTACGCCGCCAGTCGCTCCTCGTCAAAAGCATGCTGAGGGGCTACCGGCCGCGTTCCCGAGAAATTTTGCTGCGCCGTAGCGCTCATGTGATCGACGAACCCCCGTCGATGGCGAGAAATTGGCCGGTGATGTGGCGCGATGCTCGACTGGCGAGGAAAACGACCGCACCCTTTAGGTCCTCCTCGCCACCAAGACGGCCCAAGGGTGTACGCGTAATCACGGCGTCGGAAACTTTCTCCAGCAGACCGGCAGACATTTTAGTGGGGAAAAAGCCGGGGCAGATCGCGTTGACATTGATATCAAAGCGTCCCCACTCCGCGGCGAGCGCGCGAGTGAAATGAATTAGCGCCGCTTTGGAGGTGTTGTAGGCGATGGTGCGCATCCCCGAATCCGCGGATGCCTTCAACCCAGCGATCGAGGCAATATTGATTATCTTGCCCTGGCGACGCGGAATCATGCAGCGTCTTCCAACCTCACGCGAGAGAAAAAACGGCGCATTGACGTTAAGGTTCATCACCTTGTTCCAGGCCTCATCCGGGTAGTCCTCCGCCGCTGCACCCCACGTTGCGCCGGCGTTGTTCACAAGGATGTCGACGTCGCCCAACCCTTTTATGACGTCGTCGACCAAAACCGGAATGCGGTCGAATCTTTGCAAGTCGCTAACGTACGTTAACGCCTGCACTCCGCGCTTTGCCAGATGCTCCTTCGCTGCTTGCAACTCATCGGATTTACGGGCGCTGATGGCCACCTTGCAGCCCATTTCACCCAGCGCTTCGGCAATCTGCAACCCCAAGCCGCGAGAGCCGCCAGTGACGAGAGCAACCTGTCCGTTGAGCCGAAATAGATCCATCACCGCCATTTGCGCTGCTCCCTAGCACACTTCAAACAGACCCGCCGCGCCCTGACCCCCACCCACACACATGGTCACAACAACGTACTTGACGCCGCGGCGCTTGCCTTCCATGAGCGCGTGCCCGGCGAGGCGCGCACCGCTGACACCGTACGGATGGCCAATGGCAATTGCGCCACCATTGACGTTGAGCCGTTCGTCGGGGATACCCAGTTTGTCGCGACAGTACAGCACCTGGCAGGCAAAGGCCTCATTGAGTTCCCACAAACCGATGTCCTGCATCTTCACGCCGGTTCGCTGCAGCAGACGGGGAACGGCGAACACGGGTCCGATTCCCATTTCCTCGGGCTCGCAACCCGCGATTGCAAACCCGCGGAAAATTCCGATGGGCCGCAAGCCGCGCTGCTCGGCAAATTTGCTGTTGACGACCACGCATGCCGAGGCTCCGTCGGAAAATTGGCTCGCATTGCCCGCAGCGACGACGCCGCCAGGCAACGCCGGTCGTATTTTGGAGAGCGCATCGAACGTGGTATCCGGACGTAAACCTTCATCAGCGGATATCGTCACTTGGCGTGTGCCAATCTGGCCCGTGGCCTTGTCAACGACGCCCATCGTCGTTGACATTGGCACGATTTCGTCTTGGAATTTTCCCGCGGCCTGAGCCGCGCTGGCGCGTTGCTGGCTGCGCACGCCGTACTCATCTTGCAGCTGGCGCGAAATCCCGTATCGCTTGGCAACGAGTTCGGCCGTCTGCAACATATCCCAATATAGCTGCGGCTTTTGTTTGAGCAACCAGGGATCCCGCAGCATCTTTCTGTTGGCATCGTTTTGGACGCAAGAGATACTCTCCACACCGCCAGCGACGATGACCGGTACGGACTCGGTCATCACTCGCTGTGCAGCCATCGCAATGGCCTGAAGTCCGCTAGAACAAAAGCGGTTGACGGTGACGCCACCGGTGCTGACAGGCAAACCAGCACGCAGTGCAATCGCGCGGGCAATATTGCCGCCCGTGGTGCCTTCGCACAGCGCTGCACCCATGATCACGTCCTCGACCTCTCCGGGATCAAGGCCCGCACGTGAAACCGCATGCCCAACGGCGTGCGCGCCCAGTGTCGCGCCGTAGGTCATATTGAAGGCACCCTTCCAGCTCTTGGCCAGTCCGGTGCGCGCAGTGGAGACGATGACGGCGTCGACCATGAGACGCACTCCTTTTGTTGGGACTGCGGTCCCGATCTCAGCTAAAAGTCTTTCCTTCTTGAGCCAGGCGCACGAGCAGGGGCGCGGGTGTCCAAGCCTCTGCATCGGCCGGCGACTCCTTGGCGATGCGCCGCAGCGCACGTACGACGTTTGGTAGACCAACTTCGTTGGCGTAGTGCATCGGCCCGCCCCGATGGGCCGGGAAGCCGTAGCCATTTAGGTAAACGATGTCGATGTCCGACGCACGCTGCGCGATACCTTCCTGCAAAATTCGCGCGCCCTCGTTTACCAGTGAAAAAATGCAGCGCTCCACGATTTCTTGATCGTGGATTTTGCGCGGCGTGTAACCGCGCTCCTTGCGCCATTGCTCGATCATTTGATCGACCGCAGGGTCTGGCAGCGGCTCGCGACGGCCAGCCTCATAACGATACCAGCCGGCGCCGGTCTTTTGTCCAAAGCGCCCCGCTTCGCAGATTCGGTCGGCGACACTCGACAGATCGAGTTCTGGGTGCTCCGCGCCCCTGCGCTTGCGGATGGCCCAACCGATGTCCAATCCCGCAAGATCGCCCACACGGAAGATCCCCATCGCCATGCCAAACTGCTCCAGGCTTCGGTCGACCTGTTGCGGAGTTGCACCCAAGTTGAGCAAATCATTGGCTGCCGCCCCGTAACGCGCAAGCATGCGATTACCGATGAACCCATCACAAACACCAGAAACGACGGCGATTTTGCCAATTCGTTTGGACAGTTGCATTGCCGTCGCGAGCACGTCAGGCGCCGTCTGCTGGCCGCGAACGACTTCGAGCAGGCGCATGACATTTGCAGGGCTGAAAAAATGCAGACCGATTACGTCTCGCGGCCTTTGGGTGAACGTCGCAATGCGATTCAAATCAAGGGTTGAGGTGTTCGACGCCAAAATCGCACCGTTGCGGCAGACCTTGTCCAGCGTCTCGAACACTGCCTTCTTGACGGCCAACTCCTCAAAGACCGCCTCGATCACCAGGTCGGCGTCACGCAATTCCTCATAGCGCAGCGTTGGAGCGACGCGCGCAACACGCTGATCGAGCTGCTCTTGCGAAATTTTGCCCTTGCTCAAGGAGTTTTCGTAATTCTTGCGGATCGTCGCTAAGCCCCGCTCGAGCGCTGGCTGGCCGGCCTCGAGCAATACCACGGGGTAACCCGCGTTGACGAACGACATCGCAATGCCTCCGCCCATGGTGCCGGCGCCAACAATGCCGACCTTGCGGATTTCGCGCAGCGGCGTATCCGTCGCTAGCCCATCGATCTTGCTCGCCGCGCGCTCGGCGGCAAAAACGTGTCGCAGCGCGCGCGATTCGGCGGTATTCATCAGCTGCAAAAAAGCCGCACGTTCAACCTTTAGCCCTTCGTCGAAGGGCTTATTCACCGCTGCGGCCACCGCCTCCACACACTGCAGCGGCGCGGGCAGGTGTCGGACGGCACTGCGCACACTGTTGCGCGCAAACTCCAGATAGGCCTCGGCCGAGGACGCGTCGATCGCCTGATCCCGCAGCCTCCGCAGTGGCCGCTCCTCGGCAATGACCCGTTGCGCAAAATCCAGCGCCGCAGGTAGCACTTCGCCATCAACGACCGCATCGACAAGTCCCATGCCAGCGCATTTTGCTGCCTTGCGCGCCTCACCCGAGAGGATCATGTTCAGCGCGGGCTCCAGACCGATAGCCCTGGGAAGCCGTTGTGTGCCCCCGGCACCAGGCAGCAGGCCTAATTTGACCTCTGGCAGTCCCAATGATGCGTCGGCCTTGGCAACGCGCCAGTGGCAAGCCAGGGCCAATTCGAGCCCCCCGCCGAGACAGTTGCCGGCAATGGCCGCGATCAGCGGCTTAGGTGATGTATCTAACGCCGCAATCACGCTAAGCAAATTCGGTTCCTGGTAACTTTTTAAAGTACCGAATTCGCGCAAATCGGCCCCGCCTGAAAAGACGGCTTCGCCTCCTGTTAGCACCAAGGCGCGCACTTGCGGGTCGTTTATCGCGCGATCAAAAGCTTCCAGCAGTTCGCAGCGCAATCCATAGCTCAGTCCGTTGACGGGAGGATTGTTGAGTGTAAGCACGGCGACATCGCCACGCACGACGTAAGAAAGATTGTCCATGAGCGTCGGGACCCTGAGCAAAATCGTGGAAGAGGACGAAGGAAGTCGGAGCGATCCAGTTCTGCAGTGCAGACGGCCGTTTCGTTTTCGACCCATAATAGATAAGCATTTCCGAGGTGTAAAGCCATCGGGCGACACGTCCGGATGTCGTCGCTCGCGTCGGGCAAGCGCCCGAGCGCGAGGCGGCAGGCTCACGGCTCGCAGGGTTCGCAGCGTGTTCGTGCGCCAAACAAAGCGGCAAAGCATTAGCACAGCCAAGCTTCGTCGCGCAAAGTTGCAACTCGCGCAAAGCGACCCATCAGTACAGCATCCTGCTGGCCCGGCCCCATATGGTTGTCGAAAGCACTACACGTGAGCGCAATTTTGTCCGCCTGCGCGGTGACTCGAAGAGCCGAAACTCACCCTGTCGGTCGCATGGTTCTAAGGCGCAGCTTGCGCCCGGCGCCCGCGGCGCGTCTTTTCTAGTGGGGTAACGCACTCTCCAACTGCGTGATAAGCGCAATCAAACGCGGCCGCACCCGCTCAAGCAACAATTCGCGGGACAACTTGAACGCAGGTCCCCCGACGTTAATCGCCATGATCGGCAGACCGTTGCCGGGATCAAAGGCCCGCGCGATGCCGTTCACATCTTTTTGCCAATCGCCGAAGGAGCAGGTCACCCCGAGCGCGCGATAGTCTTTCATGGCCCTTTCAATTCCGGCGCGGATGCCGCGCCCGGCCGCTTCATCGTGCGAACGCAGCTGTTCGACGAATTCGCAGCGCTCCGCCTCTGAGACGGCCACCAGCCAAGCGCGACCCATCGCCGTAGTGGCGACCGGGACGCGCGAACCCACGTCCAGCGTCAGGGCTAGCGCAGCCGCGCTTCGACAATTCTCGACGTAAATCATGGCCAACTTGTCCCGCACCCCGAGGGACACCGTCGCATTACAAAAGCTAGCGAGCTCTTGCATCATCGGCCGAGCAATCTTGCGCACGTCCAATCGAGTCAGCATCGCGCTGCCCAAAGCCAGGCAGGCGGTACCCAGCCGATAACGGCCACTGTCTGGCACATAAATGAGGTAGCCAAGCTTGGTCAGGGTCATCGTCAAGCGCGACACAGTGGACTTGGGCAGCTGGCAGCGTTGCGCCAGTTCCTGGTTGCTTAACGTGCTCTCGCCCGTGCGAAAGCAGGCCAACACGTTTAGGCCACGCGCCAGGGCAGTAACAAAATGCCGATCCTCCTTGGACTTGCGAGCGACGGGCAGGTACTTTGGCCGACCGCCCACCGGAACAAGCGCCTTTTGTGCCCGCGCGCCCGAAGGCGCCGATTTCATCTTCCTGGCGACGACAACGTTCAAAAGCAGACTCCAGACAACGACCGCAGGACGACAAATGTACCGTTTCCCCCGGCCCTGCGCACTTTACTGCGGTACTTAGGGCCCGCTCGGCCTTTGGGCGCACCCCGCGTTGCTACAATTTCGCTAGATCGCGAGGATCAAAATATGCATGCGGCAGTTCTGACTGAATACGGCAAACCATTGACTTTGGAGAGCGTGTCTGTTCCCGAACCTCTTGGCGACGAGGTGCTGATCGAGGTGCTGGCGTGCGGCGTTTGCCACTCCGATCTACACATTGCCGATGGCGATTTGCCGGGGTTTCGTGCCGTCACAAAACACCGAGTAATTCCTGGCCATGAGGTCGTGGGACGTGTGCTGCGTTGCGGCCCATCAGTGACGAATCTTCAAGTTGGTGATCGCATTGGCGTGCCCTGGTTATTCCGCGCCTGCGGCGTCTGCGAACAATGTCAGGAAGGAAACGAAAACCTGTGTCGTCAAGACGCGGCGGTCACTGGCATGACAGTTGATGGTGGCTACGCACAGTTTATGTGCGCCAACTCCCGCTATGCCGTACCAATACCTCAGTCGTTGCGCGACGAGGAGGCAGCTCCCCTGCTTTGCGCTGGTGTCACCAGCTATCGCGCGCTACGGAAGGCAGGAGTAGCTGCTGGACAGCGTGTAGCCATATTCGGCGTTGGCGGACTGGGTCATTTGGCTTTGCAACTCGCCCGAGCGATGGGTGCCGAGGTGTTCGCCTTGGATATCAGCGAAGAAAAGCTGACATTTGCTCGGGAGCTCGGGGCAGAACATGTCGTAAATGTTGCCGATCCCGATGCGCTCAAATCCCTGCGCAGGCGTGGCGGAGTCCACGTCGCCGTCGTCACGTCGGCAGCGCAGGCGGCCTACAGCGCGGCCCTTAAGGCACTGCGTCCCGCCGGAACGCTATGTGTAGTCGGATTGCCGCCGGAGGCGCTCCAATTTCAGGCGCTTGCCCTTGTAAGCAGCGAAGCGCGTATCGTTGGCTCAGCCGTTGGCACCCGGGAGGATCTGCGGGCGGTACTTCAGCTTGCGGCAGAGGGCCGGTTGCGTTGCCGTGTGGAGGTGCGGCCTTTGTCGCACATCAACGACGTTTTGGCCGCGATGCGCCGCGGAGCAATTCAGGGGCGCGTCGTGGTTGACCCGAGTTGCTAGTACGCGGCCAACAACGCGCCGCAACCGGCGCAGGTCCCAGGGCAAGTGCCTACGTTTGCAATTGTCGATTTCTGCGAAAAGCCCGGCCAACGTCGGCGGACAACCCAAACAAACCGTTGGCCGTGCGGCCATACGTGCGGCGGGGTCGGAAAAAAACCAAAAAAAGCGCCAAGTGCGGCGTTGCCAAAAAAAATTGAGGCCTAATTGCACCGAACTTTGATCCTTTGATCGGCAACCGGCTGAACTACGCTTCGGCGCGTTTGCCGATTTGCTGCGTTTGCACAAAACCGCATGAATGGCATTTGGCAAGCAATGCAGAGCGTTGCGCCAGGGACGCCACGCATCTGGGGCACAGATACAAAAGCCGATTTCATGAGGGCTTCGAAAGACGACGCCGGCTGCGCGCGCGGCAAGCACAAGAGCTGCAAATGAAACACGCAAGAAACACGATATTGGTGAGCGCCTTCCAAGCAAATAGCGGCTCGTACGAGGAAAGAGTTACCGCCATCACCGCGCGTGCGCACCAAATATGCCAGGAGTTTGGCCGCTTTGATATGCAAATTGCAATCGACAGCAGCTCTGCGATACCGGTGCGCACCGCGCACACCCTTAGGCTGGTTCGTGACAATAATGAACAGGCGGTCGTGCTATCAAAGGAGGAATTCTTGAACGAATTTGATCTTTTCGAGCGTGCCGCCGTTCCAAAGCTTCGTGCCGCAATCGAGAATTTTCCCGGCGATTAGTGCGCCTGTTTGCTTGAGGTCAGCGCCGTTGGCAATCGCCTCGCACGATTTTTCCTTGCCCTTGCGATCTGCAACCTGGTGGGTCAAAACCCCTGTGGCGTGCGATGAAACCATGGACGGGCTTGCTCGAGCTGTCCAGCCACGCGGAACAGTGTCGCCTCCTCTCCGAAACGCGCAACAAATTGCATGCCGATCGGCAAGCCGGCCCCATTCCAATGTAACGGTACGGACATTGCCGGCTGTCCCGTGACGTTAAAGAGCGGAGTAAACGGTATGTAGTCAAACGTCTTTGCAGCAAGCGGTTTGACCACTCCAAGAGCGTTTAACAGCCAACCCGCATCGAGCGCGTTGATGATGCGCATGATGCGCAGCTCGGAAGCAGATGGTTGCAGCGATCCAGTCAAGGCAGGTGGTGTCCCCAGTGTTGGTGTAAGCAAGACATCGTAGCGTTCAAAAAATGGCACCATCGTACGTGCCGCCTGCTGTAGCGTGTGCGCTGCCCTTGCGTATTGCGAAGCGCTGATTGAACGGCCAAGAAGACCCAAACTGTAGGTTGCGGTTTCGAAATTGTTGGCACTTGGGCGCACGTCTGCCAGGCTCGACACTTCTTCAATTTCGGCACGCAGCTCGCCAGCAAGAACGGTCACGAAGGCGATCGCACATGCCTCTTTGGCAACTGGCGGTGCGGCCTCCTCGACGATATGACCGAGCGATTCGAGGAGCTTGGCGCTCGCCTCAAGCCCAGCTACACAATCCACGTGAACTTCTCGCCCGAACAAAGGCTGTGAGGTAAATGCAATTTTCAGGCGCCCCGGCTCCGCGCGCACCTCCTCGATAAAGGGGCGCGCCCGCTGAGGCGCAGCGTACGGTGCCCCGGCGTCGGCACCCGCAGTTGCATCGAGCATCGCCGCGCTGTCGCGAACGGATCGGGTGATTACATGCTCGATGGATAAGCCGCGCCAAACCTCCCCGCAGTCAGGGCCCGTCGGAGTCATGCCTCGGCTAGGTTTTAACCCGAATAGGCCGCAGCACGATGATGGAATACGGATCGAACCTCCGCCGTCGCTGCCACTGGCCATGGGGACGAGCCTTGCCGCGACCGCGGCTGCCGAGCCACCACTCGAACCGCCCGGTGAATGTGCCAGGGACCACGGATTACGCGTGGGGCCAAAAGCCTCTGGCTCCGTGTACGGCGTAAGGCCCAGTTCCGGCGAGTTGGTTCTGCCAATGATGATTGATCCCGCCGCACGATATCGCCGCACTATTTCGCTATCGCGCGGCATCGGTATGCGTTTCATCAGACGATTACCGCTTCCGGTGGGCTCGCCCGCTATCGTCGCGATCAAATCCTTCAGCAGAAAGGGAACGCCGGCGAAAGGAGCGTCCTTGTTTACGTTCGCGCTTTCTGCCAGTGCCTGTGGGTAGCGTTTGCGCACAACAGCGTTGAGAACCGGGTTGTGGGCCTCGATCCGTGCAATCGCTAGTTCCACGAGTTCTTTGGAGCTGACCTCGCCGTTTCGAACCAACGCAGCCAAACCCAGCGCGTCACGCTGCGCGTATTCCTGTTCGGAAATCACCAAACCTCCGAAGGCGCTTGCTGCGAAGCGGTCATTATGGCTCCGCTTGGCGGGCTTCTGGCGAGCTACCGGTACGCCATATTTGAAGGCGAACCGTGTGTCGCCGTGTTGCGATCTTGCGCCAAAACTCTTAAGGGCGATGTGGCGGCAAATGCATCGGTCCCTTTGCGTGCGTTGAGTGGCACTGCATAATCGCGACGATGCGCAGCCGCGACACGTCGTTTTCGAATCTGCTCCAGGCCCTTCGGCAGAGTACTGAACGCCCCTCCTTGACGATACCGCAGGACTGGCTGCAAGGCCGGACCATCTACGGTGGCCTCGCGGCGGCACTTTGTTTGGAAGCGTGCCAACGGGTCATATCGGCCCCTGCGCCCCTGCGAGCAGCGCAATTTGCGTTCGTGGGACCCGCGTCGGGCCGCCTCGAATTCGACTGCACGACGCTGCGTCAAGGAAAGTCGACCGTTTTTGCGGGAGTCGACCTCATAACGCATCAGGGATTGGCTACTCGCGCCATATTTTGCTTTGGCTCGGCCCGCGCTTCTGTGCTCGCTTACGCGAACCTTGCTGCGCCTGAAGTTGTCGATGCCGAGCATTGCGCACCCTTTTTTACGGCCTTGCCGCCTGCGCTTACTTTCGCCCAGCATTTCGACTGGCGCTTCGCGGGCGGGGCGCGCCCTTTGACCGCGGATGCGGATCCGGAAATGTTGCTGTGGGTGCGACACCGCGACAAAGAATTGGTGCCCTCAATCGTTTCCTTGCTTGCGTTGGCCGATGCGCCGCCCCCCGCTGCCATGGTCCGCTTCACGACCCCGGCGCTCATCAGCACTATGACGTGGAGCCTTGAAGTGCTCGACGATACGGTCGCGACTGATGACGGCTGGTGGCTAATTAAGACAAGTGCCCAGACGATCCGGGACGGCTACTCGAGTCAGGCAATGACGGTATGGAATTCGCGGCGTACGCCGGTACTGGCCGCGCGTCAAAGTGTGGCGGTCTTTACGTAATAAGAACTCGAGCGCGCTTCAAACTAGCTAGCAAGGCGGCGGGGAACTCGGATGTCCAGGCAAGGCATCGCGGTCACTCGGTGCTACCGACTTTTCCAGAAGCGACCGGACGGCGACGATATGGGAATGCCCGCACGTGCATCGCAGCAAGCGCAGCGAAAGGAAACCCGGACGCGGGATCGATACGAAAACCTTCGAGCAGTTCTTGCAGAACGTAACCATGACCACAGCCTAGTGCGGTGGTGCCTTGGTGTCCACAAGTTGCGTACGACGGCCGACCGGCGCCATAGCGCAGCCGATGATCGGCGGCGCGGCACTGTTGCCTTTTTGCCCGCGGTGTGCCGCCTTGCCGCCCATGCACGATCCGTTTGCGGCAAGACGCTCGACGGGGTGGCGAATCGGCCTTCGCTGGCCGCCAAGGGCAGTATGACAAGCGTGCGTCTCACCGCGCATGCCAGAAGTGCCCTCCCGCCCAAAGTACTCGGGTCGCGTCCTTTGCCCATCAGAGCTCTTCGCCCGCGTCTCCCGGTGGAAACGAACCAAAGGAGTGCAGGTATGACGGTCCCAACGCCCCCTCAACGACGCGCCAAAGGGCGAGCAAAGGTGCGCCCTGGCGCCGTTGAGGAAGGTGAAATGGATGGCTCATTGCCGGACATAAAGGAAGTAACCGTGGGAAGAGCTACCGCCAAGAACTGTTCCAAACGAGAGGAGCCCGCAAAGGCGAGTTAATTTGTGCCTTCGCACGCAGGCACGGTGTCCATTTATGCCGATCATTGATAAGCCGCTGGCTGAAAAAGGATCCCGCCCGACCGCGCAGCGCCGGGCGCTACG
>Ga0187781_10000736_pt1 | contig 23795 bp, 26 predicted proteins | sample 0715_SJ02_MP02_2_FD_132447 | JGI IMG/M metagenome (GOLD analysis project Ga0187781, IMG submission 132447) | Tropical peat soil microbial communities from peatlands in Department of Meta, Colombia - 0715_SJ02_MP02_20_MG | ecosystem: Environmental > Terrestrial > Soil > Wetlands > Peat | place... | reverse complement strand
TCCCAGGCGTACCCCCAGTTAGCGTTTAGCAATCCGTCGATGATTGGAATCCCGGTATAGGTAGTAATCGTCGCTTCGTTCGTAGAAAGCGCCCCCTGGTTGGGGAGGTGCGGGAGCCCCCACCGTATGAAATAGTAGAAGAAGACCAGCTGAAGAATGAACCCGAACCAGTAGACCGGCGTGGATATTCCGGTCAGGGCCACTACCCGTGACGCGTGGTCCACCGGCTTGTTATTGCGGACCGCCGAAATTATCCCAAGCGGGAGCCCGACGACGACGGTTACGATCACCGCCGAAATCGCGAGCTCCACTGTGTAAGGGAACCGGCTCGCGAATACAGACATCACCGGGAGCCCCTGTGCCCAGGTCCCCGCGCTCCCCCAGTTGCCTGTGAGGACGTCCCTTAGCCAGTAGAAGTACTGCTCGTACAGGGGGAGGTAGAAGCCATGCGAAGCGCAGACGTTATGGATCTGCGTAACGGACATTTTTGTAGTGATATAGGGGGCGCAGGGATTGAAAGCCGAGGGGAAGCCCCTGGAGAGATAGAAGGTAATCAGGCTCACGCCGAACAGTACGAAAATCAGAAGGACGCTTCTTCGGATGATGTACTCATACATCCGCAAGGTGAAGGAGGACGCCCTTTCACGCGTTAAAAATGTTGTTAACTTTCTCTCTCGTGAGAATGGGTTTTTCGATAAGAAAAAGGGAAGGAGACGGTTGAGAGCTAGCTCGGTGGAGCGAAGCTCAGAACCGCCCAGTAGTCTGCTTGATTGGGAGTAGTTTCTGGGCTGTAGAACCAGCCATGGACCCAAGTCGAAAGGAAGTGGTAATCGAGCTGGTACTCGTTGAGCCAGTAGTATCCGTTCTCGTTAGCGGAGCTCCCCATCGCTGCTGCAACCTGCACAAGTCCTGTGATGTTGCCGGTCTCGTCAGCGATGGTCCCCTGGTGGACGAGATTGTTCCACTGTGTGAAGTTGTACAGGCTCCAGCTTGGATATGTTCCTGTCACGCCGAACATCGGATTGAGCCAGTCGACGAGCCAGTTGTAGTCGTCAATCCAGCCTGCCCAGTAGGCATAGATCTGGTGTTCACCAGCGAGGGTGTAGAGCGTCCCTGCGGGGACAGGCACTGGAGTGAAGAGGATCCCAAGGTTGTCATTCCCACTGATCGTGTTGAGGTTACCGACAGCCTCGGTCAGGATCTTTTCTGTGATAGTGTCGCCTGCTTGGTAGTAGAGGTTAACGGTCTGTCCCTTGCATGAGTTGTTGATGACTCCGCTCGGGATTGCGGTCCCATTGTAGTAGGTGAAGCTCGTCAGGGGTTTGGCACATGCCGAGTCCAACAGAGCTTCCGCTGTGGTGAGGTTGTAGCTGTACGCTGGCGGCGTGACAACAGTGTCACTACCAGCTGGAAGTGTTCCCGGTGGGAACATCCAGTTCGCGTACTGATCCAGACCATAGGTTACGCTATCAAGGACGTCGGTGACGTTGGCGGAGTCCTCAACCGCGAGCCTGAATCTCTGGTCAGCGAAGGGCTGGAACGACAGGAGTTGCCCTGCCGAGTTGGTAACGTTGACGTTGAACTGAACCCACCCTGTGTTGTAATATGGATACGGACCGTGGAATACAACACCGGGAGTGTCAGAGATGTATGAACCATTGGCGTCATAGGCGTTCCTGCTGAGGAGCGAGAAGATGCTGTCTGGGTTCACACCGACACCGGTGGCGGTGCCTCCCTCGAGGTCCAGAATCCTAGTTGTCTGGTCTGTGACTACTTGGATGTCGACATACTGAATGCTTGGATGAATCGTGCCGTACATGTATCCAGGCGGACCACCCCAGTAATTGGGGTTGGCCTCGAGCTTGATCTCGTAGGTCGTTGGGTTGACGCTGGTTATGTGGTAGGGCCCGGTTCCTGCTTCGGAGCCCTGATAGGAGTTGTCCAAGTAGGTGGTGCCGTTGCCAGCGGTGTGGTCATAGTAGGCAGTGTAGTTAGCCACCCCGTTGCTTATAGCCGTGGGGTCGTCATGGGCGATTACGAAGCTGGGAGAGATTATCATGGACCAGGTGCCGGCAATCAGGACGGGGAACGAGGAAGTCGGGTTCACAAGGTTGAACTGAACCTTGTAGGTGCCCAGGGGCTGACAGAAGTTCTCAGCCAGGACCTGGTCTACCCAAGTTGGCGAGTGATTGGCAGTGGTCCCATTCCCACCTAGAGCCGTAAAGAGCGCGGTGTTGACCAGTTGCTGGATGATCCAGCCGGACCCTGAAGGCGATCCAGTGGGCTGATAGGCGTCCATCACCAGCAATCTGTTGAACGTGAAGCAGACGGCAGTGGAGTTGAACGGAGTGCCGTCTTGGAATGCGATTCCCTGTCTGAGGCCCACGACCCAAGTGTGCGGGTTGACCTGAGTAATGTTCGACGCGAGCCAGGGGATGGGTGCTGCACTGTTTGTCCCGTTCCACCACATCAGAGCTTCGTACGAGTTCTCCAGAATACCGTAGTCGTAGGAGAAATAGGAGACCTGCGGGTCTAGATATTCGTAGTTGGCGGCGCCTTCGTAGACGAGCGTGTTGTCCTTCACGAACGCCGGCTCACTCGGAGGCGGCGCCGTTGAGGAGGTCGTCGTGGTCGAAGTGGTCGAAGTCGTTGATGTGGTCGAAGTGGTCGAAGTCGTTGATGTGGTAGTTAACGAGGTGGTTGAGGTGGTTGAAGTGGTGGTCGTCGAAGGCCCAAGCGTGGCGTAATAGATGCCGACCGCGGCAGCTATGACAAGAACAATGACTATACCGACTGCAGCGCCTCTGCTAATTGCTGATCTTGAGAAACTATAAGATATTTTCATTCTCAAGTTTTGCGCCCCTCTCAATTTATTTAAGGATTGTTAACAGGAGATTAGGGTCGGAATAAACAGCAAGGACAGGCCCTTGCTCGGAAGACCGAGAAGAGGCAGAAAAATGCCGATTTACCTAAGGGAACGCATGAGCATGGCGTAACCCTCTGCTGTGACCCTGTAATACCTCTGCCTCGAACCGGTCTGAGTATATTCGACAAGCCCGCTGTCACGTAGCGTCCGGAGAGTCCTGCTTACTTGGCTAAGGTGTTTTTTCTCCATCGTGGCCAGCTCGGTCGGAGTCCTCGGAGTTCCAACCAGATAGTACAATAGCCTTAGCCAGCTCGGCCCCGAGATCCCGATCCTTTCTGCCGATGCCATCGACACTCAACGAAATAAGATGAGAACGGCAGATATAGCCGTTTCGGGATGCATAAATCTGAACGCTTTCCGTGAATCAACTCAAGCAATTTCGTAACCTCCCTTATGACTTCTCTCTAGCAACTCCTAAATCGAATACTGGCAAAAGCAGGCCGCGATGACGTACTCAATAGTTGCAAGAGACGCGGAGACTGGTGAAATGGGGGTGGCAGTCCAGTCTCACTTCTTCTCTGTCGGATCTACCGTGACCTGGGCGAAGGCAGGAGTGGGCGCTGTTGCCACCCAGGCGATGGTGGACATCAGGTACGGCCCGCTGGGACTCGGACTGATGTCGGGAGGGAAGAGCGCCAACGAAGCACTAGTTGCTCTCCTTAGGGCCGACCCCAACTCCGATTCAAGGCAAGTGGCGATGGTAGATTCGAAGGGGAGGGTCGCCGCTCACACAGGACGGAGTTGTCTCCCCCATGCCGGTCACGTCACGGGAAGAGGATTCTCGTGTCAGGGGAACATAATGAGAAATGAGAGGGTGTGGGGGGCAATGAAGAAAGCGTTCGAAAAGAATCACACCCTGCCCTTTGCCGAGAGGTTGGTCTCTACCCTGGAGGCTGCTGAGAGAACAGGTGGTGACCTCAGAGGGAGGCAGTCTTCGGCCGTCCTAGTTGTCTCCCCTGAAATCAAGCCAAACCACTGGGAGGGGAGGCTCGTGGACCTGAGAGTCGAGGATCATCCTGAGCCTGTGCCGGAGCTCAAACGTCTGCTGAGGTACCATCGGGGGTACGAATGGGCGAATAGGGGGGATGATTTTCTGACCGTGAAAGACTACTCGAAAGCCCTGGAGGCCTATGGAAAGGCCTATTCATTGGTCCCAGAGATTGACGAGCTGAAGTACTGGGCTGGTATAGGTCTACTGACGAGTGGCAGGTTAGAGAAGGCGGAGAAGATGCTCAAGGAGGTCATCGCAAAGAACAGGAACTGGGTGGAGGTCACCAGAGGAATAGCCAAGGTCGGCTCACCGCCAATCCCTCCCGACGCGCTGGAGAGGATACTGGGCAAGAAAAAGCATTCCGGCACTCTGAAGAGCCGCTAGCTCATGTCGAGCTTATCGCTATAGGACTGAATGTTGTCAAGGAAGTCTCCGAAAGCGAACACTGGGACGATGGCACCCCCGTCCACGAAACGTGCCCCTTGGTCTACAAGGACTAAGATGACCGAAGCAATGGGGCCAATACGGTCAAGGCTCTCCCGAAGACGAGAGGCTCTTCCCTTCTGAGCCTCCACTTGCTTCGCGAGGCTTGAGTAACCTGCGCCCCTGGCCCAGTGCTTGCAATCGATGGCAATCGAAATACCATTGGAAATCCCAAACACATCAACCTGAGCACGAGGATGCTTCAGGTAGATGTTCTGCCTCACTCTGTACCCTCTCGCTCGCAATATCCAGGAGCAGAAGTTTTCAAAGTCCCGCCACGTTAGGGACCTCGAAACGCGCTCTATGTCTTCCCCCCGGGCACAGAGTGCCAGGCCGGCGAGCTGCTCGTCTGTTGAGGCGGCATCGGGCGCCCCCACCCTGAACGCAATCTCGGAGATGGCTGACAGTGCGCACTCGGTCGACCCTGTCCTCTTCACAAGCAGTTGAAAAAGCGGCCCAGCCACATCATTCGCTCTTCAAGCTAAGGATTTGAATGTGAGCAGCAACTAAGCGCGAGCAGGGGAGGGGTCGCCTTCAGTGACAGCCTACTCTGAAGGGACAGGGGTTTGCGCGGAACCCTGGGCGGTCTCGAGGGACCTCCTCTTGGCAAGAGTGGTGTAGACGAACCAGACATTGACGGCGACAAGAACGTACGCTATCAATTGCACCCAGTCAAGGGTCGGCGGGCTCTGGACGGAATTGCCTCCTACTACCATGGAGAACGACCGGGTCAGCAAGGAGTACGAGAACGAAGGCGAACTCCTCGTCACGCACACCTGCCCATAGAGGGGAGAGCCGAGGGCACATTGAATACGGTTCTGCACGTCCTGGACGATTTCGAACTCAGCAAGGAGCAGGATGACATCCAGGACCAGAATCTTCAGCACCGTCCGTACCATTGTTCCTGACCAAGTTAGGGACGAATAAAAAGGAATCAGGCTCAAAGCGTTTAACCGCTTCCTCTCCAAAGGCGCCTACAAGTTGGTGTCTAAGGGGACAATAATCTATGTCGCCGCATTTTCCCTGCTCCTCTTCTGGGCATTCTTCGTCCAGGCCGACACCCGCAGGGTCGACGGTACCAGCATGCTCCCCACGCTCGAGGGAGGAGACCTGGTCGTGATCCAGAGCGCCACCGTCAGCCAGATACACGTGGGGGACATCATCGTCTATGGCGCCCCTTGCTCGGCATTAGGAGAGTCTGTAGTCCACAGGGTCGTGAACATAACCGTTGATGGGCTAATCACCAAGGGAGACAATAACGCTCGGACGGATCAGGCTTACGGCATAGCGAATTCGCCGATTACATCGCAATGCCTCGAAGGAAAGGTAGTGTTCGTGATTCCCTACGTGGAGCTCCTTGCCTACTACATCGACCAGAACGGGCTCCCGCAATGGCTCAACTATATCCCGTCGATATTCATCCTCGTCATCGTGATAATCTCCGTCCTAGGAGAGCAGGACGAGGATAGGAGCAAGACGAAGGAAAAGCCGTTACAACCTACAAGCAACTCGTCCTAGGATGCAGGGGAGTCTAGCACCCAGGCAAGTCATTTTTCAGTCTCCGATTGGTGGCTTACTCAGGCTATCTCAGTTGGAAAGCGACTAAGAAACATCCCTCGAAAGTTAACAAGGGGAAGCCGTAGTCGGTCCATCCCTACACAAGCTACCAGAACCCGCATCCCGGCTTTATATACCCTTTATATACTGAGGAAAATTGGCCGTGTTAAATGCCTCAGACAAAAGCTATCGTCAGTATTGAAAATGTGGTCGCTTCCGCATCAATCAACCAGACAGTAGATCTCAACCTGATCACCAAGAATTTCGTGACAGTGGAGTATCACCCCGACCAATTTCCAGGCCTTGTGTTCAGGCTCAGGAACCCCAAGACAGCTACGCTAATCTTCAGCTCGGGGAAGATGGTCTGTACCGGCGCCAAGTCAGAGGAACAAGCCAGAAAGGCCGTAGAGGAAGTGGTCAGGCAGCTAAGGAAAGGAAAGATTCCAATCAAAAACGACGCGGTCGTCGAAATCCAGAACATAGTAGCGTCCGCAAGCCTAGGGGGCAAGGTCCACCTTGAGGAGGCAGCTCGTGTGTTGCCAAAGTCAATGTACGAGCCAGAGCAGTTCCCGGGCCTCATCCACAGGATGGCGGACCCGAAAACAGTGATCCTGCTGTTCGCCTCAGGGAAGCTCGTCTGCACGGGCGCGAAGAAGGAAAGCGAAGTCTATCGCGCGGTGAACAACCTGCACGTGACTCTAGAAGAGAAGAACCTTATGGTGTACTGATAGGTCCTTCTCCCCACTTTGTCTTTCCGGATTCTAGGTACCGCCCATAGATTTCGTTATCGCCTTTACGTTCTCCTTGCTAATGAGCTCCATTGAATAGAGCATGTCCGCCAGCTCGACCATGTCCGTCACAGCATGGAGGGTGATGCCTCTCTTGCTCAGCCGCTCGCGCGCCCCCTCCAGCCTGTCGATGAGCACGATGGCCGAGTTCACCTTCCCCCCTTCGTCCTGTATCGCTTCGGCAGCGGACATTATCGTCTTCCCGGAGGTGGCCAGATCCCCGACTACGACGACATTCCAACCTGGTCGGACCTCCCCCTCTACCTGACGCCCCGTCTCCAGCTTCTCGATCGGGGTGTAGAGCAGTGGCTTCTTCTTGGCTAACGCGAGGGGACTAGCGAGCAGGAGGCCGGCCAAAGGGACGGCACAGTAGGCGTCTGCTCTGGGTACTTTCTTCGTCGTCAACTCGGAAAGCGCGTCAACCACCGCCCCGTAGACGCCAGGGTAACTCGGTAAGCTCCTGAGATTCACGTAGTACGAACTATCCTTGCCATCGGGCAGAGTAAACGTCCCGAACTGGAGAGCACCCACCTTTACCAGTCCCTCCGCGATGCTGTAGAGCCGGCTTCGGCGTTTTTTCCAGGCCATGGCTTCCGAGTATATCTTGTGCTTATAAAACAACCACGTGAGGAACACTGGTCATGCCGGAGCTATGGATCCCCTACGGGGCAGTGGAGAACCTAGTGACGCTTCAAGCCGAGAACTTGGGGGTAGTCGCCGAGCCACCGGTAGATCAGGGGTCGATTGAAATTGAACACTTCTCGGAGCTTGCAAAGGGCGCCACCCAAATCTTCCTGTGCGACTCGGCGCCGTCAACTTTCGAGTTCCTTAGGGGCCTGCTCCCGGTCCTCGGGGAATCCCAGGGCGCTAGCCTCGTTGCCCCGGCCCCGAAGCGGGTCGAGGCGAGCGTTCCAGAGGTGAAGGGGAGAGTGATCACCTTGCCACCGCCGGTTCCCTCGGCAGCCGGTATGGACGCGGTTTACGCACCACGGCTAATAGAAAAGGGATTGAAGCTAGTCGTCGCTTCCGTAAGACCTGATCCTCTCTTTGGAATCGCCGACGCAAGGGTGCAGGCATGTCTGAACTGGGTGGCAAATTCGAACGCGATTGCAGCCGGCGCCAGAGAGGGGATGGAACCGCAGCCTTTCCAGAAGACGGGAGCATTCGACGCGATGGAAAGAATCGCATCGAAGATTCCGGACTCGAAATTCCTGTCCTTGTCATCGAGAGGCGGGAAGCTCTGGACAATCATGGAGGATGCGCCATTCGATGCCATCAAGAACTCATTTCCAAAGGTGCAGATGCCCCAGACCAAGGGGCTCGTCGTGGGGGCTGGAGGAAGGGGGTACGACGACACCTTCTCAGGTGCCCTCAGGGCGGTCTGGAGCGCCTTGGATGGGGTCAAGAGGACGGGGTCCGTGCTCCTGATGGCAGAGTGTTCTGAAGGAGTCGGCTCGACAGCCCTTGAAATGCTGGTCACCGGACAAATGTCTGGAGCCGACCGTCGGCGGGAGAAATACGTGGAAGGCCTGGAGGAAGTCTTCTACCTCAACAAGCTGAAAGAAGAGTATGACGTGCTCATGCTGTCAGGGCTTCCAGAAACGTACGCAAGATCAAAGCTCGGGATGACAACGGCCAAGGGTTCGGCGGAGGCAGTGGGGAGGATGCTCAACAGGGTCGGCCGCACAGGAAAGATCAACGTGGTTCCGCGGGCTCCGGAGTTCGCTGTCCAGTCAGGGTAGCGGAAAAGTCGCGATGCTGTGGGGGACAGGGAGGCACAGGAATGCAAGCACAAGGGAACCTACGAAAATCCACTGCCTCGACACCGACAGCCCGGACACCTCGTCCTGGAGCTTGAGCCTTACTGGTCTCCCCGCAAGGAGGAGGGCGACTATCGCCACCGCCCAGTAGGTGGCGTAGTTCATATCCAAGACAAGCAGAAGCAGGACACTGACGTAGGTCGCGGCCCTCGCGGCCCTGTCCCCCCAGGCCGCGGAAGCCAGGAGACCACCATCGAAGAGCGCCATCGGAAGGAGGCCAATGAACACCAGGATGAACCCGAACGAGGCGCCGTCTGCGATCGGAGAGACTAGCACGTATCCTGATGGCGCACTGTGCACCATCGGCCCGAGAATGTAGTTCAGCCCCGTCTGGACAGCGTTAGGGTTGATCGAGACAGTCGAGTTCACCAGCTGCGTATTCTGAAATGCGACGGTCGATTGCACGGACGACAGCACCCCGATGATGTAGAGCAACACTGCGAAAATGAAGATAGCCAGGGGGCCCGCGATAACCACGTCGAAAAGTCTGTCCTTGTTGATGGCCGGCTCACGCTGCGTGTTGACGAAGCCGAGCGAAGGAAGGAAGGGAGTCAAAATGGGAACGCCGGGGACCACGTAGCTGGTGGAGTGACCCGCCTGACCCTTGCGGGCTGCGAACCTCTGCCCCAGTTCATGGACCACCAGGAGGACCCCGACGGTGGCGTCGAAGCCAAAGAACAGGAGATAAGTCGAGAACCCGGGTACGAGCTGCACATCAACCGAGGCCTGCAGGAACGAGAAGACCTGGAGGGATGTGACCGTTAGCAATGCTACCAGAACTGAGATTCTGGTCCGTCCGCCCGAAGGGGGCGCCGCCTTCTTAACCAGGAGCACGCACTCCTCCCTCGTCCCCGTGAGCTCGGGCCTGTATCCCTTGGCACCAATTTCCAAATCTAGCTGAGCGAACTTCGTCTTCGTGTCCGAGGCATAGGCTATCTGGAACTCTAGCTCCCCTTCTGGAAGAACGAAGAATTGCTTCACTGAGAACTTCGAGCGGACAAGCTGCTCGATATCCGAAGGCTGCGCGGACAAACCTGCCCCGTGTCCAGGTTTCCGATAATAAGGTGTCGCACCGACCCAGCAAGCTTTAACCGCCGGCGAAGGGCGAGAGCCATCAGAATTGCAGAAAGCCATCGTGGCGCGGGTGGGGGACTACGAAATCAGACGGTGCGAGCGAGACGATATCCGGGCGGTCATAGACATAAACATGGAGACCCTCCCCGAGCACTACTCGGACTTTTTCTACTACGAAATCTTGGCAGAGTTCCCTGAGACCTTCCTCGTAGCAGAGTTCGACGGAGCCGTGGTTGGCTATGTCATGTGCAGGATCGAATATGGGTTCTCTCACCTGAAGAAACTCGGCCTCGCGAGGAAGGGACACATTGTCTCTGTCGCCGTGCGGGAGCAGCACAGGGGGAAGGGAGTGGGAACCATGCTGATGAAGGCGTCCCAGGACGCCATGGTCCAAAAAGCGGCCACCGAATCGTACCTGGAGGTAAGGGTGACTAACCACGAGGCCATTTCCCTCTATCAGCGGCTCGGGTACGCTGTCACCAGCCGGCTTGAGGCCTATTACAAGGACGGGGAAGCGGCACTCGTAATGGCGTCAAAGATAGGCCAATGAGGCAGAGCGCCCCGCTACTGGACCTGGCCCATACGCTGGAGAGAGTGAAGGAGACCAGCGGGAAAAACGAGAAAGTCAGGATACTCGCCGAGTACCTGAAAGGTCTGAGCCCTGGAGACGCCATGGTAGCCGCTAGAATCGCCTCTGGAAGGGCCTCCGAACGTGGGAGCAAAGACGAGGCGCAGGTCGGCTACTCCACACTTCTCGATGTCCTGCGCGGCGTGACGGGTGCGACGGAGGAAGCGGTGTCGAAGACTTACCTTCGCCACGGCGACCTTGGGGAGGTGGCGGAGGATCTCCTCGAAAAGAAGAGGGAACAGGCACTGTTCAGCGAACCCCTCACACTCACAGAGTTGGAAGAGGCATTCTCCAGGCTCAGGTCACTGAAGGGAAAGGGATCTTCCACGGCTAGGCGTGGGATCGTGAAGTCCCTTGTGCTAAGGGCAACACCCCTCGAGGGCAAGTACCTGGTCAAGGTTTTGACTGGGGAGATGAGGACAGGGCTGGTTTCGGGGCTGCTCGAGGAGGCGATCGCGTCTGCCTACGGCCTGTCAAAGGCAGACTCCGCGAGGGCCCACATGGTTTTGGGGGACGTTGGAGCACTCGCGAAGGAGGCTGCTGAAGGGGGCATCGCAAAGGTAAGGATTCAGCCCTTCAGGCCGGTCAATTTCATGCTCGCCGAGCCGATGGCGACTGCACGGGAAATAGCAGGCCACTATCAGAAGCTGGTATATGCCGAGTGCAAATATGACGGTGTCAGAGCGCAGGTTCACAAGGCCGGGGGAACCGCCCGCGTTTACTCCAGGCGGCTTGAGGAGATTACCCCAAGTTTCCCGGAGGTTGTAAGATCTGTAGACAATGTGAAAGGGGAGTTCATACTCGACGGGGAAATCGTCCCCTTCAAAGAGGGGCACCCTCTCCCTTTCCAGCTTCTGCAGAGGAGACTACGGAGGATGGAGAACTTCGAAGAGGCAGCTAGTAACGCCCCGGTGACCTATTTCTCCTTCGACCTGCTTCTGCTTGACGGGAAGGAGACCATCGGACTCCCCCTGTCTCGCAGGCGCAAGCTTCTGGCAAGGTTGACGAAGGGAACAGGTGTGAATCTTGCAGAGTCCGTAGACGTGAGAAACGAGGAAGAGATTGAATCCGCCTTCAGGCGGAGCCGCGACCTGGGCTACGAGGGGCTTGTTGTGAAGGACCCTGACAGCCAGTACGCCATGGGGAAAAGGGGTTCTGGGTGGGCCAAGCTCAAGGAGGAACTGGATACCCTCGATGTAGTGATCGTAGCCGCAGAGTATGGCCATGGCAAGAGGGCGGGTGTAATATCAGATTATACATTCGCTGTCAAGGACGGGGACATGCTCAGGACAATCGGGAAGGCGTACAGCGGCCTTACGGATGTTGAGATCGATGAGATGACGCGCAGGCTCAAGGAAATTACAATCAAAGACTACGGGTACAGAAGGGACGTCAAGCCCGAGGTTGTCGTCGAAGTGGCGTTCGACAGCGTGCAGCGGAGCGACAGGCATGACGGGGGCTTTGCACTTAGGTTCCCCAGGATAAAGAGGATCAGGGCAGACAAGTCATTGGAGGACATCGACACGTTGGAGAAGGTGGAACGCATATTCAACGGGCAGAAGCTTAAGGTCGAGGAAGGGTAGGAGACAGAGCGGCCTCCGGTGCTTATATGCGCAGGTCCGGTACGGTTCTTGGTTGTACGGCCAAATCCTGATCGCTGTATCCTTCGCTGTCGCCGCCTATCAGGACCTGAGGGAACGTGCGGTCAACGACCTCGTATGGATCCCTGCGGTCGCAGGGACGGCCTTCGTGTTCTACTCCCTCGCCACAACGGGGCAATATGCCGACCTCGAGTTCGATGTCATCAGGGTTCTCATCATAGGAGGGATGGCCTTCGTCATGGTTTATCTCGGGATGCTCGGAGAAGCGGACCTGATTGCCTTGGTTTTTTTTGCGGCCGATCCGTACGTTTTCGGCATTTTCTTCGCCCTCATAGGGGCGGTGGTAGTGCTCGTTCCCCACCTGGCGTACGTGTTCCTCACAGGGGAGGGGAGAGGGAGTCACACAATCAAAGTCTCGCAGTTTCTGAGAGAGCAAAAGTGGATCCCCAAAGCCACGATAGTGGACGGGGTCAGGCACGACGTAGACAGGGACGTCAACAAGGCAAGGGAAGAGGTCGAAGGCCTGCAAAGGGAGGGGATGCAGGTGGAGGTGGTCTACGGCGTCCCCGATGTGCTGTACTTCGGGATCGGGTACATCCTCTACCTCGCATATCTCATCCTTTTCAATTACGCTCTGTTTAGCTCACTGCCCTAGTCTCTCTGGCTGGCGCTAGGTTAAAACCCTCAAGTCGGAAAGTGTCGCGCGCAAATGACATTCATAGTTCTCGAGGGGTTTTCGGGCACAGGGAAGACATCCCTCGCGAAGGTGCTGGAGAGGCGGGGGTGGCTCCGGCTGCAGGAATCGGCACACGCGGTCCCCAGGGACGTCCCCGTCGCCGAACGGGCGGACTCTGCCGCTGACTTCAGCCTTCTCGGAGCGACAATGATGTACACCTCTGTAATCACCAAGCTAAGGGGAACGAGGAACATCGTCTCCGAAGGATACCTACTGGGCGACCTGGCATATGCGAAGATCAGGTATGAGCTGAAGAAGAGCGACGCTTACCCGTCGATGGTCGCCATGGTCCGGCGGATTCTTCAGGAGCCCGCCATGAGACCCGACCTCTATATCCTGCTGAAGGCAGGTCTGGAAACAATCGACAGCAGGCAGAGGAAAAAGGACGACAGAGATAGGAATCCAAGCGAGTTCTTCAGGACGAGGTACTACACGGCCCTCAAGGAGATCCACGACGAGATGAAGGAGGAGAACGTTGAGGTGGTTGAGACCGACTCTGATGTCGAAGCGACCCTCCAGACGGTTCTTGGCCTGCTCGCCAGACGCAGAGTGATAGCGGAGTGAAGCCCGAAGAGTGGGAGAAGCTCCTACTCGGCGTCACGGAGAGGGTTAGGGGCAAAATCTCCCCGCTTTCCCGGAGAGGGGAGAGAGGTAAGTCTGTGGGCGTAGGGGCGTCGGGGGACAGGACACTTCTGGCGGACAAGGTGGCCGAGGACGAACTGATGAAATGTCTCCTCGGCGTATCGGGGACGAGGGTCCTCAGTGAAGAAGCAGGTTACGCGGGCGACCCGGATGGTGACACCCTGGCCGTCGTTGACCCTCTCGACGGATCATCGAACTTCGCGAGGGGAATACCGTTCTACTGCACCTCCGTGGCTGTGGTCGAGGGCAACGCCCTCAAAGACATCAAAGTCGGGGTGGTCAGGGATTTGGTGACGGGAGATGTCTATCATGCGGTGAAAGGAAAAGGGACGAAGAGGAACGGCGTCCCAGTACAAGCGAGCCGGGTCGAAGACCTCTCCCGTGCGGTGGTCAGCATAGACATCAGCAGAGGGGGCGCGGATCTCATCGCGAGGGTGGCCCCCTTGATCACCGTCGCCAGCCGTCAGGTCCACTTCGGAGCGAACGCGCTCGAGCTCAGCCGCGTGTCAGACGGAACCATAGACGCGTTCATTGACATCCGGGGCAAGATCAGGATAACCGACCTTGCGGCAGCGTACCTTGTAGCCGTCGAGGCGGGAGCAGAGATAAGCGACGACCATGGGAACGAACTCAGAGTTGTTTTTGACCTGGAGCACAGGCTCAGATTCGTCGCCTCAGCGAACATGCGCCTTCATAAAGAAATATTGCGGCTGTGCGGCCCGGCGGCCCCCAGAGAGGCATCGAAAAGATGAAGGTGTCAATAATCTTGGGGACCAGGCCGCAGATCATCAAGAGCGCACCTGTGTACGCAGCATTTCGAAAGCGCGGCGTAGAGTGCGAGATCCTGAACACGGGACAACACTACGACTACGAGATGAACAGGCAATTCTTCTCTGAGCTCGAGCTCCCCGATCCTGCAGCGGACCTCAACGTCGGGCCGGGAGCGCCCAGCCAACAGGTGGCAGCTATAATCGCTGGGCTGGGAGGACTTTTCGAAAAGACCATCCCCGAAATTGCTCTCGTGCCCGGGGACACCAACTCCGCACTCGCAGCAGGAATCGCCTGCGTCAAATCAGGGGTACCTGTTGCCCATCTGGAGTCCGGGTGCAGGTCAGGAGACTACCGAATGGCCGAGGAGATCAACCGTCGACTGCTCGACCACATGTCACGTGTCTTGCTCTGTCCCACTTCGAGGTGCGTATCTAATGTAAAGCGGGAGCATGTGCTCGCAGAATCCGTCGTAAACGTGGGGGACACGATGTACGATTCGCTGCTGGTGCTGGCCCCCAGGGCAACAGCACCTGATTCCGTTTCGAAGCTCGGGTTAGAGCGCGGAGGATACGTCTTCATGACTCTCCACAGGGCTGAAACGGTGGACGACCCTGTCGCTCTGAGGAGGGTCATGGGCGCAGTGGGTACCCTTCCTCTGCCCGTCGCGTTCAGTGTCCACCCACGAACGAGGGCGCGGTTGAAGGAGTTCGGGGTCAGCCCGCATCCGAACGTGAAGCTTCTGGAGCCACTCCCATACATAGAGACCCTGGGGATGGTGTCCGAATCCAAGTTGGTCATCACGGACTCGGGGGGCCTCCAAAAGGAGGCGTTCTGGCTGGGCAAGCCGACGCTCATAGCAAGAGACACGACGGAGTGGGGAGAGATAGTCAGCACCGGAGCTGCCATCCTTGTTGGAACCGATCCAAAGAGAATCGAGCTGGGGTATGAGTGGTCGCGGAACGTGGGCGCCGCGAAGTTCCGGTCGGCCGGCCGGCTATTCGGGAAAGGGAACGCCTCCGCGAACGTCGCGGATGCAGTCGAGGGATACCTCAAGAAACCCGGACGAGACTGAAAATGGAACAGCCCAAGGGCGCGGGAATACGAAAGGTGGTCATGTTACTCACGAACCCTGCCACCTTCGACCAAAGGCCCCTGAAGGAAGCCCACGCCCTCTGCAGGGCTGGCAAGCAGGTGACGATCCTCGCCTGGGACAGAGAGCTCGAGACTCGTTCGGACTCGGTCTTCCAAGACGGCCTCGTCATAAAGAGGATGCGGGTAAGGGCGGGGCACGGCACACCCTTCCTCACGGTCCCCAGGCTGCTCCTGTTCTACGCCTGGTGCGTCGCCCATCTCGCGGGAATGGCAGCCGACGCCATCCACTGCCATGACGTCGACACCCTCCCGGCCGGCCATGCCGCAAGAGCAGTCAAGCTGTGGAGGCCGAGGCTTGTCTATGATATGCACGACCTGCCTGAGGCTTTCCTTCGGTTCTTCCCCCTCACAACTGTTACGCAGAAGGTCTTCTTGTCCACAGCGAGGAGCACGGCCGCGCTGATAGTAGTCGTCAACGACCGTTTCGTAGGGTACCTGGGGAGGCTCGGATTCCCCGCATCGAAGTTGGTCGTCGTCATGAACTCCCCTCCGACCGGGAGCGGGCGAAGAGACAAGAGGCGCGGGAAAGAATTCAACGTCCTTTACTACGGCTGGCTCGGGGAAGAAAGGGGGGTGAAGCTCCTCATCGAGGCAACGAAGGAGCTCGAAGGGGTCACACTCACATTGGCGGGGAGGGGAGAACTGGAACCCTATGTGAGGGAGGCAGCCTCAAGGGACCCGTCCATCAGGTTCCTGGGTTGGCTGAAGATAGAGAATCTCGAGCCCGTCATCGCCGAGTCGGACCTCATCCCCTCGCTTTATGAGCCGAAGACGACCAACGCCCAGATGGCGACTCCCGGGAAACTGCTCACGGCCATGTCGCTCTCCATTCCGTCACTGGTCCCGGCAGGCAGTTATCAGGCGGAAATAGTGGAGCGCTTTCACTGCGGCGTCGTTGTCGACTGGAGGGATGCAGCTGATGTCAGGCAGGCGATTCGACGACTCGCCAACGACAGCGAGCTTTACTCTTCACTGTCCTCCTCGTCATACGAGGCCTTCCGGTCGTCCTTCAGCTGGGAGGTAATGGCGTCCAGATTGCAAAGGGCCTACGACAGTCTACTTGCGCCAGGTAACTGAACCCGGGGCCGCTGGATTGACTGTTCAATCAAGTGGTTTGCCACCACAATATGCTCCGAAAAAATCGTTCCGACCGAGAACTCAGACATGAGCGAACCGCGAGCCTTAATTCAAGACCAGAGGAGCTGGTCGAGGTGAATAAGCTGAGAGCTAGTCCTCGCCAAGTCCTCGTCGATGGAGGTGCCAGATACATAGGGGGCCACGCCGTCGAAAGGCCGCCGCAAGACGGCCGGGAGGACGCTCCCCTCGATAACTTCACGAGGGGGACGCGTAACAACTTTGCAAACATGCAGCAGGGGTGGAAAATCCGCGTAAAGAAAGGGGACGTAAGGGAGCCTGCCGCGACCAGAAATGCACTGCAGGGTGTGAGCACATTCATCCACCCTGCTGTGGGAGAGCTGAACTCCTGTTCCAGGGTAGCCCTCCAAGAAGGTCTTGCTCCCTATCTCCGACGGTACGCTCGCAGGAGGAAAGCCGTTGAGTGATCGACTGCGTCTGCTTTTCATCCATGATTCGGCCTCAGTCTGCGAAACCCTCGCACACCAGGCCAGGCTAGTCGGGGACGAAGTCACTATGATACTCCCTAGGAGAGGGCTGACCACATACCATGAGCTGAGCAGCTACGCGACGATTGTCCGGGGCGGGAGGATGGAGACGTCAGCGGAATACCTTGACGCCCTCTTCCTCAGGAGGTACGATGTAGCGATTGTGAGCAGTAGGCTGGGATGGGTGCTGGGGGCGCTCGCAAAAAATGCGACCAGGAGGAGATTGGTCGCAATCCTGCACGGCTCCGACATTCGCAGGCTCGGGTCAATCCCCAAGACCAGGAAGTTGCTCTATAGGCGGGGCCTCGAAGGCTGCGACTTCATATTCTACGCAAGCCCAGACACCGCACCCCTGGTCGAGAACCTTGGAATCCCCTTCGCTCAGCTCCCATACCCAGTGGACACCGAGCTTTTCGCCCCTCGGGGGGACGCAGAGAGCCTACCAGGTGACCCCGCCGTCTTCGTCCCTACGCGCATGGACGCTGACAAAGGAACGGGGACGATAGCCGATCTCGTCCGCCACGTGATGGCCACTTACAAAGACTCCATCTTGCACGTAGTAGATTGGCCGGCCACCGGGAGAGCCCTGCGCGCGATCCAAGAAACAGCGCCGCCCGGCAGGATCAGGATCCTGGGCTTCGTTGATAGGACATCCCTCCCAAGGTACTACCGAGGTTCGTCGGTCCTCATCGGACAGATGAAACTTGGCTTTGGGAGCATGACAGAACTTGAGGCGATTAGCTGCGGGCTCCCTGCAGTCTTTTATGATCGGTATTACGGCTACGGCACCAATGAAAACAACTCCGCCGCCATCTCCCATTTCTTGGATTCGATGATCACCGACGAGGCGGCCAGGCTGAGGAAGATCGAACAGGGATTCGACCTGATCAGGAGGGTCCATGACTCTAGGGTCGTTTACGCGGAATTCAGAAAGAAGCTGGTGCAGGTCGCCGGCTAGACTCATCTTGTGCAGGTTCAGGGCGCCTCGAGAGCAGAGAGGATGCGAGATTCCTGAACCTCGAATCGACCTCGAAGAGGACGCCAAAATAGAAGAGGCTCCCGACGACTGCAATGCCAGCCACCCGGAGCCCATTCTCGAACCTCCCGGCTCCCGCCCCGGGGAATATTGTCGCAAGCAGAAAGACCAGGACTGACATTGCCGCAGCCACCGCAAGATAGTTCAGGGCCCTCCGTGGAAAGGACAACTTCGCTACCTTTCTAACGCGTCTTAGTTTAATGGCAGCGCCCGCCGTCCAGATGGTAAGTTGAAAGCCGGCCCACACCAGCACCACAGTGGAGATGCCGAGCCCGCCTAGGACTCCCGCACTCGCGACCGTAATGACGCTGACGACGTAGACTATGGCCACTGTTACGTTGACCTTTGAAACGAACGAGAAACCGCTTTTCATGTAGGTGCCGAAGGATCTTGTTTCCTCAAGGTCCGCCCTCTCCTTGGCCAGAATGATTGAATCGAAGAAACCCGATATGGCAGACACCAACGCGGCCACACCTATAACAGCGAGGGCGGGGGACACGTTCCTCCCTGCCGAAACGTAGGCTGTCGAGAGGACTGAAAGGAGCTGAGGCGCGAGGGCGATGACACCGGCCGCCATCGGGATGCCGAAGAGGAGTATGAGGTCGAGGGTCGTGTCGGGTGCTTCGTCCGACCCTCCCCTCAACAGCACGGGGTACAGAGCATAGGTCAGGTACCCCGCGTACCCCACCAGGGATCCAATCTGAAACGATGCCTGGTAGTAGCCTGCCAGAATGTATCCTGCGACAGCGGAGGCAGCCACGGTGTCGGCAGAGGAAATCTGTGTGGCCAGTGTATAAACCACAGGCACCCAGGACTCTCGGATCCACCTCTTTCCCGTCTCCAGGTCTACGGGAATGGCCATCGCCTGCTGCACGAAAAATGTTGTCGCAATTCCCTGGACAGAGTAGGACGCCAGCATCGCGAGTATGACTCCGTTCAGTTCCAACCTAAAGACGAAGAGCGCGGCGTAGGCGACGACGAGCTTCGCGGATTCGGACAGCAGCAGCGAGTATCCCATCGCCGCGGGCCTGTAGCCCGTGGCCACAGAATTGGCTGCCTGACTCCAATAGGCAAGTGGGACCAGAAGGAGAGCGAGCAAGAAGGGAGCCAGGCTCGACCCGAGGAACGATGACCAGTAGAGGGAAATAAGAAAGTAAATGCCGGCCCCCGCCACGCTAAGGAGGAGATTCAACAGGATGACCGTTCTTCCGACCATTTTCCCCCTTGCGACGTCTCTCGTTGCCCAGAATCCTAGCCACCCGGCCGGATAGGAGGCGAAAGTCACGAACGTCAGAATGACCTCCCACTGGCCGAACCTCGCGGGGGTGAGCCACCCAGTTATCATGATGAGGAAGAGGAGCCCCGTGAAGATGCTGACCACCCGGCTACCGAATACGATTAGGCCCGTCTTCCTCAGGGGGATGCGGCTCAAGTTTCTGCTTGCGAACTCAAGAACCCCCTGACCGGGGATAATAACAAGTGCGCCCCTTTCCTCGTGCGGAACTACGGGTGTCCCCCATGCCGCCTTTGAGAAGCTGTACTCCACACATCCTCTTCCGGCGAAGACCTGGCCAGGGATTACCTACTGCTTTAGCGCCCGCTCGTAAATCTGGAGATATGCCTCTGCCGCCCTCTTCCAAGTGAAACGGCTGGCAACCATGGTCGCAGCCTTCCCCAGTCTCTTTCTTTCGTCCTGGTCCGCAGACAATGACGCCACTATTCCTGCAAGCTGAGCATCGTCCCCCGCCGCGAACTTGATCCCACCTTCCCCCACGTACTCGCTCGGCCCCCCGACGTTGGCCACAACCGCAGGCAACCCCGAGGCCATGGCCTCCAAGACCACGAGGCCGAAGCCCTCGAAGGGGCTCGTATGAACAAACAGGTCCGCCATGCCGTATAGTTCTGGGACGGATTCATAGGGGATATCGTAGACCAGTCTCACCGTATCCTCCAGTTCGTGGCGCTTGACGAACGAGTTGATGTCGAGGTCAGTCGGCCTGCTGTGCCAGAGCTTCATGACGAAGAAGACTTCGGGGTTCGACTCCCGGAGTCGGATAGCTGTCCGGAGGAGGGTCGCTGGATCTTTGTACGCCGTCCCACGCCCGACCCAGACTGCGACAGTCCTGTGTTCCGGAATCCCCAGGCGAAGCCTAGCGCCTCCCCGGTTCTGGGGGGCGCTGAACCAGCCACGCTCCACGCCATGGTAGACCACCGTGGGGGAGACCCCGACCTGGGACCTGATCGATGAGGAAGCGAACCTGCTTATGGTGGCTAGGGGGATCCCCGCGATGTGCTCGGCCTTCAGGCTCCTCAATCTCAGGGCCCAGAATGCTCTCTCCTTCCCTCCCATGGCCGAATGGACGCCTCCCCCATGGTGAGTGATGACGATCTTCTTCCCGGAGAGCGTCAGGAGCGAGATTGCGTCCAGGTGGAATGCGTTGTTCAGGTGAACTATATCGTAGTCCCGTGCCAATCGCAAGAGCCTGGCAAGATCTTGGTTGGTGCGAACGACTCCGAAGAGCGGCGGGCGGAGCCCGACCCGCCGAACCTCGCACCCCAAGCCTACTAGGCCTGCGGTGAGGCCCTCGTTGTAATGCTCTACCGCATGGTCCTCAAAGAGCACTCTGATCCCCAATGGTCACTCACCGAAGGCTCTGACGGGATCTAGGGAATGTTGGTAGCCGTTCCGCCTCTCCCCGACTCCCTTCAAGGAGTTTCTCTCGCGGCCTCCAGCGACAGCACGCCGTTGACCATCCCCGATCCCGGGAGACCAGTCCTTGGGGTTACTCTGCGAACCGCCAAGATGAATAGCCAGACCATGCGCCACTTCCTGTTCATTTTCCAGGGCCTCATTCCTATGGCCGTCATGTCCCAGATCCTTCTTGAACTCTCCAGGACCCTAAAGGGCCCCCTGAAGGATTTTGACCTGCTCTTGGCCCTTACGCTCCAATCCGTCTCCACCACCCTGATGCCCGCGCTTCTGAGCTGCCAAAGGAACCTAAGGTCCTCCGCGGTGTGGGTGTCGGGCCAGCCTCCTGCCTTACTAACAGCCTCCCGGGGGATGACGAGAAAGTCCCTGCCCTTGACGGTCATCCCTTCCATCTCTGCGTGATACCTTCGCAGGATCTCTCTGAGGTTCTGCCGGAAGACGTCATCTGTGTCAAAGTAAGCAAGAATGTAGTCCCCCTTGGAGTTAAGGAAGGCCAGCTGACGGCCCATTCCAACGGAGCATCTTCGGACGATGAGCCTTAGATTCCCCCTGGCTTCGTACCTTCTCAGAATCTCAGTCGACCCGTCTGTGCTCTCGGAATCTACCACCACGACCTCGGTGTCGTCAGCGTCTATCTGACTGAACAAGCTGGTAAGGGACGCCTCAAGGGTCCTCGCATCGTTCAGGGTCGTGATGCAGATGCTGTGCTTCAATTCCCCGCTGCGCGCGAGCACCCCCCGTATGGCACTTTAGTCTCTTCCCTCCCCCAGGAGGAGGAAGAAACATTCAGCAGAAACGCCCCATTTTCCCAACAAATGGCCCTTCGCCGTTCCACCATGCGGCCGTGCATGCTCGCAGCTTGGCCCCAGGCGTTGTTGGACAGCCTATTCCTTTTTCGTTTCTGGAGCCGTTCCAGTCCCGGCCGCGGGCTTCTCGGGGGCCATCTCTGGGATGTCCGTTATGGGCTCTGGAGGGGGCGTAGTCGCCATGGTGTATCCGATCCAAGCGAGGATCGCCAGCAGGACGAGGACCGCGAGAAAAGCCGTTATCTCGAGGACCAGCAGCGGCCACCAGTAGATCAGAAGGCCATAGACGATTATTCCGATGACGCTCCCGACCAGAATGCCTCCGCCGATAGCTCTGTCGTTTGCCATGAAACGGATTGGCGGCCGGGGACGCAGATATAACGGTTTTGCGTTGACGATGGATTAAGACAGAAGCCTTTCCGCGACGGCAGGCGTCCCTCTCGTGTTGATGTACACCCCGGGGAATCCCTGGTCCCGAAGCGCGATGACCACTTCTCTCTCCGCTTCGAAGAGGGCCCTCTCTCCCCTTTCCGCAGCTCTGAGGAGACTCTTGGGGAGCCGCCACCCGAAGTATGCTTCGCACTCCCTGACGTCCTTCATGTCCTTGAAGGGAAAGACGTTCAGGAGGACCCTGCCCTTCAGGCTAGCCTCCTGGATGAGCTTCGTGTGTCTGGCCAGCTCCCCGGAGCCCGTCGTCGGGGGCTGCGCCAGAAGGTAGTCCGCGCCCGCCCTTATCCTCCCCCGCGCCAGTGCCGCCCCTCGAGGTTCCTCGAGTCCATCGACGTCTACGGGGGCAAGGAACCTCGTCGTCCCTCTGGCCCTTCCACGAATAAGGGCGGCTTCCCGGATTGTTTCTGCCAGAGTCCCGAAGTCCCGTACATTCGTCGCGCCGGAGCCTGTTGGGTAGGAGTCCCCCCACGCGAGCATAAGATAATCAAGCTCTAGAGACACTCCCGTCAGGACAGCCGAGAGGAACTGGGGGCGGTTGCAATCGCGAGAGACCAGGACTGGGGCGACCTTCACCCTGAGTCTCTCCCGCAACAGTGCAGCGGCCTCAAGAGTCGAGAACTTTAGCAGCTTCGTGTTCTTGACGTCAGCGACCAGAAGAACGTCGGCATATGCCCGCATGCTTCTGGCATCATCGAAGAAGCGCTCGAGGCGGTGTTCGAAGTCGATGCGATCTTCCTTTCTTCTGGAATACGGGAAGAGCGGGGGGAAGACCTCTACCACGCGGAGGAAACCCATCCTCGCCGACACATATCGCCGGCTAGAAAACGGTTATCGAATGCGCCCCGCTCGGATGAGGCTCTACGCCCTTTGCCGGATTATGTACCACGACCCAAGTGACTTCGCGCACAGGGCTCCCTCGGCATCCCTTACCTCCCCCTCGACCACGACGACGCTGTTCCCGGCCTTCACCACCCTCCCGATGGCCCTGAACGGACCCTTCCTTAGGGGCCGGAGGAAGTTGACCTTGAGCTCCGTCGTGAGCTGGTCCACCCCAGGGTTGACGCTCATCGCTGCTATGCCACAGGCGTTGTCGAGGGAGTACATCACGATCCCGCCGTGGACCAACCCGCCCCTCCTCGTCACTGCCTTGCTGTAAGGAAAGCTCAGCTCTGCCCTTCCCGTGCGCACCTTCACAACCTTGAACCCGACGATCTTGAAAAGATCACTGTCAGCGGTCATTGCCCTCTCCAACTCCGCTTCGATATCCACCCCCTGTTTCCTCCCCAAAGCGAAAAGTTTCCTGAAACTTCCGACCTCGCTGAGGAGTTCGTCGAAGCTCATGAGGGCATGGCGATCATGGTGGCTGTTTAACCGTTACAGAGGCCCCGTCTGGACGAGGCGTTGGCCCCGGCCCTGATACAAGGAGAGCCATTAGTTCAGGGCACTTAGTTTCAGAGACCTCCACAGACGATAGCGATCAAAATCAAAGCGGGTTCAAATGCGAGACTTGGCTCCCGTGAGATTCTCGGTGCCATCTCAAACTACGCCCAGAGACGACAGTAGGACAGGGAAAGTCACAAACCCCCAGAGATTCCACGATTCTGCAGACGCAAACGGCCCGTTAGTGAGGCAGGACATGGGGACTCAGAGAAATGAATGCTTCCCTCAATTACCACTTCGAAACCCTCACGGACGGCGGAATAGACCTCGAGTCGAGAAATTACTGAACTACGACCCCAAGGTCATAGACGGAATCCAGTCAGGAGAGGCGGAGTCGCTGCGGTTCGTTTCGGACTTCTGGGCCTTCACGCCTAGCGAACGGGACAAGGAGCAGTTCAGGCGGTTCTGCACTTTTGTCAGGAATGATGTTATCTAAGTCCCTTGGCGAGGTTGCTGCATGCATCGGCATACACCGAACGACAGTCTTAGAGTGGCGCACGGGCACTAGCTTACCATTCCTGGCTCGCCTTTATCGAAGGTACGTGACATCCCGCAAACTGCT
>Ga0187781_10000735_pt1 | contig 23803 bp, 20 predicted proteins | sample 0715_SJ02_MP02_2_FD_132447 | JGI IMG/M metagenome (GOLD analysis project Ga0187781, IMG submission 132447) | Tropical peat soil microbial communities from peatlands in Department of Meta, Colombia - 0715_SJ02_MP02_20_MG | ecosystem: Environmental > Terrestrial > Soil > Wetlands > Peat | place... | reverse complement strand
TGCCGGCGGTCGTCTTGCCGCTCACTTGAATCGGCACACTCAGCAGGACGCGCATGCTGCGGCGGCGTCCCGGATCGGGGATCCAGTCCTTTTTGGGCGGGCTGGCTGGGTTCATCGCCCTACCTTAACGTTACAACCGGCTCACCGCAATAGGACTGGAGTACGGGGGCATTCTTGGGTAAACATCCTGCAGGCAAGATTCGAGCGCGCTGCGCCGCTCAGCAGCTCACGATTTTCTCCCGATTCAGCTTTACCCGCCGCGTGGCATTGCGTGTATCCACCACCAGCTTGGCATTCCGCACGATCGCGTCGTAATCGTAAGACGAATGATCCGTGGCAATCAGCACGCAATCGTAGCGGTCGAGCTGCTCGGGCGTCAGCGGCACGGACTTCATGTTGGAAAAATCGTAGTGGCGCATTCTATGCAGCGCGGGGAAATAGGGATCGTTGTAGTCCATCACCGCTCCTCGCGCCGTCAGCAGCTCGAGCAGCTTCAGCGACGGAGATTCCCGCAAATCATCCACGTCTTTCTTATAAGCCACGCCGAGCAGCAAAATTTTGGAGCCGTTCAGGCTCTTTTTCCGTCCGTTCAGCGCCCCCGCGACGGCGTCCACCACGTGGTAGGGCATCGCCGTGTTCACTTCGCCGGCGAGCTCGATAAAGCGGGCTGCGAAATCGTATTCGCGCGCCTTCCAGGAAAGGTAAAAGGGATCGACCGGAATGCAGTGCCCGCCCAGCCCCGGGCCCGGGTAGAAGGGCATGAATCCGAAAGGCTTTGTGGCGGCGCTATCGATGATCTCCCAGATGTCGAGGCCCATGCGAAGGCACAATTGCTTGAGTTCGTTCACCAGCGCGATATTGACGCAGCGGAAGATGTTTTCGAGCAGCTTCACCATTTCCGCCGCGCGCGTCGAGCTCACCGGAATGACGCGCCCCACGATTTGCGCGTACAGCGCCGCCGCCGCCCGCCCGCTCGGGGGATTCACGCCGCCCACCACTTTCGGAATCTGCGCGAGGCCGAACTGCTTGTTTCCCGGATCTTCGCGCTCCGGCGAAAACGCCAGGTAGAAATCGGTGCCGATGTTTTCCGCGCCCTCGCCGTGCGCAGCCGGGCAGCGCATCCCGCCTTTCTCGAGGATCGGCAGCACGAGCTCTTCGGTCGTTCCCGGGTACGTGGTGCTCTCGAGCACGATCAGTTGATGGCGCTGAAGGTTCGGCGCGATCGATCGAGCGGTGTTCTCCACGTAACTCAGGTCCGGCTCGCGCCGCTCGTCCAGCGGCGTCGGAACGCAGATGAGAACCGCGTCCATTTCGGCGAGCCGGCGGAAATCCGCGGTCGCGCTGAAGCGCTTGCCCTCGACGTGTTGGCGGATCTTTTCCGCGGGAATGTGCTGAATGTAGGATTCGCCGGCGCTCAATTTGTCGATCTTCGTTTTGTCCAGGTCGAATCCCGTGACGATCTGGCCCACGTCCGCAAACCGCAGCGCCAGCGGCAAGCCCACGTACCCGCACCCGATGATTCCAACTTTGATTCCTTTGCCCGAAAAAAATTCCGGCTTGCGCTCCGCGCTCATCCTGATTCCTCGCTCCTGAATGGTGGGATTTGTGCTCTGGCAGCGATCTCGGGACCAAATCCAGCCTCGCCCACTATAGCAAGAGATTCCAAGCGCCCGCAAAACATGCGCCGGTTCCGTGCCAGAATTGCACCGCGCTGGGAAAGGCAGCGAATCCGATTGCCCGCGCGTCTGGCTCATGCAAATATCCCGCGCGTGAAATTGAGGCTCCTGGAGAATTGCTGAACATGGATCTCTCCTTCATTCTTCGGATCATTTTTCTCGGCTGCGCCACCGGCGTCGTCATCGGGCTGATGGGCGTCGGCGGCGGATTCATCGTCGTGCCCGCGCTCGTTTATCTCGCCGGGATGAGCCAGCACGTGGCGCAGGGAACTTCACTGTTCATTTTGCTTCCTCCAATCGGCCTGGGCGCGCTCGCCGTTTACTGGAAAGCTGGCATGGTCGATTTGAAAGCAGGGGCAGTCTGCGCCGCCGGATTGCTCGTCGGTGGTCTCGTGGGGGGCATTTTTGCCGTCGGGATTCCACCGCACATCCTGCGGCCTGTGTTTGGTGCGTTTTTAATGCTGGCTGCAGCAGCGCTTTGGGCGCAACCCGAAAATGCCTCTCGCCGCGGAGAAAATCGTGCTTGAGGGGCGAGCGCAGCTTGCCGCAATTTTTTTTGCCGCGTGCGGAGTGGGAATTTGCAGCGGCCTCTTCGGCATCAGCGGAGGAGCGCTTCTTGTGCCGCTGCTTGTGGTCGCTTTCGGTTTCGAGCAGCACCACGCGCAAGGGACCAGCCTCGTCGCTCTGGTTGCTCCCACGAGCCTGCTCGCGATTTGGCCGTACTACTCAGCGCACCAGGTGGACATCAAAGTGGGACTGCTCATGATTCCGGGAATCGTGCTGGGAGCAATCATAGGCGGCAAATTCGCGCGCGCCCTCCCGGCGCGGCAGATGCGCCGCTCCTTTGCTGCCTTCATTTTTTTCTTGGGCGCGTTTCAGCTCATTTCCGTCTGGCGCGGCCGCTAGGCCCCGGCGCTAAGACGCTCCGCGCCCGCCAAACATCTCGTCCTCCACAATCTCGCACAAAACGTGGCCCAGCAGGATGTGCGCCTCCTGAATCCGCGCGGTCTGTTCCGACGGGATGCACAGGCAGTAGTCCGCCAGCGGCCGCATCTTGCCGCCCGTCGCGCCGGTGAATCCTGCGGTGGTGATGCGCATGGTCCGCGCGGTTCCGAACGCGCGCAGAATATTCGCGGAATTTCCGCTCGTGGATATGCCGATCGCGACGTCGCCCGCGGAACCGAGCGCCTCGAGTTGCCGCGCAAACACGAGGTCGTAGCCGAAGTCATTTCCAATCGCCGTCAGGCAGGAAGTGTTTGTCGTCAGAGCCACACCGGCCATGCCCGGCCGGTCGAGCAAATATTTTCCCGCCAGCTCCGCCGCCAGGTGCTGCGCATCCGCGGCGCTTCCGCCATTGCCGAAAAAAAATACGGTGCCGTTTCTCCGCAGCGTCTCGCCCATCACGGCAGCCACTTCCGCCACCTGCGCGAGCAGCGTGTCGCTGGCGAGCAACGCCCGGTGAACGGCAACGCTTTCTTCAATGCGCTCCGCCACCAGCCGCTCCACCCGAGTTGCCACCTTCATCGATTTGAACCTATCTCGTTGACCCGCTTTGTGGGTCGCGGTTTCAACCGCGACATCCGGACGTCCGAATACGACAGGCTTTAGCCTCTGAAGTTCCTTCGCGCGTCTCCGCGTGGCATTTGTCAGAAGTATTCATCTTGCCCGCGTCACGCGCGCGAGGCGGCCGCCATCCTTCGCGGCTCCGGCTCCGACCGCGCCCGCATCGAGCGGTACCATTCGACCGTCTCGTACAGCCCGTCCTGCAACGCTTTGCGCGCGCGGAATCCGAATTCTTTCGCCGCGCGCGAGGGATCGAACACGCGCCGTGGCGGGCCGTCCTGCTTGCTCGCATCCCAAAGAATTTGCCCGGTGTATCCGGCTAGGCGCGCAATGCGCCGCGCCAGCTCGTGGATTCCCACTTCGATTCCGCTCGCAAGATTCACGGCCTCGGCGCCGTCGTACCGCTCGAGGGCGAGCCGGATTCCTTCGGCGCAATCATCGGCGTGCAGAAAATCGCGCGTGGCGCATCCGGTTCCCGCGAGCGTCACTTCGCGCGCGCCGGTTTCCGCTGCTTCCACGAATTTCCGGATGAGCTGCGAAACCAGCGGCGCCGTCTCCGGATCGAAATTGTCGTTCAGCCCGTAGATATTCGAGGCGATCAAGTAAACGCACGGAAAGCCGAATTCTTCCCGGCATGCTTGCGCGTGCACCAGGGCCAGACGCTCCACGGTTCCCGCGACCGCTGCCGCGGGCTCCGGCACGCCATTGAAAACATCCTTCTCGCGCAAGGGTGCAGGCGCGCTGGCCGGATACACCGCGCTGCTGGCCACGCAGAGCATTTTCTCCACTCCTCTTCGGCACGCCGTATCCATCATGCGCGTGTTCCGCACGACGTGGCTCGCGAAGCATTCGGCCGCATGGCCGCGCCAGCCGGCTTCTTCCGGCGCCAGCGCCAGATGCACCACGATGTGCGGCCGCGTCTCATTGAAAAGCCGCGTGACGTCTTCCGCTCCGCTCCCGTTCGCGCTGGCTCCGCGCGGAACATAAATCTCGCGGTAGCCTTGCTCGAACAGCTCCCGCACCACCGCGCGCCCCAGCAGTCCGGCGCCGCCCGTCACCAGGATTCGCTTTTCTCGAAACGAAGGCCCTGCCGGTTCAATTTTTTCAACCGCGTTCATCCACAAAGCAATTCCTGACCAAAAATTAAAATTGCCTCACACAGCTCCCGTTTGCCCATGCACGAACTCGGCCAATCGGTGCTGCCACCGTTTCGCCTTCCCCTTCGCGTTGTTATCCTTCTCCCCCTGCGCTATCCTCGCCTCGTTCATGATCGACATCCACTGCCACCTCCTCTCCGGCCTGGACGACGGCCCCGACACCTTCGACGACTCGCTGGCCATGGCCGAAATGGCCATCGCGGATGGAATTACGCACGTGATCGCCACTCCGCACGCGGACTCCACGTTCCCCTTCGTTCCCGAATTGGTAAAAAAACGCCGCGATGACCTCCAGCTCCGCCTCGATGGCCGCCTTCAGCTCGCCACCGGCTGCGACTTCCACATGAGCTTTGAAAATCTTCAGGAAATCCAGCGCGATCCGGCCCGCTTTTCGCTCAACCAGAAAAACTATCTTCTGGTCGAATTCGCCGAGTTTGCCATCCCGCCCTCGCTCGACCAGGCGCTGCACGAGCTCCAGCTTGCCGGGCTCACTCCCATCATCACGCACCCCGAGCGCAATCCGCTGCTGCGCGCGCAGCCCGACCGGCTGTTTCGCTGGCTGCGCCAGGGCTGCTACGCGCAGCTCACCGCTCAATCTTTACTGGGAAAATTCGGCAAGGCCGCGCAGGAAGTCGCCGCGGAGTGGCTCGCCGCCGGCGCCGTCCATTTCCTGGCGAGCGATGCGCACAATCTCACTTCGCGCCCGCTTCGGCTGAAGGAAGCCTACGATCTCGTGGCAAAAAATCATGGAGCAGAGCTCGCCCGCGCGCTGCTGGTGGAAAATCCGCTGGCCGTGTTCGAGGGCCGCCCGCTGCCGCACGTTCCCGAGCTCGATGAGGACGCCGGCCTTGCGCCCGGCGCGCGCGTCCCACGCCGTCGCAAGCGGTTTTGGTTCTTTTGAATCTCAAATTTCAAATTTCAAATTTGAAATGGCTCTGCTGACGTCCCATGTATCCGGGTACTGCCTCCGAGACCTTTGGAGTGCGGGAGCTTGCTCCCGCTTTGTTTTCGAACCCAGCAGCGCGCCCGCTAATCAAACATCTCCAGGATTTCCTCATATCTCTTGAACGGCGGAATCAAGTACGCCCCCGCAATCCCGCACGCGCGCGCCGTACGCGCCCAATCGAGCATCCGCCGCGCCAGCACGAACCCGCGCTCGCGCGCGCGGTCACCCGCCTGCTCCATTTCTCTCAGCGTCGCATCCGGAATCACGATTCCCGGCACCTCGTTATTCAGCCGCAGCGCCTGCTTGTAACTCGTGAGCGGCCACAATCCCACCAGCACCGGCACGGGCGATTTTCCTCCGAGCCGCTTCAGAAACGCGTGCCAGTGCTCGGGATCGAAAATCGGCTGCGTCATGGCAAAGTGCGCGCCCGCTTCGATCTTCCTTTCGAACCGCTGCAGCTCCTCATCCAAATCCTCCGCCACGGGATTCACCGCCACGCCGATCGTAAAATTCGTCGCCCCGCCCAGGCTTTTGCCAGCCCAGTCGGCGCCCTGGTTCAGCCGCGCCACCACTTTCACCAGCCCGATCGAATCCACTTCGAACACGCCGCTCGTCTCCGGATGATCTCCGAGCGACGGCGGATCGCCCGTAATAATCAGTATATTCCGCACGCCGCTCACGGCCCAAGCGCCCAGCAGCATCGCTTGCAGCCCGATGATATTGGCGTCGCGCGTGGTCAGGTGCGGAATGGTTTCAAACCCGTGCGCTTCCAACGCTCCGGCCAGCACGAGCGCGTCCATGCCGACGCGCGCGAGCGTCCCGCTATTGATGTCGATCGCGTCCACCTGGCCGCCCGCCATCACCCGGCCCACTTGCTCGGTAATCCGCTCGGTCGAGACGCCTTTCGGCGGGTCGATTTCCACCGAAACGACAAATTTCCCCGCCTGAATTTTTCTCCACAGCTCGCTTTCGGGCGCGCGGGCTTTCACGCGCCTGCCGCGCTCGGCCCGCTCCGCTGTTTCCACTTCTTCGACTCGCGCACCGCCCGCCGCGCGCGCTTTCGCCGGCTTCCATTTCTTCACCGCTTCGGCGATTGCGCGGATGTGCTCGGGGGTGGTTCCGCAGCAGCCGCCCAGGAGCCGCGCGCCCAGATCGGCGGCTTCCTGCGCAAACAGCGCAAAGTATTCCGGCGAGGATCGCGGATACACGATGCGATCGCCCACGCGCTTGGGGAATCCCGCGTTCGGCATCGCCGAAAGCGGCAGTGACGCGCACCCAGCCAGCTCGCGCAGCATCGGCAGCAGGAGCTGCGGCCCCACGGTGCAATTGGTGCCCACCGCCTGAATGTTTTTGTCTTTGAGTTTTTCCCACGCGTCTTGCGGCCGCGTCCCGCCAAACGCCGTGCCTTCCTCCGAATAGGTCATCTCGGCAACCAGGGGCAGGCGCGAAAACGAGCGGATGGCGTCGATCGCCGCGAGCAATTCCTCGACGTCGCTGAACGTCTCGAGCAGGAAAAAATCCACGCCGCGTTCCTCGAGCGCTCCCGCTTGCTCGCGGAAAATCGCGATCATCTCCTCGGCCGGCAGCGCCCGAACGTGCCGCACCGCGCCGAGCGGCCCGATCGACCCGGCCACCAGCACTTCGTGTTTCGCCGCCTCGCGCGCCTCCCGCGCGATCTTGACCCCCCGATGGTTCAGCTCCGCGACGCGCTCGCCCATTCCGAGGGCCGCGAGCTTTTGGCGGTTCGCGCCGAACGTGTTCGTCTCGATCACCTGCGCGCCCGCCTCGATGTACCCCTGGTGGATGCGAAACACGTCTTCCGGCCGCGTCGCGTTCAGCTCATCGACGCACCGCTGCGCCCCGGTCACGTCGTAGAGCAGCGACCCCATGGCGCCGTCCGCCACCAGGATGCCGCGCTTCAATCGTTCGTTGAATTCCTCGATCTTCATTGCCCGCCGCCGTCAGCCGCGCTGCTTTCTCCCGTCATAAACTTACAACTATACCATCCGCCGCCGCCGCCCCCGACCTTGCCCTGGCGCTGACGTGAAAATGCCGCCATTTTCGCCCAATTTCACCCCTCTTTTTGTGTCGAATAGAAATGGTGCCGATCCTTTATTTTCATGGGGTTACGGCGATTTCTACTCGAATCGAGTGTCGATTAGAAATGGACGTTCGCTGAGGGGGTTGGGGTGCTCTTGCTGCCTGCTCACTCTCCACTGGTGCCTTTGCGCGCCAGGCCATTCGACAAGCCTCCGTGAATACCGTGGCAGGTTGCGCGCGGGAATGCAAACGATAATCCCTGTGGAGGTCTATTACCCGGGCAATGTGGCTTAGGCTCGCCCCGAAGGTTTTCAGATCTTGCCGCGCCCCTCACCCCCCCGCCCCTCGTCCCCTTTCCCAAGGTCGTAACCAACCCCAAGGAGGAGTAGAATCCGACGAACGCCAGCGGAGGCTCGGCTTGGGCGAGACGCGCAAGGAATGGATTGACGAGGTCGCCGGCATCCTCGAGACGCTCAATCAGGGCGTGGTGATCAACGACGACTGCAACAAAATCGTTTTCGCCAATCAGATTTTTCTGCGCATGCTCGGCCGGCCCCCCGAGCAAGTCCTCGGCCGGACCGTGACCGAGATGTATCCCGCGGAGGATGCTGCGGCGCTGAAAGAAAAGATCGACCAGCGGCACATCGACGGCCAGGGGCAGTATGAATTCTATCTGCCGCAGCCCGGCGGCGGGCGCATGCCCGTGCTGGTCACTTCGCGCCAGATCGAGGACCTCGATGGCGCGCTCTACGCAGTCATCACCGCCACGGACATTTCCGAGCAAAAACGCGCGGAAAACGCCTTGCGCGATGCCAACCTGATGCTCGAAAAGCGCCAGCGCGAAATCGAAGAAGATCTCCAGCTGGCCGCCAGCGTGCAGCTCAGCCTCGCGCCGAAAAGCATCCAGTGGGGGAAAACCAGCGTCGAGACGTATTACCAGGCGGCGCGCACCATCGGGGGCGATTTCGGCCTCGTCACGCCCACCGACGACGCTCTCCACATCCTGGTCTGCGACGTTTCCGGCCACGGGATCGGCTCGGAGCTCGTGGCCAATCGCATTTACACCGAGACAATGGCGCAAATCCGCCGCGGCGCCGATCTTCCGGATCTGTTCCGCCACCTGAATCGCTTCGTGATGTCGGGCCTGGGCAGCTCCGTTTTCTTTTTCACCGTCGGCGCCGCCCGGCTCGACCGGGATGCCCGCACGCTCGAACTCGCCGGCGCAGGCCATCCGCCCGCGATGGTGGTTCATCCGGGAGAAAAGCCGCAACTGGTGGAATCCCGCAGCGCGGTGCTCGGCCTGCTGCCGGACGCAGTCGACGTGGAAGCGTCCACCGAATTGCAACTCGAGCCCGGCGACCGGGTTGTTATCTATACGGACGGCTTCACGGAGTGCTTCACGCCCGCCCGCGACATGCTCGGCGTCGAGGGATTGAGCGAGATTGTCCGGGAGACTTCGAAGCTGCCTCTTGGGGAAATGCGCCGCGAAATCGTGGACCGCGTGGCGGCCTGGAGGAATGGCCCCGCCGACGATGATATGTCGCTCGTGCTGGTCGAAGCGCCGTAGCAAATAGGCTACGGGCCGTCGGGCGCGGCAACCGCAGGGGCGCGGATTGCGTCACAATAATGGAAGGGTGTTGGTGGCATTCATACTTTTTTAGAAGGAGTCTCGATCATGAAGCGAATTTTGCTCAGCCTGTTGTTGCTCCTGGCTGCGGGCGCGGCGGTTGCCTCCGCCGAGCCGAAGCCGGTAAAGATCGTGCTGTCTCCCGGCTCGACGGTGTTTCGCGCCGACTTGGTGAAGCATTTTGTGGACAAGTGCCCGAACGTCTCGATTACGCTCGAGCCGAAAGAATCGGACTACATGCTGGAGGCGTGGGGCTGGTCGGGGAATTACCGGTTCACGCTCTTCAAGCACGGCGGGGTGGCGGTTTACAGCACCAAGACGATGATCATGTCGAACGCCGTGAAAGACGTCTGCAAGTTCGTCAATCTGCCCAAATAGCGGCGCGCCGGAAAATTCGAAAAGGCAATCACCAGCGGGCGTCCAGCGCAGCTCGGCGAGAACGTGTGTGGCTCTCTTGACATCCTGCCACCGGTGGCTCAGACCGGATGTTGGCGCCTGTTATCTCATCATCGAAAACAAAGCGGAAGCAAGCTTCCGCACTCCAAATGTCTCGTGGGCAGCGCTCAGAAACATAGGATCTCAACAGAGCCAACGTGTACCTGGCCGCGCTCCTAGCGCCGCTGTTCCACCAGCCCGGCGATCGTGTCCATCAAATCGAATTTGGTGAGGATTTCGAGCTTGCCCTCGCCCATTTCGACGAACACCGCCGGGCTGTCGTGGCTGAGGATGTAGGTCACGCGCTCCACCGGCGCGCTCGACGGCACTTGCGGCAGCGGCGGGCCCATCACTTCGCGGATCACCAGCTTGTGCAGGTCCTTCCCTTGAAGCGCAAGGTTAAGGATCTGGTCCTCGAAGACCGTGCCGATCGAGTTTTCCTCTTCGAGCACGGGCAATTGCGAAATATCCTGTTGCTGCATGGCGTGCAGCGCGTGGAAAACGGTCTGATACGGCCGGGCCACGATCAGCTCGCGCGTCTTGCCGTTCTGGCGCTTTACCCGGATCACGTCCGCCGCCGTCAGCGCTACTTCCGCGTCCACGTAGCCGTGCTCGCGCATCCAGCCGTCGTTGTAAATCTTGCTGAGGTAGCGTGTCCCGGAATCCGGCAGGAACGCGACGATCACGTCGCCTTTCTTGGCGTGTTTCGCCGCGCGGAGCGCGCCGGAAACGCAGCCGCCGCCCGAGCCGCCGGTGAAAATTCCCTCCTGCTTCGCCAGCCGCCGCGCCCACACGAAACATTCCTCGTCGTTCACTTGCAGCACGTCGTCGACGATTTGGAGGTTCATGGTGGCGGGGAAAAAATCTTCGCCGATGCCTTCCACCACGTAGGTGAGCGCCTTGCCCACTTTTCCGGTCTTCACGAATTCGTAGTAGAGCGAGCCGTAGGGATCGACGCCGATAATTTTCACGTTAGGATTTTTCTCGCGCAGATATTTTCCGACGCCGCTGATGGTTCCGCCGGTGCCCATGCCGCAGACGAAGTGCGTGATTTTTCCTTCCGTGTCGTCCCAGATTTCGGGGCCGGTGGTGCGGTAGTGCGCCTCGGGGTTCATCGGGTTCGCGTACTGATTCGGATAAAAGGAATTGGGAATCTCGCGCGCCAGTTTTTGCGCCACCGAATAGTAGCTGCGCGGATCTTCCGGCTCGACCGCCGTGGGGCACACGATCACTTCGGCGCCGAAGGCTTTCAGCAAATCGATTTTCTCGCGCGACTGCTTGTCGTTGATGGTGAACACCACTTTGTAGCCGCGCACGCAGGCCGCCAGCGCGAGCCCCATTCCCGTGTTTCCCGAAGTGCCTTCAATGATCGTTCCTCCGGGCTTGAGCAATCCTTTGCGCTCGGCTTCGTCGATCATGAAGACGGCGATGCGGTCCTTCACCGATCCGCCGGGATTCATGTAATCGGCTTTGACGTAAATTTCGGCGGGCGAATCCTTGCCCAGGCGGTTCAGCTTGATCAGGGGCGTGTGGCCCATCGCTTCGAGGATGTTCTTGCACTTCATCGCCGCGGCCGTCTCCGGAAAATTTCGCGTCTCCGCTCAAGCTTAGATTCTTCGCGAATCGCTGTCCAGCGGCAGTTTCCATCGCATGCGGCGCGCGGAGGGAATCGCGCAAAGCGCGCCGTGTTATTCTTGGCGCGGGGTGGCTGTGTCCGCGAGAAATCCGGAATTGCTTTTTTACGATGGACATTGCGGTCTGTGCCATCGCTCGGTGAAATTCGTCTTGAAGCACGATCGCTCGGGAAAAGCGTTCCGGTTTGCGCCGCTGCAGGGCGAGACGTTTGCGGCGCGCGTGCCGGCGGAGCGGCGCGCCGGATTGCCCGACAGCATTGTGGTGGAGACGGCGGAAGGTGCGTTGCTGGTGCGCTCGGCGGCGTTCATCCACATTCTTCGGCGCCTCGGCGGCACGTGGAGGATTCTCGCGGCCATTTTGGCCGTCATCCCGCGGCCGCTGCGCGATGCGGCTTACGATTTCATCGCGCGAATTCGCTATTCTATTTTCGGGCGGCGCGACGACGTTTGCCCGATCGTTCCGGCGGAGCTACGCGCGCGCTTCGACCCATAAATGGAAAGAATTCCAGGAACCGAGGAGCGGGAAATGAAGCGGCAGAATATTTCTTCCGGCACGCCGTGGGAGCCGATTGTGGGATACTCGCGCGCCGTGCGCGTGGGGCCTTACGTGCACGTGTCGGGCACGACGGCGACCGACGCGCAGGGCAAGATCGTCGGCGCAGGCGACGCGTACGCGCAGGCCGTCCAGGTGCTGCGCAATATCGAATCGGCTCTCGGCAAAGCGGGAGCGCGGCTCGCGGATGTGGTGCGCACGCGGATTTTCGTGACCAACATCGCTGCCTGGGAGCAAATCGGGCGCGCGCATGGAGAAGTGTTTGGCGAGATTCGCCCGGCGTGCACTATGGTCGAAGTGAGCAAGCTCGTTTCGACGGAAATGCTTCTCGAAATCGAAGCGGACGCTTTCATCGGCGACGCTTAGGAGTTGGCACTTGCGGGCCGGATAGGATAGATTTGGCGGCGGGAAGTCTCGGCAGGGGGCTGGATTTGTAACACGGCGTTTACAATGGGGAGGCGCCCATTTCATTACAATTGGGGGATATGCCCAGGGAAAATCTGCAAGTAGTCGCCGAGCCGGGAGTCCGCGACGGCCAGCGCATCGTGCACTTGAAGGGCGCGCTGAGCATTCACACGGTGTTCGGATTTCAGGACGCCATGAAGAAGGAAAGCGTCCCGGAGCTGATCATCGATTTCAGCGAAGTTCCATACATCGACTCGGCGGGACTCGGCGCGGTGGTGGCTACGTACATCGGCGCGCAAAAAGCCATGCGCAAGCTCGCGTTCACGGGAATGAACACGCAGGTGAAAGCGCTCATCGAGATGACGCACGTGGACAAGCTCATCAAGAGCTACCGGACTATCCAGGAAGCCGAAGCCGCGTTTTCCGGAGACTGAGCGGAAGTTCATCGGTCGATCCAAACGTCCGAGCATCGGCGGGTATCGCGGCGATAAGGACGCAGTCTCCGATTTGCGGACCACACCACTTCAACCCAGAAGGACCTTTTCCATCTCATGGACCCGAATGCGGCCGTCCCTTCGTGTGGCTGTAAGATTTCCATCAGTTGAGCGCGCGTCTTAAGGTTGAGAACATCCGTACCACGGAGCTGACCGCTGGGTGAAGGCGGATGCGTTAGAATGGCTGTGCAATGGATCGAATCTACCGGGCGACGATGAAGCTGAGCGGCGGAACGCTGTTTGGCCGGCTGGCGTTCACGTTTCTGGTTCTGTGCGCCGTGGGATTCGGCACGGCAGCGGGCTTGCTTTTCGTGTATACGAGCGACTTGCCGGAAATCCATGCGCTCGAGGATTACCGGCCGAACGTTGTGACCGAGCTTTATGCCGACGACGGCCAATCCATCGGCACTTTCGCCATCCAGCGGCGCATTTTGCTGATGTACCGGCAAATCCCCAAAGTGCTGAAAGACGCCATCCTCACCACCGAGGACCAGCACTTCGAAGAGCACTGGGGCGTGGATTTTCCCCGCGTGCTCGAGGCGGCCTGGCACGATCTCACCCATCGCGGTTTGAAAGAAGGCGCCAGCACTCTCACCATGCAGCTTGCCGGAGGATTGTTCCTCAACCGCTCCGACCGCAGCTTCGGCCGCAAAATCCAGGAGACAATTCTGGCCATCCAGATCGAGCGGCACTACACGAAAGAACAAATCTTCACGATGTACTGCAATCAGATTTATCTCGGGTCGGGCAACTACGGCTTCGAGGCGGCGTCCGAATATTATTTCAGCAAGCCCGTAGGAGATCTGACGATTTCACAGGCGGCACTGCTGGCAGCCATCATCCGCGGGCCGACCTACTCGCCGGTCTCGCACCCCGACCGCGCGCTGGCCCGGCGGAATCTGGTGCTCTCGCTCATGCAGCGGGATCACAAAATCTCCGGCGCACAGGCGGCCGCAGCGACCAAAGAGCCTCTGGGCCTGCGTGTCGCCACCGCGCGCAACGACCTCGCCCCCTATTTCGTTGAGGATGTCCGGCAATATCTCGAGCACACCTACGGGACAGCGGCGGTCCATGAACAGGGTTTGCGCGTGTATACCACTCTGAACGTGGCGATGCAGAAGGCCGCGAATGCGGCCGTTCGCGACGGCCTGCACGCCTACGATCACCGTCACGGCTGGCGCGGGAATCTGCCCAATATCCTGGCGCAGAATCAGGGCCCGCTCGAAAGCTATCAGAACGACGATTGGCGCGGAAACATTCAGAAAGGCAGTTACGTCACGGGCCTCGTCACCGCGGTGCAGCCGACTTTCGCCTCGATCAAGATGGGCCAGATTCATGCCATGCTGACTCCCGCCGATTTTGCCTGGACAGGAAAGAGGTTGCCGCCGCAACTGTTGAAGGTGGGCGATCTCGTCGTCGTGCAAATCAAAGAGCTTTCGGGGACGACCGCCCACGTTCAGCTCGAGCAGGAGCCTGTCGCCCAGGCTGCTTTGCTTGCCATCGACAACGCGACCGGCGAGATCAAGGCCATGGTGGGGGGCTACGATTTCGGCGAATCAAAATTCAACCGCTCGACGCAGGCCGTGCGGCAGACGGGCAGCTCGTTCAAAGTCTACGTGTACGCCACGGCGCTCGAGCAGGGCGCCTCGCCTTTCGACACCATCGTGGATGAGCCCGTCACGTATCGGAGTGGCGGCCAGGAATATTCGCCGAAGAATTACGACGAAAAATTCGAGGGGCGCATCACTCTGCGGCGAGCGCTGGCCGATTCACGAAACGTGCCGGCCGTGCGCATGCTCGATCACGTGGGGATTCAAAACGTGATCGACGTGACGCGCCGCTTCGGAATCTCCAGCCCCCTTCCGCCGTATCTTCCGCTGGCGCTTGGCGCCGCAGACCTCACATTGATGGAGCACACCTCGGCTTTCACGGTGTTTCCCGACGATGGAATTCACATCGAGCCGCACAGCATCCGGCGGGTGACTACTTACGACGGGGCCATCTTGGAAGAGCCGCGGCCCAACGTGAGCGACGTGATTCCTCCCGATGTGGCCCGTACGATGGTGGCTATGCTTGAAGAAGTGGTGCAGTTCGGCACCGGCGTGCGCGCCAAAGAGCTGGGCAGGGTGACGGCCGGAAAAACCGGCACAACGAACGACTTCACCGATGCGTGGTACCTCGGATTCACGCCGCAACTGACCGCCGGCGTGTGGGTAGGCAACGACGACAAGCGTATCTCGCTCGGAAAAAAAGAGACTGGAGCGCGCGCGGCTTTGCCGATCTGGCTGGAATTCATGCAGCAGGCGGTGCAGGGCATGCCGATGGAAGATTTTCCAAATGTGGTTCGCCTCGAAACCCTCGCGGGCAAGCAGCAAGTCCAGGTGGACACGCCGGATACCGCTCCGCCCGCGGATGCCGCCGAGCAAGGCTTGACGAAGGCGCAGTCCGTGGAGGCCCCTCCCGCCGCGCCGAAGCCGTTGCAGACGATTTCCGCCCCGATGCACACGGACGGAACGCAAACGCCATCGCCGCGGTAGAGATTGGGTTACCCCAGTCCGGAAGGATTGAGTGTTCGGCGTTCGGATGCGACGAGCGCCGTAGGTGCGGCACTCTGGTCTGCATGAGGCTAGCGGCGAAACGGATCCCAGCCGAGGGGGCGCAGTGGAGTCGCAGCGCCATCAGCCGCGACAAGGAGGATTCTGCGGCCACGCGTGATTTCGCCGATGCACGTGAGTTGATGCGTATCGGGAGCTGAACGCAAACGGCGGGCACTGCGCCGGGGAACGGTGAAGAGCAGCTCATAGTCATCGCCGCCGTGAAGAGCGAGTCTGAGCGGATCCAGGCGAGTAAGGCCCGAGCGCTGCAGCAATGTCGCTGGGACCACAGGTTGTGGCACGCTCTCGCTCTGGATGCGCGCGCCCGCCCCGCTTGCGGCACACAGGCGGGCGAGGTCGGTCGAAAGACCGTCAGAGATGTCCATCATGGCCGAGGCGATGCGGTTTTTCGCCAGCCAACGGCCGAGCTCGAGGCGAATGCGGGGGTAAAAGTGGGGTTGCAAGAAGCCGCGGAGCTGCAAGTCCCGGCGGCGGCCACCACGAAGCAGAGCGAGACCCAGCGCCGCCCGGCCGAGCCTTCCGCTCACATATATAAGGTCGCCGGGCCGCGCGCCGGAACGCGTGACGAAGCGCCCGGGCGCGACCTCCCCGACGACAGTAATGCTGATGCCGACTGTGCGGCTGCGGGTGGTGTCGCCTCCGGCAAGCCGCATCCCGAGCGAGCGAGCGGCCCGCGCCATCCCGCCGAGGAAGCCATCCAGCCACTTTCCTGTTCTGTTGGCAGGCAGGGCGAGGGACATAAGAAACAAGCGAGGGGTGGCTCCCATGCCCGCCAGGTCGCTGGCAGCGCGGACGAGAGACTTGTAACCCACTGAGTCGGCCGGGGTAACATTCGGAAGAAAATGAACTCCTTCTAAGAATGGATCGCAACTGAGCACCCAATCGGTGCCCCGCCGGGGCGTGACAATAGCGGCATCGTCGCCAATCCCAAGGCGCAGGCCAGCGCCTTCCGCAGAGGGTATTCGGCGGCCTGTCCTTTCGACCAGTTGGTTCTCGTTGAGCACGCTGGCCTTCCGTACAGTTGTTGGAACCCGGGCCTTTACGCTATCGTGTTTATCGGAGATTCCCAAGTCGGAAGTGTGGGAATCCCGAGGCCGGCGCCAGCCGCCTATGCAAAATGGAAGATTAGAGTTGACCAAGATAGCCTTGGTCGCTACAATGCAGCGAGTTTCGGACCAAGGCTCTCGGTTCAAACTCCTGGGGAACTGGTAGCTGCGCTTGGGGGTAGCGTGGCTGCGGCTGGCCGGCAAGAGAATCAATTAGGCAGAAAAATAGAGCAATGAGAGGGAAGTCATACACGTTTTTTATTGCTTCAAGCGCTTCCGGCGGGATGCGGAGGGTGCGAATTCCTTTTTACGCTGTCCCGCTGCTGATCCTCCTGGCCGTTGTGGGCGGAATCACGGTCCTTGCCGGCGTGGGTTCGTATTCGCGAATGCTCTGGAAGGCGACCAGCTATAACTCCCTCCGCCGCGAGCAGGATAACCTCAAGCAGCAGTACCGCCAGCTACAAACCGAAGTAAAAGACACCAACCAACGGCTCAATTCGCTGCAATCGCTCGCCAGCGAAGTGGCGATGGCGTATGGGATCACGCGCTTCCGGCAGACTCCCTTTGGGTTGACGGAAGTGGCGGAAGTGCCGGAAGCAACCGAATATCAGGAATCCCTGGATGAGTTCAGCTATCTTCAGCGGAATGCTACGGCAGTGGCGCTTGCCAGCAGCGGGCTGAGGCTTTTGCCTTCGACGCAGCTAAGCAGCCTTGGAATCGTGCCTTCTCTTTGGCCCGTGGTGGGAGAGATCACCGGACACTTCGGCGAGCGGCTTGACCCGTTCAGCGGGGAAGGCGCGTTCCACGCCGGAATGGACATTGCCTCCCATTACGGCGACGAAGTGCACGCGGCTGCCGATGGCGTCGTAACCGATGTGGACCGCCGCCCCGGCTATGGCAAGCTCATCATCATCAACCACGGATTTGGCGTGGCCACCTGGTACGGACACCTTTCAGCGTACAACACGCAGATTGGGATGCACGTGAAGCGCGGCGACGTAATCGGCTATGAAGGCGCCAGCGGCCGTTCCACCGGACCTCACCTCCACTACGAAGTCCGGATTTACAATACGCCGGTTAACCCCTGGCGATACCTCAAGAGCTCAGCCTCAACAGCCGCCGACTAGCACCCGCCTGGCTCTATCGAAATCCCAATCCATCCGAGCGTTGCCCACCGAGACTTTTGGAGTGCGGAAGCCTGTTTACCCCGAGCGCAGTCGAGGGGCTTCCGCTTTGTTTTCAATACAACGATAGCGTCCGCCAACAAGCGGACGGAGCCTTACCCGGCGTGATCCCGACAGAGTCTGATCAGTGCAGGGCTAATTTTTGCCAGATCAAATTCAGCAGCAGGATGGCTGTGCTTGCACTGCGGCTACTCCTGGTGCAACGCAATCATGGGGTCGGTGCGCATGGCGTTGCGGGCGGGAATGTAACACGCTAGCAGAGCTGAGCCGACAAGCAACGAAGATATGCCGAGGAGCGTTAGCGGATCGTTGGCGCTGACGCCGTACAGCACGCTCTGCATCAGACCCCGCGTCAGAAGAGCGCCGGCGAGTCCCACCGCGACGCCGAGTCCGGCGAGACGCACGCCTTGAAGCAGAATCAGGCGGCGGATGTCGTTGGCCTGCGCGCCGAGGGTCACACGGACGCCGATTTCATGCCGGCGATGGCTCACCGAGTAGGCCATCAGCGCATAGAGCCCCACGGATGAAAGGACCAGCGCGATCGACCCCAGGATAACCAGCAAGACGAGTGCCAGGCGCTTGGCCCCGAAGGAATCGGCCACGATTTCATCCATCGTGCTCACGTCGTAGATGGGCTGCTCGGAGTCCACCGCGGCAACCGCTTTTCGGATTGCAGAAGTCAATTGGGCGGGGTCGGACGTGGTCCGCACCATCATCGCCATGATTCGTGGCGCGTTCTCTTGCTGATCCAGGGGCAGATAAATCTCGGGCCTCAACGGATCCTCGAGAATGCGGGTTTGTCTCACGTCGGAAACCACGCCGACGATTTCGAGCGGGGTATCGCTTGTCGCAGCGGCGGTGTAGCCGTCGCGTCGCCCGTACTGCTGGCCGAGATGAATCCGGTGGCCGACCGCGTCGCCCCTTGGCCAGTACGTGCGGGCCATCATTTCGCTGATGACCACGGAGCGCGGCGCGCCCCGGCCATCCTGCGCGGTGAACATCCTCCCTTGAAGCAAGGCCATGCCCATCGTGCGGAAAAAACCGGCGCTGACGATGCGAAAATCTGCGCTCTCGGCGCCGCGGGCATTTTCTCCGGGGCGTCCTTCGATCGTGAACGCCTGCGAGGTGAGGTCCGCGGTGCGATCGATCATCGGCCGGCCGGACACGGCTGCCGCGCTTTCCACTCCGGGAACTGCGGCGATGGAGTCGAGCGCCCGCTCGAAGAATTGCGTCACTTGCGCGGCGCCCGGGTATTTCGTTTCCGGAAGAGTCACGGAAAAACTGAGAAGGTGATCGGGACGAAAGCCCAGCCGGATCCCCTCGAGGCGTTTGTAACTCTGCACCATCAGCGCCGCGGCTGCGAGCACGACGAGTGAAAGCGCGATTTCGGCGACCACCATCAGGTTGCGCGCCGAGCGTCCCGAGCGGTCGCTCGTGATCTTGTTGCTACCTTCCTTCAGAGTGTCAATCAAATCCAGCCGCGACGCCTGCCAGCCGGGAACAATTCCGAATAGAATTCCCATGGCTACCGCAATGCCGGCTGCCACACCGAGCGCGGCAAGATTAATGCGCACCAGTTCTGGCGCAGTCGGTAGGTATGTCTCCGGAATCGCGTGAACCAGCGCGGGCAAGCACGCATATGCTGCCGCAACACCGAGGACACCGCCTCCGAGCGATACGACGAGGCTTTCCGTCAGCAACTGCCGAAGAATTCGTCCCGGCCGCGCCCCCAGCGCCAGCCGGACGGCGATTTCGCGCATGCGCGCCGTGCTGCGCGCCAGCAGCAGCACCGCCACGTTGGCGCACGAGATGAGAATCAGCATTGCCACAGCAAAGCCGAGAACCAGCAGCGCGGGCTTCACGCTTCCAATGACAGCTTCGACCACATTCCACACGCGCAGGTCCCAGCCACGGTATTCCGGCATGGTTGCGCCGTATTGCTGCTCCAGTCGTTTGGCCAGAACGGCCAGCCGCGCATTCGCGGCCTTTTCCGACACTCCTTTGTGCAGAACGGTGATAATCCAATTCCGCCGGTCCGAACGATTCGTATCCGAGGGATTCATTTGCAGCGGAATCCAGAATTCTCCGCCCCAAAGGTTAAAGCGCGCGGGCATGACTCCGATCACCGAGTAGGCCACGCCGTTGGCGCGGATCGCTTGGCCGAGAATATTCGGATCGCTGCCATACCGCCGTTTCCAGAGCTCATGGCTGAGCACAGCCACCGGAGGCCCGCCCGGGCGCTCCTCTTCTTCCGTGAAAGTTCGTCCCAGAATCGGCGCTACCTGCGTCATCGTGATGGCATTCGCCGTGACGTATGTACCGAGAACGTGCTCGGGGTATTCGCCGCCGGTGAGATTGAAGCTGTCGCCGTGGATGGCGCCCACAGCTTCGAAAACATCGCCGAGCTTTTTTACCTCCTGAATTTCCGGAACCGACAAATAGTTGATGAACATCTTTTGCGCCGGCGAATACGCATGGACCACATCCCATCGGTCCACGACCGGATAGATATGGCTATGCAGCAGGCAGGCATCGATCAGGCTGTAGATGGCTGTGCCCGCTCCGATTCCGATGGCCAGGATGAACACGATGACCACCGTGAGCAGCGGCGCCCGCGCGAAAATGCGCAGGCCGTAGCGCACGTCCTCCACAAGGTCCTGAAGCAGCCGCACCCCGCGCGAGTCGCGGCATTCTTCTTTCACCTGCTCGACGCCTCCGATTTTCCGGAGCGCTGCCGCTCGAGCGTCTTCCGGTGCCATTCCCGCGGCGATCTCTTCGGCAATCTCCCGGTCGAGATGAAAACGCAGCTCTTCATCGAGTTCCTGGTCCACGCGATCGCGATGGAAGAGAGACCGCAGGCGAAGCAGGATTTTCGCCGGCCAGCGTAAGTAAGCGGCCTGTCGCATCAGGAAGTCCTCAAAACCAGGCCGATCGCGGACGAGAGACGCTCCCAATGGGCCTGTTCCTGGCGGAGAAATTTCTTTCCCGCCCGTGTGAGGGAATAATACTTCGCGCGGCGGTTATTTTCCGATTCGCCCCATTCGGCGCGGATCCAGCCTTGCTGTTCGAGCCGATGGAGGGCAGGGTAAAGCGCGCCCTGATTCACCTGCAGCACGTCCGCGGAGACCTGGCGAATCCGCTGGGCGATGGCCCAGCCGTGCATCGGCCGGACCGCCACGGTTTTCAGAATCAGAAGATCCACGGTGCCCTGCACGAGGTCGGTTGGTTTGCTCATCTCTCCCCTCAGCCGATGACAGGAAGCCTACCATTCCTCCTGTCAATAAGCAAGGGGAAGGGGACCCGCCGCTCAGCGGCGCGCGGCGGCGGAAGAGGAAGGCGCTTCGAGCATTTCCGGAGTGATGTCCAGCGCCAGGCGCACCCATTGATTCTGGTGCGTCACTTTCACGTGGTCGAGAAGCGCCTTGAGAAACGTCCACTGCTCCGGCGTCATCTGCCGGCGCGTTTCGGGGTCGGCGAGCGCCACCCCGCCGAAGAAGCGGAAACCATCGAGCAGAGTGGCCAGCTCCAGAGCGCTTTTCGCCGAGTCGCATTCGGCATCGAGCGCCAGTTTGATATTGTCGCCGTCGGGCTGGCCCGCAAGCGAGAGGCTGCGGACGCTTCGCGCGGCGCGATCGAACTCCGGCAAGCTCTTGAAATTCGCGTAGAAACTCGGCGGGAGATTCACTGTGCGCGCGACCGCAAACATGGGAGCGCCCGCCACGCGCTCGATCCGCGCGCGCATGGCTGCATCGGGCGCACCCGCGCCGGAATCGGCGAGTACGCTGCTTGGATTTCCACCGCCGGCGAGCGAGATCCGCTGCGGCGACTGGAACTCCAGTGCCGCAGGAGGCGCACCCGGAATCTCATAGACCACCCGCGCTCCCCGCGGCACAGCCCTTCCTGTCCGCAAGGCATAGGCTGCGATTTTCTTTTCATCGAAGCGGCCGTCCGCAATCGATAGGATGCGCGTCTCGCCAGCCAAACGACCCGAGGAGGAGAAGCCCTCAGGCCAGAGTGCGATGGCCAGCCTGTCAAGATCCCGGCTGTAATCGAAGCCGGTTTGGCGCACGAATTCGGCATATTCGCGATCGACTCGCGGGCCGGGCGAGGTGAGGCCCAAGAGTGCCGCCCACGGCGAGTGTTGCAGGCCGCGGAGGGCGGCCACATCGAGGTACGCCACCACCGGCGCGTCGGCGGGAAGCTGACGGAGGAGATCGGGCGCCCGACCGGCAACCGGGGAAGCCAGATTCCCACGAAGGCGATAGAAGTAAACTCCCGCGCCACCCGCAACGACGCCCAATAGAATGCCGGCTGCAATTAAAGCGCGCTGGCGCGAGGAAATTGGCACGATCGATTTCGAGTATAAGTTTCGGTGAGTGGAGTGTAAAGTTCCGAGCGGCAGCGACTGAAAACGGCTAGAGCAATTCCTGGGGAACAAAGCGCCGCTCGAGCCACCTAGCAACGGAATGAGTCCTTGCTGCGTCTAATTGTAAAGACTCAGCCCTTTCCTGAGAGGAACTCCTTCAGAATGAATAAACTCGCTGCACTGGCCGTCATAACGTTCGGGTTGAGTCTCCCCGCAATGGGGCAGGCGCCGCAGAAGGCCTCAGCCAATGCGCCGAGTCCGGCCGCCAGCCCTGATTCTGCCGCTTTGCCCTCGGCGGACAATATTCTGACGCGATATGTAGAAGCCCTCGGAGGCCGCGCCGCCTGGCAAAAACTGAATTCCCGCGTCTCGACCGGAACGATTGAAGTGCCGGCCATGAATCTTTCCGGAACCGTGGAGATGCACGAGAAGGCTCCTAATTCCATGCTCGCAGTGATCGTGATCAATGGCGCCGCTTATCGCCAGGGATTTGACGGCTCCGCCGGGTGGGCGGACGACCCGCAGAACGGCTTGCGCCAGATGGATGGAGTGGAACTCGACGAGACGCGCCGTGATTCCGATTTTTATCATCCACTGGATTTGAAAAAAATCTACTCGAATTTCACGGTGACCGGGAGGGATAAAATTCGCGAGCGCGATACCTATGTGGTGGAGGCAGCCCTCCCCGGCGGCGGCCCGGATCGATTGTATTTCGACGTTCAATCGGGGCTGGTGCTGCGGATTATCAGCCAGCATCACACTCCCGAAGGAGTGATCACTTTCACGGAAGACCTTTCGGACTATCGGGATGTGGACGGCGTGAAGCTTCCATTTACCGTCCATCAATCGAGTGCGGAATCCGACTTCACAATTCGTTTCAGTGAAGTGCGCCACAATGTGGCCCAGGAAGACGCTCAGTTCTCGAAGCCTGCTGCACAGTAGGACATAGTACTCGCTCAGGATTTGATGATAAATGCCCTCCTGGCAAGGGCTTTGCTGGCACCGGAAACGCGCTTGCAATTTCATGGCCTGTGTGATAATTTTCATTGGTTTGAGCGGCGCTGGCGTAGCTCAGTGGTAGAGCATCTGATTTGTAATCAGAGGGTCGGGGGTTCAAATCCCTCCGCCAGCTGAGTTTGCTTGACCTGCCCACCGGCAGGCGGCGGCACGCAGGTTTGAGGGACCAAGAATTTTCGGCAGGGATGCGGACGGTTTCCTCGCGACAAAAGCGCTAGGGCTGGTGTCTTTGGACACGAGCCCTTTCTGCATTGCGATGTACCCCGTACAGCAGTCCGGTCAGATTCTGGTTGGAAGAGCGGGATGCTGATGTTGTGTCCCGACTGGTTTTGCGGGACGTCGTTCCTGCGTCCCGGACGGTTTCGCGGGACGGGTGGGTGAGTGGCTAAAACCAGCAGACTGTAAATCTGCCGCTCCTTGCGGGCTACGGAGGTTCGAATCCTCCCCCGTCCACCAGCGTCTGGCGGGACCAACAGGGTCCTCGGTGCTCGGCGAAAAACTTGGAAGCAGGCATCCCCGGCCGCGCTTCCGACGCACGATTCGGAGGGAGCGGGGAAGCCGGTTCGAGCCTGGGTAGCTCAGTTGGTAGAGCGCGTCCTTGGTAAGGACGAGGTCACCGGTTCAATCCCGGTCCCAGGCTCCAGAAAGTGCGGAGCGAATTGGTGGCGTGCCCGAGCGGGGGTAACTCAGGGGTAGAGTCTCTGCCTTCCAAGCAGATGGTCGCGGGTTCGAATCCCGTCCCCCGCTCCATTCTGCGGCCTGCGACGGGCGCGAAGTGAGGGCTCAAAGACGATTGAACGCGGCGTTCACCGCGTAGTTTCAAAGAGAGGGTAAAGCGAGATGGCGAAGGAGAAATTCGAGCGCAGCAAGCCGCACGTGAACGTGGGGACGATCGGGCACATCGACCACGGCAAGACCACCCTGACCGCGGCGATCACCAAGGTGCTGGCCAAGACGAACCCGAAGGTGCAGTTCCGCGCGTTCGACACGATCGATAACGCGCCGGAAGAGCGCGAACGCGGCATCACGATTGCCGTGGCGCACG
>Ga0187781_10000732_pt1 | contig 23863 bp, 25 predicted proteins | sample 0715_SJ02_MP02_2_FD_132447 | JGI IMG/M metagenome (GOLD analysis project Ga0187781, IMG submission 132447) | Tropical peat soil microbial communities from peatlands in Department of Meta, Colombia - 0715_SJ02_MP02_20_MG | ecosystem: Environmental > Terrestrial > Soil > Wetlands > Peat | place... | reverse complement strand
TAGCGCGATCTACGCGCCGACTGGCACCACCGCCGGGATCGGCTTCGCCATTCCGATCAACACCGCACGGCGCGTCGCCAATGACCTGATTACGCAAGGGCGCGTGCGGCGGGCCACGCTCGGTGTCGAAGGCCGCGCTCTATGGCCCGACCTTGCCGAGGCGCTCCATCTTTCCGTCGACAAAGGAATCCTGATTGAGCGCGTCACTTCCGACGGGCCGGCCGCTGCGGCGGGAATTCGCGGAGGCAACAAGTCCGTGCTCGCAGGCTTGCAGGAGTTGCGTATCGGCGGCGACATCCTCGTCTCCGTGAATGGAAAGCCGATCGCCACGCAGATGGATTTGAATCTGCTGCTCAACCGCGCGAACCCGGGCGATACGTGGACTCTCACCATCGTGCGGGACGGTAAGAAAATGGACGTGCCAGTGAAATTGGGAGAGGCTAAGCCCGACTCGAAGTGACCTGCTGCGCGGCGGTATCAACCGCCTTTCCGTTCCACTCCTCCCGCAGCCGTTCGCGCTCGTCTTCCGTGACCTGAAACCACGATTCCGCCACATCGCGCACTCGTTCGAGCGCGGCCTGCATCTCGGCGATCTTCCGCTCCATCTCCGTGCCGTCTGCATCTGGCGGAACATAAATCGGCGGGGCCATCACGATCACCGCCCGTGAAAATGGATACGGCACCCGCAGCGTGTCCCAAGATTTTTTGAATGTGTGCCCCGAATCGAGCCCGATATGAAACGCCGTGATGGGTTTCCCCGTCCGCCGCGCGAGAAGCACGGGCCCCGGCTTCGCGATGTAGCGCGGCCCGCGCGGCCCGTCCGTCGTGAACGCGACGTCCCACCCGGCTTCTATCTCTCTCGCCATTTCGTTGAGCGCGTTCATCCCTCCGCGGCTGGAGCTTCCCTGCGCGACGCGGTACCCGAGTTTTTCGACCACGCGGCTCGTCCACAACCCGTCGAAATTCATCGTGATCATCACGACGATTCCGTGATGCCGGTAATACCACAGCGTCGGAAGGATGCAACGGTGCCAGAATGCGCCGATGGATGCTTTCCCCGTCTCGCGGCGGTTCACCTGATTGCGCTTTCCCACAAATTCGAAGCGCAGTGTGGGCCCGATCAATCGAATAAGCCCGTACACCGCCCATGCGATGACGGGAATCTGCATCTTCCGCCAGCGGGATATCTTGGGCTTGAGCCCCCGGGCCTGTTTGCCTGCCCCCGGCGGATCCCCGGACGCTTCCGGTATCGTGCGCTTCTCCACTGCGCTATAGTATAGGCGACCTCGAGCCGGTCTCGATGTTCCCCCGAGTCCAATTCGCCGCCCGCGGCACGGGTGCCTCCGTGCTTCGGCGGATGTTCCGGCTGCTGCTTCTGGCTGCCTTTTTGCTGGCTGCAATGCCGCCATTGCGGGCGCAAGACGCGCCTCCGGGAACAATTGGCCGCGTCGAAGGCAACGACATTTCCATCGAAGGCGGCTCCGCAGCCAACGGCGGCAACGCCGTCAGCGCTCCGAGCATTTTCGTATCGAACGGCAGTGTCGTGACCGTCCATTCCGGCCACGCGCGCATGGTCCTTACCGGCGGCGGACTGATTGAGATCTGCGGCCCGGCGAAATTCACGCTCTTGCAATCGAGCGGCGCGATCACTCTTGCGCTGAATTTCGGCCGCATTCACGTGATTCTCCCGCTCTCGACGGCTTTGCGGATATTCACTCCGACCATCGTGGCGACGCCTCTTGATATCAGCGGCGGCCGCCGCGATATCACCGTCGGGCTCGACGTGCACGATTCCCTGTGCGTCCTGGCCGCGAGCGGCGCGCTGCGCCTCGAACAGCAATTCAGCGGCGATATCCTCGATGTCCCGCAGTTGGGTGAGTTTTTTCTCGCCGGGGGCCGACTGATGCCGGTGGCAGGCACTCCGGGGAGTTGCCGCTGCGAGGAACAGCAGGCGCGAGTCGCACCTGCGCCCGCTCCTGCGCCTCTTCCTGCGCCAGAAGCGCCCCAGACTCCGGCTGCAAAGCCGCCCGTCGCTCAGGCTCAGGAGCCACCTCCGGCAGCTCCGCCCCCTCCGGAGCCAGCGCCCGAGCCGCTCGTTACTGTCGGAGCGCTTGCAAGCGCCAACGAAGCCCATCCGATTGCGCCGCCTCAAAGAAACACAGCGCCCGACCCACCGCCCTCGTCATCGCCCGAATACAAAGTGATGATGCCTCCGCTCGCCTTTTCCGCCAATTCTCCCGAGCCGCCACCCGACCCCACTCCCGATCTCATCATGCTCGTCCGCACCGCGCGCGTCGAACGGAGCTGGCAATTTACCGGGCACGTCGAAGCGGCGCCTCTTCCCAAGGAACTGGCCAGGTCCAAATCTGGGGCCGCGTCTTCGCCAACGCAAGAAACCCCGCAATCGAACGAACAAGCCTCGGCCCAGCCGCCGCAGCAACCGGCGCAAAAAAAGCGCGGCTTCTGGTCGCGCTTGAAACACATTTTTTCTAGTGGTTAAGCCGCTCGCTTCAACAGCAGGCCCGAATTTTACATGCCTTCGTAATTCGGCCCGCCACCGCCCTCCGGTGGGACCCAATTGATGATCTGGTAGGGATCGGCGATGTCGCACGTCTTGCAGTGAACGCAGTTCGACGCGTTAATCCTTAGCTTTGCGCTGCCTTTCTCCTGCGCCATTTCATAAACAGCCGCAGGGCAAAAATATTGGCAGGGATTGCCGTATTCGCGCACGCAGCGGTCGCCGCAAACGCTCGGATCGAGAACGATAAGATGGCACGGTTGATCCTCTTCGTGCCGCGTTCCCGAATGATAGACATCCGTCAGCCGGTCGAATGTAAGCTTTCCGTCGCCCTTGAATCGTCCGCTCTGGTCCACCGGCGTATTCGAACGGTGCAAATTCCTGTATTCCTTGTAACCGGCTTCCGAATGCATCGGATCCACCAGCCCGCGGCCGCCGGTGACAAATTGCAAACCCGTCTGCAGCAGCCCGCCCCACAATCCCCCGTGAAACGCCTGGTGGAAATTCCGCACCGCCCACAGTTCCTTCTTGATCCAGCTTTCCTCGAGCTTTTGGGAATACGCCGCGAGAGTCTTCGCCGATGTGTCGCCCGCGCAAAGGGCCTCGTAAATAGTTTCGGCCGCGAGCATCCCGCTCTTGATCGCCGTGTGGATTCCCTTGAGGCGTTGAGAATTCAACAGGCTTGCCGAATCGCCGATGATCAACCCGCCATCCACGTACGGGTGCGGCATTGAATACCATCCGCCATAGGGAACAGTTTTTGCGCCGTAGCGAACCAGCTTCCCGCCCTCAAGAATTTTCTTCACGTAAGGATGCGTCTTGTATTTTTGAAATGCCTCGTGGGGATCGAAAAGCGGATCGTGATATTCGAGCGCGATCACCATGCCCACCGATACGCGATTGTCGCGCAGCCCGTAAACCCACCCGCCGCCATAAAAACTCGAATCGAGCGGCCATCCCAGCGTGTGCGCCGCGTACCCTTTCTCGATTCGCCCCGGCTGGACGTCCCACAATTCCTTGATGCCGATGCCGTACGCCTGCGGATTTAGCCCGTCCAATTTCAGTTTGTTCACCAGATCTTTCGTGAGCGAGCCGCGCGGCCCTTCGGCCAGCACCGTGACTTTCGCGCGCAATTCGTATCCGGGAGTAAAGTTGTCCTTGGGCTTGCCGTTCTTGTCCACTCCCTTGTCATCGGTGAGCACGCCGGCGATGCCGTTTTTGTCGTACAGCAATTCCTTCCCCGCGAAGCCTGTGAAGAGATTCACCCCTTTTTTTTCGACCAGTCCCCCGAGCCATTTCACGAGCTTATTCAGCGAAATGATGTAATTCCCGTGCTGCTGCAGCGGCGGCGGCGTCAACGGCATCTTCCACGCACTCGCTTCGGTGAAGTAAAACGCCGCGTCGCCCGTCACCGGCGTATCGAGCGGCGCGCTCTTCTCAAAATCCGGGACGAGCTCGCGGAGTCCCCGCGGGTCCATGATGGCGCCCGAAAGTTGGTGCGCGCCGATCTCGCGCGCCTTCTCGAGCACGTAAATATTCTCGGAGGAGAGTGCCGGCGATTTCTTCGCCGCTGTGTGCGCTTCGAGCAAGTTGGCCAGGTGCAAAGCGCAGGCTAGGCCGCCGGGCCCCGCGCCGATGATGAGCACATCTGCATCTAGTTGTTCGCGTTCGATTGGCATGGCCTCATCTTACCAAATGTCGTTTGAGGAGGCCGCCGCGCCGTCGAGGCAGACCTGTGCTCAGGGCGCGGGCAAGGAGCAGCGGTTTGAAGCAATCGGGGTCGAATTCGCGGTTAGGTGTGAAAATCCGCGGTGGCTTTCTCCATCGTCCGCTCAAATGTGGCAACTTCGCCTGCCAGCTCTATCGTGAGATGCTCGTCGGCCTTATTGAACGATATGCGCAGCTCCTGCACAGTTGTCGTCGCCGCTGCTTCTCGCAGCGCCGCGATCGCCGTGACGGCCTCCAGCGCAGTCTGCGGGATGTCGCTCCAGCGCACCATCACGACGCGCCCGCCGCGCACCGCCACGTAGCCGGCGCCGTTCGGCGCGCTGACTTCGCGTCCCGGGCTTGCAACCGGCCCTACCATCAGCATAGTTCCATTTCCCATTGGCATCTGCCTCCGTTCGCGTATTCCCCCTGAAGTAGTGACGCGAACCTCGCGATCGTTTCAGCCATTCTTCCTCGCAAGTGAGTTCACCTTTTGGCTGCTCGCTCCAACAACTCGTGGATGAGCGTTTGATATGGCTTTCGTCGCTGTCGCGCAAGCCGGCGGAGCCGCGCAAGCAATCGCGGGTCGATACGAATGGCGATCAATTCCTTCGCGAAGGGCGATTTGGGCCGGCCAACGCGCCGCGCACGCTTCAGCTCTGCGTCCGTCAATTCGGGTATCTCCGAAAAATCAATCTGGCTGTCCGGCATAGGCCTTCCGTTCTTTGCGGCTCGCCTGCCGCGCGCTGATAATCCGAATCGCCTCTTTGTCATAATTAATGTATATACAATAATTCAAGGCGCCTCGCAACGGGTGGCTATTCGTAGCGGAGGGCGACCAGCGGATCCACGCGCGTGGCGCGCCGGGCGGGGATGTAGCAGGCGGCGAGCGCGACGGCGATGAGAATCACGGCGACGACGGTGAACGTCACCGGGTCGTGCGCGCTCGTGGCGAAAAGCACCGTCGCCATCAACCGCGTCAAAGCCAGCGACGCCAGGAAGCCGATCGCGATTCCCGCGAGCACAAGCCTCATTCCCTGGCCCACCACGAGCCGGAAAATATCACCGGGCGCCGCGCCGAGCGCCATGCGAATCCCCATCTCGTGCGCCCGCTGCGAAACGGAGTACGCCATCACACCGTAAATTCCCACCGCTGCGAGCAGCAGCGCAAACCCCGCAAAGGCCCCGACCAATCCGGTCAGCAGCCGCGGCTGCCCCACCGAAAGAGAAACCACCTTCTCCATCGGCTGGATATCCGCAACCGGCAAATCGGGATCGAGCCCGCTGATTTTCTCGCGCACGGCGGAAATCAGCGGCGCCGCGGCCGAATTTGAACGCACCACCAGCGTCATGATCATCCACGGATTCTGCTGATACGGCTGGTACATCTGGACGAAATTCGCCGTGCTCAAGGAACTGAACTTCATGTCGGCAACGACGCCGATAATCTGGAGAGGAATCTTGTCGCGCGAATTTTCGAGCGTCTTCCCGATGGGGTCCTGATGCGGGAAATAGCGGTCCGCCACCGTCTGATTGATGATCACCACCGGCTGCGCGCCTGCGATGTCTTGCTCCGTGAATGTCCGCCCGCGCAGCAGCGGGATGCGCATCGTCTCAAGAAACCCCGGAGTTATCTGCCATAGCGCAATAAGCGGATCCTTTCCAATTCCCTGGCACACTTGCCCCTCGGGGCAAAAAAACACATAACGGTCGGCACCCGCGAGCGGCAGGTAACTCGAAAGGCCGGCCGACTCGATATTCGGCAGCGCCTTTACGCGCTCGAGAACCTTCCGGAAAAATTCCGCGCGTTGAGGGCCGGTCGCGTAACGCGTCGTCGGCAAACTGATCGGAAAAGTCATCACGTTGCTCGCATCGAACCCCGGATTCACGCGCAAGAGTTGCACGAAGCTCCTGATCAGCAGCCCCGCGCCCGTGACGAGCATCAACGCCACGGCCACCTCCGCGATCACCATCAGTCGCCGCGCGCGCCCGCCCCGCCCGCCTTCCGAAGTTCCCCGTCCACCTTCCTTGAGCGTGTCATGCAAATCGCGCCGCGTCACTTGCCATGCGGGCACCAGCCCGAACGCGATGCCCGTGAGAGCGCAGATCGCGACCGAGAAGAGGAGAACGAATCCGTCCATACGCACTTCCTCAATCCGCGGAACTGTCTCCGGCGCCGCGAGCCTTAGCAGCGGCATGCACCAGGCGGCAACAATTACCCCAATCGCGCCGCCGACAAACGACAGGAGCAGGCTTTCCGTGAGCAGTTGCCGCGCGAGCCGTCCGCTCGAGGCTCCGAGGGCTCGCCGAATCGCGATCTCCTTTTCGCGCGCCGTGGCTCGCGCCAGCAGCAGGCTCGCCACGTTGGCGCACGCGATCAGCAACACGAATCCGACCGCCACAAGCAGCACGATCAGAGATGGCCTCACACTGCCCACCAGACTGTTCTCGAGGGAAGTCATGCTCAGGCTTGACGTGGGCGCGTCCGCGTTCCCTGGAAACGCCTGCGCATAGCTCTCGTTGATCGTTTGCAGCTCTGCCTGCGCGCGCGCCAAAGTTTCGCCGGGCTTCAGCCGCGCAATCATGGAAAGAAATCCCGTTCCGAGCCGGAGCTGCTCCATCCGCAGGCCCAGAATGTCAAAAACGCGCGGCAGCCATATATCCGGCTCAGGCTGCTGAAATGGAAAATGAAAACTCGCCGGCAGGACACCGACGATCATAGTGCTCTTCCCGTCGAGCGAGATTGTGCTCCCGAGGACGTTCGGATCGCCGTGGAAGTGGCTGTGCCAGAATCTGTCGGATAGCATCGCTACTTCGGCCCCGCCGACTTGGTCCTCCGCCGGAAGGAAGCCGCGCCCAATCGCGGGCGAAATTTCGAGCGCGCGAAAGAAATCCAGGTTGACGCGCGTGCCGCTGATCTGCTCAGGCTCGCCGCGCCCCGCAAGGCTGAATGTGCTGGAGAAATAGGCGCCCACGCTCTCGAGCGTCTGCGTCTGCTGTTGAATTTGCAGGAGCTTCGGATAAGACGACGGAAGCCCCGTCAGCCCTTTATCGGGCCGTGAGGCGCTGATGCTGACGAGCTGTTCCGGATTCTTGTACGGCAGCGGCCGCAGGAGCACGGTATTGATGAGTGAAAAAATGGCTGTGTTCGCGCCGATGCCCAGCGCCAGGGTCAGTACCGCGACTGCGGTAAACCCAGGCGATCTCGCGAGCATGCGCACGCCATATTTCAAATCTTGTAGCAAATTTCCCAAGCTTTTATCCGCACTTCAACTTCCACCGTAAGGGCACGGCATGCCGCGCCCTGCGGCGTCAATTTCTTAGGTCACTGCTTTTATTCACTCGTACCGCAATGCTACCACCGGGTGCAGCTTCGACGCCCGCCGCGCCGGCACATAACACGCAATCATCGCCACCACCGCAATCACCACCGCGCCCGCCGCGTACGTCGGCAAATCCGTCGCCGAAACCCCGAAAAGCAATCCCGACATCAGCCTCATCAGCACTACGCCGCCAACCAGTCCAATCGCGATCCCCGGCACGGCCATCGCCAGGCCTTCCCTCACGACCAGCGTGAGTATTTCCCGCGGACCAGCTCCGAGCGCCATGCGAATCCCCATCTCGTGCGTTCGCTGGCTCACGGAATACGCAATCACGCCGTAGAGTCCTATGCTCGCGAGCATCAGCGCGATGGCGCCGAAAATCAGCACCAGGATCAGGCTGAATCGCCGCGGAGCCATCACGTCGGAAACCAGCGCCGACATAGGCCTCACGTCATGGACAGGAACGCCGCGGTCCAACGCGAATACCACGTCCTGCACCTGTTTCACCAGACCTTGAATGTCTCCGGACGATTTGACGACAAAAGTCATATTCGCAAACACCGATTGGTATTCGCACGTGTAAACCTGCGGCCGCACCGCGTGCGAAAGATCGTGAATCCGGGGATGCTCCACCACGCCGACCACCTCCGCATAGACCCGGTCAATCACCACGGGCGGGCTGAAGCTGCGGCGATTGATGATTTGCAGCCTTTTTCCGATGGGATTTTCATTCGGCCATGCCCGCTGCGCGAGCGTTTCGTCCACGATCACCACGCGCGCATGATCCATATCATCTGCCCTCGTGAAACCCCGTCCCGCTCGGAACCGGATTCCCATCGCCGGGAACTACCCCGGACTCGCTGCGCGCCAGTCCGCTGAAATGCTTTCCCATTTCTGTTCGGTCACCGCGTCATAAGCGTAAGGAGTTTGCGGACCGCTCCCCGTCAGTGGCGGCCGCACAATAGCGCCCACAGCTTGCACTCCCGGAATCGCCGCTATCCCGTCTTCCACCCGCTCGTAAAAGCGCGACACATCCGCCATCGTCGGGTAGCGCGAGGGCGGGGAAGAAATCTGCATCGTCACCACATTCGTCGCATCAAACCCCGGCCGCACTTCCTCGAGCAGGTAAAAGCTGCGAATCAGCAATCCCGCTCCCAGCAGCAGAACCAGCGACATCGCCACTTCCACGATCACCAGTGCTCTTCTTGCCGGATGCCGTCCCGAATCTCCCGAACCTTTGCTTCCGTCCTTCAGGTAATCCACCACGTCCCATCGAATCGCCGGCAGCGCCTGCGCCGTCCCGAAAATCACGCTCGTGAAGAGACACGCCCCGAAAGAGAAGAGCAGCACGGTCGCATCCATTCGCACGTCATGCAAGCGCGGCAAATTCGCCGGCCGCAGCGACATCAGAAGCTGCGTGGCCCAATAGGCCAGCAAAAACCCCAGCGCTCCGCCCACCAGCGACAAAAGCACCGCCTCGGTCAACACCTGCCGCACTATCCGTCTGCGCCCAGCGCCCAGCGCCGTTCGAATCGCAATTTCCTTCTGCCGCGTCGTCGCTCGCGCGAGCAGCAGGTTTGCCACATTCCCGCACGCAATCAGCAGCACAAGCCCCACCGCGGCCATCAGCACCACGAGCGAGAGCCGCACGTTTTTCACCACGTCTTCCCGCAGCGGCACCAGGCGAATGCGCATCCCCGAAGTTTTGTGAACCTCATTCTCCGCCCGCAGTTGCGCGGCGATTCGGTCCATCTCGCTCTGCGCTTGCGCCTGCGTCACGCCCGGCTTCAGCCGGCCATACACCAGCAGCCTGGCCAAGTTTCGCGGAAAGGCATCGTAGTTGAGCTGCGCCGGCCTCCAGATATCCACATCCTTCGTGAATAATGCTTCGGGGGGCTGGAGCAACCGGAAATCCGGCTGGAGCACTCCCACGATCGTTACCGCCTTATCGTTCAGCTTCATCGTCTTCCCGACGATTCCCGGATCGCCGCCAAACTGCCGCTGCCAGAACGAGTAGTTCAGCATCGCGACATTGGGCCCGTTGAAGACATCCTCGGCCGTTGTAAAATTTCTTCCCAGCAGCGGTTGCACCCCGAGCATCGTGAAAAGATTGCCGGTGACGAATCCCGTGTCAATTTTTTCCGGAATTTCCTCGCCCGAAGACGCCTCCAGCTCGAGCGTCTCCGCTACTCCTCCGTTCGTGGCTCCAAACTCCTCGAAGAGCTGGCTGCGATGGACGTAGTCCAGGTAATCGGGTGGTGAAACGGCGGGCAACGACTGGCCGGTGTCGCCGTAATCGTTCCACACGACCATCAGCCGGGCGGCATCTCGATAGGGAAGCGGGCGCAGCAGGACTCCATTGATCACGCCGAAAATGGCCGTGTTTGCGCCGATGCCCAGCGCCAGCGTCAACACCGCCACTGTCGTGAAGCCAGGGTTCTTCAGCAACATTCGGACGGCGTAGCGAACATCCTGCCAGAGAGTTTCCATCGCACTCGCTCCTCTGCACGATTTTGCGCGCCTGCGACGCCCCGGGCCCGCTGCTATCCAGTGTCCAGACGGCCACGGAATAGGCCAGTTAGCCGCGCACACCACGCAGGTGCATTTCAGGGCAGTTCAGATGCCAGCAAGAGATGGGTGCAAATCCAGGCAGGTCAATAAATTACAAGGTTAGTAAGGCCAGCGGTGAAGATAAAATGCCCGTTCTTGGGCCGCGCTCTTGCAAAATCGGACAGTGACTACTCGTGCCGCGCAAACCTCGCAACAAGAGAAGAATCAGTCATCCTGAGGACATCCACCAAGATGTCCGAAGGGTACTATCCCCCCTTAGACTTTTCCAGCTCCTCAATCAGCGCGGGCACAATCTCGAACAAGTCCCCCACGACTCCATAATCCGCCACTTCAAAAATCGGCGCGTTCTGGTCCTTATTGATGGCCGCTATCGTTCGCGAGCCCTTCATCCCGACCACGTGCTGGATCGCGCCGCTGATTCCTAGCGCGAAATAGAGTTTGGGCGCCACCGTCTGCCCCGAGCTGCCAATCTGTCGGTCCATCGGCAGCCAGCCTTCATCGCAGATCGGCCTGGAGGCGCAAATCTCGCCGCCCACCAACTTCGCCAATTTTTCGGCCAGTGCAATATTTTCCGGCGCCTTGATTCCGCGGCCAATCGAAATCAGGATGGGCGCCTGCGTCAAGTCCACTGCTTGCTTTGCCTCGCGGAAAAGCTCGAGCGGCTTCGTCCGAATCTGCTCCGGCTTCAAATCCACGCTGAGGGACTTCACCGGCGCCTTTCCTCCGGCGTGCTTCGCCGCCAGGTCCGCGCGAAAAGCTCCCGCCTGAAATGTCGCCACCCAGGGCGCTTCACCCGCGAACACCACATCAGCCGCCGTCCGGCCCTGGAACATCTGCCGCACGAAAATCAGCTTTCCACTTTCATGGCGATAGGCGATGCAGTCGCCAATCATCCCCTTGCCCATCGAGGCGGCCAGCTTCGGCGCGAAATCGCGCACCTGATACGTGTGCGGCAGCAGCACCAAATCCGGCTTCGCTCCCTCAATCACCTGCCGCAGCGCCAGCGCAAAACCGTCCGGCGTGTATTTGTCGAGTAGCTCGTGCTCGACGAGCAGCACCTCATCGAGCTGGTATCCCGCGAGTTCGTCCACAAGTCCGGCGACACCCTTGCCGATGACCACGCCCGCGAGCGTCCCTTTCGTCTGCTGCGCAATCTGCTGCGCCGCCGCCAGCGTCTCAAAGCTGACCTTGTTCCACTTCCCTTCCCGTTGTTCAGTGATGAGGAGGATTTTCATTTCCAATTTGACCTCTGCTACAGCACTCGCGCTTCGTGCTTCAATTTCTCGATCAGCTTCGCCGCAATCTCCTTCGGCTGCCCCGAAATAAACTCCGTCCTCTTCGTCTTCTGCGGCACGTAAATCCGCTCGACGCGCTGCGTCGGCGCATCCGCCACTCCCAGCGACGCCCGATCCACCGTCGCAATGTCCTTCTTTTTCGCGGACATGATGCCCTTCAGCGTCGCGTAGCGCGGCTTGTTGATCCCCGACTGAATCGAAAGCACCGCCGGCAGCGGCAGCTCGACCCACTGAAACCACCCTGCCTCGAGTTCCCGCTTCAATTTCATCCGCCCGTCGGCCACGTCAATCTGCATGATGATCGTCGCGTGCGGGCGCCCCAGCAGTTCCGCGAGCAGCACGCCCGTCTGCCCGAATCCCTGGTCGTCACTCTGCAATCCGGTCAGAATCAAATCGAAATTTTCATTCTTGATCGCCGCCGCGAGCGACCTCGCCGAGCCCAGCGGATCGAGCTTGAAAAATTCCGCGTCCGCCACATGGATTCCGCGGTCCGCTCCTTTGGCCAGCGCCTCTTTGATTGTCTGCTTCGCGCGCTCCGGCCCCATCGAAATCGCCACCACTTCGCCGCCGTGCTTTTCCTTCAGCCGCAGCCCTTCTTCGAGGGCGAAGCTATCCGGTTCGTTCGTTTCGAATCCGATGTCCGACTCGCGAATCCACGCCCCGCCCTCGACAATCGCGAGCGGCGCGTCCTTCGCCGGCACCTGCTTGACGCAAACTCCTATCTTCAACGTTGCCTCCCCTTGAAAACGTCAGCCCCGAGTCTGTCATCCTGAGGACATCCACCAAGATGTCCGAAGGATCTGCTTTATTTCCCTTCCCACCGCTTGAAAAGCAGCGACGCGTTCGTCCCGCCGAACCCGAACGAATTCGAAAGCGCGTACCGCACCTCCGCCTTTCGCCCCTTGTTCGGCACATAATCCAAATCGCATGCGGGGTCCGGCGTCTCGTAATTGATCGTCGGCGGCAAAATCTGATCGCGCAACGCCAGCACGCTGATTCCCGCCTCGAGACCGCCCGTGCCGCCGAGCAAATGCCCGGTCATGGATTTCGTCGAGCTGATGGGCACCTTCTTCGCGCGCGCGCCGAACACATGCTTCAGCGCCGTCGTCTCGATTGCATCCCCGAGCGGCGTCGAAGTCCCATGCGCATTCACATAGCCTACATCGTCCGGCGAAATTTTCGCATCCTTCAGCGCCGCCAGGCTCACACGATATCCCCCGTCGCCTTCCTCCGCCGGTTGCGTGATGTGATACGCATCACCCGACATTCCATAGCCCACGATTTCGGCGATGATTTCCGCCCCGCGCCTCTGCGCAAAATCGAGCGATTCAAGTATCAGCACTCCTGAGCCTTCCCCAATCACGAACCCATCGCGCCCGGCGTCAAACGGACGGCTCGCGCGCTGCGGCTCGTCATTCCGCGTCGAAAGCGCGCGCATCGCCGCGAATCCCCCGACGCTCAACGGCGTAATCGCCGCCTCCGCTCCGCCCGCGATCATCACCTCCGCGTCGCACCGCTGAATAATCTTGAACGCGTCGCCCACCGCATGAGCCGACGCTGAGCAAGCCGTCGCCGTCGCCGAATTCGGCCCCTTCGCGCCATAGCGTATCGAAACCTGGCCTGACGCCAGATTCACAATCACCGCAGGAATGAAGAACGGAGAGATCTTCCCCGGCCCGCCTTGCAGGTATTTCGAATGTTCGCGCTCGATCACGTCGAATCCGCCGATTCCCGACGCGATGTACACGCCTGTGGCCGCCGCGTTTTCCCGCTTCACTTCCAGCTCGGCCATCTTCATCGCAAAATCCGAAGCCGCGATGGCCAGTTGGATGAACCGGCCCATCTTCTTCAGTTCTTTTTTCTCCACCCACTTCAGCGGATCGAAGTTGCGGACTTCTCCGGCAATGCGGCAGTCGAATCTAGCGGCGTCAAAGTGCGTGATCGGGCCGATCCCGCTCTTCCCGGCCAGCAGCGCACTCCAGACCTCTTCGGTCCCGATGCCGCATCCGCAGACCAGCCCTACGCCCGTCACGACTACTCGGCGGTTCAATGCTCCGTCTCTCCTGTTCGGAATGGGACGACCGGCGGACTACTTCCCCTTGGAGTGCTTCTCGATGTAATCAACGGCGTTCTGCACCGTGGCGATTTTCTCCGCGTCCTCATCGGGGATCTCGATGCCGAAAGCTTCTTCGAAGGCCATCACCAGCTCGACCGTGTCGAGCGAGTCGGCGCCCAAGTCGTCCACAAACGAAGCGGTCGGAGTCACTTCGCCTTCATCCACACCGAGTTGCTCGACGATTATCTGCTTCACGCGTTCTTCGACGCTGGCCATTCTGATTGTTCCTCCGGTCACAACAGTCTCGAACCCCTGGGCCTCACCTCTTGCAGGGATTTCGCCCCCTACACAACCCGCCCATTCTATGCGCGGTGTATTGCGTGGTCAACCTTACCCGCGCGAAACTCGAAATGCAACGGCTTCGACGCCTCGGGACCTACAGAAACGGATTTTCGATTCGCATGCTGCCGAAACGCTGTCCGTGTTGAAAATCCTCGCTGTAAAGAATCCTGCATCCGCCTTCGATTGCGCCTGCGGCAATTAGGGAATCATACCAGGAGAGCGAGGAAGCACTCCCAAGCTGCAACGCCCGACTGTACAGACCGTGCGATGAATGCACGGCAAGGAGCGGGCGGAAGGTTGTTGCGAGGTATTGCTCAGCTTCAGTCGCCGTCATGGGCCGCGCAAACCGCGAGAGTGCGACGTTGAAGAATTCCTGGACAACCTGGTAACTGACGATCCCTTGCCGTGTTTCGATCGCCCGGCGGTTCAGCTTGACAGCTAAGTCAGCCTTCGCGGGCGCGCTGCTATCAAACGAATAGACGAAAATATTGGTATCGAGGAAAAACCTATCGCTCATTCATTTCCGCACGTGTGAAGCGCCGCCCCGCCCGGACGTGCTTCAGCCGCTTCATCAATGAAACGTATTCCTGAGCGCTCCCGAATTTGCCGGTAAATTGCTCCAGCCATTCCCGAAATGCTGCGTTGAGGGTTCTGCGCTGCGCCTTTGCGATGAGCCGGGCTTGCTCAATCAGCTCCTCGTCGGCGCTGAGAGTAATGTTCTTCATACGAAAACAGTGTACACGAATCTCGTGTTAACAATCAAGCCCACCCCAAAAACTCTATGCCTCGCGTATCGCGGGGGCAACAACTTGGGCAAGGGCAGTGAACTTGTTGTGGCTGTTTATGCCTCAGGCGTGCCGAAGATAATAGGGCGGTCGCTTGCGATGATTTTGATTGCTCCCGTTCGCACAGAGAATCCATCTATGTCGCTTCGCCCGGCCGCTTCAGTCAAAGCTTCCAGTGGGTCATTAGAAAGCTCGAAGTTTTTCTCGGAAAGGAGATAGGAAAACTGCCCAAAATACAAATTCTCGATCTTCGTATGACGCGCCCAGCTCTCGATACTCTTTAAGATGAACACAAAAACCTCCTCACTTGAGTATTCTAACCCGCCACGATCAGCAGGCCTAGAAAATCACCCCATATGCATCCCGCCGTTCACGCCGAGAACTTGCCCCGTGATGTACCCCGCCTCGTCGCTCGCGAGAAACACGACCGCCGCGGCCACGTCGCGGTCCGTCCCAAACCGTCCGAGCGGGATCAGCGTAAGCATCTTCTCCTTGATCTCCTGCAACAGCACATCCGTCATCGGCGTCGCGATGAATCCCGGCGCCACTGCGTTCACGGTAATACTCCGCGACGCCACTTCCGCCGCAATCGCGCGCGTCAATCCAATCAGCCCCGCCTTTGACGCCACATAATTCGCCTGCCCCGCATTCCCCGTCTCGGCCACCACCGACGTAATATTGATGATCCTTCCGCCGCGCTGCTTCAACATCGGCCCGAGCGCCTGCTGAATACACAGGTGCGCGCCGGTCAAATTCGTGCGCAGCACCGACTCCCAGTCCTCGAGCTTCATCCGCAGCGCCAGCGTGTCGCGCGTAATCGCCGCGTTGTTCACCAGAATATCGAGCCGCACGAATTTCCCGGTCACCTGCTGAAATCCGGCCTTTACCTGCGCTGGATCGGCCACGTCCATCGGCACCGCCAGCGCCACGCCCCCCGCGCCCTCAATTTCCGCCACCAGCGACGCCAGCTTTTCCGCATTCCGAGCCGCCGCCGCCACCTTCGCGCCCCCCGACGCAAGCGCCAGCGCCGTCGCGCGCCCAATCCCCTGCGACGCACCCGTCACCAGCGCCACCTTATCTTTTAGCGAGAACATGGGAGCTGAACCTATCGCATGAGGGGAGCGCGCGCAAGAGTTCGGTTGAGGCCTCCAAGAACGAGGTCAAGCCCGCCAGGGGCGAGGTCACCAAGGCAAACGCTTGCCGAGATGGAAGTAGCTGCCCGTCGGGCCATTTTCCGGAAGCGTCGCTAGCTCAACGCTCGTCTTGGCACCTTCGGCGACGTCGAGCGGCGCCGTGGGGCCGCCCATGTCGGTTTTTACCCACCCTGGATGGGCGGAATTCACCTTGATCGGCGTATTGCGGAGCTCAGCGGCAAGATGAATCGTGAATGCATTGAGCGCCGTCTTCGATGTGTCATAGGCGAACGCCTTGAAATTGTAAACCGGCGAAGCCGGATCGGATTGCATCGTCAATGACCCCAGAATGCTCGACAAATTCACAATGCGTCCCGCAAGCGACCGTTTGAGCAGCGGCAGCAGCGTTCGCGTCAGGGAAACAGCGCCAAAAAAGTTAGTCTCGAACGTCTCATGCAGCACCTTCTGAGAAACGGTGCTTGTCGTATTAAAGCCTCCCGGCGCTCCATAATTCCCGCTGTCGAGCGCTATGCCGGCGTTATTCACGAGAATGTCGAGCCGGCCAAAGCGTTTCTCTAGAAGATCGGCGATGCGTGTATGGTCTTCGTAATTCGCAACATCGAATTGAACCGCTTCAACGTTTTTTGCCCCATCCTGGCGCAGCGCCGAAGCGGCCGCTTCTCCCTTTGAAAGATCGCGTGAACCGAGCAGCACCGTGATGCCGAGCTTTCCCAATCTGCGGGCCGTCTCCAGCCCGATGCCACGGTTCGCACCCGTAATGAATGCAATCCTGTCTTTCCCCTCCATGTGTGGCCTCCGCCGTGCCTTTTCTTGTGCTATGGCGCCGCCAGATTTTCTGGGAGGATTCCCTCGATCAGGCAACTCACCGCCGGAACGAATTTTGGAGTGCGGCTTGCCCTGAGGCCCGAAGGGGAGCTTGTTTATCCTGAGCCTGCTGACATTCAAACTTGACGGCCTCATCACAGCGATAGTCTTCCTACCCCTCCGCCGCCTCCGCCCTCGCATGAGCAATCTTATCGAGTGTGGCCTGCAAACTCACCGCGTCCTCCACATTCAACCCGCGAACCGACCGGTCAATCTGCCGCAGCAACCCGGTGAGCACCTTCCCCGGCCCCACTTCCACGAAAATCGTCACGCCCGCCTCGATCATTTCGTGAATCGTCTCGAGCCAGCGCACCGGCTGCGTCACCTGGCTGATCAACGCCTCGCGCGCCTCGTCTCCGGAAATCTCCGGCTCCGCGTCCACATTCGTAATCAACGGAAACCGCAGCCTCTCGAATTTCGCCGCGCGTAAATCCGGCTCGAGCCGCTCCTGTGCTGGCAGCATCAACGCGCAGTGAAACGGCGCCGAAACCGGCAGAATCACCGCGCGCTTCGCCCCGCTCTGCGACGCGATTTCGACCGCCCGCTTCACCGCCGCCGCATGACCAGAAATCACGGTCTGCTCGGGTGAATTCAGGTTCGCCGGCGACACCACCTGATGGTCCGCCGCTTTCCTGCAAATATCCGCCACTTCCGCGGGCGCCAAACCCAGAATCGCGGCCATCGCCCCTTCGCCCGCGGGCACCGCTTCCTGCATGAATCGCCCTCGCCCGCGCACCAGCTTCACAGCCGTCGCGAAATCGAGGCCCCCCGCCGCCACCAGCGCCGAATATTCCCCCAAGCTGTGCCCCGCGACGTAATCCGGCTTGATGCCGTGCTTCTCAATCGCCCGGTAAGCCGCTGTCGAAACGGTCAGAATCGCCGGCTGCGTATTCTCCGTCTGCTTCAGCGCCTCTTCCGACCCTTCGAAACAGAGCCGCGAAATCGAAAATCCCAGCGCCGCATCCGCCTCGTCGAATGCCTCGCGCGATTCCGGGACTTTCTCCGCCAGTTCCCGCCCCATGCCGGGGTACTGCGACGCCTGTCCAGGAAAAAGGAATGCGATTTTGCTCATGCGATTGCGATTCCGGTTTCCGCCGCGCTCAGCTCCGCGCCCCGACGGCAGCAGCGGCGGAAACCTCCTGTTCGATTTTCTCGTTGACCCGCGACCGGCAAAGCTCGTTCGCCACGCGAATGGCGTTCTTGATGGCGATGGGATTCGACCGACCATGCCCGATGATCGTGATTCCCCTTACACCAAGCAGCGGCGCGCCCCCGTACTCCGAATAATTCGTGCGCCGGCGGAAATCATCGAACGCGCTCTTCGAAAGCACGTAACCGAGCTGCGACGTCAGGCTGCTCTTGATCGCCTTCTTCAACATCCCGCCAATATGCTCCACCAATCCTTCGCTGATCTTCAGCGCCACGTTGCCGATGAACCCGTCGCACACGATCACGTCCACGTTTCCGCGAAAAACGTCGCGTCCCTCGACGTTCCCCACGAAATTCAGCGACGTCTGTTTCAACCGGCTCGAGGCCTCGCGCGTCAATTCATTTCCCTTCATTTCCTCTTCGCCGATCGAAAGCAGAGCCACGCGCGGCCTCTTCACTCCCCAGATTGTCCGGTAATAAATCTCGCCCATCACCGCGAACTGTTCGATCTGCGCCGCCTTCGAATCCACATTCGCGCCGACGTCCAGTATCACCGTCACTCTTTCCTTCATATTTGGAAACGTGGCCGCCAGCGCCGGCCGGTCCACTCCGCGCAGCGTCCCGAGTACAAATCGCGCCACCGTCATCACCGCGCCCGTGTTGCCCATGCTCACGAGCGCGTCCGCCCGCCCGTCGCGCACCAGCTTTGCCGCGACGTGCGCGGAACTGTCCTTCTTCCGCCGGAACGCCTGCGAAGGCGAATCCGTCATCGTGATCACTTCCGTCGCATTCACGATTTCGATTGGAAGATTCCGCGTGCGATTCCTGCTCAATTCCTGCCGTACCGCCGCCTCGACCCCCACCAGCAGGATCCGCACACCCAGCTCCCGCGCCGCCAGGATCGCTCCCTCAACTTCGGCGCGAGGCGCATGGTCGCCTCCCATGGCATCGAGAGCTATGGTTACCATCTCGGGCACCTTGTACGGATAGAAGCAGGCGAGGGGAAACTTAGGCCGTCTTGGCCGTGGTGTCAATCACTTCGCGGCCGTTGTAGTAGCCGCACTTCAGACACGCCTGGTGAGGCAGCTTCTTCTCGTGGCAATTCGGGCATTCGGAGAGTGAGAGCGGCTTCAAATGGTCGTGCGCGCGCCGGGTGGACGTGCGGCGCTTCGAGTGTCTTCGCTTTGGATTCGGCATTGGGACTCCTCTTTACAGGCCCGTACATTACGGGCGCTAAAATGGAAACCAATAGTGTAGCGTTTTATTGCTTCTTGAACCAGTCCTGCTTCAAGCGGGCCAGCGGGGCGAGCCGTGCGTCGGTGGCGTGCTTCTCACAGCGGCATTCTTCGTTATTCAAGTTGGCGCCGCAATGGGGGCAAAGTCCGCGGCAATCCCCGCGGCAAATCACCTTCATCGGCAGCGCCAGATTCACTTGCTCGGCCAGGACGTCGGCGAGAAAGAGTCCGTCCCCTTCGAAAAATGCGATTTCCGTATCATCCAGGTCCAGCCGTATTTCGTCATCCGTGCCCACCGAATTCATGGGGCGATAGTAAAGGTCGAAATCCCGGCTGATCTCCTCGACCACCGTATCCAGGCACCGCGCGCACACTAACTCCACACGGGTGTGTAAGTTACCGGAGATCCGGATTTGCCCTTCCACCAGTTCCGCCGTCGCGCGCACTTCGAGCGGTTCCACCTGGCGGAATTCGCCGGAATGGAAATCAAGCGTCCCCGGCGCATAGCTTTTCCGGATGCGTATTTTTCGGAGGGCTAGCTCATTCACATCCAGAAACATCGGATTTTCCCCGCTTTTTGTAGGTCGCAGCGTCATTATAAATCCCGTACCAAGCTTGTCAAGGCAACCACCGCCCAAAGCTTTTCGACTGACACCAAACGAATAATGACCTCTTTCGGCTCAGTCCGTTCGCCCTGCTATCGCTCCCAAAATCTCCTGGCACTGCCGCAGCAAATATTGGTCTGTCATCCCTGCGATGTAATCGCAAACCACGCGAGCCCTCGGCTCCCATTCCGCTTCCTGCTCGTACTGCTCTGGCATCTTCCCCGGGTGCTCCAAAAAGAAACGGAAGAGCGCATCGAGCGCCGCAACCGACCGGTCCCTATCCTCGGCAATTGCGGGCTGCGAATAAAGCCGCTCGTGCAGGAATCGCTTCAGGATGCCGTTCTGCTCCGCCACCACCGGTGAAAATCCTGCCAGCCTTTTCGGTAGCCGCCGCACATCCTCCACTGTCTCCACCCCCGCGGCTTGTGCTTCCGCGCGCGTGTGCTCGATCAAATCCGTTGCCAGCCGGTCGAGCACGTGTTTCAGCGCCTCGTTGAATCTCAATTTCACGCGTCCCTCGGGATAGCGCCGCTCCACCTCCGCGTACGCCGCGTCGAAAATCGGCACTTCCTCGCGCAGCATACCCAGCTCCACCAGATGCGCCTCGAATCCGTCGTCGAGGTCCGCCGTGTTGTAGGCGATCTCGTCCACCAGATCAATCAACTGAGCTTCAATCGGCGGCCTCTGATCCAGCAGATACTCCGCGAGCTCCGGGTACTCCTCCGGCGAATAATCGCGCGAATGTTTCACGATTCCCTCGCGCACCTCGAACGTCAGATTCAGCCCCGGAAATTCCAGGTACCGCTGCTCGAATTGCTCCACAATCCGCAACGCGTGCAAATTGTGGTTGAACGTCCCGCCGTGCTCCCGCATCCGCAGGTCGAGCTGCTTCTCTCCCCCGTGCCCGAAGGGCGGATGCCCGATATCGTGAACCAGCGCCAGCGCTTCCGCCAAATCCGTGTTCAGTCCGAGCGCTCCGGCGACAGTCCTTGCAATTTGCGCCACCTCGAGCGTGTGCGTCAGCCGGTTGCGAAAATGATCCGAAAACCGCGTCGTGAACACCTGCGTCTTCGCTTCGAGGCGCCGGAACGCCCGCGAATGAATCACCCGGTCGCGATCCCGCGCGTAATCATTCCTATACGGATGCTGCGCCTCGGCATACCTGCGCCCGCGCGAATGCGCCGCCTCCATCGCATACGATGCCAGATTCATCATTTGTATTTTAACCGACTGCGCTCTATTTGCGTGGACACGCTGGATGCAGCGCGCCGCATGCCCCATCGGCCTCGGCAGATGATGTCGTCCGTAGGGGCACGGCACGCCGTGCCCTTGCAGCTCAACGAGAAAGGGAGCCCAGCAAGAAGGGACGACTTTCTGAATCAACGCGTCTACGTTTTTCCCGGCAGCAGCGCCAATTCCTGGTCCGCCTGGTCGGCAAACGGTGTGTCGGGGAATTCGTTCTTGATCTGCGTAAAAAGCTTCGCCGCTTCCGCTGGATTCTTCGGCGCGTAATGTTCCGCGAGCGCCATCATCGCCATCTGCTTCGGCACGAGCGCCGTGGGTTTCGCGATCAATTGCTCGTAAATTTTCGCCGCCTCATCGCCGCGCCCGGCTTTGTCGTCGAGCTGCGCCAGCTCGAACTTCGCCATCGCCGCCAGGTCGTCCGAGCTGCTCTCGGAAAGCCCCTGGAGCCACTTGCGCGCGTCTTCGTCCTTCCCGATCTTCTCCAGGCTCAGCGCCGCGTAGTAACTCGCAATCTGCCCCGGACGCGTCCGCGGATATTTCATCGCCACCGTCCCGAATTTCTGCGATGAATCCGCGAACTTGTTCTTCTCATCCACGTAACTCGTCTCGCCCGGTTCCGCCTGCTCTCCCGGCGTGCGCACGCGCGCCAGAAACACTTTCATCGCGTCATTCAGCGCCGCCGACGCCTTCACCGTCTGCCGTTCCGTGTACGTCTTCCACCCGAATACCCCCAGCGCCACCACAATCGCGGCTCCCAGCAGGTAAATCGTCAGCTTCTGATGGGAAAGCACCGCCTCGGCGCCATGCGCGAATGTCTCGCGCAGTTCGTCCTTCTTCAATTCCTTCCGGGTAATATGCTGCGTCAATGTCTTACCTCGCGGGAAAAATCCTAAACAATCATGCTATCACAATCTCCTGCTTTACCCTTCGCTGAACTCATTGAAAAGCACGCCGCCCAATTGAATTGCCCGCCAATTCGTAGTACTTTGCCACTCGCCCTTCAGCAAGGCCCTCCAGTCCCAATTCACTTTAGAGGTTCATGCCCATGAAAGAAGCAAAGTTCCTTCTCACGCTCGCTTTCCTGTTCTTCGCCGCTTTGTTCCTGGCTGCGCCGAAAGCCCACTCGGATAATCTAGGCCCCCACGCTGCAGGAACCATCACCGCCCTGATTCCCGAAGACCACGTCTTGCGCCGAGACCAGATCCTCGTCGCCGTGAAAGACATGCCCGTGCTCCTCCACGATGTCGTCAAGACCGAACACGGCGGCCGCGTCCGAATCACACTTTCCGACGGCTCCATCCTGAATATCGGCTCCGACGCCCAGATGCACATCCTTCAATACAACGCCAAACGCCAGGAAACGACCCTCGAGCTCCTCTACGGCCGCCTCCTCGTCACTGCCGCGAAAATTTCCAAGCCGCACGGAAAATTCAATGTCCGCTCCCCCATCGCCGTGGCCGGAGTCGTCGGCACAAGTTTGGGCTTGCGTGCCGAAACTGATTTTACTGATGTGCTCTGCAAGGAAGGCACCGTCCGTATCCGCAATACGGATAGCAATGTGCCTGGAGAGGTGATTCTGAAAACCGGGGAATTCACTCACGTCGAGCGCGGAAAACCACCCTCCCCTCCCGCTCTTGCATCGCCGGATCGGATTCGCGCGGGGGAAGACGCCACTTCCATTCCCGAATAGCGGGGGCCCCGTCTGGCAATCCTCAGTTCAACCGTTGCTCAGACGGAGCCGCTCGGCCGTCAATCCCGAAACTCCTCGTTGCCGTCTTACGGATTCGGCTGCGAGCTTGCTGACTTCTTTTCCTTCTTCTCGCGCGCCTTTTCCATGGCGACAACTCGCGCCGCAATTTCGTTGGCGATGCGCGTGTTCACGCTCGTATCGCTCACCACTTCCGACGGCACCGCGTACACTCCGCCTCCGTCCGCGCCCACGTAAATCCGGCAGCCTTCCTCGCCCTTGTCATTCTTTTCCGTCAGCACCTGGATGCTCATGAACATATCGCCGGACGGTGTCGAGAAATGGCCGGTGCGGAGGATTTGCAGTTGGTCGTCTTCCGTGACGTCCCGTGACCGCTCGTGCACGACTTGCCGCACATCCAGCCAGCATTGCGCGCCGTTCACCTTTACAAACACTTTCGCCGACTGGGCCGACGCCGGAAACGCGATCAACAACAATAAGCTGCCCGCCAAAAAAAGTTTCATCGGACTCCTCCCTTTCAAATCAGTGTCCGCGCCGTTCTATCCTTGCTTCTCCTTTCTATTGGATGCTACTCGCCTAATCCCTTGTTGTCTGAGGCAGATCGAACGAATGTCACTTCTTGGAAACGGAGACAGGTTTCAGCCTGTCAGCCTTGCGCACTGCGAGGAAGGCATCCGGAGAGCTTGCAAATAAACAGGCCCTGTCCGCCGCTACTCGGACAGGGCCTGAAAATCCTCTAAAATCAAACCTTTGTGACTGTTTCGGCTTGCAGACCTTTGGGCCCCTGCTTCACCTCAAATTCCACAAGCTGCCCTTCATTCAGCGACTTGTATCCGTCCATTTGGATCGCGGAGAAGTGCACGAACACATCCTCCCCCGATTGGCGTTGAATGAACCCGAACCCCTTTGCCGCATTGAACCACTTGACCACACCCTGTTCTCGAGCCAACTCTTTCACTCCTCTTCAAGTGATTTCCCGATTCAGTTGCTTGTAACGCCAGTCGGTTCCCACGCTTCTCCCTCGCAGTTCGGGCCTCGGCGCTTCCCCCCAGGATTACAAGACCGCATCAGCGGCGGGATTCTTCCACAAATCCATTTTCCTGTCCATAGCGTGCCGCTTCGGCTCGCGCTTCCCGCGTCGCACGTGCCTTCACCGTTCCACAATAGCACTCCGAGAATCGCCAAGCGTGCTCGCTGAGAGGTAGTGGATCAGTTTCCGGTTAGGCGGGCGGTCTCAATGGGTCGACGCAACACCGGCCCGCAGTCCAATCTGCAGGTGTTTCAAGGGCCAAATTTGTTCGAGAGC
>Ga0187781_10000731_pt1 | contig 23866 bp, 21 predicted proteins | sample 0715_SJ02_MP02_2_FD_132447 | JGI IMG/M metagenome (GOLD analysis project Ga0187781, IMG submission 132447) | Tropical peat soil microbial communities from peatlands in Department of Meta, Colombia - 0715_SJ02_MP02_20_MG | ecosystem: Environmental > Terrestrial > Soil > Wetlands > Peat | place... | reverse complement strand
ATTTTGATGCGGCTTTCGGCGTTCATTCTATTTGCGATTGGAGTTCAAATCCTCTGGAATGGCTTAAGCGCCGGTGTACATCAAATTCTAGCGACTGTCGCCAGTCATTAGCGGCGCCAGATCAATTAGCGGTGACCTTCTTGAATACGCACCGTTTCGTCAAGAAGTTCGAATCTAGTTTTTTGCTGAATGGGCCTGGTGCCGTTATGGGGGGCGCTGATCGTCAGATTACTGTGATCGCAAAACGCACCGGTTGGTACGTGGAACTGCGCAGGGTGAAGACGGGCGCGGCGGTTAGTTGCCCCATCCCAAATAGCCTGGCGAAGTCCTTTCATGCCTTAGACGGTGAGACTCCGTTCTGGTCTGGCAAGAGCGACTTGGAAGACCTGACCAAGAACTGGCGGAAGATTTATAGAAGGATATTCAAGGCGGCGGGGGTTAAGGGTCGCCCTCACCAATTCCGTCACACGGCGGCGAAACGGCTGTTGGTGAAGGGCGTCTCGGCGGGCTTCGTGGCGTCCATTTTGGGCGACAGCGAGGCGGTTGTTAGGAAGCATTATTCTAAGTGGATTCCAGAGCGACAGACGGCTTTAGACGACGCCGTTAGGGCTACATGGGGGTAAGGCAGGGGCTATTTCCCAGTTAAACCTACGCTGAACATCTGATACGATATCGCAAGTACCCGCATAAACACTGGTGATTTGTGGCGGGAGCGTGTGGAAGTCGAATCCACCACCCGTTCCGCGAAGGAACGCGTCGCCGGCTTTGAAGGCCGGGAAGGTCACCGGACCCCTTTCGCCCCCAAATTCATAATACCGTCTCTTCCCGAATCTGACCTCCCTTTATAAGATACTGGCAATCCACGGGAACAGGAGTGCCAGAGGAGATGCCGACAGACAATGCACCAGATCAGGCAGACATGAAGCTTCACGCCGCGCAAAAGGCTCTGACGCTGGTCGAATCCGGAATGACGGTTGGCTTGGGCTCCGGGTCGACGGCAACGATTTGGATCAAGCTCCTTGGCGAAAAGGTGCGCGACCACGGGTTGCGGATTCGTGCGATCGCCAGCTCCGAGGATAGCGAGCGGTTAGGGAAGAGCTTTGGAATCCCGTTCGTTACGTTTGAAGAACGTCGAAGCCTAGACCTTACTGTCGACGGCGCCGACGAAATCGCGCCCGGGCTCGCGCTCATCAAGGGCGGGGGCGGGAAACTTTTGCGGGAGAAGATTGTGGCCAGCGCGTCGAAGCGGTTCGTGATCGTTGCCGACGAGTCCAAACAGGTGAAAAAACTCGGACGATTTCCCCTGCCCGTGGAAGTGATCCAGATGGCCGTACCGCTTGTCAGCGATTCCCTGAAAACACTTGGGTTCACGCCGCGGATCCGCGTAAATGCCGATGGCACCCGCTACATTACGGACGAAGGGAATCTGATTCTGGACTGCTCCGGCCTGCTCATCGATGATCCGAAAGGGATGGCCGCGGAACTCGACAGCATTGTTGGTGTTGTGGAGCACGGGCTGTTCCTCGGGATGGCAGACCTCGCGATTGTCGCCGGACAGAGGCAAGTCATCGAGCGAACAGCTTAGGAGAAGCACAGACTGGAACCTGCTTTTGGTGGCCGCTATGAAGTTCGGTCTCTACACAAGAAAGAGGCTCTGAAACTCCGACCCTTAGGCACGATTTACTTGTGCGCGGCACTGGCGTAGACGCCAGAATAAGTATGCGGAAGCCGCCAGAAGGAGGGGCGCGGTATAGAAGCCGGGGGCGATACCCTGAAAACGCACGGAAGGAACCGCCTCGCCGCGAATTTGGGCGATGATGTGCCCCATGCCGTTCAAGAAGTGGATTAGTGCAAAAAGGTAAGCCAGAGGACGCAGCCAGCGAGCATTGCGGAAGGCAAACGGCGTCATCGCTGTGCAGACAACGACGGCGACGATCAAGGGGGTCAGCCATTCGCGGTAGGTCATGTCCATGCGTGGAAACCAGGAGAAGTGGCCGTAGAGGGTGAGGACCGTGGCGTTGAAGTAGTCGAGGAAATCCCGAACGGCCTCGTCCCAAACGTGGAGCGCGAACGCGATACACAGGAGGAGCCAGGGGAAGCCGAATCCACGTTGGGTGAAGGGTATTTTGTCGGGCGGCATGCGGACATTCTAAACCGGAGTGGGCCGAAGGATGTGTGGGAATGCAGGGAAAGGTAAGGGCGTCAGGCGCGCGTGGGTTCGAGCGCCTGATTCCGTTTCAGGGAAACAACTAACTCGTACAAGGTTGGGCTAGTGCAGATTTCGTAGTAATTGTGATCGGAGGCTTTGCCGATTTTGCCGTCAGGGAGCAATTGGCGCGCCACGCCTTTGCGCAGCACGAGCAACTCCACGGATTCTCCCATGGGCACTTCGCCGTAATACAGGACGACCTCCTCCTTGCTCCAGGGATATTCGAGCGGAGTGTGAATGGTTTCGAGCGAAATTTCCTCAGACAGCTTGGCGAATCCTTCTTCGTTCAGCTCGATGCCGTTCATGTTGTAGCGCACAAGAAATTCGTCCAACTCTTCCGCAGAGGCGCCTTCCATCGCGGTGAGAAACTGAAAGATCGAGAAGAGCGTCTTCTGTCCGAAGAGCATGCGCTTGGCGAGTTTGGTGCAGCCGGAAAGACGGTCGGAAAGGTTCAGGGCCTTGGAGATCATGATGCGCGATTCGCCGTCGGTCCAGTAGGTGGGCGCGGAACCCTGGAAGGCCACGCCGATACCGATCTCGAGCGGCGGAAGCTGGGAAGAAGCTGCCTGATCGTTGTAGGAATTACAGACGGCGAGAATTTGTTTCGAGAGGGCGCAGGCTTTGGCGACCGGCCTTGCGTAGGCGCGGCTGGCCTCCGTTTCGAAGATTGCAAGTACGATCGCGTCGCCCTCAATAAACACTTTCTTTGCGGAGTAACGGTCCAGCAAGCGCTTGACGGGCTCATGCAGGTTCAGGCTGAAGTGCGAGGCGGGGCTCAGCCCCCTTGCCAGCAAATCTTGCGTCATTTTCGTCGAGCCGCGCACGTCAGCCTTGATGATCACATGGGACACAACCTGGTCGTGCTCGGGGCGAGCTTCTTCCCGGAGCAGGCATTCATACAGCTTGTTGTTCATGCGCGAAAGTTCGCGCACCTTTTCTGCGGACACCAGATTGAGGCGCTCCATGCAGGCGACCAGGTGCTCCGCATCGCGCAAATCGCGGCGCAGGCGCATGAAATCCGTGGCGAACCTCAAGACCATCGTCTGGGTCTCTTCCTTGGAGTATCGACGCACTCGCCGGGTCAATTCTTCAATCGGCTTCATCGACAGGCGTTTGGCCGGCACCTGTTTCAGCAAGGCCTCCACGCGCTGCGCTTCTTCCTTCGAAACAAGCGCCTTCTTCAATTGCTGCAGGTGCACAGGGGGACAGAAGTCGCCGGCCACAGGGCGAATCTCGTAGCTTGCGAGGATGTGCGGGGTGAGCTCCTTCTGTTCCAGCCGCATCGTCAACTGGCTTAGTAACCGCGCAGTCGTCGAGCGGTCGCCTTCGTCCGCGCCAGCCACATCAAACAGGCGGCGGGCATTTTCCGGATCGTTCAGAAAATCCCCGAGCTTTCCCTGCTTGTCTTTGTTGACGAAATCGGCCTGCTGGCGGGCGGCTTCCAGTTGCGGCGCCAACTGTTCCAGCTTGAGCTGCAGCGCCTTCATCTTCTTTTCCGTGGCAGCCAGGGAAGAGCGCAGTTCGGCTGGATTTGCTGTCGTCAGAATCTTGTTGAACAGGCGCTCCCCGCGGTCCAGTTTCTTGCGAAGCAATTCGCGTTGTTCCTCAAGCGCGCTCAGCTCCGTGTAAGCGCTTTCGGCCTGTTCGGAAAGTTCTCGAAAAGCCTCTGCTTCCTTCGTGTGCGGCCCTTCTTGCGGGAGTTCCACGCCGGCTTCCTTCAGGAATTCTTGAAATAACCCGTCTACGGCCTCAAAGCGATCAGGGTCGCGCGCATAGTTGCCAAGGAGAACATAGTGCTCCAGGAAATAGAAGTCGTCCTTGCAACCGTCTAGGAAGATGATCCGGTTCTTCAGCAGCTCGTAATACGGAGCGAAATCTTCGCCGAATAGCGCGCGACGGGCCTTGGCAATCACGTTTTCTTCGATATCGTTCAGGATCTGCGCCACGGTCTGGCCAATGAGCCGCAAGACATCCCGCCGGGCGGATTGCATTTCTGTCAAGCGCGCCTTGATCACGTGGGCCTGCTGGCTGCGCTCGAAATACTCCCCACGCTTCCGGATGTACTCCTTTCCGTCCAGAATCACATTGGCGAACTGGCTCTGCAATTCGGTAGTCAGGAACTTCAAGATCGCCAGACGGAACAGGAGATCGATTTCGATGTTCTTATGGTGCTTGGCGGTGGTCAGGGAGTTTCGCAGCAAATCCGCCAGCACCTTGCGAAAGGCGGTCGAATCCGCAGGCTTGCTGCTGCGAAATTCCACTCCGGAGAGGAAGCTGTTGCTGGCGTTTTGGCGGATGAGATCGAAAAGATAGTCCCGCGCAATCTGGACAAACTTGGGGCTGAGGAAGACGTCATGGCGAATGTTATCCACACCAATGGCGAGCGAAGCCATCGGCAAGGTGGCGTTGTGGGTTTTCAGGGCGCTTCGGTTGCTCTCGATCACGCCAAGGTGGAGGAGGTCATTGGCCATACCTGTGCCAGTCGTCCCTCCCCCCAACCTAACAGTGGCCCCCTGCCCGCGGCAAGGAAGCGGAAGTACAGGGGTGGCGAGAGAGTAAGCGCTAGGGGCTTCAAAGATCGAGGGTTAGACGCGTGATGCGGCGGGAGTCGCCCCCGAGGTGCTCTAAGTGCAATCGAATCTGCGGCCAGGGCGCTTTCAGGGGGAATTTCTCGCTCCATTCCAGGATGAGGATGGCTGGCTCGGCGAAGACGTCTTCCAGGCCCAAGGTCTCAAAATCATGGAAGCTTTCTATGCGGTACAGGTCGCCGTGGAAGACCTTTTTGCCACTGCCGTATTCGTGGACGAGGGTAAACGTGGGGCTCGTGACTTCGTCCTCTTGTGCGGCATGAAGCCCCGCCACAATGCCCTTGGTCAGCGTGGTCTTGCCGCTACCCAATTCGCCGGAGAGAAGCACGAGCATCGGGGCTTGGAGAGTCTCGGCCAGCTGCTTCCCCCAGGCAATGGTCTCTTCGGCGGAGTGTGTAATAACCTCCTCAGCCACGCGACTGCAACTCCTCCAGCAGTTTGCGGCGGGCGTAGGGGATCGCCTGGGCAACTTCGCCGGCGAGGATTCCTGAGGGATCGCTCTGCTCGCTGAGCAGGTCTGCGGCCCGGCCATGAAGATAAGCGCCCAAGGCCACGATGCGTGGCAGGTCTTCGACACCGAATTGTGCGATGAGTCCAGCGATCAGCCCGGTTAGGACGTCGCCACTGCCTCCTTTTGCCAGCCCGGCGTTTCCGGTGGTGTTGATGAAGACCTGCCCATCCGGCGAGGCAATGACGGTGTGGAAGCCTTTTAACAGAACAACGGCGTTCCACCTCTTTGCGGCTTCGGTTGCTGTTTTGACACGATCCTTCTGCACTTCGGCAATCGGGCTACCCAAAAGGCGGGCCATTTCGCCGGGGTGAGGCGTGATGACCAGCGACTTCGTTTTCTTCTGTTGCAACAAGTTCGCCTGGCCGGCGAAGGCATTCAAGCCGTCCGCATCAAGCACGATGGGCTGCTCGACTTCTGCCACTGCGGCGTGGACAAAACTCCTCGTCTCCGCATGCTGACCCAGGCCGGGGCCGATGGCAAGTACCGTCTTGCCCTTAAGTAATTCCTCAAATTCTCCGGAACGAGCCGCCTCAACGGAGAGGCTGCCGTCGGCGGTAGCAGGCAGAGGCTCAGTCATATATTCCGGATGCGCTCCTGCCACGATAGGCAGTACGGGATTGGGCGTGGCTACAGTCACCAGGCCCGCGCCCGCGCGCATTGCCGCATAGCCCGCCATGGCGGCCGCACCGCTCTTTCCGATCGAACCACCAATCACGAGAACATGACCATAGGAGCCCTTGTGGGCTTCGGCGGCTCTTTGCAACGGTAACTCTGCGAACTCGTCGGGTCCTGCCCAACGCAGACTTCCCTTCCCGGTTTCCTCGATGAGTGCCGCGGGAGAACCAATGTCGCGTATGACCAACTGGCCACAGCAGGCGGCCTGCGGCGAGATGAGTTGGCCGATCTTGGGGGCGGTGAAGGTCACGGTCAGGTGCGCTTTGACGACCGGCCCCGCGGCCGCTTCCCCATCCGAGGGCAAGCCCGTAGGCATGTCCACGGAAACGATCCACGCGGGCCGCACCGCAGTGGCGCCGTGAGAAAGACGGTTCACATCCTCAATGGCCGGCCCGATCAAACCCGTGGCGGTGCCATGAACGCCCGTACCTAACAAGGCGTCTACGATGACTTCCGCGCTCGAGACCTCCGCCCATGCTTTGTCCCAGTCCGCTGCGCTTTGCACCATAGTGGTGTTGCCGCCCACTTCTCGCCATCGTTCGAAATTTCTTACGGCATCGCCACGCAATTCCTCCGGTTTGGCGAAGAGATAGACACGAACCTGCTCGGCTTCCTCTTTCAGATAGCGTGCGACGACAAAGCCGTCGCCTCCATTGTTACCCTTTCCACATAGAACCGCGATGCGGCCGGGAGGTTCGGACGTGCGGAAGCCGTAATGCTCAAGGAAGACGTCAACAACGCATTTGCCGGCCGATTCCATCAACTGGTAGCCTGGCACGCTGAACTGCTCCGTGGTTAGGCGGTCCACTTCCTGCATTTCCGCAGCTGTGAGTGCTTTCATCGTGATTCCCGAGAAGGAAAACCGTTTAGCTTGAACCCGTCACTCCGGGCGCGGCGAGGAATTTCCCGTCGGTAAAATGGCCGAGAGAACAGGGTCCCTCATTCCGCGGACTTCATTCGGAATGACGCGCAGGCTATTACAGCATCCAGCCACCGCTTACGTTTACAACCTGGCCGGTAACGTACTCCGCTTCTTCCGAAGCAAAAAAGGAGACTGCCGCGGCCACGTCATCCACGGTCGGGGGGCGTCCGATGGGATAGCGCGCGTCCTTCAATTTTCTGGCTTCCTCCAGCGTCAAATCCTTTTCGTCGATGCTGGAAGGATTGACAACATTTACGGTGATGCCGTTTTTCGCTTCTTCCAGGGCCAGCGAACGCGACATCGCAACGACCGCGGCCTTCGCGGCCGCATAGGCGGAAATTTTCGCTTGCCCGAAGGCGCGTTCCGCCCCCACTGCGCCAAGGTTAATGATGCGACCCCAGCGTCCTTTGCGCATCAGGGGGAGAGCGGCCCGGCACATGTAGAAAACGGTCATGACGTTCGAGTCGAAAATGCCGGTCCACTCTTCGGGAGAGGATTCCGCGAGGGTTCCCCACCGGAATTCGCCGACATTGTTTACGAGAACATCGATGCGGCCATAGCGGTCGGCGACCGTCTTGATGAGTTGTTCCGCGCGCGCGGGATGGGTGATGTCCGTCTCCACGGCAACGCAGTCTGCGCCAACCGTTTGCAACTGCCGCAAAGCCATTTGCGCCGCCGCTTTATTCGCGCGGTATACCAGAGCAATTCTTGCCCCTTCGCGCGCGAGCCCAAGAGCGATTCCCCTGCCAATACCTCTCGTACCGCCGGTTACCACTGCCACCCGGTTTCGAAGCGACATTCGTCATCCTCGCAAAACGTGCCAGTATAGCCCAGTCCTGTTGCTTCCACTACCTTACCTCAATTCACGGCGGCAAGTGAGTTTCGGCGTAGACTGTCTTTCATGCGCCTTGAGCTCGATCATGTGTTCGTCTGCACCTCGGCGGACGCTCCCGCAGCGGACGCATTTGTGCGATTTGGCCTGCGCGAAGGCCCCCCGAACACCCATGCCGGACAAGGGACCGCGTGCCGGCGCTTCTCGTTCCAAAACGCCATGATCGAGTTGCTTTGGGTCAACGACGCGAAGGAAGCGCAGAGCAAGCGAACACGGCGCACATTGCTTTGGGAGAGATGGTCTCGGCGGGAATCTGGGCCGTGTCCTTTCGGGATTTGCCTGCGGCCTGCCGAACCAGAAAGGGGCGAATTGCCGTTTGCAGCATGGGAATATCGCCCCGCATACTTGCCTGATCCCCTTGTCATGTACATTGGAGAAGCGGGGGTGGATGAACCGATGTGGGTATACATGGATTTCATGCGCCGCGCTTCTCGCGAAGAGCATTTCGTTGGGCACCCGAATGGTATTCGTGAGATCAGCCGTTTGGTCTTGACTTCACCCGTGGCGCTTCGTTCTTCGGCGGCTCAAGTGGCCATCGAGAACGGAGTCCTTGCGGTTCAGGAAGGGCCGCAGCCCTTACTGGAGATCGAATTCGACGGCGCACGGCGCAAAGAGATTAGGGATTTCCGGCCACACCTGCCGTGTTTTTTCAGGTTCTGATCAACACAAAGGCAAGAACCCTGGTTTGAGGATCTGAAGTTCGGCCACTACACAACCTCTAGCCCCCGAAAAAGACGGCCCTGCAAACGAGGGGAACGAGAAACTGCCGACGACAGACGATACTATTCCGACGCGTACTCTTAACGGTCTTTCCTCTCTTGTGTACAATCATTGGCGGGGAAACAGATCATGGCGGACGAAACCATCAAGCAATCTGCGCAGGAATATCTTGCTGTCCGGCTTACCGAAGACGGGCTGACTTATGAAGAAACGCTTAACCGGGAAGCCGCGATGGCCCTTGCGCCAACACTTTGGAAAGAATTGGCCAAAAAAGTGTTTGCCATGTGCAGGGAATGGAATGAGGTGACCAAGGAGCAGTCTCTTACTTGCAAGGAGACCGCACTTGGAGATCTTCGCATCCGGTGCACGGGTCGGGCGCACCAACTGGTTTTGCACTACGACGCGAGAAAGCGCCAGATTAGGGTGGAAAATACGGCGCGCGAAGAATACCAACCCAAGGTGCTTCTTTCTATCGAAGGTTATTTGAACGGATCCGAGCGGTCCGCGCACCTGATGCGAAATAATGAGCCCGTGAATCTGGAAATGTTCATTCTAGGCCAGCTTCGCGTTCTCGCGGGCCTGAGCCGCAAGGGTCAAGGCTAGGCTCCCTCGCCTGCTGTGTGCTAATTCAACCGGACAGACCATGTGCTAACAAGACGTGGGCTACGTGGGCTCATCTCAATTGACGCTTCCCTAAATTACTGCTAGTTTATCGCCAACTACCCGGAGCTGACGGAACTCCATCTCCGCCCCGATTCCGTTTGTCTTTACAGCTGAGAATGGCTTGCTTGTTGTGTCGGCCTTCGAGCTGCGAGATTTTCTGCCATTCCCGCTGGCCAGAAAGGTGCCATCGATGAGAAATCATGTCCCTGATGTTCGACTTTGCTTTTTTCTTACCCTGGCTTTGGTTCTCGCGGCGCCCGCCCCTGCCCAATATTCGAACAACGTAATGCCCGGTCCGGGCTGGCAAGTGATGAAGGCCGAATGGGGCGCCGGCAACCGGTGGATGGACGTGACCAATCAGGTGCGCATGCTTTTGTCCGGCAATGGCATGGTGAAGGTGAATAACCAGAACATGGGAGGAGATCCTGCCGTTGGCGCGGACAAGATGCTGCGAATACAGGCGAGAAATTACCAGGGCCAGTCCCGGCAATTCACGTTTCGAGAAGGCGAATCCATCGACGCCAGCCAGTTCTACAGCTATGGCGGCGGCAACGGTGTTGGTCCTGGATCCGGCTGGCAAGTTATGTTTGCGGATTGGGGCGCGGGGAATCGGCGCGCCAACGTGACGGACCGTGTGCGGACCCTGCTTTCCGGAAACGGCATGGTGAAGGTGAATAACCAGAATATGGGCGTCGATCCCGCGGTTGGCTCAGACAAGATTCTCCGTATCTCTGCTCGCGACGCCCGCGGGCAGGTTCGCGAGTTCACCTATAAGGAAGGAGCTTCAATCGACGCCAGCCAGTTTTACAATTACGGGGGCTACCCCGGCGGAGGCGGCGGTCATCCCCCGCCACCTCCCCCGAACCCGGGTTACGGCAACCTGCAAATCACGCGGGCTTACTACGGGCTGAACAACCGGACCAACGATGTCACTCAATTGCTGCGAAGCCAGGTGAATAACGGCTCGCTGGTGATACAGGTCAACAACAAGAATTTAGGAGGCGATCCTGCGCCGGGTGCGGATAAGGTGCTGACCGTCATTTACCGTGTGAACGGAAGAGAACAGACCGCTACGGTTAAGGAAGGCAACACGCTGCGGATTCCATAAAACAAAGAGAAAAAGCTCAACGAACTACTTCAGCTTGGCGACGATGACGGTCATGTCGTCTGCCTGCTCGGGGGTACCAGCCCACTCTTCTGCGGCGGTCATGAGGGATTCCGCGATTTTGCGCGGAGACGCATGGCGAACGCGCTGCGCGGCTCCTTCCAACCGGGAAACGCCAAATTCCTCACCGTAGGCATTCTCCGGTTCCACGAGTCCGTCGCTGTAGCCGATGACGACAGCATTCTGGGGGACATCGATGCAACCTTCCTTGTACGGATAGTCGTCCACAATGCCGAGTACGATGCCACCGACGTCCAGGTGCTGCGGCTTGCCTTCGGAAAGGCAGAAGCCGGGTAGATGGCCGGCATTCGTGTATCGCAGTTTGCGGGATGCCAGGTCATAGATCGCAATCAGGAATGTGGCAAAGCGGTCGTCGCCCGTGTTTCGCACAAGATGCTTGTTCAAGCGCGAGACCAGATCCGCTGTCCCCAGATCTTCGCTGCCGGGCGTCAGCAACTGGCTGCGCAGCGCGGCCTGGAGACTGGCCATCAGCAGGGCCGCGGAAATTCCCTTCCCCGAGATGTCCGCAATGGCGATGGCCACCTTTGTGGGCGAGAGTTGAATAAAATCATAGTAATCGCCGCTCACGCTGCGCGCCGCCTTGCATATGGCCTCGATTTCAACTCCCTCTACATGCGGCAGGTTTTCCGGGAAGAGTTGATCCTGCACTTCCCGTGCGATGGAGATCTCGTTTTCGAGCCGCTGCAGATGTTTCTGTTCTGTGATGAGCCGGCTGATCGAACCGGTCATGGAATTGAACGATTCGCCTAGCATCCCAAGCTGGTCGCGCCGCTCGACGGGCACGCGCGCAGAGAGATTGCCCTCCTGCACCGCCTGCGTAGCCTGCGAGAGATCGGAGATAGTACGGGTCATCGCGCGTGTTAGCCGGATGCCAATAATGAGCGCAACCAATTCGATCAGAAGGAAGATCGCGCCGATCAATTGCAACTGGGAGCCCTTGGCCCCGCTCAGTTCCCCGAGTGATGCGAAAATCCGCCGGTTCAGCTGGGAACGCCTTGCTTTGAAGAAGGCGAACACCGGGTGTTTGCGTTCCATCGTGCCGTCGCCCGAAAGATAGGTGGCATTCAACTGCGAGAAACCGTCGACTACTGGGTCGGGCCAGGCCTCTCCGGGCTGCAGGACGCGTTTCCGCGTGACGACGCGCGCAACGGCACGATAGTCCTTTTCGCCAATGTGTACGGCCGATTTCGGTGATTCCTCTTCGACCGTCTGTGCCAATGTCATGTCAATGGGGCCAAGGTCGGGCGCCAAACCTTCCAGAAATTCGGGCGTAACAGGAACGCTCAGTTCGAGGAAGCGCCTGCCTCGCGGCGAATCGGCCTCTCGCATTCCCACCAGCCGAAGCTGGCTTCCTTGCTGCACAAGTCCCGTGAAGGACTGGCCTTCGGGTCCGGCGAGGATACGGAAGACTTGCGGATCAGCGCCGAAATTGACGATCAGTCCCGGTAGTTGTTTCTGTTCCGCAATCAGCATTTGACCCGCCAGGGCGCGGTCCATGGTCGCCTCGTCCAGCGTGGGAGGCAGCGTGGATTCCGCGGCGGCGATGGCTTCGGCGGAGTTTCGGAGCATCTCCAGGCGATCTTCCACGTCGTGATAGAGGAGATAGGCGCCGAGTTGAGAGTAGATGATCTGGCCCAACTGGCTGGCAAAAATGACGAGCAGCAGGATGGGCACAACGGCGATGAAAAGATAGGCAACGATCAGACGGTTGCGCAGGCTCCACAACAATTGGCCGCGCCAGCGCGTCCAGAAGCGGTAGAGCAGATAGACGAGAGCCACGACGCCGAGAAAGCGAAAGAATCCCAAGCCGGGCAGCCCGGCAACGAGTTCCCCGCCCCACATGGCCAGAATGCCCAGGACAAATAGAGCGGCGGCCAAGCAGTCCAGCGGCGACAGACTCTTCCAGAATGAATTCTGCTGATTCGCTCTTCCAGTCATGGCAGAAAGAGTTGCAGAAATACTTTAACCGATTCTTGCTACAGGAACGAGTCCGGCGCCGCCCCAAGAGTCAGGCACGGTTCTTGTTTCAATCTTCTCTGAGTTGCGGATCTCTGACCCGGCTGTGATACCTGCTATAAGTGAAGTAAATAATGAGCCCAATGATCAGCCAGATGATGAGGCGAGCCCAGTTGATCCATCCGAGCTTGTACATCATATAGCCGTTAAACCCAATGCCAAGCAACGGCACTACCGGCACCAGAGGGGTGCGGAAGGGCCGCGGCTGGTCCGGGTTGGTGTTACGCAACACCATCACGGCGATGCACACAATGATGAAGGCCAGCAGAGTCCCGATGTTCACCATTTTTCCGATGTCGTCGATCGGCGTGATGCTGCCGACAACAGCGGCCAGCAAGCCCACTAGAATGGTGTTTTTGTAGGGCGTGCGGAACTTTGTGTGAATGTCGGCAAAAAACTTCCGGGGCAAAAGGCCGTCGTTCGCCATGGAATAAAGCACGCGGGTCTGCCCAAGAAGCATCACGAGCATGACGCTGGTCAAGCCTGCCAGTGCGCCGAGGGTAATGATGTGCGACGCGGTTAGAAGGCCACGGTCGAGGAAGGCTCGCGCGACAGGGGCTTCAATGTTCACGTCCTGCCAATGCACCATGCCGGTGAGCACACCAGCGACAGCGATATAAAGCACCGTGCAGACCAGCAGGGAAACGATAATCCCGATGGGCAGGTCTCGCTGGGGATTTCTGGCTTCCTGCGCCGTCGTGGAGACTGCGTCAAAACCGATATAAGCGAAAAATATGTACGCGGCACCGGCTCCTATTCCGCTGAAGCCCATGGGGGCGAAGGAGTGCCAATCGCCGCCCCAATTCGCGGTATTCACGTATTTTGCGCCGAGCGCAATCACAAAGAGCACAACCGAGACCTTGATAACCACGATGGTGGAGTTGAACCCCGCGCTCTCCCGGATTCCAATCACCAGAATGGCCGTGATGACGAGAGCCACTAGAAAAGCCGGCAAGTTAAAACCGATTTCCATTCCAAAGAGTCTAGGAGCATTGACGAGATCGTGAGCACGATGCAAAAGCTCGGGCGAGTGAGCAGCCAGGATCATATCCGCCTTATCCAGAAACGCCTGGGTTCCCGGAACGAGCGACGGGTCACTAGCGCTCGCCATCTGCCGCGCCACGATCTTCTGAGCTTCTCCGAGACCAGTCCAGTGGTCGTATGCCAACCACAGAGGCATCCTGAGGTGGAAGATGTTCAGCAACTCGATGAAGTGGTTGGACCAGCCTGAGGAGACCGTGCTCGCGCCCATCGCGTATTCGAGGGTAAGGTCCCAGCCGATAATCCAGGCGAAGAGTTCCCCCAGCGTAGCATAGGCATACGTATAGGCGCTTCCGGCGAGAGGAATCATCGCGGCAAACTCCGCGTAACAGAGAGCGGCAAAAGCACAGCCGAGACCCGAGATCACGAACGACAGCATCAAGCCCGGACCGGCGTAATGAGCACCCAACCCGGAAAATACGAAAATGCCTGCCCCGATCACCGCGCCGACTCCCAAGGCCGTCAGTTGAAACGGCCCCAAGGTCTTTTTCAGGCTGTGCTCGCCGGACTCTTTGGATTCCGCAATCAAGCGGTCCAGCGACTTCCTTGCGAACAAGGGGTTGCCCATGCAACTCCTCCTTAAGTTTGTACGGCTACTGCAGAACAGAGTGGTGCGACTCAGCTTTCCCTGAGACTGGCGCGCCTATGCCACAGCCAGTACACCGGCACGCCCAGTAAAACGATCACCATCCCCATGCCGGCGGTCTGCGTCTCATACAGCAACAGCACGCCCATGATTCCCGTGGCAGCCACTATATACAAGAGCGGCACCAATGGGTAACCAAATGCCTTGTAGGGTCTCTCCGCATTGGGACGGCGGAAGCGCAGGACAAAAATTCCAAGAATGGTCAGGACGTAAAAGAGCAGCGCTGCGAAAACCACGTAATCCAAAAGGTTGCTGTAGAGATTTCCGTAAGTGCCGTCGGGCTTGCGCGTGCGCAACAAAATCAGAATCACGATCCAGACGCCCTGATAACCAAGCGCAGTCCCCGGAACACCGTGGTCGTTCAATTTCCCGGTCGCTTTGAAGAACAAACCGTCTTTTGCCATGGCGTAAGCCACACGGGAACCGGCCAGGATCAAGCCATTGTTGCAACCGAAGGTCGAGATGATGATGGCGACGGCCATCATCGCACCGCCTTTGGCGCCGAAAATCGCCGAGAGCGCGGCGGTGGCCACGCGATCGTCGGGCGCGTTCTGAATCTGGTTCAGGGGAAGAGCGCACAAATAAGCGAGATTCGCCAGGCAATAGAGGGAGATCACGATGATCGTCCCGAAGGCCATCGAGAGCGCCACGTCTCGCTTCGGGTTCTTTACTTCGGCGGCTGTGAAGCCGATATTGTTCCAGGCATCGGCGGAAAACAGCGAACCAACCTGCGCAACGGCGAGCGCCAGCAGTAAGCCATACCAGCCGTCTCCGGCCGTCACGGTCGGCATAATGGCGCGAAGGAAGCCGAGCCCGGGCGAGATGATATTCGCGCCGCGAATGGCCCAAACGTGGGAGAAGTTGTCCGCAATCGCGGAAGCGTTCCTCGCCACGAAGATGCAAAGGAAGATCACACCCAGCAAGGAGAGCATTTTGGCTGAAGTGAAAATGTTCTGAATCCATTTGCCCAAACGCACGCCACGGGTATTCAGAAAGGTGAGAAACACGATCATCAGCACGGCTACCAACTGCTGCACAGACAAGCTGACTGCGAATTTCGAGGAGAAGTTGAGTGGCGGAACGATCCAGGTATTCGGCGAAATGGCGGGAAAAAGAACACCGAGATAACGGGCGAAGCCGATGGCCACGGCGGCAATGGTCCCCGTCTGGATCACGAGAAAGAGCGTCCACCCGTACAAGAATCCCCACAGCGGCGAGAACGCCTCCCGCAGATACACGTATTGCCCACCTGCGTGGGGAAACAGGGCAGCCAATTCCCCGTAAGAAAGCGCCGCGGCGATGGTAAGTATACCGGTGAGGATCCAGGTCAGCAGCAGGCCACCAGCGGAACCTGTCTGCCGGCTGATGTCTGCGGCAACGATGAAAATGCCGGAACCAATCATGGAACCGACAACGATCATCGTGCCATCGAATAAACCGATGGCCCGAACAAACCCGTGTTCTGCTCTGCTTGCCTCCACCAACGGAACGGTTGTGGTTTCTGCCATTCTTGAGTTGCCTTAGTGGTATGCCGCGGGTTTCGCGGTTTCCAGTCGATCGATAAACTGCCGGGCCTGCCGCGCCGGATCAGAAGCGGCCAGAATGTCGCTGATCACAGCGACGGAATCGGCACCCGCCTCAATGACTTCCGCTGCGCGTTCCAACCGGATTCCTCCAATGGCCACGATGGGCTTCCGGGTCAATGGCCTTAGCTTGCGAAGCAGCTCCGTGCCCACGACAGGATCGGGGTTCGCCTTGCTGGTCGTGGGAAAAATGGGCCCTATCGCAACATAATCCGCCGAAGTGGCCACTGCCTGCTCAAATTGCTGGCGATTGTGTGTCGAAACTCCTACCCACCTATCGGGTCCCACAATCGCTCGCGCCTGCTCGACGCTCAGGTCATCCTGTCCCACGTGCACCCCGTCGGCTCCCGCCAGATAGGCGAGATCGGGCCGGTCATTGACGAGAAAAGCGGCTCCCCGTTGACGCGCGATTGTGGCGAGTAGCTGTGCAGTCTCCAGGGTTTCCCGCGCCGGAACATTCTGGCGCGATACTGCAGCAGACGCACGCCCGTGTCCATCAGTTGTCTGGCAATTTCCTCTGCAGGTCCGCGAACCAGCCCCGCGTCTAATATCACATAGAGCCGGGGAATGAGAAGGGTCAAAAAGAAGTCTCCTGTTCTTTGCCAGTTCCATGGTGACGCACAAGACAGGTAGGAGGCAAGCAAGAGCGCGGATAGGAGTCGGCAACGGAATCAAACCTCGTTTGTTTTGTCTGTCCGGAGTATAATCGCTCGAAAAAGGAGGTCGAAAAGAGGACGGGGCTCACGGTAACCCATACGAGAGGCAATCGACGTGCAAGAATCCAAATTAAGTGTGCCTCCTGTCGAGGAAACCGCATCTAAGTGAGCAGGTAGAGCAAGTGAGGTAAGTTCATGGTCCTCGGTAGTTTATGGCACAATCGGGCTATCTACAGCTGGAAGCTGGCTTGGGCAAGTCTTTGGGTCTTATTCTGCAGTTTTCCTATCCACGCGCGGCTTCAGCAGGCAAATGGGTCACCGCAATCGGCCACAACACAGGTCACGGGCCAGCATACAAACCAGGAGCCGCAGGCAAATCAGCAAGGGTCCGGAATGATCCAAGGGAAAGTCATAGACCAGTCCGGCACGCGGATCACCGGGGCCACAGTGAAATTAACGCGGGAAGGCCAATCCCAAGGCCAAGAAGTGCAGACGGACGAAGGCGGACAATTCTACTTTTTTAATGTTGCTCCGGGTCCGTTTCAAGTCACGGTAACGTCCGAAGGCCTGACAGCGCAAACCGCTGCTGGGACTTTGAAACCGGACGAGACCTACGTTGTTCCGCAGATGACGCTGCCGATTGCCACGCAGGTCACAGAAGTGCGCGTTGGGCTGGCGCCGGATGAGTTAGCCGAAACGCAGATGGCAGTGGAAGAGAAACAGCGTGTGCTCGGTTTCATTCCCAATTTTTATGTCAGCTACATTCCCAATGCGGCGCCGCTGTCTTCGAAGCAAAAGTTCAGACTCGCCCTGAAGACAACTACTGATCCCATGACGTTCGTCGCGGTGGGACTGGTGGCCGGGGCTAATCAGGCCGCAAACCGGTGGGAAGGATACGGACAAGGCGCAGAAGGATTCGCCAAGCGGTACGGCGCATCGTATGCCGACGTGGCCATCGGCACTTTCGTTGGAGGGGCGATACTGCCTTCGCTTCTGAAACAGGATCCACGTTATTACTACAAGGGAACCGGCAGCAAGAAGTCTCGATTCCTGTATGCGCTGGGCAGTTCGGTATATTGCAAAGGCGACAACGGCCATTGGCAGCCAAACTACTCAAATATCGGCGGAAATTTTGCGGCCGGCGGAATTGCCACTCTCTACTATCCTGCCCAGGATCGCCACGGTGCGCGCCTAGTTGTTTCGATTGCGCTGGTCAGAATCGGCGAGACAGCCGTCGCCAATGTTCTTCAGGAGTTTGTTTTCCCCAAGCTGACCTCGAATGCCCCTCGCCGCGCCCAAAGCCAGCCGTAAACCACGCGAACACTCTGGCATAAGAGCGATCGAGCTCTGATCCACAACTTCTTCCACTTAGCATCCCGGACATCACCGGTGATCGTACGCTTCGCACCACGATGTTGGCGTTCACGGCCATGTAACGAGGTATGCAGTGAAACTCACCACGAATAGAGGAGATCTTTTGCGTTCATTCTTGGGGCTCCACGGTGCACTTGACGTCCACTTCCTTGCAAACGCGCAGGACCGCATCGACGACCAGGGAGGTGGCACTCGGGTCCGAGCCCTCGCTGACGCTGGAAGCAATCACGAGTTGTGTGAGTTTGTCCCCGAGCGGCGATATCTGAAAACCGGCAACTTGTTGACCCTTGCGGATCTCAATTCTCCCGGTCTTACCATCGTTCTTGGTGATCGTGATTTCGGGATGGGACTGCAGAGACTTAACGGTTTTTTCGTACACCGCCACGGGAGCAGCTTCCAAGAGTACAATCGCGACATCGTAACCTCCGTTCCCTGATTTCTGCGTCATTTGCTGAACCCGGTTCTTCGCGGCGCGAGCCGCCATCACCCACTGGGCTTCCACGCTGGAAATTCCCGGCATGACGAAGAATGCAGTCAATAAAAACATCCACGATCTGGCTCGGACCATGTGCTCACCTCCGCAAGAGAGTGGCTTCGCTCGGCGGTTGGCGAAGCAGAAATTGACCGAAAGCTCCGCGGATACTACGCTCGGCATTGTCCTGGTGCAACGAGAAAAACTGTTCGCCGCAAACCCAGCGTGCAGATAAGCGTAGTCGGCATGTTCCTATGTTGAGGCAATAAATCCTTTCAACTCGAGACGATGTTCCAACCGATCCACTGCCGTCAATCCTCGCACGGATAAACGCGCCATCCCGAACTGTCAGAGAGTACTGTCGCCTATACGTCTCAAGCACATGCACTCTTACCGCCTCCTCAAGCCCATCTCCAATTGGGCAGTTCGCTCCTTTCGCACTTGCTGGGACCATCTCCTTTGCCGGACGAGAGAACCTAGACGGTTCGGAGTTTGTCAATTTTGGTTTTGGGGGAATCCCAAGGACCCACAACGGGAGATTTTCTGTTGTCGATCCCTGTGCGAAGAAGTGAATGCGTGTTCACCCCCACATTTTGAGACAGCCAATCCGTCCGCCTTCTAATGCTGTCTTTTGGACTAAAGCCGATTTATCATACGGACAAACTCTGTTGCCTGGCGCAGCTTCCTTGAAAGCACAACCCGGAGGGCCATATTCGATAAGCAGGAGGACTCACCATGACTCTTCCCAACCCTGCGGAAGACGGAACCCGAATAGACCTCGCGCTCGAAGCGTCCATCCACATCGGCCTGGCGATTCTGCTAACCACTGCGTGTTTCCTTATCCTGCGTCCCTTTATCCCTCTGCTTGCCTGGGGCATCATCATTGCCGTCTCTGCTTACCCGGGCTTCCAGAAGTTGCAACTCGCGCTAGGCGGACGAGGAGTGACGACTGCCGTTCTTCTCACGGTTCTGCTTCTGGCATTGCTAATCGTTCCCGTGGTCTTGCTGGCGGAAACGCTTGTCGAGGGCGTCCAGACCCTTACAGCCCACTTCAAGAGCGGGAGCCTCATCATCCCGCCGCCTCCCTCGGGCGTGGAAACCTGGCCGATCATCGGCGCCCCGCTGAACAAATTGTGGACCCTGGCATCCAACGACCTAAGCCAAGCGATCTTGAGTTTTTCTTCTCAGATCAAAGCCGCAGTCCCAGGCCTGCTCAGTGTTTCCGCCGGAATCGGCCTTACCGTGTTGCAATTTGCTCTTTCCATTGTGGTGGCCGGAGTCATTCTGGCGAATGCGGAGGCAGCCTATAAAGTGACCTGCTCCTTGTGCAATCGCTTTTTCGGGGACAAGGGGCCTGAGCTCCAGCAACTCATTGGGGCCACGATCCGCAGCGTTACCAGCGGAATTGTCGGCGTGGCGTTGATTCAATCCGTTCTCGCGGGGATTGGTTTTCTTGTCGCTGGGTTGCCGGGCGCGGGCTTATGGGCTGTTGCGTTTCTCATCGCTGCCGTGCTGCAGGTGGGAGCGCTGATTCTGATTCCCGCAGTGATTTATATGTTTGCGATCGCGAGCGTTACGAAATCGGTGATATTCCTGGTTTGGTGCCTTATCGTTGCGGCGATGGATAACGTCCTGAAGCCCCTTCTGCTGGGGCGTGGAGTCGCAGTTCCCATCGCGGTCGTGTTTCTCGGGGCGATCGGCGGATTTGTGGCGTTGGGCCTCATCGGCTTGTTTGTGGGCGCAATCGTTCTATCGGTGGGTTACAAGCTTTTCCTTGCTTGGCTCGGTCAAACCTCCCCTGCCGCACAGGGGACATAATACGCAACTGACGGACTCAGTGGGCCTTTGGGGTGGGTGCCTTCATCAAATCCACGAACATTCTGTTGAACCTCGCAAGGTCCAAATCTAACTGGATTTCGACGAGCCGGGCGCCAAGCATCGGGTTGTCTTTTTCCGTCCACGTCAGCGTGTTCCCATAAGCAGCACCGTGGTCGAGATCCACACTCATATAGCGCTGCTCCCTATTCGTAATGAGTGCGGGGTCAATCCACGCCGCAGCAGCCAATTCATCCCACATGTAATAGCCGCCCTGGTCCTTCATGAAGTACCTTACGACGTACTGCGCCGCGGGGCTGTTGCTCTGCTTGATCTCCGCAACCATTTCATCCGTGATTCTGGTTTTCACGGAGATGTCCACGGGCGTGCAAATGATTTTTTTCCAAGGAGCCTCCAGGACGCTTTTCGCGGCCTCCGGGTCGAACCAGAAGTTGAATTCGTGACGCGGGGCGCTGAGAAATTCCGGATCATTGGTCTGAGGATTCAAGCTCCCGCCCATAAACACCAAGCTCTCCGCAAATTCCGCAAAGTGCGGATCGATTGCGTTCGCGAGCGCCAGGTCCGTCATGGGACCTCCCTCATAGATGGTTACTTCGTGGGGATATTTATGCACCATGCGAATCAGGAAGTGAACGGCATCTTCGTCAGAGGGCTTGGTATGTGGCTCTCCTTCGATAAGCGCGGGAATCACGTCGTGCTCGTGCCACCAGCGATCATCCCAGGCCCCCGCAAATGCCACTTTCCCATATCTTGCCTGCCACAACTGGGCTTCCTTGCGGCGATGGACCAGCGGGAACACGGCGCCGGGCAGGACCGGGATGTCGGTGCGACCGATCAGCTCCAACAGACGCAGAGTACGGGCTACCTCCTCGTCGCGCCACTGGTTTCCGCTGACAACCGTAATTCCCAGAACTTCGACTTGAGGAGATTGAATCAGGGTCAGCAGTGTCTGCATATTGCTGCCGCCGGGTCCCGAGCAGTCCTGGTCGATGATGACTTTCCGAGGCTGCTGAGCAAATACCGTGCCATTCGCGATCAGAAGAAAGAAGATTACGAAATGTAGTTTTGGCATCCTCATTTACAGACCCCCGGGGATTCCGTCTTTCGCGACAGTCCTGAAGCCTTTGACAAAGGAAACGGCCGGTGACTGAATCATGCTTAGAGAGCCAGCAGGTGTTGCGATCGCCGATGATATACCGGGACGCGAACCGATGGAAACTGAACGTCGGCCGCGACCTTCTATTTTTGTGTCTCTTCCGCGGAGGGCCGCAGTTTGCGCCAACCTGCGAAGACTAGATGAAAGAGCAGGTTGCTGGGAACCATCAGGGACAAATAAACAATGGGAACCATGTAGATGTTGGTACCGGGAAAACAATAGCGCGCAATATAAAGCACAACGATCACGCTGCGCATGCCTGTGGTAGTGGCGAGAACGCGACGTGAGTCGCCGTCGGGCCCGCCCGTAAACCAACCGATCAGCATCGATATAACCAGTAACAAAAACATGGCGAGAAGGGTCCCACGGCCCGCGATGGCTAACAGCGCTTCCCGGCGGGCCAGGCGCGTCTCCCACATCAGGAAGAGGAACACGGCCGTTGCAAGAATTTCGAATGGTTGCACCAGCCGAGGCGCGATCTTCGGGGCACGCCGTGCGATCCACAATCCGGCACACAACGGTGCGCCAATATACAGCAAAATGCTGACCGTCAGGTTCAGTATGGGCCGCTGACTGCGGTGCGCTACCTGGGGCATAACTTTAACAGCCAACGGCGTTATCGCGATGCTGACAACGGAGAGCACAAACGTCATTATGGCAGCGAATGCCAAGCGCTCCTTGGCCATGCGGGTGAATTGGAGAGCGATCGGGGTTCCCGGAATGGCAGCTAACAGTAGTATTCCGACAGTTGCGTCAGGTGTCAGCGGGAAAATCTTCACCAACAAGAGCCCTATGGTAGGTACAAGGACACAATTTGCCGCCAGTGTTTTGGTGAAAAGCGCGCGGTTGCGCAAAACACCCAGGAGCTCTCCGCCACTGACACGCATGCCGATGGAAAGCATCACCAGGACGACAAAGAAGTCAAGCAGCGGCAATGGCCGAACGGGCATTCTTACCCCCGGCGCACAATGTTAGCTCTCCTGCCGAGATTACTGGAAAGCGGATTCGGCCTCGCCATGAAGCCGAACCGTGGCTCGTCAGCAACTGCCGTCGCCAGTCTGAAAGTGTTGTGAGGAAAGGGCATTGCGCGGCTTGGTGAGGAGAACATTGCATGCCGAGTCCCCTGAGGCCTACGGACGTTTATTTTCCGTTGCTGATGTTCAGGAGCTTTTCGATGAAGTGCGTGTCCATCTTTCCGGACACGAAATCAGGGTGCGCCAGAATCCGCCGGTGCAGCGGAATCGAGGTCTTGATTCCTTCGATGACGAACATTTCCAGGGCACGCTTCATCCGGCTGATGGCTTCACTGCGATCGCGGCCTTTTACGATGAGCTTCGCCACCATGGAATCGTAATAGGGTGGGATTACCGCATCGGAATAGGCTGCGGAATCCACGCGGACGCCCGTGCCACCAGGCGCCTGAAACGTGGTTATGCGCCCGGCGGAAGGAACGAACGTGTCGGGATCCTCCGCATTGATGCGGCACTCGATGGAGTGACCAGTGAAGCTGACTTCGCCTGCCGCTTCTTCCAGCCGCTCGCCTGCCGCGATGCGGATTTGCGCCTTCACCAGGTCCACACCGGTCACAAATTCCGTCACTGGATGCTCCACCTGAATCCGCGTGTTCATCTCGATGAAATAGATCGAGCCGTCTTCATCCATCAGGAACTCAATCGTGCCCGCGTTGGTATATCCGATTCCCTCCATGGCCTTGATGACTTTCGTGCCCAGTTCTTTCCGGCGCTTCACGTCGATGGCCGGCGAAGGTGATTCCTCAACTAACTTCTGGTGCCGCCGCTGGATGGTGCACTCGCGCTCGCCAAGATGAATCACTTTCCCGTGCTGGTCGCCGAGCACCTGAAACTCGATGTGCCGAGGGTGCTGCAGAAACCGCTCCATGTATACATCGGGCGTGCCGAAGGCCTGCTGCGCCTCACTGCGCGCGGTCTGGTATGCACTAAGCAACTCGTCGCTGTTCCGCACCACGCGCATCCCGCGGCCCCCGCCGCCCGCGGCTGCTTTCAGAATCAGCGGATAGCCAACGCGCTTCGCTTCTTTCGCCAGATTTTCTTCGCCCTCCACCACACCTTCGCTGCCCGGTATGGTGGGCAGGCCCACGGCCTTCATTTCGCGGCGCGCACGATCCTTCTCCCCCATCATCTCGATCACTTCCGGTTTGGGACCGATAAAGGTGATCTCCGAGGCCTCACAGACCTTGGCGAAGTTCGCGTTTTCGGAAAGGAAGCCGTAACCAGGATGGATGGCGTCGACGTTGGTGATTTCGGCGGCGCTGATGACGTGGGGAATGTTGAGGTAGCTTTCGCTGCTGCGCGGCGGCCCGATGCAGACGGCCTCGTCCGCAAAGCGGACATGGAGAGCGTTGCGGTCCGCCTCCGAATACACGGCAACGGTGGCAATTCCGAGTTCCTTACAAGCACAGATGACGCGCAGGGCAATTTCCCCGCGGTTGGCTACAAGTATCTTTTGGAACATAGTCGGGTGAGCTGCCTAACGTTTGCGGCTAGGTCGAATCCCAAAGAGCGGCTGCCCGTATTCCACAGGCTGTCCGTTTTCCGCAAAGATGCGCAGGACTTCGCCACTGGTTTCCGATTCAATTTCGTTCATGAGTTTCATGGCTTCCACGATGCACAGCGTTTGTCCGGTTTCCACATAGGCCCCGACCTTCACAAAGGGCTCGGCGCCGGGGCTGGGGGAGCCGT
>Ga0187781_10000729_pt1 | contig 23893 bp, 21 predicted proteins | sample 0715_SJ02_MP02_2_FD_132447 | JGI IMG/M metagenome (GOLD analysis project Ga0187781, IMG submission 132447) | Tropical peat soil microbial communities from peatlands in Department of Meta, Colombia - 0715_SJ02_MP02_20_MG | ecosystem: Environmental > Terrestrial > Soil > Wetlands > Peat | place... | reverse complement strand
TCTCGCGGCGCTCGACACGCTGAAGCACCATCCCCGCGTCGCCGGCGGCAAGCTGGGCGCGATCGGATTTTCGAACGGCGGGTATTTCGCCCTCTGGCTCGCGGCGACGGGAAAGGTCCAGGCCGGCGTATCCTATTACGGCGCGCTCAGCGGCGCCGGCACGGACAGGGAGCTGAGCCGCTTCAAGGACGCCTTCGACAAGGGCAGTTCGCCGGTCCTGATTCTCCACGGGACGGAGGACGGGACCGTGCCGTTTGCGGCGGCACAGCATTTGAGCAAGGTCGTTGCCGCGGCCGGCAGCCCCTACGAGTTCTATCCTTATGACGGCGCCGGCCATCGCTTCGATCGATCCGGCTCCTCGGCGGACCAGGCCGCAGCCGCCGATGCCTGGCAGCGGACGCTGGCCTTCTTCGGCAAATACCTGAAACAGCCCTGACCGGCGATCGCCGCCTCGGGAGCGAGGGGCCGCGCGATCCTGCTCAACTTCCGCCGAGCTGCCACACCACGCCCTCGCGCATGGTGCGGTCCTCCAGCTCGAGCGGCGTCGGCACGCGGTAGCGCGCAAGCTCTTCGAGCTCTTCCCGCGGCAGATAGGCGCGGCCGGGATCGCCCAGCAGCACCAGCACGCCCGCGCCGGCGAGATGCCGCAGCCATCGCGTCAGCCGCTCGGCGAGCGGCCGCTCGTAGCACATGTCGCCCGCCAGCACGACCTGCCAGGGCACGGGAAAGCGGCCGATCACATCGGCGCTCTCGACCGCCACCGCAAGCCCGTTGAGCGCGGCGTTGAGGCCGATCGCCGCGGCGGCGAAGGGGTCGATCTCCGCCGCCACCGCCTCGGCCGCGCCGGCGCGCGCCGCCGCCAGCGCCAGCAGCCCGCCGCCGGCGCCGAAATCGAGCACGCGCTTGCCGCGCACGAGACCGGGATGGTCGAGCACGTGCCGCGCCAGCGCCTGGCCGCCCGCCCAGGCGAAGGCCCAATAGGGCGGCGGGAGCTGCTCGCGCTCGAGCACGGTTTCGGTCGCCTGCCACAGCGGCGTGATCTCGCCGGCGAGATGGAGGCGGATCTCCGGCACCAGCGGCGGCGCGTCGATGGCGGTGTTGGCGCGGATGAACGATGCGGCGTCAGCCGACATGCGCGGCGATGATGGCGAGGAGCAGGATCCAGCCCGCCCAGCGGTTGGAGCGGAACTTGGCAAGGCAGTCGGCGGCATCCTCGGTGTCGACCCTGGCCGCCTGCCAGCAGAGCTGCGCCAGCATCAGCGCAAGTCCGGCATAGAACGGCCAGCGCATCCCCGCCGCCGCTCCCGCCGCCGCCCAGAACGCCGCCGCCGCGGCGTAGAAAATGAAAAGCCAGGGCCGCGTGCGCGCGCCCAGCGCCAGCGCCGAGGATTTGACGCCGATCAGGATGTCGTCCTCCTTGTCCTGATGCGCGTAGATCGTGTCGTAGCCCAGCGTCCAGGCGATGCCGCCGAGATAAAGCAGCACCGCCGCGCCGTCGATGCGCCCGGTCGCCGCCGCCCAGCCCATCAGCGCGCCCCAGTTGAAGTTGAGGCCGAGGAAGAATTGCGGCCAGTAGGTCACGCGCTTCATCAGCGGATATGTCGCCACCAGCAGCAGCACCAGGAAGCCGAGCAGCACCGCCAGCCGGCCGAGGCAGGCCAGCACCGCCGCGCCCACCGCCAGCAGCAGCCCCATGAACAGCGCCGCCTGGCCGAGCGTGACCGCGCCGCTCGGCAGCGGCCGCGTGCGCGTGCGCGCCACGCGCGCGTCGAAATCGCGGTCGATGATGTCGTTGAGCGTGCAGCCGGCGCCGCGCATGGCCATGGCGCCGATGCCGAAAAGCGCCATCAGGCGCCCGTCGGGCCAGCCCGGCGCCGCCAGCGCGATCGCCCACCAGCCCGGGAACAGCAGCAGCCAGGTGCCGATCGGCCGGTCGAGCCGCGCGAGCCGGATATAGGGCACCAGCGCCGCCGGCGCGTAACGATCGGCCCAGTCGCCGCTTCGTATGTCGGTCATGATGCGCTGGCCGTGCCGATGGGCTAAACTCGTTCGCGCCATCTTGCCCGCCGCCCGCGCCGCGGCCAAGCCCGCCGATGATCCCGAAGACGCGCCTCTTCGTCACCACCGATCTCGCCGGCGGCCTCGCCATCGGCCTCGAGCCCTCGCAAGCGCATTACGTCAAGACGGTGCTGCGGCTGGAGCAGGGCGCGGTGGTGGCGCTCTTCAACGGCCGCGACGGCGAATGGCTCGGCCGCATCGACGGCGTCGGCAAGGGCTGGTGCTCCATCGCGCTCTTCGAGCAGCGCCGGCCGCAGGAAGCGGCGCCCGACCTCTGGCTGGTCTTCGCGCCGCTGAAGCGCGGCCGCATCGATTTCCTGGTGGAGAAGGCGACCGAGCTCGGCGTCGGCGCGCTTTATCCCGTCTTCACCCGGCGCAGCGTCGTCGAGCGCGTCAATCTCGACCGGCTGCGCGCCAACGTGATCGAAGCGGCGGAGCAGACGGAGCGGCTGTCGGTGCCGGTGCTGGCCGAGCCCGAGCCGCTTGAGCGCCTGCTCGCGCGCTGGCCTGCCGACCGGCGATTGCTGCTATGCGATGAAAGCGGGGCTGCGCCGCCGATCGCCGAAACCCTCGCCGCCGCGGCGCCCGGCGCCTTTGCGGTGCTTGTCGGTCCGGAAGGGGGTTTTGCGGAAACCGAGCTTGACGCCCTGAGGAAAACTCCCTTTGTTTTACCTGTGGGCTTGGGCCCGCGCGTCTTGCGTGCCGACACCGCGGCGCTGGCGGCGCTGGCGGTGGTGCAGGCGCTTGCGGGCGACTGGCGCCTGCCGCGCCGGCGCTGAGACCAGGTTTTTTCATCGGGTACAAAGGGATCGGAGGTATCGCGTCTTGTCCGCTCCATCGCTTTCCGGCGGCGCGCCGATCACCGACAAGCGCCAGTTGATCGAGCATTTCATTGGCGGCGCCAAGCCGCCGGCGCAATGGCGCATCGGCACCGAGCACGAAAAATTCGTCTTCCGGCTCGCCGACCACAGTCCCGTCGCCTATGACGCTCCGGACGGCATCCGCGCGCTGCTCGAAGGGCTGCGGCGCTTTGGCTGGCAGCCGATCTTCGACGGCGACAATCTCGTCGGCTTGAGCAACGGCAAGGGCGGCGCGATCTCGCTCGAGCCCGGCGGCCAGTTCGAGCTGTCGGGCGCGCCGATCGAGACCCTGCACCAGACCTGCGCCGAGGTGGGGGAGCATCTGGCCCAGGTGCGGGCGGTGACCAAGGAGCTCGGCTTGGGCGTGCTCGGCCTCGGCTTCCACCCGACCGCGCGGCGCGACGACGTGCCGTGGATGCCCAAGCGCCGCTACGCCGTGATGCGGCGCTACATGCCGCTCAAGGGCGCGTTCGGTCTCGACATGATGCTGCGCACCTGCACCGTCCAGGTAAACCTCGATTTTGCCGACGAGGCCGACATGGTGCGCAAGCTGCGCATGAGCCTGGCGTTGCAGCCGGTGGCCGCCGCGCTCTTCGCCAACTCGCCCTTCGTCGAAGGCAAGCCCAGCGGCTATCTCAGCTACCGCAGCCACGTCTGGACCGATGTCGATCCCGATCGCACCGGCATGCTGCCCTTCGTCTTCGAGCCCGGCTTCGGGTTCGAGCGCTATGTCGACTACCTGCTCGACGTGCCGATGTATTTTGTCTATCGCGACGGCAAATACATCGACGTCGCCGGCCAGTCCTTCCGCGATTTCCTCGCCGGGCGGCTGCCGGGCCTGCCGGGCGAGATCCCGACGATGGGCGACTGGAACGACCATATCACCACGATTTTTCCCGAGGTGCGTCTGAAGCGCTACATGGAGATGCGCGGCGCCGATGGCGGGCCGTGGCGGCGGCTCTGCGCCGCGCCGGCGCTGTGGACGGGGCTCTGCTACGACGCCGAATCGCTCGCCGGCGCCTACGACCTCATCGCCGACTGGACGCACGAGGAGCGCGAGCAGTTGCGCATGCGCGTGCCGCGTCATGGCCTCAGGACGCCCTTCCGCGGCGGCACGGTGCTCGAGGTGGCGGCGCGCGTGGTCGAGCTCGCCCGCGCCGGGCTGCGCCGGCGCCGGCGCCTGGACAGCACCGGCCAGGACGAGAGCCACTATCTCGAGCCCTTGACCGAGATCGTCGACAGCGGCCGCACGCCGGCCGAGCTGCTGCTCGAAGATTACCGGACGCGCTGGGGCGGCCGCATCGACCCCGTCTTCAGCCAGGAAGCCTATTGACCGTCGCCGGCGGCGGTTTTTTCGGGAACCCCGCCTCGGCCCCGGCGTTTATCCTCTCGCAGCCCCGAAGCGGCTGCGTGACGTGTTGCCGGCGCCCCGCATCCGCTCCCCCCAGCGATGCGGGGCGCATCCTTGCCTCGGCGGTCACCGGCCGAGCCGCACCGTCGCCCAGCGTCCCGGGCGGGCCGAGCCTGCCGCCGGCGGCAGGCCCGAAAGCGACATCCAGCGCGAGCGGAACCAGGAAGAGGCCGAGATCTCGACCTTGAGGCGCCCGCTCGCCGGCGGCGCGTCGAGGCCGAGCGCCGACCATGGGATCAGCGCCTCGCCGACGATGCGCGGCTGGTCGGCGCCGAAATAGAGCGCCTCGGCGCCGGGCACGGCCGGGCAGGCGGAAGGCGCGCGCTCGGCCGCCGCGCCGGCGCAGAGCCGCGCCGTCATCGGCGGGTGGTCGCGCTCCTTGCTGCGCGGCGGGATGAAATAGAGCGTGAAGCGCCGCGCTCCGGCGCCGGCCTCGACGTCGAGCTCGATGCGATAGGCCTCGCTCAGCGGGAAATCGCCGTCATAGGCCAAGAGGTCGAGGTCGTAATAGTCCTGGCCGATGGTGGCGAGCGCCAGGCCCTGATCGCTCCAGCTCAGATAAGCCTCGCCGAACGCCGCTTCGCCCGGCGCGGGCTTGAGCGCCGGCAGCAGCGATTGCGGCTTCGGCCAATCCACCAGCGAGCCGTGCTCGGGATCGATATGCGCGCGCGGCACGCTGAAGCCGGCAAGGGGCGGGCGTGCCGGCGCCGCCGCGTGAAGCGGCGGCAGCGCGCGGTTGGCCTCGCCGAGCGCCGCCGCCAGCGCTTCATAGGGCCGGTCGCGGATATCGACCAGGCCGAAATTGTAGTCTTCCCGGTCGGCGCGGCCGCCTTCGGGATAGTCGTAATACTGAAACCAGTGCAATCCCACGAGCTCGGCGATGCCGGCGAAGTTGCGCGCCGCCGCCGCGGCGCCTTGCGCGCGCTCCGCCTGGGTGTCGACGGTCATGAGATGGCCGTTGTTGCGATTGCCGGTGCGGTTCTCGCGCGCGGCATAGAACCATTCGGAGACCAGCACCGGCTTGCCGCGCGAAAGCGCGCGCAGCCCGTCGAAGTAATAAGGGGCGATCCATCCTTCGGGGCTGTCGACGTTATAGTTGGTGGCGATGACATCGACATGTCGCGCTTCGGCCTTCACTGCCACCGGGTCGTAATAGATCGGCAGCCGGTCGCCGAAGAAAAGCGCGTCGGGATCGGCCGCGTGCAGCGCGCGCGCCGCCAAATCGTAATAATGCTCGGCGACGATCCCGGTCCATTGCCGCACCGCGTCGCTGCCGTGACCGCCGGGCCGGAGCCGCGTCACCGCCTGCGCCGTGAGCAGGCCCGCCCAATCCTCGACGCCGGCGGGCGGTACGAAATCTGTAACGAAGCGCCGCCAGTTGCCGCGATAGTGTCGCTTCAGCGCCTCGAGCCAGCGCCGCTTGGTGTAGTTTTCCGCCGGCTTCGCCGAATAGAAGGTGAAGAGCGCGCCGCCCCACCAGCCGACTTCGTTGTCGCTGAAATAGCCGAGCCGGTAGGGGCTCGCGCGATAGGGCGCGGTGAGCCGCAGCGCCGTCTCGCGCAGGCGCTCGCCCATGCCGGGGTCGAAGGGATCGAACCAGTGGAATCGCGCGAGCCGCCCCAGCTCGAGATTGATCGCGCCGGGCAAGCGCAGCTCCTGCGGCGGCAGCGACCAGGCGCCGGTCGAGTTGAAGCCCCAGGAGACGAGGCGCGCGCGCGTTGCCGCTTCCCATTCCGGCAGGCTCGCCGCCGTCTCCTGCCACTCGTAATGCGGCCGGTTGAGACGCGCGCCCGAGGCGCCGCCGTCGACGACGTTGACGCCGATCGAAAAGAAGCGCTCGCCGCAGGGCGTGCGCAGGAAGGCGTGGCCGGCGGCATCGCGCTCGACGCTCCAGCGCGTCGAAGGCGCGTGGTCGAGATCGCAGGCCCGTGCCGGCGCGGCAAACAGCAGCGCCGCGAGCAGCGCCGGCGCGACGCACAGCATCGCCGCCGCCGGGCGCCGGCGGTTGCAGACAACCCGGCCGACCGCTTTGCGGTCGGCCCCGGAGGGTTCGATCGCAAAGCGATCGAACGGGTTGTCCCGCGAAAGCCCGCACCTTGCAGGCAATTCTCCTGCCTCGAGCTTCACCGCGCCGAGGCGCCCGCCGCGTCGGCGGCGGGAGAGCGAGGCAGGCTCACGCCGCCGTGCCGCCGACGGTGAGCCCGTCCATGCGCAGCGTCGGCTGGCCGACGCCCACCGGCACGCCTTGCCCCTCCTTGCCGCAGGTGCCGATGCCGTCGTCGAGCGCGAGGTCGTTGCCGATCATGCTGATCTTGGTCAGCGCGTCGGGGCCGTTGCCGATGAGCGTGGCGCCCTTGACCGCCGGGCCGATCTTGCCGTCTTCGATGAGATAGGCTTCCGACGCCGAGAAGACGAACTTGCCCGAGGTGATGTCGACCTGGCCGCCGCCGAAATTGACCGCATAGAGCCCGCGCTTCACCGAGGCGATGATCTCCTGCGGCTCCTTGTCGCCGGCCAGCATATAGGTGTTGGTCATGCGCGGCATCGGCGCATGGCCATAGCCCTGGCGCCGTCCGTTGCCGGTGGGGCGCATGCCCATGAGGGCGGCATTGAGCCGGTCCTGCATGTAGCCCCGGAGGATGCCGTCCTCGATCAGCACGGTGCGGGAAGCGGGCGTGCCCTCGTCATCGACGGTGAGCGAGCCGCGCCGGTCCTGGAGCGTGCCGTCATCGATCACGGTGACGCCGGGTGCCGCGACGCGCTGGCCGATGAGCCCGGCAAAGGCCGAGGTCTTCTTGCGGTTGAAGTCGCCTTCGAGCCCGTGGCCCACCGCCTCGTGCAGCATGACGCCGGGCCAGCCCGGCCCCAGCACCACCGTCATCTCGCCGGCCGGCGCCGGCACCGAGGCGAGATTGACCAGCGCCTGGCGCAGCGCCTCGTCGACCTGGCTCTGCCATTGCCGGGGATCGAAATAGCGGTGGTACTCGACCCGCCCGCCGGCGCCGGAGGAGCCGGTCTCCATGCGCGCGCCGTCGCCGACGACGACGCTGACGCTGAGCCGCACCAGCGGCCTGATGTCGCCGACGCGCGCGCCGTCGGCGCGGATGATCTCCACCGCCTGCCACGAGCCCGCCAGCACCGCCGTCACCTGCCGCACCCGCGGGTCCTTGCCGCGGGCATAGGCGTCGATCTCGGTCAGCAGCTTCGCCTTCTCGGCGAAGTCGATCTGGGACAGCGGATTGGCGTCGGTGTAGAGGTTCTGGTTGGTGCCTTGCGGCGGCAAGGCGAGGCTGGCGCTGCCGCCGTGCTTGACCGCGCGCACCGCGGCGCCGGCGCGGCGGATCGCCGCCTCGGAAAGCTCCGAGGCGTGGGCGTATCCCGCCGCCTCGCCGGAGAGCGCGCGCAGGCCGAAGCCCTGCGCCGTGTCGAAGGCGGCGCTCTTGATCCGGCCGTCGTCGAAAGTGAGGCTCTCGGCCTGGCTGTATTCGAGGAAAAGCTCGCCGTCGTCCATGCCGTCGAGCGCTTCGGCGACGATCGTTTCGACCCGGCCGCGGTCCATGCCGGTGCGGGCGAAGAACAGGGCGTCGGTGCGGGCGAGGTCGCTCACGGGACTGCTCCTTGGCTGCTGCTTCTTGCCAGAGACGGCGCGCCGGCGCCAGAGGCAACCGCGTCGGCGCGGCCTGCGGCAGGATATGGGGTCTGCGGGCGGTGGGTGCCAGCGCTCCGGCGTTGCAGCATCTCCATGTCTGCTCCCTACGGAGGGAGATGAGGCCGATAGGCATATCGGAAGAGACGCTTTGGCTCAGGGAAATAAGAGTGGTGCGCCGGAAATCGTTGAATAACAAGTGGAAATTTCTATTCTGTTCTTTTTTCCCGGCTTACGATTGTTTGCCGGCCTGGAAGCCGATAGCCGCAGAGGCGAAGGTCGATAAAATCGTTCTCGCCCAGTCCTGCACCGTCGGATTAGGGTGGTATATGAGCAGCCCGAGTGCGGCTGCGCCCATTAGAAACAACGCCAGGGCAGTCAAATAGAAACGAGCGAGCTGAAGGTGGCGGTCGGTCTTCGATTGCAGACCGACGGCACCGGCAATCGTCGCTTCGTATCGTTCGTCCTTCGCCAACTCGTTCAGATCGATGTTGCTCATCTGGGCTGCCGATCAGAGCCCGACGATCTGTTTTTCGATCTTGCCATCCTTGGATATCGTCAGTTGCTTGCCTTCGCGAGCGGCCTTGTGAGCCACGTCCAGCATCGCCACGGCTTTGCGAATCACTTCGCTCTTCGTGACGCCGCTTTCAGCCGCAATGTCTTCGAGGATCTCATTGAGGCCCTCCGACACATCAAGCGTCAGTCGTACCTTTTGGCTGCGAGCCATTGCACTGCTCCCGTTCTACCAGACAGGGAACCCATTCTACCGAATAGGGAAATAGAAATCCTCTGCACCGACAAGTGGAAAGTACACAAATATTGCTTGTTTTGCAAGCGAGAAATACGTAAATTTCACTGCATTTTCCGGTGTGGGCGGAAGAGGCCGGGGGGTGAGGTGAGAGGTCTCCGAAATGGACGATCCGAAACTGTTGGTCAGCACGATTTTCAAGGCGACCTGGGCGCGATTGTCAGCAGAGGATCAGGCGGCCGCAATGCGCCTATTGAAAGAAGCGATGAGATTCTTGTGTATGCGCGAGGGCGAAGCGTTCGAGATTTTGCCAACGCTTGGGGGTGTCGAACTGCGTCGCGGGAACCAAAGTGTCTGGCTATCGTTTGATAGGCGAGGCGGGAACTGGGAAATTCTGAATCTGACGCTTGATCGAGCGCAGATAGAACGCACAGCAGCCCGCGCGCCGCGCGCGCCGGCATTCTGATCGACGACACGGGCAGGGCGTGGCCAGCCAATTTCGCCGCGTTGGCACGACGGTTGGGCTATGTTGACGCGCATGTCGATCGCGTCTGGTTCGCCGTGCGGGAGCGCGGCGCCATTCACATCCGCTCGATCGAGGAGGGCGTGCGCATCACGCTGCGCCCCCGCGGGTTTTCACTCGTCGCCTTGGCCGAGGTGCTGCAGGTGCTCAAAGACATGGCGCCGGCGCGCATTCTGCTTGTCATGCGTTCGGACGCTGGGACGGATATCGAGTTCTTCACCAGCGTCGGCGCCTTCATTGATCGCGCCGCGCCGCTCGCCGCCGTCTAATGCGGCAGCGTCTGCACCGGAATCGCGAGAGGCAGGTCCAGCGCGCGCCAAGGGGAGGGAGGCCAGGATTCCAGCCGTCCCAACTTAATGAGTGCCTCTGTCGAACAGATGACAGCGCTCGTCAGCCATGGGGGCATGGTCAAACCGCTGTCGCCGTTCGTTGAATGTCGTCCCACGACCGTGGGAGGGGTTGCCGGCAAAGCCGCGCTGCGCCTTGAGTTTATGCGGCATAAAGTCGCAACGTTGCGGTTGGCGTCGCCTCCGGCCGGGCGCTATTACCTGCGTGCCGGAGCGTTCGGCATCGGCCCGCCGGCGCGGTTGTCCGTGCCGCGGGGTTTGGTGTAGGGTCGCGCCGCTTTCGCCGCGGCGGCGGATGGGGGCCGGTCGGGCGGGCGCTCGCGGGCGGAAAGCGCCGACGGGGCGGGGAAAGCCGTTGCCGTCTTCGGCTATGTCCGACAGAGGGGCTCGAATTGCATGGGATGGGGCGTGGGAATGGGTATCGGAAGCTGGGCCGGTCGCCTGCGCGCGGCGGCGACGGTCCTGGCGGCGTCGCTGCTGCCGGCGCCGGCGGCGTTCGCCGAGGAGCCGGTGGATTGGCAGCTCGGCATGCAGGAGGCGGCCACGCCGGTGCGCGAGGCGATCGATTCGCTCCATGACGAGCTGCTCGTCATCATCACGCTGATCGCGCTCTTCGTCCTGGGCCTCCTGCTCTATGTCATCATCCGCTTCAACGCCAAGCGCCACCCGACGCCGTCGCAGACGACGCACAACACGCTCTTGGAACTGCTGTGGACGACGGTGCCGATCCTGATCCTGGTGGTGATCGCCATTCCGTCCTTCAAGCTGCTCTATTACATCGACCGCACGCAGCACGCCGACATGACGCTCAAGGTGACCGGCCATCAATGGTACTGGAGCTACGAGTATCCCGATCAGGCCGACTTCAGCTTCGACAGTACGGTGCTTGCGGACGAGGATCTCGCCAAGTATCACGAGCCCCGGCTGCTCGGCGTGGACAAGCCAGCCGTCGTGCCGGTGGGCGCCAAGGTGCGCATTCTCGTCACCGGCACGGACGTGATCCATAGCTGGTTCGTGCCGGCGGCCGGCGTGCAGGAATACGCGGTCATCGGCCGCACCAACGAATCCTGGCTGCAGATCGACCGGCCCGGCACCTATTACGGCCAATGCAACCAGATCTGCGGCCTCAACCATCCCTTCATGCCGATCGAGATCAAGGCGGTGCCGAAGGAGGCGTTCGACAAATGGCTGAAGGCGCCGGAGTCGCTTTGGAACGTCCCCCCGAAGAAGACGGCGACCGGCGCGCCGGCCGGCGGCGACACCGGCGCGCTGCTGGCCGCCCAGTGAGCATCTGACGAGGACAGACCCATGGCCTACGGATCGACCGCCCACGCCGACGAGCACGCGCACGGTCATGTTCCCTCCTTCTGGGCGCGCTGGCTGCTGTCGACCAACCACAAGGACATCGGCACGCTCTATCTCGTCTTCGCCATAACGGGCGGGCTGATCGGCGCCGTCTTCTCGGTGCTGATGCGCATCGAGCTGATGACGCCGGGCGATCATCTGCTGCACGGCAACCATCAATTCTACAACGTCATGATCACCGCCCACGGCCTCATCATGGTGTTCTTCATGGTGATGCCGGCGATGATCGGCGGCTTCGGCAACTGGTTCGTGCCGATCATGATCGGCGCGCCCGACATGGCCTTCCCGCGGCTCAACAACATCAGCTTCTGGCTGCTGGTGCCGTCCTTCTGCCTGCTGCTGGGCTCGGTCTTCGTGCCGGGGCCGCCCGAGGGCTCCGGCGCCGGCGTCGGCTGGACGGTCTACCCGCCGCTCTCCTCCGCGCTCGGCCATCCCGGTCCCGCCGTCGACATGGCGATCTTTTCGCTGCATCTCGCCGGCGCCTCCTCGATCCTCGGCGCGATCAACTTCATCACCACCATCTTCAACATGCGCGCGCCGGGCATGACGCTGCACAAGATGCCGCTCTTCGTCTGGTCGATCCTGGTGACCGCCTTCCTGCTGCTGCTGTCGCTGCCGGTGCTGGGCGGCGCCATCACCATGCTGCTCACCGACCGCAATTTCGGCACCACCTTCTTCGACCCCGCCGGCGGCGGCGACCCGCTGCTCTTCCTCCACCTCTTCTGGTTCTTCGGCCATCCCGAGGTCTACATCATGATCCTGCCGGGCTTCGGCATGATCAGCCAGATCGTCTCGACCTTCTCCAGGAAGCCGGTCTTCGGCTATCTCGGCATGGCCTACGCCATGGTGGCGATCGGCGTCATCGGCTTCGTGGTCTGGGCGCACCACATGTTCACCACCGGCATCGGCGTCGACACCCGCGCCTATTTCACCGCCGCGACGATGGTCATCGCCGTGCCCACCGGCATCAAGATCTTCTCCTGGATCGCCACCATGTGGGACGGCTCGCTCGAGTTCAAGACGCCGATGCTGTGGGCGGTGGGCTTCATCTTCCTCTTCACCGTCGGCGGCGTCACCGGCGTGGTGCTCGCCAACGCCGGCGTCGACGTGGCGCTGCACAACACCTATTACGTCGTGGCGCATTTCCACTACGTGCTGTCGCTCGGCGCGGTGTTCTCGCTCTTCGCCGGCTTTTACTACTGGATCGGCAAGATGAGCGGCCACCAGTACAACGAGACCTTCGGCAAGATCCATTTCTGGACGACCTTCATCGGCGTCAACCTCACTTTCTTCCCGATGCACTTCCTCGGGCTTGCCGGCATGCCCAGGCGCATCAGCGACTATCCCGAGGCTTTTGCCGGCTGGAACATGGTGGCCTCGATCGGCGCCTACATCTCCTTCGCCTCGACCTTGTGGTTCATCTTCGTCATCTTCCACACTTTCCTCGCCGGCAAGAAGGCGGCCGCCAATCCCTGGGGAGCGGGGGCGACGACGCTGGAATGGAAGCTGCCCTCGCCGCCGCCCTTCCACACCTATGAGGAGCTTCCGCACATCGCCCCCAGCGCCGGACATTGATGGCGCCGGGCGTGACCAGCCTAAGCAATCTGTCGGCGGCGCCGGCCGCCATCGGCGAGGTCCCGGCGGTCGCCGACTATGTCGCGCTGCTCAAGCCGCGCGTGATGTCGCTGGTGGTCTTTACCGGCTTCGTCGGCCTCTACCTGGCGCCGGGGCATCTCCATCCGGTGCTGGCGACCGTCGCGATGCTGTGCATCGCCGTCGGCGCCGGCGCCGCCGGCGCCATCAACATGTGGTACGACCGCGACATCGACGCGCTGATGCGCCGCACCGAGCGCCGGCCGCTGCCCGCGGGCCGCATGGCGCCCGGCGATGCCCTGGGCTTCGGCTGCGTGCTTGCCGCCGCCGCGGTGCTGGTGATGGGGCTCGGCATCAATTGGGCGGCGGCGGCGCTGCTGGCGCTCACCATCGCCTTCTACGTCCTGGTCTATACCGTCTGGCTGAAGCGCCGCACGCCGCAGAACATCGTCATCGGCGGCGCCGCCGGCGCCTTTCCGCCGATCGTCGGCTGGGCGGCGGTCACCGGCGATGTCGGCTGGCCGGCGCTGCTGCTCTTCGCTCTCATCTTCTTCTGGACGCCGCCGCATTTCTGGGCGCTGTCGCTCTATCGCTGCGCCGACTACGCCCGCGCCGGCGTGCCGATGCTGCCGGTGGTGGCCGGCGCGCGCGAGACCAGGAAGCAGATGCTGGTCTACACCCTGCTGCTCTGGCCGCTGGCGCTGGCGCCGAGCTTGGTCGGCCTTGCCGGCGGGCTTTATTTCGCGCTGGCGCTGGCGCTGAGCGCGCTGTTCACCCTGCTGGCGATCCGCGTCTGGTTCGACGCCGGCGAGCGTTCGGCCCGGCAGATGTTCGCCTTCTCCATCCTTTATCTCTTCCTGCTCTTCGCCTTCCTGGTGGTGGACCGCGTGCCGGGCCTCGCCGGGACCGCGGGGTGAGCGATGCTGGCCGCGATGGATGACCGTCAAGCCCGACAACGCGCCCGCAACCGGGCGCTGCTTGCGGTGCTGCTCGGCTTGGTCGCGCTCTTCTACGTCATGGCTCTGGTCAAGATGGGGGCGTTCTGATGGCCGCCGGCCGGCGCGTCACGCTCGCCGCGCTGCTGGCGGTGCTGGCGCTGATGGCCGGGCTCACCGCCGCCTCGGTGCCGCTCTACCGCCTGTTCTGCCAGGCGACCGGCTATGGCGGCGCGACGCGCACCGTGGCCGCCGCGCCCGCCGAAACGGTTTCGAGCCGGCTCATCACCGTGCGCTTCGACGCCGCCCAGGCCCCCGGCCTCGGCTGGGAGTTCCGCCCGCTGGTGGCGTCGGTGAAGGTCCGTCCCGGCGAGGAGACGGTGGTCGCCTATCGCGCCGCCAACCTTACCTCCGCGCCGGTCACCGGCACCGCCACGCACAACGTGACGCCGCTCAAGGCCGGGATCTATTTCGACAAGCTGCAATGCTTCTGCTTCACCCGCCAGCATCTCGAGCCCGGGGAGAGCGTCGATCTCGCCGTCTCCTTCTTCGTCGATCCCGACATCGCCCAGGACCCGAACACGCAAGACGTCGACACCATCACGCTGAGCTACACCATGTTCCGCGCCAAGGACGAGCCGCCGGCGCTCGCCGCCGCCGGCGATTGACGCGCGCCCCCTTTTCTTGCCAGAGAGTCCGCCATGAGCACCACGCACGATGCACCGAAGCACCCCTACCACCTCGTCGATCCCAGCCCCTGGCCGATCATCGGCGCGCTCTTCGCCGGGCTGATGTTCGGCGGCACCGTGCTCTTCATGCATGGCGGCCCGCTCTGGCTGATCGCGCCGGGCGTGATCGGCATCCTCGCCATCATGGCCGTGTGGTGGCGCGACGTCATCCGCGAAGCCGAGGTCGAGGGCCATCATACGCCGGTGGTGCAAATCGGCCTGCGCTATGGCATGGCCCTGTTCATCGCCTCGGAGGTGATGTTCTTCGCGGCCTTCTTCTGGGCCTTCTTCAGCTCGAGCCTCTTCCCGGTCGGCGGCGTCTGGCCGCCCAAGGACATCCATCCCTTCAACCCCTGGGAAATCCCCTTTCTCAACACGCTGATCCTGCTGACCTCGGGCACCACCGTGACTTGGGCGCATCACGCGCTGTTGGAGAACGACCGCAAGGGGCTGATCCGGGGCCTCGCGCTCACGGTGATCCTGGGCATCACCTTCACGTCGCTGCAAGCCTACGAGTACAGCCACGCCGCTTTCGGCTTCAAGGGCGGGATCTATCCCTCGACCTTCTTCATGGCGACCGGCTTCCACGGCTTCCACGTCATGATCGGCACCACCTTCCTCGCCGTGAATTTCTTCCGCGCGCTCGCCGGCCATTTCAAGCCCGACCAGCATTTCGGCTTCGAGGCGGCGGCCTGGTACTGGCATTTCGTCGACGTCGTCTGGCTCTTCCTCTTCGTCTGCATCTATTGGTGGGGCAGCGGCGGCGCCGTCGGCGCCGAGTGAGCGACGACGCTGACCCGCCGGTCTCGGTCCTTCGGGCGGCGCTGCTCTGCCGCTGCCCGCGCTGCGGCGAGGGCAAGCTCTATGACGGGCTGCTGTCGATCGCGCCCGCTTGCGCGCGCTGCGGCCTCGATCTCAGCGCCGAGGATTCCGGCGACGGGCCGGCGGTCTTCGTCGTCCTCATTCTCGGCGCCGTCACCGTCGGCCTTGCCATCGCGGTCGAGATCCTGTTCGCGCCGCCGCTTTGGCTGCACGCGGTGTTGTGGGCGCCGGTGGTGGTGGGCGGCGCCGTCCTGCTGCTGCGCCCCTTGAAGGCGGGGCTCATCGCGCTGCAATATCGTCATCGCCGGCTCGGTGCGCCGCCCGACGCCTGAGCGCGTCGCAGGAAGTGCCATTGCTTCGCAGGAAATCCCTTCTCTGGCCGAGCGTCTTCGCCCTAGGCGGGATTCTCGTGCTGCTCGGTCTCGGGACCTGGCAGGTGGAGCGGCTGTTCTGGAAGGAAGCGCTGATCGCCGAGCGCCACGCGGCGGTGACGGCGCCGCCGGGGACGCTGCCCGCCTCGCTCGACGCCGCGCGCGGCCTCGAATACCACCGCGTCACCGCCGTCGGCACGTTTCTTGCCGATCGCGAGGTGTTTCTCGGCGCGACCGACGCGGACGGCCATCTCGGCTACCACGTCATCGAGCCGCTGCGCCTCTCCTCCGGCGCCGTGCTGCTGGTCGATCGCGGCTTCGTGCCTGAAAATCGCAAGCTGCCCGCGAGCCGCGCCGCGGGCGAGCCCCAGGGAGAGGTCGCCGTCACCGGCCTGTTGCGGCTGGCGCCTTTGGCGAAACCGCATTGGTTCCTTCCCGCCAACAACGCCGAGCGCAACTATTGGTTCTGGATCGACATCCCGGCCATGGCCGCCGCCGCCGGGCTCGATCGCGTGCTGCCCTTCTACGTCGATGCCGACAAGACGCCCAATCCCGGCGGCCTGCCGGTGGGCGGCCAGACGCCGCTTGATCTCCCCAACAATCATCTGCAATACGCCATGACCTGGTACGCGCTGGCGGTGGCGCTTGCCGTCATCGCCGTCGTCTTCCTGCGCCGCCGCGCCCGAGGAGAAGTGTCGTGAGCCTTGCCCCCTATGCCGCCCTCGAAGCCCGCTTCGCCCGCATCGGCGCCGTGCGTGACGCCGCCGCGGTTCTGCACTGGGACGCCGCCACGCTGATGCCCGCGGGCGGCGCCGAGGCGCGGGCCGAACAGCTCGCGACGCTCAGGGTGATCGAGCACGAGATGCTTACCGATGCGGCGATGCCCGATCTCTTCGCCGGTGCCGCGGCGCAGAACGATCTCGGCGACTGGCAGCGCGCCAATCTCGCCGAGATGCGCCGGCTCTGGCTGCACGCGACGGCGGTGCCCGGCGATCTCGTCGCCGCGCTCTCCAAGGCTTGCTCGGCCGCCGAGATGCGCTGGCGGGAGGCGCGTCCCGCCAACGACTTCGCCGCCATGCTGCCGGATCTGAAGCGCGTGCTCGCCCTGGTGCGCGAGACCGCCGCCGCCAAGGCGGCGCGCTTCGGCAAGAGCCCTTATGAAGCGCTGCTCGATGAATACGAGCCCGGCGGCAGCACCGCCGCCATCGATCTGCTGTTCGATGATCTCGCCCAGCGCCTGCCGGCGCTGATCGAGCGCGCGCTCGACCGCCAGGCCTCGCGTCCCGCGCCGCTGCCGCTGCAAGGCCCGTTTCCGGTCGAGGCGCAGCGCCGGCTCGCCGTCGCGCTGATGCGGCACCTGGGCTTCGATTTCGAGCATGGCCGGCTCGACGACAGCCTGCACCCGTTCTGCGGCGGCACGCCCGATGATGTCCGCCTCACCACGCGCTATGACGAGGCGGATTTCAGCCGCGCCGTGATGGGCGTGCTGCACGAGACCGGCCATGCGCTCTACGAGCTTGGCCTGCCGCCCGCCTGGCGCCGCCAGCCGGTGGGCGGCGCGCGCGGCATGAGCATCCATGAAAGCCAGTCGCTGCTGGTGGAGATGCAGGCCTGCCGCTCGCGCGAATTCGCCGAATTCGCCGCGCCGCTGATGCGCCGGATCTTCGGCGGCGGCGGCCCCGCCTGGGAAGCGGAGAATCTCTACCGCCTCAACACGCGCGTCGCGCGCTCGCTCATCCGCGTCGATGCCGACGAGGTGACCTATCCCGCCCATGTCATCCTGCGCTACCGGCTGGAGCGGGCGATGATCGCCGGCGACCTCGCGCCCGAGGCGTTGCCCGGGGCATGGAACGAAGCGATGCGCGCCCTCATCGGCATCGTCCCCGCCAATGACCGCGAGGGCTGCCTGCAGGATATCCATTGGTATGACGGCCTCTGGGGCTATTTCCCGACCTATACCTTGGGCGCGATGACCGCGGCGCAGCTTTTCGCCGCCGCCAAGGCGTCCGATCCCCGCATCCTGCCCGCGATCGCCTCGGGCGATTTCGCGCCGCTGCTCGCCTGGCTGCGCGCCCATGTGCATGAGAAGGGCTCGCGCTATTCCGCCGCGGAGCTCGTCACCGAGGCCACCGGCCGCCCGCTCGACGCCGCCGCTTATGAGCGCCATCTGGAGACGCGCTATCTCGCCGCCTGACGCGCCGGGCCGGCGGCGCCTTCTGATCGTCCTTGCCGCGGCCTTTCTCGCGCCAAGCCTCTGCGCCGCCGGCGCGGGCGCCGCGGAACGCAAGCTGTCGCTGGCGGGTGCGGCGGTGACGGAATGGGAGCCCGACGGGCAGCGCGACGGCGCGCGGCCGGTCGTCATTTTCTCGCACGGCTTTCATGGCTGCGCCACGCAGTCGCGCTTTCTCGCGGCGGCGCTGGCGGATGCGGGCTATATCGTGTTCGCGCCCAATCATCGTGACGCGAGTTGCGACGGCGCCGCAGGCCGCTGGCGCGATCCGCCGGAGGAGCCTTTCGCCAAGCCGATGGCCTGGAGCGCCGAGACCTATGCCGGCCGCGCCGAGGATATCCGTCGTCTCGTCGGCGCGCTCAAGCAGGACCAGGCTTGGCGCGGCAGGATCGACTGGTCGCGCCTCGCTCTCGTCGGCCATTCCCTGGGCGGCTACACCGTGCTCGGTCTCGCCGGCGCCTGGCCGGGCTGGAAGCTCGAGGGCGTGAAGGCCGTGCTTGCCCTCTCGCCCTATGTCCAGCCGTATTTGGCCCGCGGCAGCCTCGGCGGTCTCTCCGCTCCGGTCATGTATCAGGGCGGCACGCTCGACCTCGCCATCACGCCGGCGGTGCGACGCCGCGACGGCGCTTACGACCGATCGCCCGCGCCCAAATACTACGTCGAATTCCGGCGGGCGGGCCATTTGGCGTGGACGGATATCGGCGCCGGCGCGCATGGCGCCATCATCGCCTACAGCATTGCCTTCCTCGATCATTACGTGAACGGAAGAACGGCCGATCCGCGGCTCACGCAGCGCTCGGGCGAGGCGGCGGCCTTGCGCTATGCCTCCGAGCTGGGGACCGCGGCAACCGCCGATCGGCGCTGAGCGCCGGCGCCGCGGAGGCGCGCCCGCTGCTCGCCCTCCGGCGAAGATTTGATCCAAATCAATGGGCTGCGGCGCACCGTGGCGTAACGTCGCCGGCAGGTTGATGTATTGGGACTCGGGAGGGTTCGGCGACGCACGGCAGCGGCGAATGACCAAGGCCTCGTTCTCCGGCAGGCGCGTTTCTTCGCACAGCCCGCCGGGCCGTCGGCGGCGGGTCGAAACGCCGACCCTGCCGCCGCGCCGGAACCACCGACCGCTCTTAGGCAGCAAGGCACGCCCATGCACGATGCGAGCGGCAGCGCGGGTTTCGAGATCGTCCGTCGCGAGGATTTCTCCGACGTCACCTTTCTCCTCGAGATCCGCCACCCGCTGATGGCGCGCGCCGCCAGGCCGGGCCAGTTCGTCATCGTCATGTCGCACGCCGAAGGCGAGCGCATTCCGCTCACCCTCGCCGATTTCGATCGCGGCAAGGGCACGGTCACCCTGGTCATCCAGGCGGTCGGCAAGACCACGCGCGAGATGCAGCAGATCTGCCGGGCGGGGACGATGCTTTACGGCCTGGTGGGACCGATGGGCGTGCCGAGCGCCATCGGGCAGGCGAGGAAGGCGCTGTGCGTCGGCGGCGGGCTGGGCACCGCGCCGATCTTCCCGCAGGCGCGCGGCTTCAAGGAAAACGGCGCCTATGTCATCGGCGTGCTCGGCTTCCGCAACAAGGATCTGATCTTCTGGGAAGACAAGTTCCGCGGCTGCTGCGACGAGTTGATCCTCTGCACCGATGACGGATCGGCGGGGATCAAGGGCACCGTCGCCGACGGCATGAGGCTCGCCATCGACCGGCATGGCGACATCGACGAGGCGGTCATCATCGGCCCGCCGGTGATGATGAAAGCCGGCGCCGAGGTGACGCGGCCGGCCGGCATCAAGACGGTGGTGAGCCTCAACCCGATCATGGTCGACGGCACCGGCATGTGCGGCGGCTGCCGCGTGAAGATCGGCGAGCAGGTCAAGTTCGCTTGCGTCGACGGTCCCGATTTCGACGCGCACAAGGTCGATTTCGACGACCTGATGATGCGCTTGAAGCGTTATGCGGAAGAGGAGAAGGCGGCGTTGGCGCGGTGGTCGGAGAGTTGCCGCCTCGCCCGCGCGCCGGGTCCGGGTTGAAGCGGCAGGGTCGTCAAGTCTCGCACGGGTGAAGGGCGATGGCGAAGAAACGGACGATACGCACCATTCCCCAGCAGCGGACGCCGGTCCGCGAGCAGGATCCGCGCGAGCGCGTGAGGAACTTCGCCGAAGTGAATTGCGGCTACACGGAGAAGGAGGCGCTCACCGAGGCCGAGCGGTGTCTCTTCTGTCCCGATCCCGCCTGCGTCGCCGGCTGCCCGGTGAACATCGATATCCCGGGCTTCATCCGCGAGATCGGCGCCCGGGATTTCCGCGCCGCCTACGAGACGATCGGCCGGACCAATTTGCTGCCGGCGGTATGCGGCCGGGTCTGCCCGCAGGAAAGCCAGTGCGAAGGCGTCTGCGTCGTCGGCGACGCGCTCGAACCGGTGGCGATCGGCCGGCTCGAGCGCTTCGTCGGCGATCTCGCCATCAAGGAGGGCTGGGCCAGCATCCCCTATATCGAGCCCAACGGCTTCAAGATCGGCGTCGTCGGCTCCGGCCCGGCCGGCATCGCCTGCGCCGCCGACATGGCGAAGGCGGGTTGCGCGGTCACCGTCTATGAGGCCTTCCACCAGCCGGGCGGCGTGCTGCGCTACGGCATTCCCGATTTCCGCCTGCCCAACGAGGTGATCGACGCCGAGATCGGGAATTTGCGCAAGCTCGGCGTCCGCTTCGAGTGCAACACGCTGGTCGGGCGGCTTTTCACCATCGAGCAGATGATCGACGAGCTGGGCTTCGACGCGGTGTTCATCGGCACCGGCGCCGGCTATCCCTCGATGCTCGGCATTCCCGGCGACTCGCTCAACGGCGTGCTCTCGGCCAACGAGCTGCTGACGCGCTGCAACCTGATGCGCGCCAAGGATTTTCCCGATTACGACACGCCGTTGCCGCTGGGCCGGCGCGTCGCGGTGATCGGCGCCGGCAACACGGCGATGGACGCCATGCGCGTCTGCCTCAGGCTCGGCGCCGAGCAAGTGTTCTGCGTCTATCGCCGCAGCAAGGCGGAAGCGCCGGCGCGGGCGGAGGAGATCCATCACGCCGAGGAAGAAGGCATCGAGTTCCATTGGCTCACGGCGCCGGTCGAGATCCTGCCCGACGAGACGGGCGGCGTCCGCGCCATGCGCTGCATCCGCATGGAGCTCGGCGCGCCCGACGCCTCCGGACGCGCGCGGCCGGTTCCGGTGCCGGGCAGCGAGCACGAGCTCGCGGTCGACCAGGTGGTCTTCGCCATCGGCACCAATGCCAACCCGATCATCGGCCAGACCTCGAAGCTGCGGCTCGACCGGCGCGGCTATATCGAGGCGGACGAGAGCATGGCGACGTCGATGGCCGGCGTCTTCGCCGGCGGCGACATCGTCACCGGAGCCGCGACCGTCATCGAGGCGATGGGCGCCGGCCGGCGGGCGGCGCGCAGCATGAAGGCGTATCTCGGCATCCGCGACTATGAGGCGGCTTCGCCCGCCGAGGCGGCGCAGGACGTCGGCACGCTCTTCGGCATCGACCATCGCGAGCGGAATTTCGCGCGTATCCGCGTGGCCTAGGGATCACGGAGCTGGCGGCAGGACCATGAACGAAACCTCTCTATTGCAGCCGCTGCGCAACGCCGACTCGCCGGCGCGGGCGCCCGCCGGGAACAAGGCGGTCACCACGCTGAGCGAGGCCATCGTCGAGGTGATCAGCGATTCCGGCGAGGGCGCGCAACGCTGCGGCCAGTCGCTCGGCGCCGTCGCCGCGCGCATGGGCAACGGCGTCTGGACGGTGGAGATCATTCCCGCCGAGATCCGCCCGCCGGCGCGCAGCGTCGCCGGCGCCAGCGGCAACCGCATCCGCCTCGGCGCGCGGCGCGTCACCAATGGCGGCGACGACACGGATCTGGTGGTGGCGTTCAACGAGCAGGTGCTGCTCGGCCGCGTGCGCGCCGGCGAGCTGAAGCCCGGCTGCATCATCCTGCTCGAGAGCATGTGGCGCGAGGATAGCGATCCGGCCGTTGCCGCCTCCTACCGCGAGGTCTACGACCAGCTCGTCGCGGCGGGCTACCGGGTCCGCGAGATCCCGATGGAGCGCGAGTGCCGCGCCGTCGCGCGCGACGCAAGACGCGGCAAGAACATGTTCGCGCTCGGCATGCTGTGCAACCTCTACAGCCTCGACATGCAGCTCGCGCGCGACCAGGTCGCGCTCGCCTTCGGCAAGAAGGACGCGGCCGTGGTCGCCCAGAACGTCAAGCTGCTGGAGGCGGGATACGATTGGGCGGAGCGCAATCTCGATTTCAAGTTCCGCATCCCGGCGCAGCGCGCCGCCGAGCCGCAGATCGTGGTCAACGGCAACACCGCCCTGGCGCTCGGCATCCTCGCCTCGGGCATGGAAGTCTGCGCCATGTATCCGATCACGCCGGCCACCTCGGCCTCGCATTATCTGAGCGACGTGTTCGAGAAGGTGGGCGGCGTCGTGCACCAGGCGGAGGACGAGATCGCCGCCTGCGCCTTCGCCATCGGCGCCTCCTATGCCGGCAAATGCACGGTCACGATCACTTCGGGTCCCGGCTATTCGCTCAAGCAGGAGGCGATCGGGCTGGCGGTGATGGGCGAGATCCCGCTGGTCGTGGTCGACGTGCAGCGCGGCGGCCCGAGCACCGGCCAGCCGACCAAGGCCGAGCAGGGCGACCTGCTCACCGCCATCTTCGGCAGCCACGGCGACGCGCCCAAGGTGGTGATGGCCGCCGGCACCATCGAGGACTGCTTCTACTCGATGATCACCGCGCGCAAGATCGCCGAGACCTTCAACATGGTGGTGGTGGTGCTGTCGGACGCCAATCTCGCGACATCGCAGCAGCCGTTTCCACGGCCGCGCTTCAGCGAGGCGTGGGTGGCGCCGCCCGTCGACCAGAGCGACCTTCCCGCCGGCGCGAAGCCTTACGATTGGGAGAGCGCCACCGGGCTTTCGCGCCGCTTCATTCCGGGCCAGGCCGGCGGCATGCACACGCTCACCGGCCTCGCCCATGACAGTCTGAGCCACGTCGCCTACGACCCCGAGAGCAACGAGAAGAGCCTCCATGCCCGCAGCCTGAAGCTGGCGGCGCTGCAGAAGACGCTGAAGCCGCCGCCGGTGTTCGGCGGCGAAAGCGGCGACCTGCTGGTCGTCGGCTGGGGCAGCGCCAAGGGGGCGATCGAAGAGGCGGTCGAAGGGCTGCGCGAGGAGGGCCGCAAGGTCTCGTCGCTGCACCTCACCTTTTTGCAGCCGATGGCCCCGGGGCTCAAGGAGATCATGGGGCGCTTCGCCAAGGTGATGACGATCGAGAGCAACTGGTGCGACCGGCCGCAGGACGAGATCATCGACGAGACCAACCGGCGCTATTCGGCCTTGGCGCTGCTGTTGCGCGCGCGCTACCTGGTCGATGTCGACTGCTGGAGCGAGGTGCGCGGCCAGCCGATCAAGCCCGGCACCATCCGCCGCGTCATCCTCGACAAGCTGGCCCGGCCGGGGGAGGACGTCCCATGACGATCGCCGGCAGCGAATGTCTGTTGCGCATGTATGACGAGCATCACGAGCTCGAGGACTATCAGAGCGGCGTGCCGCGCTGGTGCACCGGCTGCGGCGACAACGCCATCCTGGCGGCGGTGCAGCGGCTGTGCCGCGACGAGGATCTGCGGCCGGAGAAGACCGTGTTCGTCTCCGGCATCGGCTGCTCGAGCCGCTTTCCGCATTACATGAGGACCTATGGCTTCCACGGCATTCACGGGCGCGCGCTGCCGGTGGCCGAAGGCATCAAGATGGCGCGGCCCGACCTCAACGTGTTCGTCAACACCGGCGACGGCGATTGCTGCAGCATCGGCGCGGCGCATTGGATACACGCCATCCGCTACAACATGAACATGACGGTGATGCTGCACGACAATCAGATCTACGGTCTGACCAAGATGCAGGTTTCGCCGACCTCGCCGAAGGGGCTCAAGAGCAACACGACGCCGCGCGGCGCCTATCTGGAGGCGCTCAATCCGCTTACCGTCACCCTCGGCGTGCAGAACGTCTCCTTCGTGGCGCAGGCGGTCGATTGGATACCCGAAGTGATGTACGACATCATCTCGGCCGCGTTCCACCACAAGGGCCTCTCCTTCGTGCGCATCGTCCAGCGCTGCCCGGAATGGCTGCCGAAGCTGCTCGAGCCGTGGTTGCACGATCCGGAAAAGGTCCTGCTGCTCGAGCACGAAGACGGGATCGGGATCAGCCCGG
>Ga0187781_10000728_pt1 | contig 23904 bp, 18 predicted proteins | sample 0715_SJ02_MP02_2_FD_132447 | JGI IMG/M metagenome (GOLD analysis project Ga0187781, IMG submission 132447) | Tropical peat soil microbial communities from peatlands in Department of Meta, Colombia - 0715_SJ02_MP02_20_MG | ecosystem: Environmental > Terrestrial > Soil > Wetlands > Peat | place... | reverse complement strand
GGGCGCCTGCTCGATCGCGCAATGGGCCGCCGTCGAGGCGCTCGAGGGTCCGCAGGATCATCTGAAAGTCTTCCGCAAGGCGTTCGAGGACCGGCGCGACCTCGTGGTCTCGATGCTCAACCAGGCCAAGTTCCTGAGCTGCCCGACGCCGGAAGGCGCGTTCTACGTGTTCCCCTCCTGCGCCGAGGCCGTCGGACGCAAGACCAAGGTTGGCCGCGTCATCGCGAGCGACGAGGATTTCGTGACCGAGCTCCTCGAGGCGGAAGGCGTCGCGGTCGTGCAAGGCTCGGCCTTCGGCACGGGCCCGAACTTCCGCGTCTCCTATGCCGCGTCCAACGCGACGCTCGAGGACGCCTGCGCGAAGATACAGCGCTTCTGCGCCAGCCTGAGCTGAGCGGCCGACGCAGTCCCCCAGCGTAACGGCGCGTTAATCCGCGCGACACGATACTCGCGTCGCGTTCGATCCGACGCGGGGGAATAGCGGATGAGCTTGGGGATAAATCTGGGGGGCGCCGCCGCAGCCCGCCGCCGTTCGGCTGCGCACGCGCAGATCCTCGACGCCGCGCTCGGCGCGGTCGGTCTCGCCGGTCTTTGGTTCGCCGTCCGCCCTTACAAGGGCGTCTGGCACGACGCCGTCATCTATATGGGCCGCGGTCTCGCCGACCTCGATCAAAACGGCGTCGGGCAGGACCTCTCCTTTCGCTACGACGGCCAGTCGGCCTTCAGCCTCTATAGAATCGTCGCCGACGCGCTGATCCCGGCCTTGGGCCTTTCCGGCGCCTCGTTCTTGTTGACCTTCTCGGCGCTGGCGCTCTGGCTCGCCGCGCTCTGGGCGCTGGCCTCGCGGCTCGCGTCGGGACGACAGAAATGGGCGATCCTCCTTTGCGTCGCCGCCGCTCAAGCAGGCTATGGCGCTCTCGGGGTTTTTTCCTACGCGGAATCTTTCGCGACGCCGCGCCCCTTCGCCGAGGCGGCGGTCGTCGCCGCACTGGCGGCGCTGCTCGCGGGCCAGCTCGGGCGCGCGCTCCTGTTCGTCTGTCTTGCGGCGCTCCTTCATCCGATCATGGCGCTGGCGGGCGCGGCCGTCCTCTATCTGCATCTTTGTCTCAACGACCGCCGCTGGATTCTTGCAGGCGCAGTAGGCGGACTTGCCGTCCTCGCAGCGGCGTCCTTGGGCGCGCCGGTGCTTGCAAGGCTGTTGCAGCCGTTCGACCGGCAATGGCTCACGCTGCTGCGGCTGCACACGACCTATCTCTTTCCGCTGAGCTGGCCGGAGCGAAGCTTTGCGCCTGTCGTCGTCGGCAGCCTGACGCTCGCCTGGGGCGCGGCGCTCGCCTCGGGCGCGGTGCGGCGCCTGTTTGCGACGACGCTCCTCGCCAGTCTCGCCGGCCTTGCCGTCGCGGCGGTTTTCGGCGACCTCTACCCGTCGCAGCTTGTCGAGCAGGCGCAGCTTTGGCGCATGACATGGCTGCTGCAGCTCTTTTCCGCGATCGCGCTCTGCTTCGTTGTCGCGGAGCTCAAGAAGCGCGGCGCCGCCGGGGTCGCCTCGCTGTCGCTGCTCGCGAGCGGGTGGATGAGCTTCGACAGCATGCAAGGCGCTTTGTTTTGCGCGCTCGCGATCCCCGTCGCGTGCATGGACGGCCTGGTCTCCGCGCGCGTCATGCGCCTGCTCGCCTGGGTTTGCGCGGCGATCGCAATTCTTTCGGCGATGACCGATGTCGGCGCCCATCTCTATGGCCTCATCCATAGCTGGCGCGAGGCGCCGCCGGGCGCCGTCGATTTGCCGCAGCGTCTCGGCGCGAGCGTCGCGTTGCGGCTGCCGGTGATCGCGGCGGCGCTCGTTTGGGCGAACGGCGGCTTCAATCTTCCTAAGACTGCGCAAGTCGCCGCCGTGGCCGCCGCAACTTTCCTCGCGATCGTCAACTGGCGCGGCCCGGGCGACGATTTCGCAAGGCTGGCCGAAGCCGACGCGCGCGCGGTGGAGCTGGAGAGGCTCGTCGCGGCCCGTCCCGGCGAAGTCTTGTGGATCGGAGAGAGCCCGCTGGCCGCATGGACAGTGCTCGGGCGCCCGAGCTGGACTCCGAGCGGCGGACTGCTGTTCTCGCGCGACATGGCGCTGGCTTGGCGCGATCGCGCGCTCGCGCTCGTTGAGAACGAGTGGATCGATCGCCGCGTGTTTGCGCTGTGGCTGTTCAGAGGCGCGCCGGAGAAGTCCCTGCCAGAGCTTTCGCGCGAGAAGGTGGAACGCGTCTGCTCGCGCCCCGATGCGCCGGCCTGGATACTGGGCGCTGTCAAATCCCCGGTGGATATCCCTGCCGACGTCGAGGCTCAGATATGGCGCGGGCCAGCCCAAATTCTGCGGCGGGAAATCCAGGGCGAGAGGGTCTGGGACGCCGTAAAGGACGTGGCGGTCATCGACTGCGCGCGCTACGGCGAAAGCGGGATCCGCCGATAGGTTTTTCAACTCCCTGCAAGGATTGAGGCGATGTCCATTGAGCTGAGCAAGGATAACTGGACCGAGGCCGCTAACGCCCCGCGGCGCGCGCTGCCAGTGACGAGAGGAATCGAGAAACTCGCTCCGACGTGGCCGCTGCGGCTTCCTTCTTCCAGTGAAGCCGCCGGCGTCATCTTCGTGATTGCGCTTTGGCTTCTGACGCATCGCCACGAGAGCATCGTCGTCGACGCCCAGCTTTATGTGGGCCGAGCCATCGCATCTCTCGATCCCGATGGAGCCGGCGCCGACTTCTGGTACCGCCTCGACGGCCAATTCGCCTTCAGCCTGTTCCCCCGTTTGGTCGCCGTTCTGATTCCTTCGGTCGGCGTTTTCGGCGCCTCGGCTCTCCTCACGCTCGTCTCGCAATTGCTCTGGCTTTCGGCCCTGGCCGCCTTCACGACGAGCGTCGCGAAAGGGCGAGCGGCTTGGGCGATCCTAATTTGCGTCGCGGTCTCCTACGGAGGCTACAGCGCCTATGATTTCCTGCATTACGCGGAGGCGTGCGCAACGCCGAGACCGTTCGCGGAAGCCTTTGTGCTCGCCGCGCTTGCGTCCACGTTGCGAGGCGCGAAGCTTTGGGCGATTGTGTTTCTGCTCCCCTCCCTTTGCTTTCATCCGGTCATGGCCCTGCCTGGCGTTTTCTTCCTGTATTTCGAGTTCTGCGTGAAGGATCGGCGGTGGATTTTTTTGGGCGTCGCGGGCGGGCTTTGCGCGGTCGTCGCGGCGTTGATGGGAGCGCCGTTGTTTTCGCGCTTGATCGAACCGATGGATGCCGAATGGCTTGCGATGTCGCGCACGAGCGTGATCCTGTTCCCGTCGCAATGGGACGAGCCGTTCTTTATCGCCACCGCGCTTCGCATCTTGACGATCGCCTTTGTAGCGAGCGCGATGTCGGGACCCTTGGCGCGGCTGTTCTGGTCAATGATCGTGCTCTGCCTCGCGGGGATTGCGATCACCTACCTGCTCGCTGAAGTTTATCCCATCGTGATGTTCGTTCAGGTGCAGCTTTGGCGCGCAAGCTGGGTGACGGCGCTGCTGGCGACCGTGGCAATGTGCCTGTGCGCCTTGCGCCTCTTTAAGGAAGGACCTGCGAGCCGCGCGACGCTCGGTCTTTTCGCTCTCGCCTGGATCGTGGCGCCAGATCCGACCGGCCTGCTATTCGCTGTCCTCGCGATCATACATTACCGCTTCCGCAAGCAACTCTCGGAAAGATCGAGCACCATCGTCGCGCTTAGCTGCGGCTCGATTGCAGCGCTAATCGTCGTCGTCAGCGCCGGCTCCTACGCCAAGACAGTGCTGGAGATGGCGCCGCAGGCGCGCGACGCGGCTTACACTCCCCTGTATTTGCTGACGGGAAGCCGCTTCCTCGAGAAAATCGTGTCCGCCGCGGCGTTGGCCTATGCCCTCAGTGGGCTTCGATTGCCGAAGTTGACGCCTCTTGTTGTCTCGATCGGCTTGGCGGTTCTGGGGATCGCGACATGGGACGTCACGAGCGCCTACAACAGAGTCCTTTGGTCGAACGAGCGCCAGCCAGAACTGGAGGCCATGGTGGCGACTCATCCCGGAGAAGTGCTGTGGCTTAATGAATTCGCGGCGCCGTGGCTTTGGCTAGGCCGTCCGAACTGGGTGTCGAGAACGCATGGCTGGAGCGCGCCTTTCTCGCGTCCGCTCGCCATGAAGTGGAAAGAGCGCGCTGAGGCGCTGCGCGACGTGGGATGGATAGACCCGGCGTCGACTTTCGCGCTCAAGCGCGAGAAAGGTCATGTCGGCCCGCCTTTCATCCAGTTCACACGCGAGAGGATTCGAGCCATCTGCTCGCGCGCGGATGCGCCGGCCTGGATTCTCGGGCCGGTCCAGTCGTCCGCGGACTTCCCCGTGGACGTCGAAGCGCAGTTCTGGCGCCAGCCCTCGAAATTCGTACGCAACCCGGACGACAAGGGTCCCGTGTGGCTCGAAGTTCGAGACATCGCGGTTATCGATTGCTCGCGCTATCGAGACGCTTCGTCCTGATCGTCCGAAATCGACGCTTTGCGCGGGCCGCCCGGCGCCAGGCGCTCTTAACGGTTATTACAAGTCTGGGCGCCAAACATGCTTCCAAGCAGCGTGCGTGACGTGAATTGAAAGGGCGCGTCGCCTCTCCCCGCAAGGGGGAGGGCCGGTCTCGGCCTTCAAGTTGCGTGAAGCAAGCTTCTGGATCTCTCGAGAGACGCGAGCCGAACCGATGTCCCAAAAGTCCAATGCGCCTGTTCTCGTTACCGGTGGAGCCGGCTTTTTCGGCTCCCTGCTGGTCAAGCGCCTGCTGGCGGAAGGCGAAATTTGCGTCGTCGTGGACTTGCAGCCCTGTGAAGCGAAGCATGAGCGCCTGACCGCGATTGAGGGCGACATCCGCGACGCGGCTTTGCTCGACAAGCTTTGCGCCGAGCACGGCTTCAAGACGGTCTATCACTGCGCCGCCATCCTCGCGCATGCGGTGCGCGACAAGACCTTCCTGTGGCAATCCAACGTCGATGGCACGCGCAACGTCGCAGAGGCGGCGGCGCGTCACGGCGCGCGGTCGCTCGTGTTTTTGTCCTCGAACTGCCTATGGGCTGAGAACATGGGCCGTCCCGTGCGCGAGGACGACGAGCCCGCCCCGGTCGAGATCTATGGCCAGTCGAAATGGGAGGGCGAGAAGATCCTGGCGGAATACGCCGATCGCCTCAACGTCGTCTCGATCCGTTGCCCGACCATCATCGACGAGGGCCGGCTGGGGCTTCTCGCCATATTGTTCGAGTTCATCGCGGAAGGGCGCAAGGTCTGGGTCGTCGGCGGCGGACGCAATCGCTATCAGTTCATCTACGCCCAGGACCTGATCGCCGCCTGCATCGCGGCGGCCGATTATCCGGGCTCCGAAGTCTTCAACATCGGCTCCGACAATGTGGAGACGTTCCGCGAGGTCTATGGCGCCGTGATCGCGCGCGCGGGAACCACGGCGCGCGTCGCCTCGCTGCCGAGACGCGCCACCCTTTTCGCGATGCGCCTCGCCCACGCGCTCGGCGTCTCTCCGCTCGGCCCCTATCAATACCGCATGATCGCAGAGGACTTCGTCTTCGACACGACCAAGATCAAGGCCGCGCTGCAGTGGCGCCCGACCCTGTCGAATTCGGACATGCTCTGGCTCGCCTACCGCTACTTCAGGCAGAACCGGGCGGCGATCGCGGCGCGCCGCAACGTTTCCGCGCATAAGCAGGCGGCGAACATGGGCGTGATCCGCTTGCTCAAATGGGTGAGCTGAGCGGGAGGAGCAGCGAGGCTGGCGCCCGCGCGCCTCTCGCGTTTCCCCCTATGGCCTGAGAGCGGCTTTCTGGTCATAGTATGAGCCGGGCGCCCGCCTAGACAGCGCCGCGACTTAGGGAAACGCCATGCGCCATAAGCTCTATCCAGTGCCGCAGGACTTCGCCGCAGCGGTTGACGCGGCGGCCTATGAGGCGCGCTACAAGCGCTCGGTCGACGATCCGCAAGGTTTCTGGGGCGAGGAGGGCAAGCGCATCTCCTGGATCTCGCCCTACAGCTTCGTCAAGCGCACGAGCTTCGACACGCATAACGTCTCGATCCGCTGGTTCGAGGACGGCGCGACCAACGCCGCGATGAACTGCATCGACCGACATTTGCCGAAGCGCGCCGACCAGGTGGCGATCTTATGGGAGGGGGACGATCCCTCCCAGTCGCGCCGTATCACCTATCAGGAGCTCTTCGAGGAGGTCTGCCGCTTCGCCAATGTGCTCAAAAAACACGGCGCCAAGCGCGGCGATCGCGTGACGATCTATCTGCCGATGATCCCGGAGGCCGTCTTCGCCATGCTCGCCTGCGCGCGCATCGGCGCCGTGCATTCGGTGGTGTTCGGCGGCTTCTCGCCCGAGGCGCTCGCGGGCCGCATCGAGGACGCGCAGTCGGAGATCGTTGTCACCGCCGACGAAGGCCTGCGCGGGGCTAAGCGCATCCCGCTCAAGGCCAATGTCGACGAGGCGCTCGACAAGGCGCATTGCGTGAAGACTGTGCTCGTCGTGATGCGCACGGGCTCGGAAGACGTGGTCATGGAGCATGGCCGCGACTTTCGCTACGAGGACGAGGCCAAGACCGTCGACTCATTTTGCCCCTATGCCGAGATGGGCGCCGAGGACCCGCTGTTCATCCTCTACACGTCGGGCTCGACCGGCAAGCCCAAGGGCGTGCTGCACACGACCGGCGGCTATCTCGTGCATGTCGCGCTGACACACGAGCTCGTCTTCGACTATCGCGAGGGCGAGGTCTTTTGGTGCACGGCGGACGTGGGCTGGGTGACGGGCCACAGCTACATCGTTTATGGGCCGCTCGCGAACGGCGCGACGACGCTGATGTTCGAGGGCGTGCCGACCCATCCGAGCCCTTCGCGCTTCTGGGAAGTCGTCGACAAGCACAAGGTCAACATCTTCTATACGGCCCCGACGGCGATCCGCTCGCTGATGGCGGTCGGCGAGGAGGCGGTCGCGAAGACGAGCCGGGCGAGCCTGCGGCTTTTGGGCTCCGTCGGCGAGCCGATCAACCCGGAGGCCTGGGAGTGGTATCATCGCGTGGTCGGCGAGGGCCGCTGCCCGATCGTCGACACCTGGTGGCAGACCGAGACCGGCGGCGTGATGATCTCGCCGCTGCCGGGTGCGACCGAGCTGAAGCCGGGCTCGGCGACGAGGCCGTTCTTCGGCGTCGCGCCCGAGATCGTCGGGCCGACGGGCCAGGTGCTGGAAGGGGCCTGCGAGGGCAATCTCGTCATCGCCGATTCTTGGCCGGGCCAGGCGCGGACCTTGTACGGGGATCACGACCGCTTCGTGCAGACGTACTTCAGCGCCTATCCCGGCAAATATTTCACCGGCGACGGCGCGCGGCGCGACGAGGACGGCTATCTTTGGATAACGGGGCGCGTCGACGACGTGATCAACGTCTCGGGGCATAGGTTGGGCACCGCGGAGGTCGAGAGCGCGCTGGTGGCGCATGAGAAGGTGTCGGAAGCGGCGGTCGTGGGCTTCCCGCACGACATCAAGGGGCAGGGGATTTACGTCTATGTGACGCTGAACGAGGGGCTCGAGCCTTCGGAACATCTGCGCAAGGAGCTGATCGGCTGGGTGCGGACGGAGATCGGCCCGATCGCGACGCCCGACGTGGTGCAGTTTGCGCCGGGTCTGCCGAAGACGCGGTCGGGGAAAATCATGCGGCGGATATTGCGCAAGATCGCGGAAGGGGAGTTCGGCGCGCTGGGGGATACGTCGACGCTGGCGGATCCCGCGGTGGTGGAGGAGCTGGTGAAGGGGCGTGGGGAGGTGTGAGCAGGCCCCTTCCCGGAAGGCCCGCGGCAGCAAACATTTCGAAAAGTGATCCACAACGTCATGGCCGGGACAAGCCCGGCCATGACGACCCGGAAGCACGCCTGCGCTTTCAGCCGCGCCCCATCACCCTAGCAGCCCCTTCAGCTCCGCCGCGATGGCGTCGCCCATCGCCTTCGTCGAGACGGCCGTCTCGCTGGCGGCCTTGATGTCCGCCGTGCGCAGGCCCTTGGCCAGAACCGCCGAGATCGCCGAGTCGACGGCGTCCGCGGCCTTCGACAGATCGAAGGAGTAGCGCAGCGCCATGCCGAGCGAGCCGATCATCGCGATCGGATTGGCGATTCCCTTGCCCGCAATGTCCGGCGCCGAGCCGTGGCAGGGCTCGTACATCGCTTTGCGCTTGCCGTTCACCTCTGCGCCGAGCGAGGCGGAGGGGAGCATTCCGAGCGAGCCCGTGAGCATCGCCGCCTCGTCCGACAGCATGTCGCCGAAGAGATTGTCGGTCACGACCACGTCGAACTGCTTCGGCCAGCGCACGAGCTGCATGGCGAGCGCGTCAGCGAGCATGTGCTCGAGCTTCACGTCCGAATATTCGCGCTTGTGTAAAACGGTGATGACCTCGCGCCACAAATAGCCCGACTTCATGACGTTGGCTTTCTCGGACGACGTGACCTTGTTGGAGCGCTTGCGCGCGAGCTCGAAGGCCACGCGGCCGATGCGCTCGATCTCATAGGTTTCGTAAACCTGGGTGTCGACGGCGCGCTTCTGGCCGTTGCCGAGGTCGATGATCTCCTTGGGCTCGCCGAAATAGACGCCGCCTGTGAGCTCGCGCACGATCATGATGTCTAGGCCGTCGACGAGCTCTCGCTTCAAGGAGGAGGCGTCGGCGAGAGCCGGATAGCAGATCGCGGGGCGGAGATTGGCGAAGAGCTGCAGATCCTTGCGCAGCCGCAACAGGCCCGCCTCGGGGCGCACGTCGTAAGGAACGCCGTCCCATTTCGGGCCGCCGACCGCGGCGAGCAGCACGGCGTCGGCCTCATGCGCGAGCTTCATGTCCTCTTCTGAGATCGCCTCGCCATAGGCGTCATAGGCCGCGCCGCCGACGAGGCCGGTCTCGGTTTCGAAGCGCGCAACCCCGGTGGCGTTGAGCACGTCGAGAATCTTGACCGCCTCGGCGGTGATCTCGGGGCCGATGCCGTCGCCGGGGAGGAGCAGGAGCTTGAAGGCGGACATTTATCTCTCTTCGTGAAGGGGAAACCGTGGACGCGTCAATAAAGCGGCGGGGCCGGCGGGGCAAGCGGGGCAGGGGTGGCGAGGGGTTAAGGTTAGCCAAAGCTTTCCGAGGGGCGCTGGCCTAGCCTGCGCTATATAGCTCGCGACAGTCGCATCGATGGGACGAGAGAGAACAGGACCGCCATATGTCGGGTCATTCGGGCAAGCTGCTTCGCCACACCGTGCTTTATGCACCGGCGCAGTTTCTTCCCTCGCTCGTGCAGTTCGCGACCACGGTCCTCTGGACTCATCTGCTCGATCCCACGGCGTTCGGCCTCGCGGCCTTCGTGATCGCCGCGCAGGAGATCGCCGCCGTCTTCGGCCTGACGCCCTGGTCGCTGTTCGTGCTGCGCTACCGCGCCCGCTACACCGCGGCGGACGAGCGCTTCCGCCTCATGGACAACCGCATGGCGCTCTGCGCCTCCGCGCTCCAGGCCGCGCTGGCCCTTGTCTTGCTCGCGATCATCGGCGCGCCGGCTTCGGCGGCGCTCTTTGCCGCGACGGCGGCCTATCTCGTCACGCGCATGCTGCTCACCCACTACGGCGAGTGGGCGCGCGCCGATCACGCCATCGGCGCCTACACGAGCGGCCAGCTCATCGGCTCCTTCATCGGGGCGGCGCTTTCGATCTTCGCCATCCTCGCCTTGGGGCCGTCGCCTGGGGCGGCGCTCGCCGGACAGGCCGCCGGTCAGACGCTCGCGCTCGCTGTTCTCTTCCGCCAGGCGGGCTTGAGCCTCCGCCTCGGCTCCTTCGATCCCGCGATCTGGGCCGAGCTGCGCCGCTACGGCGCGCCGATCGTTATCTCCGGCGTCGTCGGCTGGGGCGCGGGCAACATCATCCGGCTCATCGTGCAATATGGCGACGGGGCGGTCGCGCTTGGCCTGCTCTCGGTGGGCTGGGGGCTCGGGCAGCGGCTATCGAGCGTCCTCGCCATGCTGCTGACCGCCGCCGCCTATCCGCTGGCGGTGCGGCGCTTCGAGGCCGGCGACCGCGAGGGCGGGCTGGCGCAGGTCTCGCTCAACGGCGTGCTGCTCATCGGCCTGCTCGCGCCGGCGCTCGTAGGCGCCGCGTTGCTTGTGCGCCCCCTGGTGACGCTGCTGATCGCCGAGAATTTTCGTGAGGTGACGATCGTCATTCTTCCGATCGCTATGCTCGCGGCCTCCATCCGGTTCTTGCGCCTCCACGTCAGCGACCAGACCATGCTGCTCACCGAGCGCACCGAGCTCGCGATGAAGATCACCGTCGTCGAGATGCTCACGAATTCGGCCTTCTGCGTGCTGGGGCTTCATCTCGGCGGTCTCTACGGCGCCGCCGTCGGCATGACGGTCGGGACGGTGCTCGCGTCGATCGCGGCCTTCTCCTTCTGCTTCGGGCCGCTCGGCCTGCCGGCGCCGGCGCCCTCCGTAGTCCTGCGCATCCTGCTCGCCACCGCTGTCATGGGCGCCGCCGTGCGTTCGTTGCCTGAGCCGGCGACCGCGCTCGGCCTGGCGACCGCTGTTTCATTTGGCGTTGCGGTCTATGCGGCGGCGATCCTTCTGGCCTTTAGAGAATGCCGCGTGCTTCTGACGCAGCGGCTCAAACGCGGCGTGGGGGCGCCGGCGCTATGACGGCAATCGCATTCTTCCACCAAAACGACGTGTTCTCGCGACAGGGCGGCATAGAGCGCTATGTCGCGACGCTGCTCGACTGCGCGCAAGGCCGCGCCGCGCTCGTCTCCCCGCCGCTCGCGCGGCCTTACGCCCGGCATTTCGCGGTTGAAGACAGCGGACCCCACGGCGCCCCGCAATGGTTGAGGTTCGTCGGCGGCCTTTTTGCGCAGCGCCATGCGATTCGCTCGTTCCTGCGCGAGAACGGCGTCGGCGTGTTGGAGTTCAGCCGCCCCGAATACATGTTGGCCGGCTGGCTGTTTCCGGGCGCGAAAGTCGTGACGATTCACGGCACCGGCCCCGATAAGAGCCAGCGCCTCCACCACCTTGTGCATCATCTTTGCTGCCTGCTGCTTCCCTTGCTGGTTCATCGCGTGCAGGTCATCGGACGCGACCGTTCCGGCCTGCCGCGGATCGCGCAAAAGCTGCTCGGGGCGCGCATCGTCCACATCGACGCCTGGTGCGACGACCGCTTTCGGCCGACGCCGACGCCGCCCATCGCCTATGAGACGCCCTTGCGCGTGTTCTATGCCGGACGCGTCGCCGCGCAAAAGGATCCGGCGCTGCTGTTCGAGATCGTCCAAAAGGCGACGACGATCTATCCGAAGAAATTCGAGTTCCGCTACTTCGGCTCCGACTATGCGGCGTTTGTGAAGGCCGGCGTCGGCGATCTCGTGATGAACAGCGGCTTCCTCGACGTCGGGACGCTCGCCATGGCGATCGGCTCTTGTCACGTCGGGATTTTGTGCTCGGCCTATGGCGAGGGCTCGCCCTTCATCGTCGTCGAGACCTTGGCCTGCGGACGGCCTTTCGTGCTGCCGCCGTTGCCGACGCTCGTCGAAGCCTATGACGGCGCGCCCGGCGCGCTTATCGTGGCGCGACGCGAGGCGGACGGTTTCGTCGAGGCGCTCATGAACATTCGCGCGAAGATCCTAGCCGGCCATGTCGGTGCGAACGCCATCGCGAGCGGCGTCGCGGACCGCGCCCAGTCGCGCGCCGCGCCGAGACTGCTCGCGGAGCTGGTTTCGCTAGCACGAAGCAAAGGCGGCTCGCGCGCGAAGTTTTCGTCACAGGCGCAACCGGCTCCCTCTCCCCGCAAGCGGGGAGAAGGGACAGACGGCGCGCTTCATCACCGCCTGTGGAACGCGACGCACGATGCTGATCTTTGACCTCATCCTTGCGACGCGCCGGCCCGTGATGACTGGCGTCGAACGCTACGGCGCGCTGCTGTTTTCCGCCATGCGCAAGATCGCACCCGACACGCTCGCTTTCGTGCGCGATGCGAGCCTATTTTCCGACCAATCGGGGTTGATTGCTCTCGGCGACGTTTACACGAGCTGGCTCGCGCTGCCGTTCGAGCTGCGGAGCCGCGGACTCTCTCCTCAGGCCGTGCTCTTCCCTACTGCGCCTGCGAGCCCGTTGTTCCTGCCGACGCGTCATCGGCTCGCGCGCATCGCGCATGACGCCTTTCCCTGGACGCGCGCCGCGGCCATGCCGCTCAGGGGCCAGCTGCTCTATCGCGACGTCGAGGCCTTAATGGCGCGGCGCTACGATCTCTTCTGCGGCACGACCGCGGTCGTCGCGGAGGAGCTCAAAACTCATCTGCCGCGCGCTGACATCGAATGGTGCGGCAACGCGCCGTGCGTCGATTGCGCCGGCGCCGAGGAGATCGAGCCGCCAGGGATCCCCGAAAAATTCGTCCTCGCCGTGGGGACGGTCGAACCGCGCAAGAATTATGCGCGGCTTGTCGCGCTCATAGAGGCGGGCGGTCCCGAGGCTTTGCCGATCGTGCTCGTCGGGCGGCCCGGCTGGAGGGAGATCGTCGCCGACGTCGAACGCCTCGCCGCAGAACGGCCCAGCAAGTTCATCTGGCTGCGCGATCTTTCTGGTGACGCTGGCCTATTGTGGCTTTATCGCCGCGCTTCCTGCTTCCTCACGCTCTCGCTCGCCGAAGGCTTCAACATGCCGCTTGCGGAGGCCGCCTCCTGCGGTCGCCCCGTGCTTTGCAGCGACCTGCCGGTGCATCGGCTGGTCGCGCCGCCTTGGGCGTCCTTCGTTGGGGAGGAAGCTTCGCCACAAGAACTTTGGCGTCGTATCGAGGCGGCAGCGGCGCCCGTAGCGCGGGAGGTCGATGCTTACCGCCAACGCTATGGTTTTGACGCCATCGCGCAACGCCTGCTCCGGCTCCTCGAGCGCCCGGCGGACACTCCGGTTCCGAGCGTTAGGACCCGCGCATTTGTGGCTTCCAGTCACAAAGGCGCGCAGTCCACATAAGACGCCGTGCTGCCTCAGCCTGCGGCGGCGCCGAGCAGGCGGTTCAGCGCGAAGTAGAGCGAGCCCGAGAGCAGGATCGCGCAAGGCAGCGTCAGCACCCAGGCCATTATCATGTTGCGGATGGTCGCCATCTGCACGCCTGAGCCGTTCGCCGCCATCGCGCCGGCGACGCCCGAAGAAAGCACATGGGTCGTCGAGACTGGCAGGCCGAACATGTCGGCGGCGAATATTGTCGACATCGCGACCACCTCGGCCGAAGCGCCCTGGCCATAGGTTAGGTGCTGCTTGCCGATCTTCTCGCCGACGGTGACGACGATGCGCTTCCAGCCGATCATCGTGCCGAGCCCGAGCGCGATGGCGACTGCGACCTTCACCCAGGTCGGGATGAATTTGGTCGAGGCGTCGATTTGCGTCTTATAGTCGGCGAGGATTTTCTTCTCGGAATCGGAGAGCTCGCTGTTCTTGTCCTTGGCGAGGAATCGCAGCGCCTCCGAGGCGAGATAGATGTCGTTGCGGGTGTTGCCGACCGCGGCGAAAGGGATTTTCGAGATCGAGCCATAGCCTTCGACCTCGCTCGAGATTTCCTTCATCAGCTTGGCGAGCGCGACATAGGTTCCTTCCGAAGGAATGAAGCCGGCGTCGCCGTGGTAGGTGATGTAGCTCGAGACGGCCTTGCGCGGATCGCCGAGCATCTGGTGGCCCGCCTCCTTCGCTTCGACGATTTTGATCGCCTCCGCCGAGACCTTCGAGAATTCGGCGACATGGCTGGGCGGCAGCGCGCGGTTCAAGGCGTAGGCGGTGGGCACAGTGCCGATCAGGATCAGCATGATGAGGCCCATGCCCTTCTGGCCGTCGTTGGAGCCATGCGCGAAAGAGACGCCCGTGCAGGTCAGGACCAGAAGCCCGCGGACCCACAACGGCGGCGGCGTCTGGCCCTTCGGCTCGGAATAGAGTTCCGGGTTGCGCACGACGAATTTGAGGACGACCAACAGCAGCGCCGCGCAGACGAAGCCGACGAGCGGCGAAAGCAGCAGCGAATAGCCGATCTCTATGGCTTTGCCCCAGTCGACGCCCGAGGTGCCGTCGCGACCGCGCATGAGCGCGTTGACGATGCCGACGCCGATGATCGAGCCGATCAGCGTGTGCGAGCTCGACGCGGGCAGCCCAAGCCACCAGGTGCCGAGGTTCCAGATGATCGCCGCGATCAACAGCGCGAAGACCATCGCGAAGCCGGCGGAAGAGCCCACCTGCAGGATCAATTCGACCGGGAGGAGCGAGACGATGCTGAAAGCGACGGCGCCCGTCGAGAACAAAACGCCGAGGAAGTTGAAGAAGCCGGACCAGACGACGGCGATGTTCGCGGGCAGGGAGTGCGTATAGATGACGGTCGCGACCGCGTTGGCCGTGTCGTGGAAGCCGTTGACGAATTCAAAGCCAAGCGCGATCAGCAGGGCGACGCCGAGCAGCACGAAGGGTAGATAGGTGACGACAGGCGCGCCGGTTTCCAGCACGTCGCGCCAGACGCTCCAGGCCACAAATCCGAGCCCGCAGGCAAGAACGGCGAGAAAGAGCAGAATTGCCCGGATATCGGCTTCGTGATCGAGCTTGGGTTTCGGCCCTGCTTCATGACTTACGGCTATGTCGGCAGCGGATGTCATCATTCCCTCCCAGATGGACGACCCGATAAAATCGGACGGGGTTGACAGTTGGATGACAATTTTATGACAGTTGCGTTTTTGCGTTGCGGGATGCGCTGGGAACAATAGCTTGGTCCGGGTGTTAGCGAGCGGTAGACGGGCGCCGTCATTGCAAGCGCGAAAAGCAGGGAGCTCCATGCAAGAGTCCTCGGTCAAACGTTTTCTCCCTTGGGTCGTCGCGTCCTCCCTCTTCATGGAGCAGCTGGACTCGACCATCGTCAACACCGCCGTTCCGGCGATGGCCGAGAGCCTCCACGTCGCGCCGCTAAGCCTCAAGGCGGTCGTCGCAAGCTACATCCTCAGTCTTGCCGTGTTCATTCCCGTGAGCGGCTGGACCGCCGACCGCTATGGCGCGCGGCGCGTCTTCTTTGCTGCGGTTGCGCTTTTCACGCTCTCCTCCGTCTTCTGCGGCCTCGCCATAAACGCGCCGGAACTCGTCGTCGCGCGCGTCCTGCAAGGCGCCGGAGCCGCGATGATGACCCCGGTCGGGCGGCTCGCGATCGTGCGCACTTTCCCCAAGTCGGAGCTCTTGGGGGCGATGAACTTCGTGATTATCCCCGCGCTGATGGGGCCGCTGCTCGGCCCGACCGTCGGCGGCCTCATCGTCCACTGGCTGTCCTGGCGCGAGATCTTTTTTGTCAACGTTCCCGTCGGCCTCGCCGCGCTGGCGCTCACGCATCGCTACATGCCGGACTACCATGGAGACGAGCCGCGCCCGCTCGATGTCGTCGGCTTGCTGCTGTTCGGCTCTGGCACGGCGATCATTTCGTGGCTCTTGGAGATCTTCGGCGAGCACGAGATCGGGGCCGGGTCGGCGACAGGCTGGGCCGCCTTCGCGCTGCTGCTGCTTGGGCTCTACTGGCGCCATGCACGACGCGCGGCCTACCCGCTGCTGCGCCTCTCCCTCTTCGAGGCGCGCACCTTTCGCGTCTCGGTCGCCGGCGGCTTCATCACGCGGCTCGGCGTCGGCGGCCTGCCGTTTTTGACGCCACTGCTGCTGCAGCTCGGGCTCGGCCTGCCGGCCTGGGAGTCGGGCCTGCTCATGATGCCGACCGCGGCCGCGGCGATGGGCATGAAGTTCATTTCCGCCCGCGTGCTGAAGCTCTTCGGCTACCGCGCGGTGCTCATCGTCAACACGCTCATGATCGGCGCCACAATCGCGCTCTATGCGCTGGTCACGCCGCAGACGCCGCTCGTCGCCATCGTGAGCCTGGGCTTCTTGCTCGGCTTCTTCAACTCGCTGCAATTTTCCAGTATGAACAGCATGGCCTATGCGGATGTGGAGGGAGCCGACTCCAGCATGGCGGCGACGATCGCGAGCTCCTTCCAGCAAATCTCGATGAGCTTCGGGCTTGCTTGCGGCACCCTCGTGGCGGCTTTCGCGCTCGACGGCCTACCGCAAACCAACAGGGAAGCGATCGTCAAGGCCCTGCACGTTGCGTATTTGGCGCTCGGCGCCTGGACCGCCGTGTCGTCGTTGTCGTTCTGGACCCTTCGCGCCGAAGACGGCGAGAACATCAGCCGCCACGGCCTGCGGGAAATGGCGTGAGGCGCTCCCTTATCCTTTCGCATAGTCGCGCGCGCCCATAATCGCAGAGCCGACGCGCACATGCGTCGCCCCGAGTTGGATCGCCTGCTCGAAGTCCGAGCTCATGCCCATGGACAGCGTCGAAAGCCCGTTGCGCGCGGCGATGTCGGCGAGCAATGCGAAATGCGGGGACGCCTGCTCGCCGTTTGGCGGCACGCACATCAGGCCCTCGATCGCAAGCCCATGGGTCTGCCGGCAAAAGGCGACGAAGGCGTCGGCGTCGCGCGGCGCGACCCCGGCCTTTTGCGGCTCCTCGCCCGTGTTGACCTGAACGAGCAGGCGCGGGCGCTTCTCCTGGCGCGCCATCTCGGCTGCGAGCGCCTGCGCGATCTTCTCGCGGTCGACGCTTTCGATCACGTCGAAGGTCTCGACCGCCTCCTTCGCCTTGTTCGATTGCAGCGGCCCGATGAGATGCAGCTCGATGTCGGGGAAGCGCGCGCGCAACTGCGGCCATTTGGCTCTCGCCTCCTGCACGCGGTTCTCGCCGAAGACGCGATGGCCGGCTTCGAGCAGCGGCGCAATCTCATCCGCGTCGAAGGTCTTGGTGACGCAAACGAGCTGCACGCTCGCCGGATCGCGCCCGCAGTCCGAGGCGGCGCGCGCAATGGCGTCTTTGATGGCGTGGTAGCGGTCGAGTATGGACATGCCGATCCTGAGCCGCGCGATTTTTGGGCGCGGGCGACGGGACCATAAGACACAAAGCTCGGGCAGAGTCACCGGGGCGGGGCGTCTCGGCCTCGCGAGACTCTGCTTCTCAACTCAAAACGCCCACGCGAACGAGCAGCCAATAAGCGCCGAGGCACGCGATGACGCCCGAGCCCGCCTGCACGAGACGCGGATCGCGCTTTCCCTTGAAGAGCAGCTTGTCGGCAAGGACCAGCAGCGGGATCACGACGAGGACGACGCCGATCTGGCCGGTCTCGACGCCGAGGTTGAAGCTCGCCAGCGCCGGCACGACGGCGCGCTGCGGCACGCCGAGCTCGATCAGGCCGCTGGCGAAGCCGAAGCCGTGGATGAAGCCGAAGGCGAAGGTGTCGCGCCAACGTCCGTCGACCTTGCGCGTGAAGAAGTTTTCGAGCGCGACATAGATGATCGAAAGCGCAATGGCGATCTCGGTCCACGCGCTCGGCAGATTGACGATCTGGAGCGCCGCCAGCGACAGCGTGACCGAATGCGAGACAGTGAAGGCGGTCACGAGCTTGATGACCGGCCACGCCCGCGAGGCCCACAAGATCACGGCGAGCAGGAAGCAAATGTGGTCGTAGCCGGTCATGATGTGCTCGACGCCGGCGGCCAGGAATTTCGGCGCAAGCTGCCAGGGCGTCAGCAGCGGCTTGGAGAGATCAATCGGCGCATCGCCGGGGAAAATCATCACCTGGCCGGGCGCAGGCTCCCGGCCCGCGCGCTGCGCCTCGGTCAGATTGGACTCGTCGCCTTTCTCGCCAATGGCGACGAGATGCTTCGCGCGCTTGCCCTGCGCTTCGAGAAGCCTGAATGGGTTATAGAAAATCTGCCCCTGGACCTGGCTGCAATCCATGTGCAGCACGGCTTTCTGGTCATAAGGGTTTGTTGGGTCTTCGCCGACCGAGGCGACCGTGCTCGGGCAGGTCTGGCCCTCTTCGTTTTGCAGATCGACGCGCTTCTGGATGAACTTGCCGATCATGCCCTCTATGACGCCAGGCTCGGTGAGATCGACGCCGGCCAGCTCCGATTTGTTCTCGGCGAACATGCGCTCGATGTCGGTCCCGAGAAAGCCCACGTCGACGCGATACCGGCTCTCTCCCTCAGGAACGATGCGGCTGCTGGAAATATCCGCCGAATGGGCGCTTGCCGGCGACGCCAGACCAAGCGCCGCCAAAAGGACAAGGACGGCGAGCGCGCCGGTTGAAAGTCGTGTCATTCGGACTCACTCCCTTGACGCTGCACGAGGTCGCGGCGTATGAACTTTGCCAACAAGGTGCATATCAAACAAAGAAAGACAAGCCCCAGTCTTTCGACAGGTCCAGTCTTCCGGCGTCTCCCTTCCTCGGGAGCCTTCATGACGCTAAGCTGCGTCGGAGGCGCGCCGGGGACCGGCAAGCTACGAAAATTTCGCGCGGAAAGCCGATCATAATGCCAAAGGCCGAACTAAGGGGCGGCGATGCCCGACGCAGGGGACGTTCAGGGGGGGCAGCCGCTCACCAGGCGCGCGTCTTGTGGCTTGTCCTGGCGATTTTGTCGGTCTTTACGTTGCGGGAGAAGGCAGACGCCCATGCGATCGTCGTGCGGACGTCGCCGGCGCAGGACGGGGCCGCTGCGGGAGACATCGGAAAGGTGGAAGTGTGGTACGATGCGGGCATCCGCGACGCCTTCGTCGCGCTGGCCGTCGTCAGCGAGTCGGGCGAACGGGTCGACAAGCGCGACGCCGCAATCGATAGCGCCGATCCGGCCCATGTTTCGGTAGGCGTGAACCCGTTGGCTCCAGGCAAATACACGGCGCGATACAGGGCGCTGTCGGCGGACGGCCATATCGTGAGCGGCGCCTGGGATTTCGAGGTGCATCGCTAGGCATGTTCGCCAAACGTGCGAGGAGGGCGACGAGCGGGCGGAAGCTGAATCAAGCGAGCAGCTCCTCTTACGGAACAGGAAAACGAACAATGAGTCCGAACACCCGCCTCAACTTGGTTCTGCTCTCCGTCGCCGTTCTGCTCGTTGGCGGCAACGTGGCGGCCTTTTCCTATAAAGATTGGGGGCCGGCCTTCACTGTATTCTGGAACGATTATTGGAACAAAACGATATTGAAGCCGGCCGTCAAGGCGGGCGACCGCATGATATCCGATTGTCTCGGCGTGAGCGACTTCTACTCGGTCCACCTCACGACGTATTTCCTGGCCGATTCCGATGAAAGCGCTGGAGGCTCGGTGGATGATCTAAGCAAATATGACGAGTATTGCGATCGGGTGCCGGGAACGGGCAAGGTCATCTTCGCCCTCACCTTCCTGGAAAAGGAGGTCAGGAAGGAGCGCATCGCGCTTTCTTTCTATCAAGCGGACCTCGCTGGGGCTCTGAAAGAGATCAATTCCCTGCCGCCGACTCGTTATCCCAGCGGAATGATGTCCGTGGACGCGACGGTCGCCCACAAGGGGAAGTATGTCCTCAGGGTCGCGTTTGGCGAAGGGAAGGAGAAGGAGGACATCATCGACATGCCTATCCTGGTCGGGCAATGACGATCCTTTCGCCGACGGGAGCCCTGTCATTCCATGTCCTTCAAATTATTCATCGGGGCGCAGCGCGTTTTCGCGCCTGGCGCTTCTGCCGCCACCGCAGAAAGCCCGTTACATAAAGGACAAGCGGCGTCAGCCCGAACAACATGACAAGCGGGCGGCCGATTTCGCCAAAGGCCTCGCCGCTATGGAGTGGGAACAGCCATTCCAAGAACCGCTCGCCTGCAGTGAACGTCTTGCGATCCTGCACATGCAGGACCTGGCCGCTGTATTGGTCGATGCCGACATTTCTATAAGTCTTGGTTCGATTTGGCTCGTCAATTGACTGCTTTCCCACCACATAGACGCCAGTTGGGCTGCTCGGAAAGAGAACCCAATGAAGCCCTCCGTCAGGGAAGACCTTGTCCGCGATTGCTACGGCGTCGCCGACGCTCATCGGCGACTGTCCGGGGATTGGCTTCGATCGTCCGTAGTCCGGGTCGGCGCGCACCGGAGAAAAGAGAGACGTCACGGAGCGTGTCGCCGGCTTGAAGATCATTGAAACGCCGGTGAAGAGCATCACCAGTAGAATAGCTGCGCAGTAAGCTCCGACGCTCCTATGGACGTCATAGACGATCCTCTCGGGGCTTGCGCCCCATTTGATCTTCAGTCCCAGACGCCAATCGCCATTGCGCGGCTGCCAAAGATAAAGACCCACAAGGACGGAGAAGAAAACAAGAATGGCGATTGCGCCGACGATATAGGCGTTGTTCGCTCCAAGCAGCAGCGTCCAATGAAAAGCCATGAGGATCTGGATCGGAGGTTGCGAAAGCATCCTGTCTCCGTGCAGATAAAGCCGCTGCCCTTTGACTTTCGCTGTGTAGGGATCGACGAATATCTCGTAGAAGTAGCTGTCCAGGTCGTCCGTCTCGACCATGCAGGTTATCGCGGCGGCCGAGCCGGCATGGCGCGGCATCGTCAATCTTTCCAGTTTGCCATCCGGCGGCATTGCGGCGATTGCTGCTGCGAGAATTTCATCGAGGGGGCGGCGAGACGCCTGCGCCGGTATTTGGACGCGCATGATCGAAGCGTTCAGCGCTTCGTCGATGTCCTCACGAAAGGCCAGAATGCTGCCGCTGAGCCCGACCAAGACAACGATGGCGCCCGCGACAAGGCCGATTGTTTGATGGATTCGCAGAAAAAATTTGCGTTCGAAATCCCGCCGTCGCACGAAGGGCGAGCCGAGCTCGACGCTACTCTTCGCGCAGCCTTCGCCCTTAGTCTCGGCCATGGATAAGTCTCCGTCTCCGGCAGCATATAGGGACGCCGGCCCAACCGCATCCGAATTGGGCTGGCTCGCATTCCCATCGGCCCTGGCGATGTCGACGGAACTCCACGAACCCCCGCTCAAATTGACAGCGGCGGAGTGGGTAAGATAAATAATATAAAATCGCATATCCGCAAAGTTCCGGATTCCGGGGGAGATTCCATGGCCGGCCGCCGCGTTGCAATCTTCTTCGCCGCCGCCCTCGCGGCGATGCTTGCGAGAACGCTGTCGGCGCGATCCCTCGAAGCGGACGCCTATATTCAAACCAACATATCCGCTGCAAAAATCGTGGCGAACAACAACCGCTACCATATCGACATAACCATCCTGGCGACTGACATCGAGGAGATGTTTCAGAAAAGCGGCAGCGAGCGCGTTGGCGTGGATATGTCGCAACCAGGCGCTCTCGAGCGCGAGATCGGCAAATTCGTCGCGAATCGCATAGAGGTACGAAACAATGACGGAGCCGCCTGCGCGAAAAAGATCGAACGCGCAAGCGAAGACCCGACGAACGATGAAGGCGTGCTTGTCGTGCTGAGCTTCGAGTGCGTAAGCAATAGAGCAACTTACGACGCGACCAAATTTTTGGGCGCGCAGGGCCCCCGAGCATGGCAGACAATCACCATAATAGACGGCGACGCAAAGTGGAAAATCATGGTCAACAGCGAGAGCCCGCCGGTTGGATTGTCGTCCGCGCAATAGGACCGCGCTGAGGCTTTCCTTTGCGAACGTGCGTCTATTTCCTCGTCGATTGGGCCAGCCAAGCCAGATAGTCGCTATCGCCCTCGGCGACGTCCACACGCAGGATCTCCGGGGTCTCATAGTCGTGGCGGCTGCGGAGCAGGGCGCACAGCGCCGCGTAGTCTTCCGTCGCGATCTTAAAATGCAGCCCGATCTCGGCTTCTTCCCTGATCTCGCCGCGCCAGACGTAGCGGCTTTCGATCGGAAAGCACTGCACGCAGGCGGCGAGCCGCGCCTCCAGCGCCGCGCTCGCGAGCTCGCGCGCTTTGGCCGCGCTCGCGGTCGTCGTGATGACGATGCTGAAACGCTCGCTCAACGTAGCCTCCCTCAAGCTTTCGCGCGCGGCGCGTTTTGCGTTATGGTCGTCTTATAGGCCGCAGGACGGGGAACACAAATGGCGCAGGTCTTCGAGAATGACAGCGCGCGCGAACGGGCGCGGATCGACGGGCGGATTGCTTTCGTCGCCGCGGCCTTCGCTCTAGCGTTCGGCTTCGCGGCGTTGCTCGATCGCGTCGGCGCGCCGCTTCGCCTCGTCGAGACAGTCGCGCCCTGCTTCACGGTCTTCGCCTTAGGTCTCCTGGGCTTCCAGCTGCATTCGATGCGCGTCTCCGCTTATTACGCCGCGGGCCGCGCGATGCCGACCGAATATGCGGGCTTTGCGCTCGGCTCGCTCGTGGCGGGAATCGTCTGCCTTTTCGCGCCGCAATTCGCTGGGCGCGGCTGGATTCCGGGTCTCGCAGGCGGCGTCTTCGCCGGGGTCGCCGTCGCTGGCGCCGCCATCGGCCCGCTGTTGCGAAAGAGCGGCGCATTCTCCCTCTCCGGCCTGTTCGCGCAGCGCTTCGTCGCCATGACGCCGCGGCTCATTGTGCTGGGGCTCTCGAGCCTTTGCGCGGCGCTGATCGCTCTCGCCGGCCAGCAGGCGGCGGCCGACGCCCTGACCGCTGTGTTCGGCGGCGGCCGGATCGCCGCTGCTTTGGCTGTCAGCCTTGCGGCGTTGCTGATCGCCGCGCCGGGCGGCCTATTGGGGACGCTTTGGACCATTTGCGCCGCCGGCGCCGTCGCGATCCTGGGGCTCGGGTGGCCCGTGCTGGCTTTGGCGCTCAAAGGCGCTGCGCCGTTCGGCGCGGGCGGCTCGGTCTGGGGCGAAGTCGCAACCGGCCTCGAAAGCTTCGGCGCGCTCACGCCGCGCGACGACCCTGCCGCCGGGCTTATCGACATGATCGCGGCCATGCTCGGCGTGGCGACGCTCGCACCGCTGCTCGCGCCAGCTGTCGCGAGCCACGATCCGGGCGACGCCCGGCGCGTCGGGCTCATCGGCTTCGGCTGGACGTTGCTGTTCGCCTGGCTCGTGGCGGCGACGGTCGCTGGGACTGCGCTGTCGCTTGCGTATCAGACCCTCGGCCGGCCGCCGGAGCGTCTGGCTGACGCCGTCTATGATGTGAGCGCGCGACGCGAGCTGACCCTTTGCGGCGCTTTGGCGCCGAACCCGGTCGCTGGCCACGCAGCGTGCCCGAGCGGCGCGCTGAAAAACGGGGATGTCGCGGTCCTCGGCGACGCGCTGCTGACTGGGCTGCCCACGCTCGAAGGCATGGGCGCGGCGGCGGCTGGTCTTGCTTCAGCGGCTCGCATCGCGCTCGCGCTCGCGCTTGCCGCCGCTGGGCTGCAGGCCTTCGGCACGACGCTCGGTCATGAGGCGCTCTTTCGGCTGCGCGGCGCGACGGATTTGACCAGCCGGCGCCTGGCGACGACGCGGATCGCCCTGACGGGGCTCGCGACCCTCGGCTTCATCTTGAGCGGCTTCATCGTTTCCGACGCGGCTGCGCTGATGGGCTTGGCCCTCTGTTTCTCTGCGGGGCTGATCACGCCGCTCGCGGGGCTGTCGCTCTGGCCGCGCTTCGCCGATCGCGACGCGCTCGCCGCGTTGGCCGCGGGTTGCCTCGGCATCACGGCAGTCTTCGCTATGGCGGGAACGGCGCGCCAGGTGGACGCGCTCGCGGCGGCGGCGCTCTTTGGCGCCGTATGCGTGGTTGCGGGAGGGGCTCTGTCAGCCCTTTCGCGCGGGCCCGAGCGGACGGCGCCTGGCGCGGCTTTCTTGCGGCGGCTGCTCCACGGCGACGGCGAGGTCGCGCCGCGGGACAAAGGGGCCTGAGAGCTTCAATTCGATGAGGGTTGCAATTCAATAAGACAGAATAGGAGAGAAGCATGTTCGACCTGACCATCCTCATCATCCGGCACGGCGAAAAGCCGAACGGGAATTGGCCGGGTCCCGGTCTGACCAGCGGTGGCGAAGAGAACAAGAAGTCGCTGGTCATTCGCGGTTGGCAGCGTGCAGGCGCTTGGGCGGCGCTGT
>Ga0187781_10000727_pt1 | contig 23928 bp, 22 predicted proteins | sample 0715_SJ02_MP02_2_FD_132447 | JGI IMG/M metagenome (GOLD analysis project Ga0187781, IMG submission 132447) | Tropical peat soil microbial communities from peatlands in Department of Meta, Colombia - 0715_SJ02_MP02_20_MG | ecosystem: Environmental > Terrestrial > Soil > Wetlands > Peat | place... | reverse complement strand
TCGACCATAACGCGAGCGAGCGGCTCCGTGCCGGAATAGCGAAGGACGATGCGGCCGGAATCGCCGAGCGATTTTTCGGCTTCGGCAAGCAAGCGGGAAACTTCGGGAAGAGAATCGAGATCGGGCTTGGACTGGACACGGACGTTGACGATTTTCTGCGGAAAAATCTTCAAGTCCGCAAGAAGGGCATCGAGCGGCCCGGCGATGGAGACGATGGAGGCTATCTTCACCGCCGTGAGCATGCCGTCACCGGTGGTCGCGTCGTCGAGAAACAGGATGTGGCCAGACTGCTCTCCGCCGAGGTTCGCGCCGATGCGCAGCATTTCCTCCAGGACATAGCGATCGCCCACGGCTGTGCGCACGAAGCGGAGGCCGGATTTTTCAAGCGCGCGCTCGAGCCCGAGGTTCGCCATGGTGGTGCCAACGATAACGCCTGCCTTCAGCTTGAGCTGCGATTGGAGGAAGCGCCCGGCGATGAGGAGCACGCCATCGCCATCCACGAGCTTTCCGGAAGCGCTTGCAAAAATCGCGCGATCGGCATCGCCATCAAAAGCAACGCCCAAGGCCGCGCCGCTTTCAACAACGTGCGCCTGCATCCCAGCCGGGTGGAGCGAGCCGCAGCCGGCGTTGATGTTCCGGCCGTCGGGTTTGTCGTTGATCGCCACCACATCGGCGCCGAGCGAGCGGAACAACTGCGGAGCGAGCTTGCTGGCGGCGCCGTTGGCGCAGTCCAGCACGATTTTCATGCCCGCGAACTTGGCGCCTTTGAAGGCAGCCTCGCGCAGGCCTCCGAGATAATCCTCATGCAGCCGCTCGTCGCCATTCAGATGGACAGCTGCTGTGGCGAGCGGGCCTCTTTTTTCCAGGATGATGCAGCCCTCGAGGATCATCTCGACGGCATCGGGAAATTTCATTCCTGTCGAGGAGATCAATTTCACGCCGTTATCGTGGTAGGGATTGTGCGACGCGGAAATCACCACGCCTGCGGCAAAGGCCTCGCGATTCACGAGCCAGGCCACTCCGGGAGTGGTGAGAACGCCGGCGGAAACAGGCTCGGCGCCCCCGGCGACAAGGCCACGCGCGATGCGGCCGGCAATATGCGGGCCGGATTCACGCGTGTCGCGGCCGATAAGCACGCGCGGAGGGCCAGCGTGCGGCGCCTGTTGCGACAGGAGATATTCTCCGAGCACCTGGCCGGTGCGATCGAGCGTCGCGTCATCCAGCGGATATTTGCCGGGGATGCCGCGGATGCCGTCGGTGCCGAAGAGATGTTTCGCCATAAGGACAGGTCCCGGTTGCGCCAAACGGGAGCCTGTGATTCTAGCATTGAGGCACCTGCCCGGCCTGGACGATAAGCCGGCATGCCATCCAAATTGTCACTCGCAAGGCGCCGAGCGGGCCTTGCACAGGCGGGCACAGCCATGCAGGCGCGGCTTGGGGTGTGTTATCGTACGGCGATGCCTGTCGACGAAGCAAAAATCATAACCGCCAGCTCGGTGAGCGCGCGGATTATTGCGGCCGGAATCGTGATCGCGTTCCTGTACTGGGCGTCGAGCGTGCTGGTGACGCTGATTGTTTCCGTGCTGCTGGCGTATTTTCTGGATCCGGTGGTGAACTGGATGGAGGAATGGCACCTTCCGCGGGCGCTGGGCTCGCTGCTGGTCGTCTTGCTTTCTCTCTCGCTGATACTGGTATTGGTGTGGACGCTGGTGGAGCGCGTGGACCAGTTCGGCCGCGACTGGCCGAGCTATCAGAAGCCGCTGCGGGCGGCGGCGAGCGCTGTCGAGAAGAGAATGGAATCGTTCGAGGCGCATGTGTCGGAGATTGAACCGGCGGAGAAGACCGGGGAACGCGTCGTTGCCGTGACGGAATCGCACCCGGTGCGCTCGACGCTGCTTTCGAAACTGGGCTCCGTGTACGAGTTCGTCCTGGCGGCGACCTTCGTGCCCTTCCTCGTTTTCTTCATGCTGGCGGCCAAGCGGCAGGTATGGCACGCCACGATGCAATTATTCCCGGCGACCAAGCGCACGGACGTGAAGCAGACGCTGCAAGACATCAGCCTGGTGTTGCGCAGTTATGTGGTGGGGACTGCGCTTGTGGGCTTGATGTTGGTATGCATGAGCTGGATGTTCTTCCTGGTGATGGGGCTTGATTTTCCGTTTCTCACGGCGCTGCTTTCGGGCCTCTTCAATTTGATTCCCTATCTCGGCGTGGTGCTTTCCTGGTTCCCGCCGCTCCTGATCGGGCTCAAGCAATACCACACCGCGTCACCATTCATAGTCATATTCGTGGTGCTCACGCTGCTTCATCTTGTGGCGGCGAATTTGCTCGTGCCTGCGCTCGTTGGCTGGCGGGTGCGGCTGAATGCGCTGGCGCTCACTTTGTCGCTGCTATTTTGGGGATGGCTATGGGGTGGGATGGGGTTGATCCTGGCGATTCCCATTACGGCGGTTGTCAAGGTTATCTGCGATCACGTCGAGAGCATGCAGCCGGTGGGGCGCTGGTTGAGCGGATAAGACTTCACGAGATCCCGAATCTAGCCTTCCTGTGAATGTGGGCCAGTGCTTCCCTCAGTGCCTGCGCATCTGCTGCCTCTTGAAACATTCGAATTGCCGCAATCCCCGCCGTGCCTGCCTCCAGGCATTCCGCCGCGTTGTGTGAATCCACACCCCCAATGGCGATGACCGGGATACTCACGGAGCGGCAGACCTCGGCAAGACGCGCGATACCTTGGGCGGCGCCGTAGCGGCGCTTGGAAGGCGTATCGTAAACGGGGCCAAAGAAAACGTAGTCCGCACCAGCGTTTTCCGCTTCACGCGCTTCGTCGAGACTGTGGCAGGAGACCCCGATGCGGAAATCAACCGGAGCATTTCCGTCGCGGCACCAGCGGACCACCTCGGCGGCGGGAACGGATTCACGGCCTAGATGAACGCCCGCCGCACCGGCGGCCAGTGCCACATCGAGGCGGTCGTTGATCAGGATGAGAGTCTTGCCCGCTCCGCTACGATCAAGCGGCACAGCCGCGCCAATCGCCTCTCGCGCCAGCGCGAGCAATGACCGCGCTGGCAAATCTTTCTCGCGAATCTGCAGCCAGTCCACGCCCGCTTCGAGCGCGAGCTGAATCTTCTGGAGTAGAGCGGGAATCGGCTCGGGTGAACCAAGCGCGCTGCGGTCGGTTACATAGCAGACGATCGGGGGTTTAAGTGCGAGTGGCAACGGCAGAAGTCCGGTGGCGAAACGCTTCCAGCGCCAGGAAAACGTTGAGCAATCCCAACCCCGAAATGGCGCCGCGCAAATACGGGTTTTTCAGGAAGAAGCCCAGCCCGGGATACTGATACAAAAAGTAGTTGGTTTCCCATATCTCGGACCAGGGCACAAGAATGAGAACGAGTCCGAGCTCGAGCCAGACCAGGAGGAGCACAACGCGCAGCAAGCGGGTCATCATGAGCTAGCGATTATGGGAGATTATTTCTGGGGTGGCAAGAATTAGTCCGGCTTCAAAAACATCGCAAAAATTTGCAGACGGCAGGCGAGAACTAACGCTTCTGAAGAGTGGCAATGCGGTCGGCGACGTCGCGGTAGTCAATATTCTGGGCATAGACCTGCTGGAAAGAATTGAGAGCAGCCTGAGATTCACCCGCTTCGTCCAGCGCCAGGCCCAGATCGTATCGCAACGCCATGATTGATTCGTCTTCGAGCCCCGGCACTTCCAGCGCGCGCTGATACCACAGAGCAGCGATTTTGGGCTCACCCTTGTCCATGAACGTAAGGCCAAGCATGGTCGAGCAATTCATGGCATAAGGGAACGGCTTCCCTTTTTGCACAGCCTTGGCGACCTTCTGGAACTCGCCGATGGCCTCGTCAAGCAGCCCCATCTCGCGATAAGCGATGCCGAGGTTGTAGTGCGTCTCGAGATCCTCATCTTCCTCTTCGCCGAGTTCACCGAGTTCGTCGCGGAACTCCTGGAAAACTTCAGAAAGCTGGTTCAGGCTTTCCGTGCTCGGTTCTGAGATCGCGGACGAGCCGTTTGAAGGCACTGTCACTGCGGCCATCGGAATGGAAGGCGCCGCTGCGACAGGCTCCGGCACGGCGGGGGCCGGATGAGAAGGCGCTGTCGCATCCATGTCATCAATTTCTGCCACAAGCTCGCTAATGAAGTCGTCGGTGGTCGCCGGTCCAGCCTTCTTCGAGGCTTCGGTCTTGTCTGGCGCCAATTCGAGTTCAAATTCGCTTCCAGCGGCCGCCACAGGTTCGGCAGCCGGCGTCTCCTCCGCGACCTCTTCGATAATTTCGATGGACGGCTCAGGCGCAGGCTCCGGGGTAGTGGCCTCGAACTCAATCAGTTCAGGTTCAGGAGTGGCAATTTCCGGCTCAGCCGGCGCCGGAGGCTCCGCTGGCGCAGATTCGCTCTCAGTGAATGCAGGCGCCGAAGTCGGTTCCACAACCGCCGTTTCCGCGGGACTCCCGGAAACGTCTTGAATCATCGCTTCCCATTCGTCCGAGAGGTCCAATTCCTCGCTCGCCGCCACGGGATGTGGTTCGGCGGGGGCAGGTAGCTCGTGCGTGACCGCAGCGGATGGCTGCGCATGTTGCGGTTCCGGCGCGGCGGGCTCAATTTCGAATTCAATTGTCGCGGCCGGCACTGGCGGCGGAGGCGCGGTCTTTGCAGGAGGCTTCTGGACCGGCGGGGCTTCCACCACTGCCTCCACATTTGGTTCGGGCGCCAATTCTTCGACTGGCGCTGCCGCCACCGGAGCGGCTGCCGACGGGGCTGCCGGAGCGGGCGGCAACTCTTCTTCCGAAATTCCCGCGGCCTTTTGATAGCGCTGGCGAAGCTCCGCGAAGCGGTCGGCGTTCGCTGTATCGTTGCGCTCGCGGTGAATCTGTTCGAGCTGAGAGGCAAGCTCGGCGGTCCGGCGGTCGTTACCGGCACCCAAATAGAGGTCCAGCAGCCGCTCAAGAGTGGGCGTGTGCCGCGGCGCACGCTCGAGGACATTTTCGAGGAGGTGCGTCGCCTTTTGCGTCAGGCCATAGCTCGAAAACAGGTCCACATCTGTAAGGGCCTGCGCGATGTAGCGCTGGGTTTCTTCGTCGAGCGTTTCTTCGATAACCGCGGGCGGCGCGGCAGGCGCTTCTTCGGCAAGGGGCGCTTCGACCTTGGCCTCGATGATCGGCGTGGACTTGGCCGGCTCTGCGGGAAGCTTCGGCGCATCGGAAACAGGAGTTGGAACCGATTCCGGGGCGGCGCCGCTCCGTGCGCGGAGCTTGTTCAGGCGCTCGACCAGGCGCTCGTCATCCTTATTGCGCTCAATCAATTCCTGCAACAGCTCTTCGGCGCGCGAGAAGTTTCCTGCCGCAGCGCAAGCGTCGGATAGCTGGATGATGGCCAGCGGGAGTTGATGCGAATTGCTCGTGTGCCGGCAGAAATCCACCAGCTCCTCAAGCGGAGATATTTGATTCGGGTCCTTCTGAGTGATAGTGGTAAGCGATTTCAGGAACTTGTCCTGCTCACCGGCCTCGATCATCGGGTTGCGAAGCTCCCGCAGGAGCCCCAGCGCTTCATTGTTCCGCCCGGCTTCAATCTCGAATTCCGCAACCTTGTAGAGCGCTGCGAAATGCTCGTGCCCGCGCGCCAGTTGCTTGCGCGCGCGATCGGCGGCTTTGTCGGTCTGGCCGGCCTTCAGCTCCAGGTCCAGGAGCATGCTCGTCACTTCGCCGCCCGCATTCGCCTCCGGGTGGCCTTCCAGCATGGAGATGGCCGGCGCATTCTTCCCGCTTTGCGCCAGGGCCTTGGATTTCAAGAGCGAAGCGGCTGCGTTTCCCGGGTCCACCTCAAGCGCCCGCTCGATCAGCTTTACCGCCTCGTCGGATTCGCCGCGGTCGAAAAGCCTCTGCGCATACGTCAGATACGTCTGGGCAGCTTCCTTCTTCTGACCCATGACGTTGTAGAGCTCGGCAAGGCGCAACTGGACACGAAGATTATCCGGCTCGACTTCGAGCAAGCGGTGCAGGACTTCCAGCGCTTTCTGCGATTTGTTAGCTTTCAGGTACGCTTCCGCGATTTGCAGGAAGAGGGGCCGCGCTTCGCTCAACACTCCCTGCTGGACGTACAGGTCGGCGAGCCGCTCGAGCGGAGCGAGCTCATTGGGCGCGAGCTTGGCAATTTTCTTGTAGATCGCGATGGCTTTGCTGTTGAAGCCGTCGCTGAGATAGACCTGTGCCAGCCGCTCGAAATATTCGATGGCCTGCGTCATGTCACCCTGACGGGCGAAGAGATCGCCCACGGTCATCAGGGTGGCTTGGTCTTTCGGATCGTTGCGGAGGATTTGCTGATATTCGGCGATGGCCTGGGCGACTTTGCCCTGGTTGAGAAACTTGAGCGCGTTTTCCAGCGCTTTGCTTTTATTGAAGGCCATGGATGATTTTTGCCTGCCCGATACCGCGCGCCCAGGGCAGTCTCTTCCGGCCACACCTGTGGCTCAGACGGGAAGGTTAGCACGCGTCAAAATGCAGGGTCTACGCGGCGGAGAGTGTGTGGTGACGAAGGGGATAACAGGGGTACGGCCGCCCGGCAGGCTGCTCAGAACTCGGTAGTATGGGCGCTGGCGTGGGTAGCAAGAGGGAGATCGCTCTGCGTCGCCCCGGAAGCCCAGCAACCGGCTTCCCGGACTGGCGCGTAGGAGAAACGGTGAAGCGGGCAGGGGCCGTATCTTCGCAGCGCCTCCAAATGCTCCGGAGTCCCGTAGCCTTTATTCTGAGCGAGACCGTATTGCGGATAGAGGCGGTCGTACTCCTCCATCCGGTGGTCGCGCTCCACCTTTGCGAGAATTGAGGCCGCCGCGATCGAAACCGAGCGGCAGTCTCCGTGGATGAGAGCCCTCTGCTCGATGGGCACATCAATCTCGATAGCGTCAAGCAGGAGAAAATCCGGAAGGGGGCGAAGCTGTGAAACTGCCGCGGCCATCGCCTGGCGGCTGGCCTGGTAAATGTTCCAGGCGTCTATGCGGCTGGCCTCGATCTCCGCAACGGCCCATGCCAGGGCGTGCTGCCTGATCCGGTCGGCCAATTCGAAGCGCCGCTCGGGCGCCAGTTTTTTCGAGTCGTCGAGGCCGACAATCCGGCGGCGCGGGTTCAGCACCACGGCGCCCGCGACGACGGGGCCAAAAAGGGAACCGCGGCCCGCCTCATCCAGTCCCGCGATGCGCAGCCAACCGTGCTGGCGCGCCTCGCGCTCGTACCGCGCGGAGCAAAGCCGTGCCATCGGCGGCGAATTTTAGCACAGCGGCGCAGCGCTGCATCCGCGTTCCTGTAGATGATTTTTCGCAATTGTGCAACGAGGAGTCCAAGCTGCACTGGAAGAACAGGCTAGAAAACAAAAAGCCCGCTCCTGATTCGCGGAGCGGGCGATAGGTTAAGTTGCGGAGCTACTCGGCGCCGCCTGCGGCCACCTTCTCATAGGTCTCTACGCGCTTAATACGCGCCGCCTTGCCTTTGCGCCCGCGCAAATAATTCAGTTTCGCGCGGCGGACGCGGCCTTGACGGACGACTTCAATCGAGCTGATCATCGGCGAATGCACGGGGAAAATACGCTCGACTCCGATTCCGAAACTGACCCGCCGCACCGTGAATGACTCGCCCAGCAGTTCCCCGCGGCGGCTCATCACCACACCTTCGAACGGCTGGATGCGCTCCTTATCGCCCTCGCCTTCCTTCAACCGGACATGGACACGAACTGTGTCTCCCGGGCGGAATACGGGAAGGTCCTTGCGTAGTTGGGACTCCTGTGCCTTGGCGACGATCGGTTTCATTTCACTATTCCCTGCAGACCCGCTCAGGTGGGGCCAGCACACCAAACACAATTTTCTATTCTACTGAAATGAGCCCATTTTGCCTACATGAAATTGCAGCGGCGGGGGCCGGGCCGGAGAAATCTTCCCTATTCTCCTCCGGCGCGCTCTGGCATAGAATTCCGGCAACTTCCGGTTGGAGGGATGCCATGCGCGCAGACCGTGTGGAACTTTCCTGGGATTCGGCCAAATCCAATTGGCTGATCCGCATTATTTCCGGCGAAGAAGTGATTCGCCGCCGCTTCCAAGCTCGCAAGGATGCGGACGACCAGAGCCTCCTTACAACGGCCCAGAAAGAGGTTCAGGACGAAGGCTACGAAGCGGACTCCTCGCAGTACAGCGTGCGGCGCTAGGTGCTACTCATCGTTTTTTCTTCTCGCTAATCAGCACATCCCAGGCAGCTTCGCGGACCTCTTTCAGAAGGCGAGCATCCTCATCATTAAGCTCTGCGCCCTCAAGCAAATCGGGGCGATTCCGGAGGGTCTTCTCAAGCGCCTTCCTGCGGCGCCAGCGGCGTATCTCCTCATGATTCCCGCCGAGGAGAACTCCAGGGACATCCCAGCCGCGAAATGAGGGCGGGCGCGTGTAGTGAGGAAAATCGAGAATTCCGTGATTCGTAACTTGTGCTCCGTGATTCGTGGGCCACGCCGCCGATTGTGCGATGGCTCCCGCTTCGGGTATAGCTTCGCTGAAAGATTCGTTCACGGCTGAATCCTCGTTGCCGAGTGCCCCAGGAATCAGCCGCGTCGCCGCGTCGAGAATCATTGCAGCAGGCAGCTCGCCGCCGGAAAGGACAAAGTCGCCGATGGAGATTTCATCCGTGACCAAATGCTCCGCCACGCGTTCATCTACTCCCTCGTAACGGCCGCAAAGGAGGATCAGGCGATCGAGCTTTGCAAACCTGCGCGCGGATTCCTGGCGGAAGAGCTTGCCCGCAGCGGAGAGTAGCACGATGGCGGCCCCGGCCGGCAAGCTGCCCGCGGGGACGCCGAGCAAGGACTCGACTGCTTCGAACAGGGGGTCGGGCTTCATCACCATGCCTTCACCGCCGCCGAAGGGGCGGTCGTCCACCGTTCGATGGCGGTCGTGAGTGAAATCACGCAGGTCGTGGACGTGTACTTCGACGAGACGCGCCTCGCGCGCCCGCCGGACGATGCCGTAGTCGAGCGGGCCGGCAAAGAACTCCGGGAATATCGTGACGAGGTCGAATCGCATCTCGGTCCATCCTACCGCAAACGCACCAGGGCGGCGCGATTGCGCGGGGAGCGAACCTATTCGCGGTTCAAGTCGGAGAGGCCTTCGGGGAGGTCAACATCAATACGCCGGGCAGCCGTATCCACGCGCACGCAAATCTCCTGGGCCAGAGGAACCAGCAATTCACCGCGAGAGGATTCCACCACGAGAATCGGAGTACCGGCCACAACTTCGCCTGTCATCTGCACGTCGCGAACGAGCCCGAGCAGCGCCCCGCCCTCCTCATGCACCTCACACCCAATCAAGTCAGTGATGTAGTAGCTGTCCGCGGGAAGGGCCGTCCGCTCACTAAGGGGAATCTGCACCTCGAGGCCGACGAGCTTCTCTGCAGCGGTAATCGAGTCAGAGCCTTCAAAGTGGAATATCGCCTGGCCGCCGCGGCTTCGGGAAATCCAGCATGAGCGAATGGTGACGCTGCGAGGCTCCGCGCGCCCGTCCCACAGCAACGCCGAACGGAGCTCGGTCAGTCTTTCGGGAAAGTCCGTGAGGATCTCAGCGGCCACTTCTCCGCGCCGTCCGTGCGGGCGCAGGATGCGCGCCACGGAGACGCGAGCAGAGTCCGGCAAATTGTGTTCAGTCACTACTCGAGGATTTCCAGCGTGTAGCGCTTCTTCAACTTCATCCCTGCCGCGCCCAGCAGTGTGCGAATGGATTTTGCCGTCCGCCCCTGACGGCCGATTACTTTGCCCAAGTCATCCGGAGCGACGCGTAGCTCCAGTACGGTTACTTGTTCGCCTTCGACCGACTTCACAAGCACCTCGTCTGGATGGTCCACAAGCGCCTTCGCGATCGCCTCAACAAGGTCCCTCATCCCGCGCCTCCACGGTTCGCCGGACTGAAAAAAATCCGGCACAGCATGTACGAGTAGCCTGTACGAGACACACCGTGGGTTGAGACGCCTCAGGCGGGTTTCTGGTTACGAAGAAAACTGCGGACTGTGTCGCTGGGCTGGGCGCCCCTGGCAATCCAATATTTGACTCGTTCCTGGTCTAAAACCACCCCGGCGGGCTTCTTCGAGGGGTCGTAGGTGCCGACAATTTCGACAAATCGCCCATTGCGGGGGCGGGTCTTTTCCGTCACGACCACGCGGTAATAGGGGTGCTTTGTCTTGCCAATCCGAGCCAACCGAATCATTAACACTAGCAATTCCTCCTCAATCGAATCCGACCATTATAGCGGACGCGAGGCCCGTTCACCAATCGCTTTCCAGGTGCTAAATTCGGCGCCGCCGTCACTTCAGCCCCGCGAACTTGCCGATACCGCGCATCCTGGTTTTGGCGAGGTTGCCGTACTGCTTCATCATGCGGCGCATATCGGCGTATTGCTTGAGCACCTGATTGACTTCCTGGACGCTGGTGCCGCTGCCGCGGGCGATGCGCTTACGGCGCTTGCCGTCAATGATATTGGAATTGGCGCGCTCGGCGTTGGTCATGGAGTTGATGATGGCTTCGACGAAGACGAGGCGCTTCTCGTCAATCTGCGTGTCTTTCGGCAGGTTGGCGAAGGGGCCGACTTTCGGCAGCATGCCCATCAACTGCTCGAGCGAGCCCATTTTCTTGATTTGCCGTAGCTGATCGCGAAAATCCTCGAGGGAGAAATCGTCCTCGCGGAGCTTGCGTTCGAGTTCGCGTGCCTTCTTCTCGTCGATCGTTTTCTCGGCCTTTTCAATAAGGCCGAGGACGTCGCCCATGCCCAGGATGCGCGAGACGATGCGATCCGGCAGGAAGGGCTCCAGCGCATCGTATTTTTCCCCGACGCCGACGAACTTTACCGGCGCGCCGGTGACTTTGCGAATCGAAAGTGCCGCGCCGCCGCGGGCGTCGCCATCGAGCTTGGTCAGCACGATACCGGAGACGCCGAGGCGCTTGTGGAATTCGCCGGCTGAGCGTACGGCGTCCTGGCCGATCATGGCGTCGGCAACGAAGAGAATTTCCGACGGGTTCAATTCGCGCTTCAGCTCGGATAGTTCCTTCATCAGTTCATCATCAATGTGGAGGCGGCCGGCGGTATCAACCAGCACCACGTCGTAGGCGGAAAGTTTCGCTTCCTTCAGTGCGCCGCGCACGATTTCGAGCGGCTTATCGGTGCCCGCGCCGGGCCACACGGGGGTGCCGGTGGCTTTGGCGACTTGGGCTAGTTGCTCGCGTGCGGCGGGCCGGTACACGTCGGTCGAGACGACGATAGGGCGGTGGCCGTGCTCGGCGAGCCATTTGCCCATTTTTCCGGTCGAGGTCGTCTTGCCGGAGCCTTGCAGGCCGACAACGAGCCAGACGGAGGGCGGGCGCGAGCCGAATTGCGGCTTGGCCTCGCGACCGAGCAGGTCGGCCAGTTCGTCACGGACGATTTTTACGACCTGCTGATCCGGCGAAAGCTGAAGGAGCACTTCCGAGCCGAGGGCCTTCTCGCGGACGTGGGCGATGAACTCGTCGGCGACGGCGAGATTGACGTCGCCATCGAGGAGCGCCTCGCGGATTTCGGCGAGGCCGGCGTCGAGGTGCTCTTCGGTGAGTTTTCCCTGGCCGCGAAGATTCTTGAAGGCGCGCTGAAGTTTTTCGGTATGAGTTTCAAACATTCGGTTTTCCGCAGTCTTTAATTTTAGGAGACGCGCGGAAGGCGGTCAACGCAGCCTCTCGCGCAGCAGTTCCGGCACATCGTGAGCGGCTCATTTTGTGGGGAGGCTCCCTTCGCCGGGAGAGTGTTCGCCAGTGAGCGAACTGGCGGTGAGGAAAATCGGCTCGATGTCAGTCGGCAGCGATTTCAGGCGGTCGAGAGCCTGCTGGGCGACGGGCCGGATCGAGCCGAAATCCGTCATCAATTTTTTCGCGCGGTCGTAATCGCCGGTGGCTTCGAGCGTCAGAAATTCGTGGTCGAGCGAGCTGACGGCATCTTTGATTTTCGCGAAGTCCACCTGAAAGGTGCCGTCGGAATTGGCGACGATGCCGCCTTTGTCGAGGATGTAATTGAATTGCACAGCCTGACCGCGCGCGTGTGCATCCTGCAATCCGAAGCGCAGCGTGCGGAAGGCGGACGCCAAGTAGGTGGTGTAAAGCTGGCGTTCAGCCTCGGGTCCATGAGGGAGGGGCGCCTGAATTTTTCCGCTGTCGGCTTCGCTCATCAGGAATTGGAGGGCGAAGAGGCCGGTGATATCGGCTTTGGCTTCCTCGAGCGCTGAGTACTGTTCCTTGAGTTCGAGGCGGGGATTCGTCTCGCGTCCATTGATTTTGATCTGGTGCGGCCCGAGGCCATGGCAGAGCTCATGGGCCACGATGTGGGTGAAAAACATCGGGAAACTCAAATCCTTTTGGTCGGCAGGCGGGAGGACGATGCGCGAGATAGGAATCAAAGTGGCCTTGAATTTTGCTTCCTGAATGTTTTTCAGCATGACGCGCTTGGCGCCTTTTTGTTGCACGACGTTATCGTCGTTCGGGAGGTTGTAGGCGGCCGTCGCGATGCCGTGGTTTCCGTCTCCCGCGCTAAAGACTTCGTTGACGACGCGAAGCGGGGCGAGCGCGCCGAGATGCGCGTTGCGGTGCTGGGGATCCTCGGGGAGATTATTTTCGATGTCCTGGAGGTGCTGGCCGAGAAATGCGAGGCGCGCGGACTCTTTGTCGTCGCGCAGGTTGATGAAGGCTTCGAAGGCGGCCTTGTAGCCGAAAAGCTCGTCCTGATAGGTCTCGTAAGGGCCGAAGGTGATGTCGAGAGGGGCATCGAGATCCATCCAGGCCATGTCGCTTTCGAAATAATTGTTTGAGGCAAAGGCATCGGCGCGCGTGGTGAGGAATTTTTTCAGGCTGGCGTTGTCGGTGAGCGCGGCAGCTTCGCGCAGGAGCTTTCCGGCTTTTTCGAGGTCGGCCTTGTACTCCACATTGTAAGGGACCATCTGCAATTTGTGATCGGCGTCGCGGCGGATCACGGTGAAGAATCCGAGAGCCTGCTCCTTGTGCTCGGCATCGAGCGAGTTGGCCCATTTTTCGAATTCTTCCTTGGTCATGTCCTCGGGGTAGAAATTTGCGCCGAGCGGCTTGCGTGGTGGAACGCCCGGGAGGAAGGGAGTGTAGCCGTCAATTTCGGACCAGGGAGCTTTGTTGATCCAGAAGTAATGGAGGCGAGCTTGGCCGAGGGGGGAATCGTCTTGCATAAGTTTATGGAAGAGGGCCAGATTGCCGCTCCAGAGCTGGCGCAGGAAGATGTGATTTACGACGTAGGCGGCCTGGATCAATTTCGCGAGGGCTTGGCGGTCGCCCTGCGAGAGGGCGGAGAGATCCACGTCCAGAGGGGTAGGTGCGAAGCACGCCGACATAACTTTGAGGGCGTAGAGGTCGGGGATGGTGGCGGCGGGCTTTTGGGCCGCTACGGATACGAGGGCGAGACAGAGTCCTGCAAATAGGAGTTTTCGCATGGCAGAGAAGATAGCAGAAAGGCCGTGATTCGTGAGTCGTAACTCGTGATTCGGGTGTCTCCAGAGCCGGTCCGGGGCGGAGATGGTGACAGTTCCTTCGTCCGGGCAAGCGGGTGAGGCGTGGGAAGAAAGTCGCCAAGATGCCGATGTGTGACGATTAGAAAAATTGATGTGATTTGTTTTCATGGGATTAGCCCGAATTCTAATTCCGGGATGTGACGATTAGCCTCCTCCGCCTGAGGATCGGCTACGGCGGCCAGGGAAATCTGGGATCCGAGGCAGGGAGGCATTGAAGCAGGGAGGCAGGGACAGAAAGAAAAAAGTGGCAAAAGTTCGCTATTAGAAAAATGGATCCCATTGATTTTATTGAAGGTTACGACGATTTCTAATCGCATGGTTGGCTATTAGCCGCCTTCGCCTTACGTCCTGCTTCGGCGCCCAAGGCCGCCATGGCGGCCAGGGAAATGCGGGGCTGAGAAATTAGAGGTGGGGGCTCAGGATTGGCTTGAGCGCGCAGCCAATGTCCGGAGCAATCAAGAACATTGAGGGATTTGGGGCAGGTTCGAGGCTTATTTTCAGTGGACATGGGCAACGCTAGCATAAATTCCGGAGAAAATCTGCTGATCGAGAGGACAGGTTTGGTCGAGGGTTCTAGAACTGGATTTTGATTGCGGTGTTCCACCTGTATTTTCTGCCCTCAACCAAAAGAGCCACGCGTCAAAAGGAGGGGCGGGACAAGGGGCAGGCCGGTAGAATGGGCGGCTGCGCAGGGGCGCTGCAAATGGCCGGTGCGCTGGCGCGCTGGGACGCGGCGAAAGAGCGGCGGGACGGCAAACATCATAGGCCAGGGAGGAATCATGAGGATGGTGGATGCGGCGGTGTGGGTGGCGGTGCCGCTGCTGATCGTTTCGGCGGCGGTGGCGGCGCGCGGGAGGCAGGGGCAAAGCCTCGAGGAGCGGCGGAAGCAGCTCAATGAGCTCATCGCCGAGGAATGGGAGTACGAGCTGAAGGAATCGCCGGAGCTGGCGACGACCATCGGAGATCTCCGGTACAACGACCGCTGGAGCGACATTTCGCTCGCGCACGTGACTGAAACCAAGCTGAACCTCGAAAAATGGCTCGCGCGATTCACAGCCGTGGATACAGCGGGCTTTCCGGAGCAGGAAAAGCTGAACCAGTCGCTGATGGTGCGCAACTTGAAGGAACGGGTCGAAGCCATCGAGCTGAAGTTTTATGAAATGCCGGTGGACCAGTTTTTCGGCGTGCACCTGCAACTGGCGCAGTTCGTGGTCATCATTCCGTTTAACACGACCAAGCAGTACGAGGATTACCTGGGGCGCCTGCATCAGGTGCCGCACCTTGTGGACGACCTTATCGAAGTCCTGAAGCAGGGCGAGCAGGACGGGCTGATGCCGCCGCGGTTTCTGCTCGAGAAAACGGTGGGGCAATGCTACAGCATCGCGGAGCCTCCCGGCGAGGGCAACGCTTTCGGGCAGCCGGTGACAAAATTTCCGGATGCAGTTGCGGCGCCGGAGCGAACGCGGCTGCACGACGCGATCGTGGCGGCGGTGGACAACGAGGTGCGGCCAGCCTACTGGAAACTGGGGGATTTCATCTCCAAGGGATACGCGCAGAAAGGACGCAGCGAGGCGGGCCTGTGGGCGTTGCCGAATGGCGATGCGCTGTATCGCTTCCGGATCCGCCAGCAGACCACGACGAACCTTGAACCCGAAGCGATTCACCAGCTCGGGTTGAAGGAAGTCGCGCGAATTGAGGAGGAGCAAACGGCGATCGCGAAAAAGCTCGGATTCGCGGACGCGCCGAGCTTGCGGGCGTCGGTGAAGGCGAATCCGAAACTCTTTGCCACGTCGCGCGAACAGCTACTCGAAATGTACCGCAAATACATCGCGCAGATGGAGCCGAAGCTTCCGAAATTATTCGGTCTGCTGCCGAAGACCCGGCTGGAAGTGCGGCCGGTGCAGCCGTTCCGCGAGAAAGAAGCGGCTTCGGCGGAGTACAACCAGGGAACGCCGGACGGGTCGCGGCCAGGAATCGTCTTCGTGAACACGGGAGATTACGAGCACCGGACGCTCGTGAACGTCGAATCCACGGCGTATCACGAAGGCGTTCCTGGGCACCACATGCAGATATCCATCGCGCAGACGCTGCCGGGGCTGCCGGCGTTCCGCCAGCAGGCGGCATACGTCGGATACGACGAGGGCTGGGCGCTCTATTCGGAGCGGCTTGGGAAAGATATCGGGTTTTATCAGGACCCGTACTCGGATTACGGAAGGCTCTCGGATGAAATGCTGCGCGCGATCCGGCTGGTGCTCGATACGGGCGTGCATTACAAGCACTGGACGCGGCAGCAGATGATTGATTTTTTTCACGAACATTCGTCGGAGGACGAGCCGGACGTGCAGGCGGAGACGGACCGGTACATCGCGATACCGGCGCAGGCGCTGGCATACAAATTGGGGCAACTGGAGATTTTGAAGCTGCGGGAAAAGGCGAAAATGGAATTGGGGAGCCGGTATGACATCCGCGCGTTTCATGATGAGGTGTTGAACGGCGGATCGCTGCCCCTCGATTTCCTGGATGAGCGTGTGACGGCGTGGATTGCGGCGCAGAAGGCGAAGTGAGCGCGGGATTTCGAAACCCTGATAGAAAATCTGAAACCATTGACAGGCGGAGAGGCGTCGAATAGGTTTCTCGCGGCAAGCGGCGAGGAGACAGCGCGATGAGATTCATTTTGGCGGCGATGCTGACACTTTGCGCGCCGGCGCGAGTGGGCGCGCAGGCGGCGCCGCAGACGCAAGCGACGACTCCGGCCACGACGGAGACTGCGGTATCACTCGACAAAGAGCCTCATCACCATCTCGTGCTCGAAAATTCCTTCATGCGCGCTTATTACGTCGAGATACCGGGGCACCAGGCGACACTGCTGCACCGGCACGATTTTCCGTTCGTTGACGTGGCGCTGGGGCCGGCCGACGTGATGAGCGACGTAATCGGCAAACCGGAGGCGCATTTGACGTTGAATGACGGGCAGGCTTTTTATTCGCCCGGGGGATTCAGCCATGTCATTCGCACTGACGCAGGAATGCAGTTCCGGGATTTCACGGTGGAATTGTTGCGGCCGCAGGCGAAGCCCCGGAACCGCTGTGTGACAGTGCTTGCGAATGAGCCGCTCGGCGAATGCCCGCAACACAATCCGGGAGTGGCGAGCCAGCCTCCACCGCTGTATTCAATCAAGCCGATTTTCGAGACGGACGAAATTTTGGTCGAGTCGGGCGTGATTGCCGCGGGCGGATCTTACATGCAGCCGGCGAACCGGCCGGCGCGGCTATTGCTGGTGCTCGATCAATCCACGCTAAGCATGGATGAAGTGGGAAAGCCGGAGAAGGAGTTGCACACGGGAGACGTGCTGTGGATTCCGGCGGGAGCGACGCCGACATTCAGGAATGCGACGGCATTTCAGACGTGCGCGTTCGAATTGATTGCCTTCAAGGACAGCCTGCCGGGATCGTAGTTAACGGGACGGGGGAATCCACTTTACGACGGTGCCATCGGGGCCGACGGCCCACGCGTCTCGCCCATGAAGGACGGCGATGGCGTTGAGGTTGATGTCGCCGAAGCGTGCCCAGTGCGCGCCGTAATCGGTGCTGATGTCTTCGCCACCCGTGCCGACAGTGAGAAGCGTATCGCCGCCAACGAATGCAACGGCGGAGCGAAAACCGGTGGGAGGGCGAGTGGCGAGATGCCAGGTAGCGCCGCCGTCGGGCGAATAGGCGGCGGAGCGCTCCGGGCCGAGATCATCTTTGTAATCCCCACCGACGACGACGAGCATGTTTTCCTGGCGTGCGATGGAGAAAGCGCCCCAGGACGGATTCCCTTTGGCCATGGGCAAGTCGGTGACCGTCCAGGTGTGGCCGAGATCGGGCGAATGAAACAGGCGCGAGGCGCCGTGGCCGGTGACGAAGTAGATGTCGCGCTTGTCGTAGATGGCGAGACAAGAGTTGCCAGCGGCGAAGGCGCCTTCGTCGGGGAGAGCCGGGGGCATGTTGTCGCGGGGGAGTTCCTGCCAATGCTGGCCGTCGGTGGTCGAGACGAGGAGAAATTTTCCGTCCACGGGATCGCTGAGGGCGAAGCATTGCACGGGGGAGATGCAGACGAGCGCGTCGAGGAAAAATGAGGGGCGCGGATCGGAATATTCCATTTTCCAATCGGTGCCACCGTCGTGAGTTTTGTAGATGCGGGATTCTTTGCCGGGGCCGCTGGACATGACGTAGGCAGTTTTTTCGTCAACGGCCTGGACGCCGCGAAGATCGAGCTTGCGCGCGTTGGCGATGAGGCGGCGGGTGTAGTGCGAGCCGCCGTCATTCGAGCGAAGCACGCGGCCGTGCGAGCCAGTAGCCCAAATCACCGGAGCGGGGTGGCGCTGCGGGTCGCGCGAGTGCGTGGCGCTGACGGCGCGGAGATTGGTGTCCCAGCCGGAAGTTTCCGTGAACCAGGATTGGGCGGAGGCAGCCGGCCCGAGAAAAGGGGCGAACAAGAAAAGAATCGTGAAAAGCAGTTTTCGCACGGCGTGCATTTTAGCAGCAAAATCAGGAAATATAGGACGCACGCGAAGGCGGATGGGTTCCTTGACCGTGGTGCGAGGCTCCACTACACTAGCAGTTTCGTCTTTGGCCCGCGCGAATGACAGTGGGCGGGGGAAATCATAGGTAAGGAGAGGAATCATTGCCGAAACGCACTTTTCAACCTCATGTGCGCGCCCGGCATAAGAAGCACGGTTTCCGGGCGCGAATGAAGAGCCAGGGTGGACGGAAAGTCCTTGCGCAACGCCGCAAGAAAGGGCGCCACAGTCTCACGCGCGTCTGACCCGCCGCGGTACGGATTTCCCCGCGCCAGCCGCCTCGTGCGCCGCGCTGAATATGACGCGGTGTACCGGGAGGGGCGGCGCCGGTCGAGCCGGGAGTTCGCTGTTTTCCTCCGCGCCAATGGATTGGAACTGAGCCGCTTCGGCTGGAGCATCAAGAAGACGCTGGGCAATGCGGTGAAGCGGAACCGCATGCGTCGGCGAATCCGCGAGATAATCAGATTGCACCGACAGGAGATTGCCCCGGGATGGGACATCGTGATTCATCCGCGCAGCAATGTGGCCACGGCGAAGTTTTCGTCGCTGGCGGAGGAGCTGCTGAGCCTGCTGCCGCGCGGCGGGCCGGCGGAATCGGCGCGGACATGAAATCGGTCGGCGTGTGGTTTTTGCTGGGACTCGTGCGCTTCTACCAGGTTTTTCTCGGGCCGTTTTTCGGCGGCGCCTGCAAATTTTATCCTTCGTGCTCGAAGTATGCGTATGAGGCCATTGAGCGGCACGGCGCGCGGCGCGGATTTGCGCTGGCGGTGAAGCGGCTGGCGCGGTGCCGTCCGTTCACGCAGGGCGGATACGATCCCGTGCCGGATAAAATCGAGCAGGAAACAGAAAAGATGGTGTTGATTACCCCCGTGGTTCCCGCGTCTGAAACTTTCGAAGAAGCCTCTCAGGGTAAAGCCCAGTGAAAGAAATGTCGGATCAGGTGCGGGGCATTCTCTTTGTGTTGCTGGCGATGGGGATTCTTTTCGCGTGGCAGCACTATTTCAAGCCGCCCGTGACACCCCCCGAGACGAGGCCAGTAGCGCCAGCGCAAACAACACAGCAAGGACAGTCGCAGGCAGCTACGGCGGGAGGTGCGCAGGGCGGAGCGAAAGCGGGACCGAAGGGCGGAGCGCCAGCCAGCACTCCGGCGATTGAAGCGAGCGCGGAGAAAAGTGTCGTGGTGGAGAGTTCGCTTTATCGCGTGGAATTGTCGAATCGTGGCGGAGTGGCGAGAAGCTGGAAGCTGAAGAAATATTTCGATGACCAGAAGCCTCCGCAGGAACTCGACCTCGTGAACGGGGAAGCGGCGCTGCAACTGGGCTGGCCTATGTCGCTGCTGCTGAGCGATCCGCAGCTCGAGGCGCAGGCAAATCAGGCGCTCTATCAGATTTCGCCCTCGGAGGATCATTTTCAAGCGCCGGCGACGGTTACGCTGCATTGGAGCGACGGGCGCCTCGACGTAACAAAGAAGCTGACATTCGACGATGGCTACGAGGTGCGCATCGAGACTTCCGTGCTGCTCAACGGGATGCCGATGGCGGGATCGGCGATGGCATGGCGTGGTGGATTCGGCGACAAGTCGGTGTACAACGCCAGGCTGCTCGTCAACGTGTTCTACAAGCTGAACGGCAAGCTGGAGCTTTTGCAACTCAAGAAACTCGGCGTTGCCAACAATCAAATGCAGCCCGTGAGCTTGCCCGGGCCGCTCGAATTCACGGGCCTCGAGGACCAATTTTTTACCGCCGCGTTTCTACCGGATGGCGCGGACCTGTCGCTCTGGCACTGGACGCAGTGGACGCACAGCTACGCCGCCGATAAGCCGGTGAGCGAGCAGTATGCGGAAATGGCGGCGGGCTCCACGCAGCCGCAAACGCTGCGCATGCGCGCGTATGTGGGACCCAAGGACTTAACGCTGCTGGGGAAAGAGAGGCCACCGCTCGACGAGCTGGTGCAATTCGGATGGACGGGAATTATCGCCAAGCCGCTCTTTGAATTCCTGAAGTGGCTGCACAAGTACATCCCGAATTACGGCTGGGCAATCGTCATTCTGACGCTGCTTATCAACGGCTTGATGTTCCCGCTGAAAATGAAGAGCTGGCGCTCGATGCAGAAGATGCAGAAGGTGGGGCCGGAAATCCGCCAGATTCAGGACCGCTACAAGAAGTATTCGATGACCGATCCGCGCAAAAAGAAAATGAACGAAGAAATCATGGCCATTTACTCGCGCGAAGGCATCAATCCCATGGGAAGCTGCCTCCCGATGGTCTTCCAGATGCCCATCTGGTGGGCGCTGTGGCGGGTGCTGAATGGCGCGATTGAACTGCGTCACGCACCATGGATCGGGTGGATCCACGATCTTTCGGCGATGGACCCGTATTATATTTTGCCGATTTTGATGACCATCACGATGTATCTGATGACGAAGATGACGCCGCAGACGACGGTGGACCCGTCGCAGCAGAGAATGATGTCGCTGATGCCGATTTTCATGGGCTTCATCTTTTTCAAACTTTCGAGCGGATTGAACCTTTACATGTTCACGAGCAACCTCGTGGGCATGGGCCAGCAGTATTATTTGAACCGGACCGACCCGCTTCCGAGCCGGTCGAAATTCAAGAAGAAGACGGAATGAACCAGGGACATGCGCCGGCCGGTAAGCGGCCGTTCCGAAAAGAGTATCCGCAGGGCGAGGCGCGGCTCGACCGCGCCCGCGCCGTCGAAGAGCTGAAGCGGTTTCTCGATATCGCCGTGCGCGAAATGGGCCTCGAGATCAAATATGAAATTCTGCCGCCGGCTGCAGATAAGGATCAGGCAGGCGAGGCGGAAGTGACAGTGAAGTTCGTGGGGCCGGACCAGGATTTTTTGCTCGAGCGGAGCGGGGAGCTGCTGCTGGCGCTCGAGCACGTGGCGCATCGGTGGCTGCGGCTCGATCCGCGGCTCCACGACCACGTGCGGTTCGATTGCGGCGATTACCGCTCGGTGCGCCTCGAGGAATTGAAGCTTTCGGCCCGCGTGGCGGCGCAGCGCGTGCGCGAGACGGGGCAGGCGTTTCGGTTTAATCCCATGTCGTCGCGCGAGCGGCGCATTATCCATCTGGAGTTGAATGGCGCGCCGGGAGTGCGCACCATCAGCGAAGGATCGGGCGATAGAAGGCAGCTTGTGATTTATCCTGCCACAGCCAAGAAGTGATTTGCGCTTGCACCCAGCCTGTGATCTCACACCCCCTTGATAATTGACGCCGTAAGGGCACGGCATGCCGTGCCTTGCAGCGATGCCCGTCCCTCAATGCCTTGGCTACATAGAAGGGTTTCATTCGAGAAAATTTGATAATCGCCTCACCCGTGGCGCGCGCTTCGCCAAAATTTCCGGGCCGCTTGCTCGCCGCGTCGCAGACCATGCGCCGCCCGGCCACCAGATAAAGGTCCATTTAGTTCTTGCGTTGCATACACGGCGTCGTGTAGAGTCTGCCGCATGTTTTCCCATCACCTGAGGACAACGAAGCGGTGTTGTTGTTCGTGTTGCACCCGTGCGTCCTCCGGTGAAGGGAGTACAGCTACCTAGAGTTCCATCTCTAAGCTAGTCGTATCGAACCCACCGCCGGAGTTGAACCGGTAGGTGGGTTTTTTGTTTTTCGGCACCTTTTTTTGAATAAAGGAGAGAATCCATGACCGAATCCAGTGTTGTGACCACGTGGCAGTCCATCCGCGCTCGAGTTCGTCGGAGAAATCGGTACGTCGCTCCTCTTCGCGCCGTGATGTCGCTCGCCCTTGGCGTGCTTTTGTTCGCCGCGAGCCCAGCCGTGTCGGCGAGGGAAGCAGACAAGAAGGAAAGCAGCGGCAGCGACGGCAGAGCGAAATATCTGTTCATCTGCGCGGGGGACCAATCACGCACCAAACCGGATTTCCTTGCTGTCATCAATTTCGATGACGATTCGCCAAACTACGGGAAGGTGATCGCCACGGCTCCCTTCCCGGCCCCCAATGCCACCGGGAATGAGCCTCATCACGTCGGCATCTCCGAAGATGGAAATACTGTCGGGTGTGGCGGTCTTCTGAGCATCCTGAAAGCGCAGGATGAGATTTTCTTTTTTGATGTCACCCATCCCAAGTCCCCCAAGTTTTTATCTTCCGCAAGGCCCTCGCTTGCTTCGATCACCGATGATTTTCTCGCGCTTCCCGACGGTGGGTTTCTGATCACCATGATGGGTGGCCCGGCGGGACACAACCCCGGACGCGTGGTGGAGTTTGACAAGAATCTGAATTTGGTGAATCAATGGCCCGTCAATCCGCCGGCGCAGGGATTCGATCCCCACGGAATCTCCGTGCGGCCGGAAATCAATCTGCTGGTCACCAGCGATTTCGTCTGCCCCACGACGACGTTGGACGTTGTTCCCGGCAGCATTGATTTCGACGCGAGCGTCCGCGTCTGGGATTTCAAGAACCGCCAGATCGTGCGCAGCATCCCCATTCCCGGCTCCGGTACCATCGACGTGAAATTGATCCCTCACGATCCGCAACAGCGTGCCTACACTTCGGGAATGCTCGACGGCCACCTCTACCTTGTGGACACGGAGCACGGAGCCGTCCAATCCGTCTTCGATTTTAATACCATCGCTCAGGGCTCATGGCCCCAGCTCATGCGCATCACCGACGACGGCAAGCGCCTTTTCATTTCGATTAACTTGGCTGGCAAAGTCGCATACTTCGATGTTTCTCATCCCGAGGCGCCGCGGCTCATCACCCTCTTGGATCTGGGACCGAATTCCGGCCCGCATTACATCAATTTGACGAAAGATGAAAAGCGATTGGTCGTCAGTGATTACTTTTTGAACGAAGACTCCTTCGGCAAGGTACATGCGGAAGGGGACCACAAGGTCCACGTGGCCATCGTTAAGGAAGACGGGTTGGAATTGGACCCTCGCTTTGAGCTCGATTTCAACACCGCTTTCCCTTCGGGGCCGGCGCGTCCGCACGGCATCGCCATCAGGTATGGACCTGACCCCGATGATAAATAATCGAGCATGGGGCCGCGCGTTTGCCCGGCGCGCCGGCGTCCAGACTCCGTTATTTAAGAAAAAACCGGAAAACGAGGTACCGATTCGAGAACTTACGAATTCTCGCAATCGCTGAACCGGCAGCGGCAGAAAAGTCTTTGGCCCGGTTTCCGGGGGGCGTCCCGTGGTATCGTTCCCGAAGCCATACAGGGAAACGCGGTACCGCGGGCGCACCCCGGAAACGAACAAACACAAGGAGGATAGACTCGTGCAGCTCGGTCGGAACAGATTCCTGATCCTGGTTTTCATTTTTGCCGTCGCTTTCGCACTGGCGGGTGCGTTTCTGCCTATTCTCGAGGCGCAAGTCGAAAAACCATTCGTGGTGGAGTACTACTACAAGGCAAAATGGGGCCATGCCGACGAATTTATTACCCTTTTCAAGAAGAATCATCTTCCCGTGTTGAAGAGGGAAATCGAGCTGGGGCGGATACTGCAGGTTCGTGCCGACCAGCCCCGCTACCACACGACCGAGGACGGGCGTTGGGACTATCGTATCACCATCATCTTTAAGAGCGCGGCTGTCGCCAACGACAACTTCGACGCCTCGGAAATTACCAAACAACTTTTTCCAGACCAGGACACTTACAAAAAAGAGGAGCAGCGGCGATTCGAAATCCTCGAAGCGCACTGGGACCTTCCCGTGAAAGAGCTAGACTTGAATGCCAAGTGACCGCCTCTCATGAATGCCCGCCGACGTTCGACTACACCGTAGGGGCACGGCACTTGTGGTGAGCCT